>Ga0116125_1000772_pt1 | contig 14676 bp, 9 predicted proteins | sample June2015DPH_16_1_2_FD_89729 | JGI IMG/M metagenome (GOLD analysis project Ga0116125, IMG submission 89729) | Peatland microbial communities from SPRUCE experiment site at the Marcell Experimental Forest, Minnesota, USA - June2015DPH_16_10 | ecosystem: Environmental > Terrestrial > Soil > Wetlands...
CCGTCCGTTATTGCTACTGGTCGGGCTCTTTCTGTTTCTTTACATCGGCTGCGAGGTCGGAGTTTGGAATTGGTTGCCACGCCATCTGATTGCGCAAGGCATTCCTGAAGCGCGTGCACTCAATATTCTTTCTCTGGGATTCGCGCTGGGGATGTTGATCGGCCGAGCCGGGATCTTGCCGATTCTCAGCCATGTTCCGGCCATCACGGTCACGATGACGGGGTCGATCGCCATGGCAGTGACCACTTTTCTGATGTTGCGGACTGCCCGGCCTGTGGTCGCTCTGGTACTAGTTTTTCTTGCCGGGATTTCTATGGCGCCGGTGTTTCCTACCACAGTGGCGATTGTGGGCGACGCCTTCCCGCGCATGAGCGGGACCGCTATCGGATTCGTGATCACCTGTGGATGGACCGGACTCGCCGTTAGTTCGCGAATCATTGGCGCGATTGCGGGTGGCGATCCGCGGCGACTGAAGACGGCGTTGCTCGTGATTCCCGGATCGGCCGTTCTGATGGTCGGTTTGGATATCGGAATCCGAAGCTTATTGAAGTGAAACCGAGCTGTCTTCTTCCGCGTGCTCGCTACGCCGCGATCGCACGCATGTAGTCGGCATCGATCTTTAGCGCTTCCATTTGCGGCATATCGAACTCCTCCTGCTCCACGAACGCATGTTCGATGTGGGCTTTCTCTGCTGCCTCGAATATTGGGTGATAGTCTATGGTTCCGTGTCCCATTTCTGTGGAATGCGGCGCTGTGGCGGGTGTGGTCGCAGCGGTCATCTTGAAATCCTTCACGTGCAGCATTTTGATGCGGTCAGCATGGCGGGTTAGCAAGTCGGCGGGATTTTGCCCGGCAATCGCCGCCCAGCCGCAATCCAGTTCCATGTTCACTTTTGCCGGATCGGTTAGGCGCAATACTTCGTCATAAAACATCACGCCGTTTTCTGAACGAAACTCTGGCGTGTGATTGTGGTAAGCAAAGCTCATGCCCGCCACACTTATCCGCTCGCCGATGCGATTGAACTGCTCCGCATTCCACTTCCAATCGTCGAGTGTCATCGACTCGCGGGCCGCACGGGAGCCGGGATCTTTAACTCGCGAAGGATCTTTGAACCACGGGGAAGAGCAGACGACATATTGCAGGCCCAAATCCTTTCCATATTGAACAGTTTCGTCCAACTTCGGCAGCAAATCTTTCAGCGGGTAATGCGCGCTTACGCAGCGGAGCTTCGCTCGATTCATGAACTGCTTCACTTCAAGGGCCTTATGATTGAAAAAGCCAGCGGCTTCCACTTCCTGATATCCCAACGAGGCCACCTGCTGCAGCGTTCCTTCGTAATCCTTGGGCAGGACATCGCGCACGGAATAAAGTTGCAAGCCAATGGGCAGGCCCAGAGCATTGGCCATCAGCCACGGGATGTTGTTCCATAGAGCGGCACCAGCAAGCGAAGCGGAAGCGGTCTTCAGGAAAGTTCTTCTCGAAACATGAAGCATGATAAGTCCCTCGATTGTGAATGGTGCTTCTTTGAATATTAGTGAAACCTGGCCCTACCCGCGAATGGTTTTCGCGTTGGCATCCCAGGTTGCGATTGTGTTTTTGAAATACGCGTAGTTGGCGAGATGGCAGCCGATGGCCGCGTGGTTGCCGAACTCTTCGTTTTCTACAGGCGGCTTGCGGGTTCGCACAGACTCGAAGAAATTAGCTTCGTGCGCCGATACATCGCTATAGCCCGGAGGCGCGGTAAAAGTTTCCGCTTCCACCAGCTTGTAGTCGAGGGGCGAGGGTTGCGGGTGCTCCGCTGCCCACTGCGCTAAATACTGCTTGCGCAGTCGGGCCGGCCAGCCTTTCGTCGAGTATTCTTCGGGCTTCGGACCTGAATCCTGTGGCGTGAAGACCAGTGTTTGCCCGTTAATTTCCATTGTGCCCTTGGTGCCGTGGAATTTGATCGGCTCGCCTCCGGCGTTATTTAGATTACAGCGGAGCACGACGCGGAATTTCGGATAGTCGTACATCGTCTCGATGAGGTCGGGGAAATCGCGGCCATCCTTCCAGCGAAACAGGCCGCCGCTCGATTGCGCGCGCGCTGGCGCTTCGTTGGTTCCCGAGATGAAGTAAATCCCGGAAAGCAGATGCACGAACAGATCGCCGGCGAGGCCTTCGCCGTAATCGGAGAAGCAGCGCCAGCGGAAGAAACGCGCGGCGTCGAACGGCCGCTTGGGAGCGTCGCCGAGGAAGGCGTTCCAGTCGATGGTCTGCTCGCTGGCGTCGGGAGGAATGGGATAAACCCACGCGCCGCTGGCCGAGTTGCGGTCCGAGGAGCCTTCGATGAAGAACACATCGCCAAGCGCCCCAGAGGAATACAATTCGCGGGCTTTTTCGTAAACGATGGAACTGACGCGCTGGCTGCCCACCTGCATGATGCGATTGTGTTTCTTCACCGCGTCAACCATGGCGAAGCCATCTTCGACTGTGTGCGACATCGGTTTCTCGCAGTACACATCCTTGCCGGCTGCGCAGGCGTCGACCACGATGCGGCGATGCTGGTGGTCGGGCACTGCCACAATCACCGCATCCACATCTTTGCGATCCAAAATTTCTTTATAGCTGCGGGTTGCAGGAACCTGCTGCTGCACGGCCTCCTGCGCGGCTTCGTGGCGGCTGTCGTAGAGATCGCATACGGCAACACATTCGATGCCTGGTACGGCTATTGACGCGGCCAGCAGTTCGCATCCGCGCGTGCCGGTGCCGATGGAAGCAAAACGAACGCGGTCACTCGGAGCTATGGTGCGGCCTTGGCCCCAAAGTGCCGCTGGTTGCAACAGAGTGAGCTTCGTTGCTGCGCCTACGGCCAGCGAACTGCTGCTGATCCGCATGAAATCGCGACGCGTTAGAAAGTGCATTCTATAAGTCCTTCCGGGTAAGGATGCGGCACAGGCCACTCATTCGTGCCGATTTCAGGCGAATGGTAACACGTTTGCTTGCCCTGCCTGTTCGAAAAGCTATCTCTCACGGCGCATTCTGCATCTCATTCCCCTCGCAATTCGATACCGCGATGGAAGGTTCAATGAAGCGAAGAAACGGGAAACAGAAATCGATCAAGCAAAGTCTCGTCGGATTGAACGCCATCAATTTTTTTCAGGCCGAGACCGTGGGAGTGATCTTGCCGGTCCTGAGTGTGTTTTTGAAAGAACACGGCTGGCGCTATGACTCGATTGGGATCGCGACCGCTATTGCGGGGTTGGGCACATTGCTCGTGCAGACACCGGCGGGAATTGCCACGGATAAGATTTCCTCGCGCCGGGCGCTTTTCGCCATTACGTCGATCGTGACCGGGGTTTGTTTCGCGATTATTCCCGGGCTTCCACGCTCCCATGTTTCTGTAGACGCCGCGCTCTTCATTGCTGGAGCGGCACAAAGCTTCTTCGCGCCTTTGCTGGGCGCGTTAGCGCTGGCGCTGGTTGGGCATGAGTTGTTGAACAATACTGCCGGCAAAAACCAGGGATGGAATCACGCGGGAAACATCGCGGCGGCGGTCGCCGGAATGGCGTTGGTGCGGTTTCTTGGCGTGAGTTCTGTATTTTACGCGGTGGGCATATCTTCCATGCTGGCGGCGGGGTCGGGGTTGCTGATTCGCGCGAGCGATCTCGACGAGCACATCGCGACTGGCTTGCTGGAAAAGGAAACCGCGGCTGTTTCGTGGAGAGAATTGTTTCGGGATAAGGCGGTGCGCGCACTTCTTGTGGCGATTTTCTTGTTCCATCTGGCCAACGCTCCCATTCTGCCCACTACTGCCTTGTATGTGAAACAACTGGGCGGCTCCGATAGTCTGATGACTGCGACCGTGCTCACGGCGCAAGTGGTAATGGTCCCTGTAGCACTATGGGCGGGTCGCTATGGCGACCGATGGGGGAGAAAGCCGGTGATGGCGGTCGCATTCTGGGCGCTGCCGTTGCGGATTCTTTCCTACACATTTGTGAGCAATCCAAGGGCTGTGGTGTGGCTGCAAGGCCTCGATGGTGTGGGTGCCGGAATTTACGGTGTGGTGGTGATTGCTCTGGCGGCCGACTTAACGAAAGGTAAGGGCCGCTTCAACACTCTGGCCGGGTTGTTTGCAACCGCGCTTGCCATTGGCGGCGTCGCTGGACCGTTGGCAGGTGGGCTTCTGGTGCAGCACCTCGGATTCAAAATCACGTTCTACGTGTTCGCGGTGCTCGCCCTAATTGGAGCCATGGTGTTCGCATCCTTTGTGCCAGAGACGAAAGCGCGAACTGGGGCAGGGAACGAGCGCGGGGCTGGGTTAGCGGCATAGAGTTTGGAAACGATATTGTCTGGAAGGGAACGCCCTCGGAGTAAACCTATTTCGTGCTTAGATCCACATAATGGCCGAAGTTCGCGAGCGCGACCTGGTCGTTGCCCGGTATGTAGAATCCAAACTTGCCTTGACTTAAGTTGCTTCCGGGCACCGAGAAACGATCAAGCACCACCCAGCTGTCGCCCTGCCTGATTTGATGAACTATCTCGCTGGTGCCGACTCGAATCATGAGCGTGCGAAACGCTTTCTTCTCGTTCTTATGTGGAGTCTTAACCTCGTCACCCTTTTGTCCGTTGTGAACGATGGTGCGATAGAAGTTGTTGTCGTCCATCTGAAAAAGGACATAGTTGTTCGCATCGGTGCAATTCAGGATCCAGCTTAGGCGGTGGCCCTTGGCAAGCATGGCGGAGAAAACAAACGTGCCGGAGGTGGGCGAGAGACTGTACATTACAAAATCGCCGCCTTTGCGAACAAACGAACCCTTCTCTTGCTTCCAGCCTGCGGGGTCATCCCACTTGGACATGCCGTCTGGCGCAAGAGAGAGATCCATGGTCTTGGTTTGGCCTGCGGTGATCTCGACTGTCGCCGAGCGGATGAAGTTGTCGGGAGTTCTTGCGTTGAGGTTGTAGGAACCGGCCGGCAGGCTCGTCGAGTTGCCGCTTGTAACTTTTATTGGAGCTTCAGATCCTTTCGAAATGGTGACGATCGCATCCGCCGGAGTGAACGTAATTTTTAGCTCACCCGGAGCAGCCTCTAACGCCATATCAGCGGATGACAGAGCCACGGCGCTTCCAACTGCGAAATGCTTCTTGAATTGTTTCCACTTAAAGCGGTCCTTGCGGAGTTCGATGGTGTGGTCGCCAGGATTCACGGTACTCACATTAAGCGTGCCATCGGGCGGGACGGTCCCGACCGCAATTTGATCGACTAGGACGATAGTTCCGGGAATTCCACCCTGAATCGCAAGCGAGGCCAAGTGCGGGGTGGATTGCAGATTGAACGTCAGCTTGGCCTGCTCGCCCTTGCGAATCCGTATCTTCTGCTCGGGGGGATCGAGGAAGCCGCTCTTCGAAACGCGCACCGTGTAGTCTTTGAGCTCAAGATTCGGAATGTGCAACTGGCCGCTTTGAGTTAGCTGGGATTGCAGCTTTCCATTGAGAAATACCTTGGCTTGATCCTGACCGGCGACGACAACCAGTGCACCCAGGTTCTGGCCGGATTCCAAGAACAGATTCAGTGATGGCGCGGTCCCGAGATCTATGTCGCGCTTATATTGATTGCCGGCATGACTGATTGCGAGTTGGTGAGGGCCTGCTGAAATCGAGGGGAGGTCAAGCCCGGACTGCGGAATGTCGGCCGGAGGCTGGCCATCAAGGCTGAGTTTGGCACCGGCTTCACTCGAATAAACGCGGAGGTGGTCAGCTGTGCTTGCAGTGACGATTGCCAGCAGCCCCTTGGCTACGATGGGATCTTTGATGGCCGGCATCGATTGTGTGCCGGTGGTGAAGGTGAACGACGCTTGCCCCCGGGATCCCTCAATCTTCAACGTGTGTTCTCCGGCAGACATGTTGTCGAGGGACCATTGTCCATCCTGAAACTCTGATACCGGCTGGCCATCGAAGGTGACTTTGCCATTGCCGGTATCCGAGGAGAGTCTGAGTGACGTTAGACCGAGGTCGGGCGAAGGTGCTGGAGCGGGACTCGGAATTGGAACAGGAGCAGGAGCAACCGCGCTGGGCTGAGTAGAAGTGGTTTCCTGCGGATGCTTTCTCATCAACAGGGCGATGACTACAGCCAGGACAAGAACAGCGATGGCTGCACCGACAATCATCATCGTGGAACGCGGCAGCGGCCTTGCAGACTGTTTTCTGACAGTGGTCGCGGGCTTTTTGAACGCCTGCGAATCCAACGTAGCGGCGGAAATCTCTCGGGTTGGTCGTTCTGTTGCAAGAGGCGGCGACGCTGCGGCCTTGGCTGGCGGCGGAACCACAACTTTGGTTGCTGGAATATCCTGAACCTTTGGGGGGATATCAGCGACTCTGGTCGCGGGGATATCCGCAACGTTACTGGGCGCCTCGTTAATTGTTGCGTCTAGAGAAGGCTGAGAGACTATCGGCGGAGAGTTGTAGGTGAGGGTGGCACTTTCACTTTCGGCGGTCGCGCTGGCACCCTGGCGCGTCACCTCCAGCAGTCCCAACTTATGCAGAAGTCCGTTCGTGATCGAAAGAACCTCTCCATCGGTGGAATATTTGTCCATCACGGCGCGCAACCGCGCTGCCAGGGCTTGCTTGGACGCGGCGTCGGTCGCGGCCTCGATTTCGCCCTCCATTCGGCGGAGTTCTTCTACGTCGCGACGGCGAGCTTGCCTGCGCTGCGTTTGCAGTTCGCGCTGAACGCTTTCCTGAATCTGAATCAATCGCGGATCGCGCGGATATATCGATAAGCCTTCTTCAATGCGAGATAATGCGCCCGCGAAATCGGAGGCAGTTTGCAGTTTGCGAGCCTGCGAAACACACTCTTGCACGAAGGTTTCTTTTTTCTGGTCAAGGATCAGGCTCTTGATCGTTTTGGCCATGGGGTGCGCGGGATTCAGATCGAGCGCTTCTTTGGTCAGCTTTTCGGCCTCGCGCCAATCGGCCTCCACGACGGAATGAGCGCGTTCCACCAGGGCGTTCGCCAGGACGGCGCGCGCCACAGGATTGTTTTCGTCCAGTTCAAAAGCGCTGCGCAAGAGCTTGATTGCGGCCGGAGACTTCTCCTGCGCGAAAAGGTCTTGACCTTCATTCATCAATTGATGAGCTTCGGTTTTCCGTTCCAAGCCATCCTGCGCGAGGTTTTGAAGCTCCGCCAGTTCCGCATCGTTGGGAAATTCGGCAGTCGCTCCTGCTAAAAGATCGATTGCGCGGGAATAGTCGCTGGCATGAAGGCAGGAATCGACCTGTTCGACAAGCCGCGCCTTGGATTCGATGCGAGTTTGCTGGTCGCGCCGCTTTTGCAGGCGTTCCACTTCGAAGCTCAAACCGGGATATTGGCTGTAAATGGTTCGTAGAATCTCCCAGTCGTTAAGCGCGTCGCTATAGGCGGCCTGCTCTTCGTGAAGATGAGCGCGCGCCACAATGGAGTTGACCAGATCGCGCTTGTCCTGCACCAGACGCAAGGAACGTTCGAAGTGCGATTCGTCGGGATGGAGATCGAGCGCTTCGCGAAGGATGCTGACGCGCTTGTCCAGATCAGGCTCGCTCTCTACGCGGCGATCAACGGAAGCGATGAAGGCGGAGAGATCCTGCCGCTGATGTTCTTCGATGTCGTACTTGAGAGCCTGGAAGATGGCGTTGTTGGGATATTTGGCTAAATACGCCTGGCATGCGGCGATGGCCTTCGCGAAGTTGTGCTCCGTGAGTTGCCTGCGGGCCTCAGCATAGGCAGTGTTCATCGCGTCGTGCTCGGAGCGGACCTCGTTATAGAAGCTCTGGTAATTTGTGCCGCTTTCGCGGTTGACGGAATCCGGCGCCTTGCGGTCCAGCTCCAGCACCACGCCCAACTTCGACAGTGCGGCGCTTACATCGCCTTTTTGCCATGCGTCTACCGCGGCGCGATGAATTTGCTCTTTTTCCTGGCGGAGCTTTTTGTATTCCTGCTCCTGGCGATCGACCTCCGCGAGCAACTGCAGGGCACGCGCTTCCTTTGGCCGAAGCTGCAAGACGTTCTGCAAAGCTTCGCGAGCATGACCGTAGGCGTGATTTTCAATATGCTGCCGCGCCAGGCGATACCAATTGTCGATCTGGCGCTCGCTGCGGCGATTTTCAATCTTGCTCTTCAGCGCGAGGGCAGTCGCGTTGTCGGGCTCAATCTGAAGAGCTTCCTGCAGCTTTTGAAGTGCGAGCGGGTCTTCTTCTTCCTCGAAGCGAGCGCGGGCGGCATCGATCAATTGGGAAAGAGTCTTGCGGCGGACGGCGCCATCAAGCTGCCGGCGAAGCGAACCGATGGCGGTATCCATGTGGCCTTCGGCTTCGAGTTCGCCCAGGATTTCCGCCGCGAACTGGTAATCGCCTTCCTCCAGAGCCTTGGTAGCGCGCTGCAGCCGCGGCCGGGTCCGCTCCGGATCGAAGAACTCGATGGGCTCGTTGCGCTGTGCTTTGCTGAGAGTGTCGCCGAAATCGCGGGCGCTGGCGAAACGGTGCCATGACTGCTTCGCCATCGCCTTGTGGAGTACGCGGCTGACTGGTTGGCTTACCGTGGAATTCAGTTCGCACGCCAGCGGGGGGATCTGGCGGAGAATGGCGTCGACCACTTCATCTGCGCGCGCACGCTGGAACGGATTGCGGCCGCTCATGGCTTCGTAGCAGACAATGCTGAGGGAAAACACGTCGGAAGCAGGCGTGAGCGGCTTCAACTCGATCTGCTCGGGCGACATGTAGAGCAGCGTGCCTTTTTGGGCACGGGTGGTGTGCGCATCGGCCATGTGCGCCACGCCGAAATCGATAATTTTTACCGAGTCGTCTTCCATGACGAAAATGTTGCTCGGCTTCAAATCGCGATGCACGAGTCCGCGTTCATGCGCGGCCTGCAAGCCGCGACAAGCCTGCGAAATAATGTCGATCGTGCGCTCGACCGTGAGTCGATGGCTGGCTTTGCGAATGAAATATTCCAGCGTGTTACCGGGCAACAACGGCATCACAAAATACGGTTTTTTCTTGCCGTCTTCCTCGAATTCGCCGATGTCGAAAATTTCGACGATGTTGGGATGGCTCATGGAGGCGAGAACGTCGCACTCTTTGTAGAAGAGCTGCAGCGACGCGGGATCGGGAATATCGAGGATGGTCTTTACGGCAACTTCGCGGCGCACAACGGTATCGTAAGCGCGATAGACAAGGCCCATGCCGCCCTGCCCGAGGACCTGCCTGACCTCGTAACGGCCCGCTAATTTCTTAGGTGACGAAGGAGCGTCCATGGCGCACCCCGATGGGGCGCGTTAGCATCTTACATCTATTTGCCCCGAAATTGTGCCTGACTATGCCCGCAGCAAATTGCGCGCGATAAACAGGACATTCGCCGGACGTTCGCCCAGGCGCCGCATGAAGTAGGGATACCATTCGGTACCGAAAGGGAGGTAAACGCGGACGCGCCAGCCGTCGCGGACGAGATTCTGTTGCAGATCGCGGCGGATGCCATAAAGCATCTGGAATTCGAAAGAGTCGCGGGACAGTTTTTCGCGATTTGCGAACGCTTGCGCCTCCCGCACGATGTGTTCATCATGCGTGGCCAGGCCGTGGTAGATGCCGCTTTTCATCAGTGTCTTCATCAGCTTAATGTAGTTGTTATCGACATCCTGCTTGGACGCAAACGCGATCTCTGGCGGTTCCTTATACGCCCCCTTACAGAGGCGAATGCGGATCTTCTCCGCTAACAGTTCGTCGATGTCCGCTTCCGAGCGCTTCAAATATGCCTGAATGACCGTGCCAACCGAGTTGCCGTTGCCGGGCATACGATGCAGTTCGTGGACGAAGTCGAGCGTTCGCTGGGTGTAGGGTGAGCCTTCCATATCGACCCGGACGAATCCCGGGGGGTTCATCGACGCGGCTTGTGAAACAAGACCACTCACGAGATCGCGAGCCAGAGACTCATCGACGTCCAGCCCCATGTGAGTGAGTTTCAAGCTTACGTTGGCATTGAGTTGGTTGGCGGAAATAGCGTCGAGAATCTGATGGTAAAGCTGGGCGCTGTGGCGAGCTTCGTCGGGATTGGTGACATTTTCGCCGAGATTGTCGATGGTGACGCTAATTCCCGCGCGGTTGATAGCCTGGGTGGCGCGGACGGCATCAGCAACCTCGGTGCCAGCTACGAACCGGCTGGAGACGCGGCGGCCGAGGGAAGAACTCTCGGCAAAATTGCGTAAAGTTGGATTTTCGGAGAGGCCTACGAAGAAAGCTCTTAGCATGCGGCACCGAAGAGTTTGGCCGCCGCAGCAAATGGGTGCGGGAAGATCACAGAATGTTTTATCACAATGAGGGAATCGCGAGGTTAGGGTTGAGATCTCAAAAGAGAGAAGCGCGACTGGAGGATTGCCGTGGAATCAGAGGGTGAACTTCAATTCAACAAGTTCATGGCTTTCGTGCCCGGCCGGCTCCCATTTCCACTCGCGCAATGCGTTCTGCGCAGCTTGAACAAACAGGGGGTGACCACCCTTAATTTCTACCGACTTTACTGTTCCGTTGGGCGCGACCAGCACTTCCGCCCTCACACTGCCCTGAATGTTCATGGAGCGCGCGAGGCTGGGATATTGAGGAGCGACGCGAATTACGATTTTGCGGGATACTGCGGAGTCCTGGGCAGGTGCGCTACCCACTACAGCGATCAAGAGCGAAAGAAGGACAAAAGAGAATGCGATTCGGCTCTTCATAGGGGGCCCGTGCTACGCATTCACGATAAGGGAAATGTAATCTTTTAGAAGATTACTTTGGTAAGGGCGACCCTTGAGCGGCTCACGGCATCGGAAAGGTCAAAAAAGGCAGAAGTTTATCGTCTCGACCGTTCTTAGTGGCCCTGCTCTTCCAAAAATTTCTCTACTTCAATGGCAGCCATGCAGCCAGTTCCGGCCGCAGTGATGGCCTGGCGATAGCGGCGGTCCTGTACGTCTCCGCAGGCATAAACGCCGTGCACGCGTGTATGCACATAGTTATGGGTCTTGAGATAACCATCGGCGTCGGTCTCAAGCTGGCCGCCGAACATTTTTGCGTTCGGTTCGTGGCCGATGCCGAGGAACATCGCGCTGGCGGGAAGGTCAAAGACCTCGTTGGTCTTTATGTTCCGCAGCTTGAGTCCGGTAACCTCTTTTAGAGCGGGATCGTGAATATCTTCGACCACTGTGTTGGTAAGGAATTTGATTTTGTCGTTATGCTGAGCGCGTTCCAGCATGATTTTGGAAGCTCGAAAACTGTCGCGGCGATGAATCAGCGTAACTTTGCTGGCGAAGCGAGTGAGGAATAAAGCTTCTTCCATAGCTGAATCGCCGCCGCCAATCACAGCAATTTCTTTTCCCGAGAAAAAGAAGCCGTCGCAGGTCGCGCAGGAGGATACTCCATGGCCGATCAGCTTTTGTTCATTGGGCAGGCCCAACCAGCGTGCGGAAGCTCCACTAGCAATGATGAGCGACTGTGTATGAACCTGATGTTTACCAAGATGAAGCAGAAACGGACGCTGAGTTAAATCCGCGCTAGTGAGGTGTGCCATGCGATATTCGGCACCGAAGCGCTCGGCCTGCTTGCGCATGTTTTCGATCAACTGCGGCCCCATGATGCCTTCAGGGAAGCCGGGAAAATTCTCTACCAGCGTGGTAAGCGAGAGTTGACCGCCGGGTTCATGACCCTCGACGACAAGCGGCTTAAGATTGGCGCGGGCGGTATAAAGCGCCGCGGTGTGTCCGGCGCACCCGGACCCTATGATGACGACATTGCGAGTTTCGCTCATGATTTGTTCTGGTGTCCGTTAGATTGCGAATTGCCGTTTTCGATGCATCGCTACACCGGCCTGGTGCGGGCCGCTGCTATATAAGCGGCTCTTGCTCATTGTTTTCCTTGCGCAGACTTCGGCATCTTTGGCTTCTCCGTTCCTGCGGAGGGTATTTGGGCCAACTCTGCAGCCACCGTCCGCTTTGCGCCCAGCAGCCGACGATAGTTCGCCAGAATTTCGGAGCCGGTGCGGAAAAGCGGTTCATAGGCGCTCTGGTCCGCTGCAGGGCTATTTTCGGATGCGCTGCACCGCGCCAACGCGACCGACGATTTTCCAAAACGCTCCAGCCGGATGCGGTTGACAGGCGTGTTCGCCGCGACCATGTTTGCCACCGTGCCGATCGCGGAAGCACTGTCTTCCAGCGAGACTTGTATCAATTCTTTGGGATCGCGTACGTGCAGGACGAGAGTTTCGATCATACTTTGCCCGTCATTGCTGAAGGAATATTGGACGCTGGAGAATGTGGCTTGTACAGAAAATTCCCGCCGGATGCGAACATAGCGCGCGACTGAAGGCTCGCCTGATATCTGCGCGCTTTGCCCGGGCTGAAGGAAGTTCGGCGCATCGGTGAGCGTGGAAACACCATGGGAGATCTCAAAATCCGAACTGAAAAGCGGCTGCTTTGGAATGCGCGCCAGCGCCGAGGAAATTTCCTTCTGTTCTTCGGCGGAGGGGGTGCATACGTTGAGAACATTCACCTTGACTTGCGGTTGAGTCGCAGAGGACTCGCCGCCTTGCTGTGAAAAGGCCGGAAGACTAAAGAGCAATCCAAGAAGCCAAATGAGTTTTGGGAGCACTGCGGAATTCTAAACGATATGGCTTAAACCATAAATGCATGCTAGGACGAGCAAGTTTTGCGAACACGAGCAAGATGTTTAGAATCCACCTATGGCCAATCTAACGCTGGTTTATGGCATGAGGCTGCTGCCGTCGGAAGATATAGCAGAAGTGGGCTCGGCGCCGGTGAAACTTACCAGTGGGCGCGAAGCGCATGTCACCATGCATGTTCTCGAAGGCAGCAAGGAAGAGATCGAGAAGCAGTTACGCACCAGCCTGGAAGCTTTCTTCGACCTTTATCCGGAGATCTAGATCCGGAGATCTAGGACGTTTCGTAGCAACCGATCGACTGGGATAAGGGCAATCCCAAGTTCTCGACGGACAAGCTTGAGAGTGAATGGGGCGATGCGGGATTTTTATTGGAAATTGCGCGCTTGGATGGTGGAGGCGGGCCTATGGCCGCAGGGCTGGGTGGCCCGCGCAGCGTGCTATTCGCTCGTCTTGGCGCTGGGACTTTTCCTTCTGGAGATGCTGCTGGGCCTCTTTGCGCCCGCCGCAAGCGGCAGCCTGGGAGGGTGGGTCAAGTTTCTGCTCTTTGATGCGGCGTTGCTGTTTTCCATCGTGGCTTTCCGCTGGCTGAAGGGGCGAATTCTGTGGCGCCTGCGAAACCGGTTGATCGTCACGTATGTTTTTATCGGAGTAATTCCGGCGGTTCTGTTAGTCGCGATGGCCCTCATCGCCATTTACCTTTTCGCCGGTCAATTTGCCAGCTTTGTTGTCACTTCGGAAATCAACTCTCAGTTGCGCAGCATGCAGGCCGTGAATGCTGCGGTGGGCAATGAACTGGCGTCGCGGATCGAAAAGAGCGAATCACCGACCGCCGAATCCCTAGTAGGATTGCGCAAGCGCGACCGCGCTTGGGGAAGAAGAAGAGTTTGCGCCTGGCAAGGCACGCGGCTTTTGCTGACGAGCGGGAGCACCGAGAATCCGGCGGCGATGACCTTTCCCGATTTCCTCGACAAGTCGGACAGCGAATTTGCCAAAGCCGCGCTCGAAGGCAAACCGTTTAAGGAGATCGTTCGCGATCAAGGTGAGCTGTATTTGCGTGTTGCATCCGTTTTTAATGTAGGTGGTGAAAAGTTGACGGTGGTGACGGGCGAGCCACTCGACAAAAATCTGGTCGCTGACATAGCCGCGGATTTGGGGGAAATCACTCTTGATGCGGCGGGGATCGGTTTGGAAAACACGCCACCGGCGCGGAACGGCGGGAACGATTCGACGACAAAGACAGCGGCCGGCACTGCCTCTGCGGGGAAGTCGGATAAAGACAGATTTACTTACAGTCAAAACGCCGACGGAGTGAAAATTGAGGGGGGCGGACAGGTTGTTCACCCTCGCCCGATGTTCACGGTAGGCACGCTCGCCCCTCCATCTTCGATAACGGATCGAGAAATCACCTTCGGGACACCGCTCTCCGTGGTGGACTGGAAGGGAGGCGAGCGGTCGCGAGCCGGAGCGCTGGTACAAGTTCGGACGCGGCCTTCGGTGCTCTACAGCCACCTGTTCGCTTCACTAGGAGATTTCGCCATAGGGGTTGAGTACATTCTTTTGGCTGTGATCGTTATCTTTGCTGTGATCGAACTCATCGCGCTCATCATCGGAACGCGAATGACGCGCACTGTTACGGGTGCCGTGGCGCAGCTCTACGATGCAACCAAGAACGTGGATCGCGGCGATTTCAGCCATCGCATTCCGGTGAAGTCCGACGATCAGTTGGCGCAACTTTCGTTGTCGTTCAACTCGATGACGGAGTCCATCGAGAAGCTGATTCTGGAGCAGAAGGAGAAGCAGCGGCTCGAAGGCGAACTTGCCATCGCTCAGGAGGTGCAGGCGCAGCTATTTCCGCGGCAGGTTTCAGAACTGGAATCGCTGGAAGTGCACGGTTTTTGCCGTCCGGCGCGCACGGTTAGCGGGGATTACTACGACTTTCTCACGGCTAGTTCGCACAAGTTAATTCTTGCGGTTGGGGATATCAGCGGGAAGGGGATTTCGGCGGCGTTGCTGATGGCTACGATTCA
>Ga0116125_1000777_pt1 | contig 14621 bp, 10 predicted proteins | sample June2015DPH_16_1_2_FD_89729 | JGI IMG/M metagenome (GOLD analysis project Ga0116125, IMG submission 89729) | Peatland microbial communities from SPRUCE experiment site at the Marcell Experimental Forest, Minnesota, USA - June2015DPH_16_10 | ecosystem: Environmental > Terrestrial > Soil >...
CCTGATTGACCACGCCCACCCGGCACCCGTGCGGTGTTGGATCGTCTGGAAACAGTTGGCCGGCGACCACCGGCCATCCCATAATCGAGAAATAATTGGGCGAAACCACATTCAAGTCAAGCTCTGCCTGTTCCAGCTTCGACACAATGGGTGCACGAAAGTTTGCCAATCCGAGCCGTTCCGGGTGCGGCCCTTTTTGATTTTCTTGGTAGAAATAGATGGCCGGCGGGAGCTGGGTTACGGCCTTTCGCATACCGAGCACGCCGATGATTTCCACGGGAAGGCCCGCGGCGTCGCGTATGGACCGGCCCACTGTGCCGGCACCGAACAGCACTTTGGCAGCTGCTTCGTTCACCATAGCGGATCGACAAGTTTGCTGTTCCCGGCCGAAGAAGCGTCCCACGACTGGTGGCAGCACAAAAAGCCGGGAACCGGGAGTGATCATCCCAACGTCCAGTTTGACTTCGCGGAGTGGTAACTGACGTGGCTCTATTCGGAAAGAAGTCCAGGCGGCTTGATCGCCCGGCAGCCCACGAATCCATGCCATCGCGCGAACCCCGGCCACTAACTCGGCAGCCTGCTGGACATTCCGGAAGTATTTAAAGCCAGCTTGAGGACTGGCTTCCACGCTGGCGAGAATCGGGTGGTGGAGGCGCTGGCCGAAGCCGGTTTGTAGCGCGCTGCGAAGGCCCGCCAGCAGGAAGGCGGTCGAGATCACAAGTACGCAGCAACTGGTCATTTGCGCTACAACCAGACCCACGCGCAGGCGCTGGATTCCTTTCGACGGCCCAGCGCTTTCACGCCGCAGGACGTCGGCCGGACGATCGTGAGAAATCACAAAGACCGGCAGAAGCCCGCACACGATGGTGATTCCAACGCATGCGGCGGATGCTGCAACGATGCTGAATACATCCGGGGCAAATACCAAATGCTCGGCATCTTCTTCGAACAAGAGCGCCGGAAGAACAAACGATGTCCACAGAGCCAGCAACATCCCAAAAGCTCCGCCGATGACGGAGATGACGATGCTGTCTGAAAGCAATCCACGCACGAGTTGGCCACGGCCGGCGCCGAGCGCGACACGAAGAGAAGTTTCATGGGAGCGGGCGGACGCACGTCCAACCAGGTATGCGCCGACGTTGGCGCAGGCGATGAAGAATACCAAACCTGCCGCGAAACTGAGCAGCGTGCCGACGCGCCCTCTGCTCTCCGCCGCTTCCGGTGTCGTGCCCGTATACGGAAGCACGCGCATCTCGGCTGAGCCGCCGAGGCTGCCGCGAACGGACGACTGGATTTGACTGTTCGAAAAATTCCCGCGCCGCTCCCCGAGGACCCAGAAGTTCCGCCCCTCATAATCGCCCTGTTCGAGCGCTTCCTCTTCAAACGGCATCCAGAGATCGACAGCCCGGTCGCTATACACTCCTTCGAGCGAATCCGGTGCAACGCCACCTACCCGAACATTGACGCCGCCGATGCTAATCTGCTCGCCGCGAATATCGATCTTGGAACCGAAATCGCTCTCCCAAATACGATGGCTGATCAGCGCCCCGTCCTTCAACGAGAGCTTGAGGAAACCGGCCAAGCCGGGCGTCACAGCGGCTACGGACCAGATCGCGGATTGGCCGGCGAACGTTATCGTGCTTGGCGAAATGCGCGCCGCACCAATCCATGCGAACAGGCCGGGATGATTTCTGAGAGACAGATAGTCTTGATATGCGATTGGACCGTCAGCACGCTGCGCGTCTCGACGGAAAAGGGAAACCACGCGGTCGCGAGATGCCAAGGGAGGGCCGGATCTGGTCATTCCGCGAACGAATCCGTCGACGGACACATTGCTGCCAATACCGAGCGCAATCGTCAGCAACAGCGCCAATGACAGGCCTGGGGTGCGCGCGAAATGTCTCACTGAATACCGGACGTCGAGGAGGATATTCGCCAGAACTATAACGATCTTGCAACTGGCAAGCCGTTGACGACGGGGCCTGTTTTCTTCGAGTTTCCCCAAGATTCCGGGTATATGGCGTTCAGTTCCGCTCGTCTACGTTCGTATGCGGACACTTACTGGAGGCGTAGTTTAGAGCAACTGGCAGGCCTCGTCGAAGTCCAGGCGCGGGTTGCGCGGGAAAAGCTTCGAGTGGTCGCCGTAGCCGAGATTGCATAGGAAGTTCGACTTCCATGTGGAAGACGAAAAGAACTCCGCATCCACTTTGGCATTGTCAAAGCCCGACATGGGTCCACAATCCAATCCCATCGCGCGTGCGGCCAGAATGAAGTAACCACCTTGCAGGCTGCCATTGCGCATGGCCGTGGTTTGGATCAACTCCGGCGAGCTTGAAAAAACTTCCCGCATGTCGGGTTTGTTGGGGAAAAGCCTGGGGACGTGGTCGTAGAATTTCAAATCGTAGGCGACGATGGCGGTCACGGGCGCCTGCATGGTCTTGTCGACGTTGGCGGCCATCAGCGCAGGTTTCAATCGCTCTTTGGCTTGCGGAGTTCGCAAGAAAACAATGCGCGCCGGGGATGAATTGGCGCTGGTGGGCCCCCACTTCATCAGGTCGTAGATCTGGCGCAGCACGTGGTCCGAAACCTGGTCGGGGAGCCAGACATTATGTGTTCGCGCATTGCGGAAAAGAATATCGAGTGCTTCTGAGTTTAGTAACGGTTTTGCCAAGGGGTTCTCCTTCGGTCTGCTAGTTGGATGATCGCACAAGCCTACTTATCCTGACTCTCTCCAATTAGTTGCTGGTAGACTTCGCGGGCGTGGTCGTAAGCTTTGCGCGCGGCGTCTTTTTCCGCGGTTGAGATTGCGACGGACTTCTGGCTCCAGCACTGGCTTACCGCGGCCAGGCACCATTCCGCGCTGCGCCGGGAGGCGCGAATCGGCTGGCCGTCCACGATCGCGAAAATTGGGTTGGTATGCGACGACGGCAGGATTCGCACCGCGATCCAACTGCTTTTTTCCAGGGGAACATCGAAAGTCACCGGCCGCATCTGGCCGTCGGCATACACGAGTTTTCGCTCGCGGGCGACGCCGTTTATCACCAGTTCTACTGGGACGTCCCGCGTGGCACCCACCCGTGTCCGCTCGATATCCCAATACGGCTTCTGCGACAAGGTGAGCTTGCGGATGGATTCATCCGGAAGAGGATCCAGGCGGGCGGCCACATTCACTTCGATGTGCGCATTCTCACCGCGGCCAATCTTGATCTCGCTGCCCACTTCGCTTCCATTTACCTTGAAATCCATCAGATGGCTCTTGCCATCGGAGGCATAGCTGCGGCCGGCGCGCAGGCTCTCGATCCATTTTTGATATGTCAGCTTACCATCCACTTTGGCGTAGTTGCGCCCGATGCCCACGCGATCGTCGTAGATGCAGGGGAAATCCGTCTCGCCGCTGATGCGGGTCCGAAATCCGACGTTCAGCGTGTGATACCAGATGTTGAGTTCTGAAACCGAAGGCGTGTCGACTGCGGAGATGAAGTCGACGGTGTTTGGATAGGTGACATCCACGATATATTCGTTGGCGCCAATGCCGTCGAAGGGAGGTAGCTCATAATTCGGGAGATCGGTGCTCTGCACCTCCAGGCCCCAGCCGGAATGCGCAAAGCCTACCACGGCGCCCTGTTTTTTGCCCCATTGGAGAATCGGAAGATCCCAGGTGGGCCAATCTTCAATCCGTTTGGTGCCTGGATAATCCTGGTCCTTCAAACCCAGCAAAATCAGGTGTCCGGCATGGCTGGAGGGGAAACCGGAAACTTCCAGATCGTAGTGCATCAGCCGGTCCGGTTGAGAGAGCGGATTGTCTTGGCCGGAAAAGAATTGCTTTTGATAGTAATAGCAGGGTCCCCAAGTTAATACGGCGCCGATATTCAGCGATTCGCCCAGCAACTGTCGCATCATGTCTTTCGGCAGCACGCCTTCAGTGGGGTTTTGGTAGTGCGAGCAGCCGGCAGCGTGGACGTGTTGGTCGCCGGAGTACCAGCTGAATTTCGACGGGTCGATCCAGCGTTCAAGCGTGAATTCGATTTCGGCCGGATCCGAGCCTTTCACGGCGATCTCTTTGGTGTGTGTCAAGTATTCCGGACCGCCCGAGTAGGCGATGGTGTAATAACCCTCCGGCAATCGCAACATTTCGCCGTCAAAACGGTAAATCTGCGGCTGAAACGGAAAGTCCGGTGCCAGGCGCTTGGAGGGGTTCGGGTAGATGCGATTATAACGGTCTTTTACTATGAGCGAGGCAACCGCTGGCTGGCCGCTTTCGTTGTGTATCCGCAGCGTGATGGCATGCGCCGGCTCGGCGTTGAATACCACCAGGATCTCGCTGCGAAACCCGACGTCCTGGCTGGTTTGTCCAACATCAAATTGAAGAAGGGCCGAGCGCTGGCCGCTATCGCGGCTGGAGATTTGAAGAATCGCGTATTCCAAACCGAGTCCGGAGAGCCGCCGGGGCATGGGCGGTTTATCGTAGATGGAAACGTTGGCCCATTTTTCCTGTGCATCTTTTGGCGTGAGTTTTAGCGCTGGTGTGGGAGCGCCATTGGATGTTATGTAGACATTGCCGCTGTTCGGACTAGAGACTTTGAGCGGCGCGGTGACGCGCGCCTGATTGAGCACTTTCACCAGGAACAGGCGCGTGCCACCCTCTACCAATTCCGGCTCGGCGGGTCCTTGCTCCACTTTCACCCGGCTTTCGGGATTGATTTCGATGGACGCCAGTGTGTATTTGTCGAGCACGCGTTCCAGGCGGTTGACGGCGGCGATTTCGTCCGAGTCGGCGATAGCGGCGTTGATTTCTTTTTGATCTGCGTCCAGCAGCGGCTGGCCGAGATAGGCGAGCGCGGTCTCGAGGCGGCGTACCTGCTGGGCGACCGGCTGCAAGGGGGCGGGAGCATGCGTGTCCAACGGTTCCTGGGCGCGCAGGGACGAGGCGATTGCCAAACCGGTGAGAATGCCGATCCGGAGGAGGTTCATGTTCGTTACTATACGCCAGTCTGGGTTTTCAGGCGACAAGAGCCTGCCGCTGCCCACTGCGATAAACTTGTAGCGATGACTTACTACGGCGCAAAAGAATTGGCCGACAGTTTTCGCACTGTTCGGAAAAACACGATCACCATCGCCGAGGAAATCCCCGAACAGCACTATGGGTTCCGCGCCGCGCCGGATACGCGCACCGTGGCCCAGATGCTCACTCATATTGCCACTTCACCTAGTCTGGCGGAACAGATCCATGCCGTGGATCGCCGCACGACTTTGGTGGGTTTTGACTTCCCGGCCTTTCTCGCGAAAATGATCGCTGATGAGCAGAAGGTGCGCGGCAAGCAGGAGATCGTGGCATTGCTCCATAGCGAAGGCGACCGGCTGGCGAAATGGATGGAGGGTCTTTCCGACGATTTTCTAGCCGAACGCGTGGCGTTGCCACCCGGGATGACGCCATCGAGCAAGTCGCGTTTTGAAATGCTTCTTGGAACCAAGGAGCACGAGATGCATCACCGCGCGCAGCTGATGCTGATCGAACGAATGATCGGCGTGGTTCCCCATATTACTCGGGAAATGCAGGCGCGCATGGCCGCGCTGCAGGCCACGAAAGCCTCGGCTTAGCAGTGGAACCGAATGCTACTATGAGACGGCGGCATTTCCCCCTATGTATAACGCTTATTTCGGATTATCGGCCAGCCCGTTCAGTCTGAGTCCGGATCCTGCGTTTTTATATCGCAGCCAGCAACACGAAGAGGCGCTAGCCAATCTGATTTATGGCGTTCAAAGCCGCAAGGGCTTCATTGTTCTGACCGGCGAGGTGGGGACTGGAAAAACCACCATGCTGGAATGTCTGCGCGATTTCTTAGACGCGCAGCGCGTGGAATTCGCATTTATTTTCAATTCGCGCATCAGCGCCGGTCAATTCTTTGAGATGATCGCGTACGATCTCAACCTGAACTGCCAGCGAACTTCCAAAACAGAGGTTCTTTTCGCGCTGAACGCGCGGGTGGTTCAGCAGGCTGACCAAGGGCGCACGACCGTGCTTATCGTGGACGAAGCGCACAACCTGGAGTGGGAAGTGTTGGAAGAAATCCGGCTGCTCGGAAACATGGAGAACCGGAGTGGGAAATTGATCCAGGTGATTCTGGCTGGCCAGCCCGAGCTGGAACGTAAGTTGGATGCCCCCAATCTGCGGCAGTTGAAGCAGCGAATTGTGTTGCGCTACAACCTGGATTCGTTCTCTGAATCCGACACTTCGGAGTACATCAATAACCGCATGGAAAAAGCCGGATTGAGCAATCAGGCCATTCTTCCCGCTGAGCTGAGGGCCGAGATCCACGCACGGTCGCAGGGCATCCCGCGCGTGATCAATTCGATTTGCGATAACCTGCTGCTCACCTGCTTCGCGATGGAAGGCAAGGTAGCAACGGTTGAGATGTTGGACGAAGTGAGCCGGGACATGCGGCTGGAATGCCTGGACGCTCGCGGGGTGAGCGCTTAACGTTTCCGGAGCGCTAACCGCCCATCGCTCAATAACGCCGATTCATCCGATTCTTTGGCTTCGGATCGAACTTGTATGGCTGTTGGCGTCCCCCAGGCCTATTCTGAAACTCGAAAGGAGTTTCAAATGGTAAGAAAGCTTTCCGCATTGATCCTTCTGGCCGTGGGGGTTCTGTACAGCCAGGAGCGGTTCGATTTGACGGTCCGCAACTACTTCTTCGCCGGATTCGGGGGAGATATCGCCTCGCTCGAAAAGGGAATGAAGATTTGCGAAGACGCGCTGGCGGCTGATCCCAAGAATGCCGAAGCGTTAGTGTGGCACGGCGCCGGCGTATTCTTCGAAGCCGGTCAGGCTTTCCAAAAGGGCGACCAACAGAAGGGCGGGGAAATGTGGCAGCGCGGGTTGAAGGAAATGGACCAGGCGGTGGAACTGGCGCCAGATGACTTGGGTGTTCGGATACCGCGCGGCGCCGTGCTGCTGACTGCCTCGCACTACATGCCGAGCCCGGAGATGGCGCGGCCGCTGGTTGAGAAAGGCCTCACGGATTTCGAGAAGGCTTACGATCTGCAAGCCTCTTACCTGGCCGATCTCGGCACGCATCCGCGCGGCGAACTCATGATCGGGCTGGCGGACGGCTACAGCCGCTCCGGCAATCAGGAGAAAGCACAAGTCTGGTTCGAGCGCATTCAGAAGGAGATGAAAGGCACGCCCTACGAGAAATCTGCCAGCATTTGGCTGGAAACGAAAACGCTGGCTCCGGCGCAGGCCGGGTGCCTGGGATGCCACACGCCGGCTACCGGCGGAAAGTAAGATGAAGCTGGTGACAGGCGATCGCAAATGGAACTGCAGACCACTGGTCAAGATTCTGCTCCTTAATACCGCGTTCGCCTTCGTCCCGCCCATTTTGCTGCTGTCGATGTCGGAGCATGTGCCCATCAGGAGGCTGCTGGTCACTTTCGGCTTCTCGCTGGTTTATGCCAATTGCATCGGCGGGCTAAACTTCGCCACCGTCCCTCAATTGTGGGGGGCGGTGCAAAAGTGGAAGCCATGGTTGCGTTGGCCGCTGCGTGTTGCGGCGATTTTTGGCAATACTGTGGTGGGAAGTTTGATCGCTTGCTTAATTCTCACCGCGTTCCGGTGGATGCCTCGCGAGCTGTTCTGGCCGGAGTTCTGGGGAAGCCTCAAGATCGCTACCTTCATCTCGATCCTGGCCGGCGTTGGCATCGGTATATATGAGACTTTCCAGTGGCGCCTGGAAGAAAGCTCCCTCCAACTGCGGACCAAGCAGCTAGAGCATGAACGCGCGCTGAAACTGGCGACGGCGGCTCAACTGGCGTCGCTCGAGTCGCGAATTCATCCGCACTTTCTGTTCAACACACTCAACTCCATTTCGTCGCTGATTCCAGAAGATCCAAAACGCGCCGAGCGGTTGGTGGAGCAGATGGCGGCGCTGCTGCGATTTTCGCTTGACGCGAATCAGGCCGGTCTGGTACCGCTGGCCTCTGAGATGAAGGTGGTGGCGGATTACCTGGAGATCGAGCGCGCCCGCTTCGGGGATCGGCTGCGCTATCAAATCGACATCGCGGGAGATATGGACGCCGCGCGAGTGCCGGCGCTCGCGGTGCAGACGCTAGTGGAGAACAGCGTGAAGTACGCCATAGCTCCGAATCGCGCGGGCGGCGATATCCGCATTGCGGGTTCGCGCGAGAATGGATGTTTGAGAATGGAGGTCACCGATCAGGGGCCACGATTCACGCTCGAGTCCGCGCCCGCCGGCCACGGACTGGACAACCTTAAGGATCGGCTGGTGAGTCTCTACGGCGGCCAGGCCGCACTTACGCTCGACCGGCGCGAGAGTCGGAACAGCATGATCCTGACGGTCCCCTACAATGGCAACCCGCATGCGCGCATTTCTGGTTGATGACGAGTCGCTGGCCCTGAAGCGTTTGTCCAGAATGTTGACGGCGACGGGCCGCGTGGAAATTGCAGGTAGCGCCACGGATCCGGTGGAAGCGGTGGAGGCGGTCCTTAACGCGAAACCCGATGTGCTCTTCCTCGACATCGAAATGCCCGGGATGACGGGTTTCGAGATGCTGGCCAAACTGGATCCGCAGCCGGTGATCGTCTTCACTACCGCTTATGATCGCTACGCGCTGCAAGCCTTCGGTGTCAATTCGATTGACTACCTGTTGAAGCCCATTGAGCAGGCACAACTGGACCGGGCGTTGGACAAGATTGAGCGCCTGCGCGGAGGCGCAGAGCCACGCCAGGAGATTCGCGAGTTGTTGGATCGCTTGAGCGCGGCCACAGTGGCGCAGCCGGATTATCCTACGCGCATTGCGTCGCGCATCGGCGAGCGCGTGGAATTTGTGGAGCTATCGCGCGTGACGCATTTCTTCGCCGCCGACAAGCTCACTTACGCCGCGACGCCAGCCAAGAATTATGTAGTGGACCACACCATCCAGGAGCTGGAGCAGAAGCTGGACCCACGGAGATTCATTCGAATCCACCGCGCGATATTGCTAAATCTCGACTACGTTTACGATCTGCACGCCATGTTCGCCGGCCGCATGCTAGTCCGGCTGAAAGACGAAAAGAAAACCGAGCTCACGGTGTCGCGCGACCGGGTGAAGGCGCTGAAGCAGCGGCTAGGGATCTAGGGACTCTTGGTATCCTGAAATCTGACGCGCTGCTATTAGCGAACGTGGCGGAACTGGCAGACGCACCAGACTTAGGATCTGGCGGCCGAAAGGCCATGGGAGTTCGACCCTCCCCGTTCGCACCACAATTAAATTGGGCGTTTCGAGCAAAACGTACTTCTCGCACAACCTGTGTTTTTTGGTGTGGCAGCAAATTTGGATGCAACCCGGCACAGGTTTGGCTCCAGGCGCCGCCCGTGCTAGTGATGCTGCGGCAAACGTGGAATCACTCTCGATTTCGGGTCCACGATTTCGACCATCTGCATCATGCCGCGGTCTTCATGATCGAGGATGTGGCAGTGCAACACGAACGTTCCCGGGAAATCCACGAACCGGCTGCGAATCCTCACGTAGCCTACATTGGGTTCCGCAATCGTGCCGGTCGATGCGGGAATCGCGATCGTGTCGCGCCAGACATACGGCGGCTTCATTTTCGTGAGCTGCGTCTCGGGCGGGTTATTGGGATCGAAGATCTCCAATATCTGAAACGGATTCACATGAATGTGAAACGGGTGGATGGAACTGTTCCAATAGTTCTCCAGTTTCCATTCCTCCCGTGTGTCGAGATCGACGACTTGCGCGGTATGGAGGGTACCGTCGAAGATCTTTCCGTCGATCGCCGGTTGGCCATTGTGAGGGCGAGTGTTGCCCTTAGGGTATTCGTACCAGTTGAATTGCAGCGTGCGGGCTTCCTTGATTGGATCGTTCTCGTTCCACTCGAGCCACGCGGGTAGATGCGGGAAGTTTTGGACGGTAGGGAAGCTCATGGCGGGGCTGATTGGATTTCCCTTGACGCTCAATTGCAATAGATAGGGATCGATGGTAGTCGTCGACTTGCAACCGGCCTGGGGCAAGTTGTGCACCGGCTTAAAGCCGAGCAGAGACTCTCCTTCTGTCGCGGGAGCCTGAACCAGAATATCGATTCGATTGGCGGGCGCGAGAGTAAACTGCTGCGCGAGGCCGAAGTCCGGGTCGTTGTATCTTTCGGGCGCGATTTGAATGCCGTCGTAGGCGATCTGCCGGATAGTGGGCACGTATCCAGAACCGTTCTTTCCGATAAAGCTGTAACTGAGATAAGAGACCTGCTGCATGGTGGCGTTGATGATTCGCCAGCGCTGAATCTCGCCTGGCTGCATCGTGATGGCGGGCTGCAGTTGGCCGTTGACCAGAGTGCGCGGATCGCCGCCCGCGCAGGTATTGAGCGGATCGCCGGGCTGGATCGAATTCGCCTGGGGCTGAATCGTGATTTGGTCGCCGATTTGTTGAATGACGAGGACCTTTTCGGTCCGCCGGAGGCCTGGCATGAGTTTTTCCAACTCATCGTCGAATTCGCCCTCAATGATAAAAGCGCCCGACATTCCATTCAGAAGCTGCAACGCGACAGAACCATGTTTGTGGGCGTGGTACCAATGTGTGCCGGGCGCCTGCCCCATCTGCATTTTTTTCGCGGGGTACACGGGGTTCGATGCCGGCGGCGGAAGCGGAATCCTAAAGTCGTTTGTATATTCAGAGAAGTTTGGAGGTTCGTCTGGAGGCGGCGGAGGCACGTGCCCCTTAGGATAAACGTCGATCATCACGTTGTCGCCGTGGCCGTTCGGCGTGACATGGGTGCCGTGAAAATGCAGATTTGTTGTATTGTCTCCATGAAAGCAAGAAGGCATTGTCTCGCCATGCGGATAGAGCGGAACGGGTTGGCCGGTGGTCGGGTCGATCACCGTTTGGGAATCGCAGGCCATCTCGTCGGGAGTTGTGTTGGGAAAGTCGCTCGGGTCGATTTCATTCGACAGGTGAATCCGAACACGGTCTCCGACGCGCAGCCGGAAAGTGGGTCCCGGTCCCGGCAGGTCGGGACTCGCGGGCCATTTCGAGAGCGCGGGATTCGGAGCCCATTTCAAAGCGGAGTTGTTCGCGTAGCGCCCTTCGTAATAGCGCAGCTTCATGCGCTTGCACTGGGGCCCCTGACCCGAGATCGTGGTGACGTTCCGCCACGCCGCTTTGACGGTCATGTTGACGTCTAAATTGGCGTCTGACGGATTGGCCGCCGGGTGTCTGACGAACTCGGCGACGGGGACGAAGGGCTGAAATTGTGGCGTCGGCGTGCAAACCGATGTATCCTGCGGGGCCGCCTCCAATTGCTCCGGACTTATTACGTCCGCCAACGACACGCCCAGCGCCGTCAGCGCGGAGGCGCAGAAGTGCCGCCGCGAAGGATTGGTTCGAACGGCTTCGTTCTGATTGACAATCGCGTTTTCATTCATGATGTTTTCCTCTGGCAAGCCGGTCAAACAGATTCCGGCGGAACGGACCCAGGAGCGGTAGATATCTGTACCGTCAATGTCGCTTGAGAGTTTGGCGGCTCCTGCATCCCGTATATGTAAACATAGGGAGTCTTGGGAGGAACGCCCGGCCAACTAAATAGCACCGCGGAGGAATTCGCGTCCGGCTTGCCAACCTCGCCCAGTGTAGCCCACGGCGGCGGCGTAGGTGTGACGGGCTTGCCATTTATTTCCAAAAGGATCAGTGTGTATTTGGCGGGATCTTTGTTCATCCAGACCACCCAATCGCCCCACGCTATCGTCTTGTCCTCAATCTTGCCGCCCTGGATGTGGACTTCTTGAACGCTTCCCTGAGAGGGAGGGAAACCTCCCTTCTTAGGTTTGCCCATGGTGCTCCTTTCGGATTCGTTAGCGAAGATGTTATCCGAATCATCGCAGCGATGTCAAGGAGAATTATCCTGAATCGCAGGCAATTAAAGCAGGTAGCAACCGGCACATCGAGCGGGATCAAAAGCGCGTTTTCCAATCCGCAACTTCCGAATAAAAATAATTTTCTTCGCGATGTTCCGGGACGTCGGCGATCACGTCAAGCCGGCAGCGGTAAATCCTTTCGAGAAACAACAAGAGCCGCGCCGAGTAGATTGCCCCGTATAACCGGTGATGGAAAAATCCGCTGGCGTGGAAGCCCGGGTTGTACACGGTGTGGAATCCGCCGATATTCACTTCTATCACCGCGAAACGGCCGTCTTCGAGCAGCGCCACATCCCACGCCAGATGCGCGCCCGATGTGATGCCCGCAGGAAGCGCGTCGAGCATTCCCTGGACGTAACGATTGGGGATGTCTCTCTCCCCCGGTCTCAATTCACCATGGTGACGGTGTATCGTGAGATCATCGATGACACGGTCCTCAATCGTGTGAACGCGGTATTCGTGGTGTATGTTCTTCCGCTCCTGAACAACGAATTCTTCTTCCGTCAACGGCCCCCCGCCACGCATATGCCTTGCGCCACTCTCGATCCAGGAAAGGGCCGCCTCCGTAGGGTAATCGCAGTCGTCGCCGGAGCAGTCGCCCAGAGCGGGCTTGATGATAAAGCCCCGCGGAAATGTTTCACGCAGGGTGTTGCGCAGCTCGCGAACATCCACGCCCTGCCCCAGCCGGTCTAGCCCGCGCGTCTCCGGCAGACTGTCCGGGCAGTAATGCCGGAATACCAGCGCCTGCACAAGCTTATGTTCCAGCCGCCACGCGGTCAAGCGGCGTTCGTCGAATCCCAACGACAGCAGAACCTGTCTCAACGGCAAAGCCCGCGTGGTGGCCGCAAGCCGAGGCATGAGTGGGAGCGCGTCCGACAGACGAAGTTCAAGATCGCCGTCGACCGGCTCGCGCCGCCGGGGGCCCGTGAACGCGTCGATCTGGCGGATCAGCGGTGCGGCGAGCTCGCCTTCGGTGCGCTTATCGACATGTGCTATAGGGCGCGCGACGGCCAGCCCGCGATGCCGCATCTGCCAGTTCGCGACTTCGAGGTAGAAGCGGTTCTCTGCAGGATACTCCGGCGCGTCCGGTTCGGCCACCACTTCCACGCCGTCCATTCGGGCCACGTGGTTCAGCAGCCGCGCGGTGTCGCAAGCGCCCCACTTTGGGTCGTGGAAATATCCGCTGCAATGGAATCCGCGCTTGAACGCCGAGTGAAAGCCGCTGAAATTGACTTCGACGATCTTATATTCACCCGATGGTTCGAATGCAATGTCCCACGCCAGCAGGGATCCACCCACCAGGCCGCCGGGAAGACGGCGCAGCACCGATGTTACGAAGGCGTTCGGTCCATCGCGCTCGCCGGGTATGCTGCCGCCATGATACCGGCGAAAAGTGAGATCCTCGATGACATCTTCTTCGAGGCTGTGCACGCGGTACTCCATCGCGATCGCGATTCGTTGCTGGACGACGAACTCTTCATCCGATATCCGGCACTGCGGCCGCAAATCGCCGGATTCCAGTGCACCCAGCAACTCATTTTGTCCGCTGTGCGATTCGCCGGAGGAATCTCCCAAGGCGGCTTTCAGAATGTAACCGTCCGGAAAATCATCGGCGAGAAATTGCCGAACCCCGCGCGGACCGTGGCTGCAAACCAGAGATCCCAGTCCACAGGTGACCGGTATCAGCTCCGGCACCCAGCGCTGGAGAACGAGAGCCTGTACGAGTTTGTGCTCCATCCGCCATCGCAGATGGCGCGCCTCCTCAAAGCCCAGAGCTCGCAAAAGCTGCCGGACCGGCAGGGCCCGGCTACTCCCGCCCAGACCTTCGATCAGCCCCAGCCCCTCCGACAATCTGAGATCGAGCCGCGATGTCAACGGCGCGCGGCGGCGCTCCCGCCCGCAATTTGCGATCTCCGCCGTCACTGCCTCAATCTGGCGAATTTCTTCGGATATCCACTGCGGCAAGAGGTATTCTAACAGCCTGTGTCAAAAGTCCGCGGCCTATAGCGCGTCCAAATCCTTCCGCACGGGCCAAAGACGCTCGACCGTCCAGTCGTCCGTGCGGCGCACCGGACGCAGCGACGAATTTTCGATTTTCATCTCGCCGCGCTTGATGGCGTCGAAATCGCGCGTCCATTCGAAGTTCAGGCGGCGGCGCAGGGGATTATCGACAACTGTTTCGGGAGAATTAGTGAGCGACGCCGCATGACGCCTCCGAATGTACAGAAACTCGTCCACATTCCGGATGCTGGTGTAAGAAAAGGCGCGCAACAGGAACTGCGTGTCGCTCGCGATGGTCAGGTGCGTGGAAAGTCCGCCGGCGTGGAAGAATGAGCTCCGGTGCGTCATGAGGGTGGCGTGCAGGAGCGCATGGTTCGCACGGAGCTTGAGCGCCGCGCTGCCATCGAGGGGAAATCGCACTGGCTGGACCAGACCACGCATTTCGTCGAGGCAGAGCTCCTGCGACCCGATGATGCCGCAATCCGTTTCTGCCAGGGCCTCGCCGAGCACGGCGAAGCGGTCGTAACACGAAAGATCGTCGGAATCCTGCAAGGCCAGAAACGGCTCTGGCGATCTCTCTGCCAATTCCTGACGAATCACATACGGGCCAACCGGCGCCGGGCTGAAATCGAAAAACTCCACGCCGGGATATTCTTCGGGAAATGCGGCGTACTCCGCGCGGTCTCCGACATCCAG
>Ga0116125_1000778_pt1 | contig 14618 bp, 10 predicted proteins | sample June2015DPH_16_1_2_FD_89729 | JGI IMG/M metagenome (GOLD analysis project Ga0116125, IMG submission 89729) | Peatland microbial communities from SPRUCE experiment site at the Marcell Experimental Forest, Minnesota, USA - June2015DPH_16_10 | ecosystem: Environmental > Terrestrial > Soil >...
CAGCAGCAGCAGCCTCCTCGGAGGGCCGGGATGGGAGAGGAGAAATATCTCCGCGCTTTCCGTGCCCACTTTGATGATGAAAATGGGCTGGGACAGCATCGACCTGTTGAAGATTGACATCGAGGGCTACGAAGCCCAGCTGTTTTCTCGCAAAGCCGACTGGCTCGCAAACACCCGCGAGATTACCGGAGAAGCCCATCATGGGTACTCCACCCAGGCGCTGAGAAAGGACCTTGACCACTACGGCTTCACCGTGGAAATTCTCTCCAAGAATGAACCGGGCGGCATGCGGGTTTTCCATGCATTCAAAAAAGAGCATTAGTCGTCGGACGATTTACTCGAAGCCTGAACTGTCCGCGGTCGCAGCGCAAGGTTAACTTTGTGCAAGAAGCGCCAGGCGGAGGACTGTAGTCGGGCACGCAGCCATTCCTTCGTCGCCAGGCTGCGGTGCGCGCAATTCAGCAGTACGCCTCCTTTGCTCCACGAACGAGCCCAGTGCAGGTCATGATAGGACCCAGCCTGTGGCTTCCATCGCGCCTTGTGCTCATCGTTCCCCGCCAGGAAATCGTAGACTCGGATCCCTTCCGAGATCAGCTGTTTCAGCACCTCTCCCCGAAGAATGAAGCCAATCCTGTCGTCAGCATGCTCAGGGTCATAGCCCTCTTGCAATGAATACACGGTATTCCCGTAACGCATCGCGAACTGAATCGCCACAACTTTGCCGTCGAGTTCGGCCGTCCACAGATCTAACCAGCCCTTTGCCAGCAACCGACGGCTCAAATCAGCATAGAAGTTCCGCCGCGACTCGTCCGCAAAAGAACCCGGATGCCCCACGCCCTGCCAACGCAATTGATGCAATCGAAAAAGTGCTTCCAGACAACTCGCCAACTCACTTTCCATGGCGCAGCGATGAATTTGGACTGAATATTTCTTTCCCAGCCGCCGACCGTAATACCCGAAGTTCCTTCGCTCTTTCGGCGAGATCTGATCCAGGTATTCTTCCCATGTAGGCGGCAGCACAACCGTCAGGCGATTGCGAGAGTATTCGAAACACGACCAGCGGGGCGGCTTAAGAGAATCAGCCAGACAGCGAGCGACTAACGATTCCTCAGGCATGGTATTGAGTTGCGAGATATCCCACTCACTGTGCTGGTCCTGCAGGTACTGAAGAACCTTGCTCGCCAGAATTTCTTCGTATCCGGGCCGCACCGGGAAATCGAGATTGTCAGAATCTTCGCTGCCATCTCCCATAAAGCGGAGCAGACGCACAGAGACTGAGCCCCAATAAAGCTCTGTAGAGAGCGACAGCGGTGCCAACCCGAGCAAGTTTGAACTCGAGTCAAACAGCGCCAACACTAACAGACGACGCCCCTCTCCAAAACTTCGCCACCAGCAGGTCAGCCACTCCCAAGTGCAAAAAATACTAGCCGCGGGATATTCAGCAACCAGATCATCCCAGAGCGGCTCCAGTTCCCGCAGCTCATCCAAGCTCTGATAAACCCTCAAGGTCAGCAACTGCGAATTGTCACGCGCGTTTTGCGGATATGAAACTACCTGTACCTCAGGCGTCGTGAGAGATTGGCCACGCGGTCCTGACGCTTCAGCGGCTCCCAGTCTGCGCGAATCAGCAATGTCTGACAAGCTTACCTGTCCCCCGCACGTGATTCGATCATTGCGTCAAACTTTTCAAGGTCGCGAAGATGATCGTCGAGACTCCCTCGCCGCCGGATCAGAAAATCCTGACCATTTTCAACCCATACTTCCGGGGGTGTTGCGTGGCTCAGAAACCCGAGAGGGCTGGACGTTCGTGCGTAGGCCCCGGACTGGAAGATTCCTATCAGGTCGCCGACTTCTGTCCGAGGCAATTGTACGGACCGCCCCAAAGTGTCCAAGGGAGTGCACAGTGGACCGACAATGTCGACGCTTTCGCTCGCTGGAATACCCAGCTTATTCAAAATAGCCATCGGAAAATTTCGCCGGATAACCTGCCCCAAATTCCCGGAAGCCGCCAAGTGGTGATTCATTCCGCCGTCCAGGATCAGGTATTTCTTGCCACGTGAGATCTTGATGTCATTGACTCGCGCAACGTACACTCCGGCCTCACCAACCAGAAAGCGCCCCGGCTCAACCATGAACTTGGTTTGCGCAAAACAGTCTTCCCTCTCGATCTCCGCCATCAGTTCATGCAGGCCCTGGCTGAGTGAGGAGAGATCGAGCTCCGCGTCTCCGGCAAAATACGGAATTCCCCAACCTCCACCGAAATCCAGAGTGCGAAGAGGAACACCCATAACAGCCGCAGCTCGTCTCGCGATCTCCAGTCCTTTCCGGCATTGCGCGAGCAGCAACTGGTAATCGAGGATCTGCGTTCCTACAAACAAATGAATTCCGCGGAAATCGAGCTGCGTGTCCTTCGCAATGCAACGGAGAAGTGGTTCGAGCTGTTCTTCGTCAACGCCAAACGGCGCCGACTTCCCCCCCATGAGCATCGCTCCTCCCTGCCCATCTTCGTTGGGATTGACCCTCACGGCAACCGGTGTACGTACGTTGAGCTTCTGACTGATCGCGCTGATGCGTTCGATTTCGAGCTCGGATTCCACATGTATCTCACCGATCCCTTGAGAGATCGCCAATTCCAGTTCCGCCTCCGTCTTCCCCGGGCCCGCAAACAAAATATCTTGAGCTGAGCATCGCGCGATTCGCGCCTGGTAAAACTCGCCCGCAGAAGCAATTTCCAACCCGCATCCCTTGTCCAGAAAAAACCTCAAGAATGCCGGATTTGGATTCGCTTTCATCGAATAGCTGATCGCGAACCTCTCGGGCAGCGCAGTTCGCAACGCGGTGTACTTCTGCTCAACGATGTTCCGGTCATAGATGAACACTGGAGTTCCATGCCGGGCAGCAAGCGAAGACAACGTGAGACCACCAATGAGCAACTCGCCCGCAGAATTATATTTCCAGTACGAAGTTACAAAGGCAGGCAAGCTCATGCGAGTCCTTCCCGACGCCGCAATGCGGGATAGTCGATCTTGCCGCTGCTCGTTTTCGGCAACTCCTCCAGGACTTCGATGAACTTGGGCACCATGTGGCGAGGCATTTTCTCCTCACAAAAAAGCAGGACGGCATCGGTGTCAATCGCCTCGCCGTCCTTGGGGACCACGAAGATCTTCACCACTTGTCCCGACATTTCGTCGGGCACTCCTATCGCGGCGGCGTGGCGAATTCTACCGCTCTGAAAAACCACTTCTTCCACTTCCGTGGGGCTGATCCGAATTCCAGAGGACTTGATCATGGCATCGCGGCGCCCCACAAAATAAAGAAATCCATCTTCATCCATCTTTACCATGTCGCCGGAATAGCAAACTTTCTCGACGTCCCCGAGTTCCGCCGGCAGCAACGGATTAGGCTTCAATACACGGTCAGTCGCCTCGCGATTGCCCCAATACCCCATCGATACAGTTGGCCCACGGTGCACCAGTTCTCCGACTTCCCCCGGTTTGCACAATTTTCCATGTTCATTGAGAACCAAAATTTCTGTGTCTGGAATGGCCTTGCCCATGGACGTCGGTCGCCGGTCCAGTTCTTCTGGCGGCAAGTACGTGGACCGGAAAGCTTCGGTCAATCCGTACATCAGCACAATTTTCGTATGGGGAAGGGCCTTGCGCAATGCGGCCAGTACGTTCTGTGGCATCGCTCCGCCGGTATTGGTGATATAGCGCAGCGCGGGCAGCGTGTTCTTATGAAGCGAGGAGTTCGGTTGAGCCAGCAAACTCCATACCGTGGGCACACCAGCGAGCCCGGTGATTCGCTTCTTCACAAGCGCATCTACGATTTGCCGCGCAAACACAAAATTGATGAGCACCAGCGTGGCACCCTGCTGGAAAGTGGTCGTCAGCTGGTTCAATCCCGCATCGAAGCTGAAGGGAAGCACCGCAAGAATGCGATCGGAGTCGGTAATTCCAAGATAAGTCGAAACGATCGTCGCGCCCGCCATGAGATTGGCGTGACTCAGCATGACTCCCTTCGGTTTTCCCGTGGAACCAGAAGTGTAGAGAATCGCAGCCAGGTCTTTTTCAATCCCCCAGTCTTGCAGCCTATTTTCGGACAGTTTATTTTCCGACCCGGCATTCGTCATCGCATCGAAATCATGCACCGGAAGCGCGGCGTTCACCGGCTCTCCCCCCTCCGAAACAATCACCAGAAAGCGCAGCGAGCAAACGTCTCCGAACGCAGGCAAAACCAATTCCAGCTTCGATGCCGTAGTGATCAAGACCGAGATACCGCAATCTCGCGCGATATGCGCCACCTGATCTGGAAAGAGCACGGTGTTCGCCGGAACAAATACCCCGCCAGCCTGAGATACTCCAAAAATAGAAACGACCTGGCTTATGCCCGCATCCAGATAAATGCCAACGCGCTCCCCCCGCTGCAGCCCAGCCTCTCTCAAACTCCCAGCCAATCCAGCAACCCGCGCGCTAACCTGCGCGTAAGTAAGGCTCTGATCCCCATGAACCAGCGCTTCCTTGTCCGGATAGCGGGAGACGCTGGTGCGTAGCATGTGATGAAATAAGAAATCCATTTGGTTTCCAGGCGTGGCTAGATGATGTTCGCTGCACTGGGTACTTCTGAGCCGCCTACTGCAACTGTCAGCCCAAACTCACCATGCGATTGTTTTTGCCGGAGAACAAACGGGCAACAGCAGGCCGTACTCTCGATTCGGCCTCATATGCCAGGTTCCCGAGAATCCCTCTGAAGATAAAGTAGTGACTCATCGGGCGAACTTGATTTGTCCACTTCATCTTCCACTCTTGGTTTTGGCCCGTGGGGTCGTAGCCGCGAAGGCCTCGCGCTGCACAGTCGCGCACGATTTCACTGATAATCAGGTGCCCTGGGCTGAACTGTTTGAACTGCTCATCGTAAGCCACGATGGCGGAGTAGTAGCAGCCCTGGAGGGTGAACCCCAGGTGAGCTGCCATGAGTTGGCCCTTGAACTCGAGCATGTAAAGAGAAAAATAGCCGAAGCGGGCGGCGGATTCCACAATCTCATCAAAAAACTCTCGATTCTTCTGATTGCAGACAATAGCGCTGCCTTCCCGGCCTTTCCAGCCACTCGCCTCCAATCGGTAAAAACGCTCCAGAGCATCCTGGTCGGCCGTGTCTATGTGATAGAAATTGAAAGAACCTTGCTCACTTAGTTGACGCCGAACTTGGCGCAGTTCCCTTCGCAACCTGGAGTTGAGCGGCATCTGCTTCAGAAGCTCGGGATCGGATGGCACCGGCAGGTAAGGGCTGGGCTTATCGTTTTGTTGAATCACGCGAAATCCGTCTGCCCGCGCCGCTGCCGCCAGCAAACTCATCGTGCCACCCTCCGGCGCATCTCGAAATTGCAACAGGTCCCATCCCGCAGACTTCCTGAGGTGCTCCCAAGTGGCGAACATGGCGGCATCCCCCTCCGGCCCCAACCTTCGTATCGCATCAAAACGGCCAGCCCAAAAATTAACCGGGGATCGCAGTTTGCGTAGAGGTACCTTGCTAAAGGGGCTCCACTCCTCCACCAGCGACAGCACCAGACTCAGACGGCCGTTCAGCGCAGCCGTGATGATCAGAACCTTCGCGTCGGGAACATATGCTCGCAGATACGCTCGAATCCATTCCGGACGATAAAATGGCTGATCGTTTGCTGCCGAATCGCAAAGCTCCCGCCATTCATCGGCCAGCCGATCCACGATCTCAATCCCACCTCGTTGAGAACGTACGACCAGGGTCGAAGGCAGTATTTCAGCCCTCGGGTTGTCAATAGCAGCAGTCATGGAATAAGCGGAAAATCAGCTACAAGGGTTGCCTGCCGGACTAAACGTCCACTATAAGAGCACGACAGGAACCGAAGACCCGTTCGTTCTCGCGATAGAATCCGCCTCTATACCAGGACGTCAAACTGACTGAAAGCCCAAGGGACGCTGGTATCTAACAAGTTCCCGGCATGGCTGTTTGATTTTTCGTAAGCCACGATGCGGGCTGCTCTCTCCCTCTCGCGAAATCCGAAACTCTTAACGATGAATTTCAACTCGGTTCCCTCGGAACAATGCGCCTCCAGCAAGAGTCTTTTCTCGCGGCGAGACAGGTCCAGCAAGGCGTCAACCAGCGCTCTGCCTACACTCGCCAGCTGCCGGCCGAAAACATCGATGATTGAGACTCTTCCTTCGCATACCAAATATGTCAGATACCCCAATAGTTCCCCCGCTCGACGAGCCACCAACACCTGGAAATCCGACCCAGGATTCTCCCGGTAAGACCAGTTCAGGTCTTCAGCGGAACGAGTGGCTCTAATCGCATTCAGCATGGATAGCTCGCGGTCGAGGCAAGAAAACTCATCACCGAATGTTCCGTCGAACCCGCTAATCTCCAGCCCCGCCACAGGGGCTTGCGCATGAGGGCCGGCCGCGCGGAGAAGCAAATTGGTGGTGGCGATTAGAGGCTTCGTCCAAGCGGCACGTCCGAGTTTCTTCTCTAAATACCCATCGCTTCGCAGGGGAAGAACGTAACGAGTAACCTCGCAGTTTGAGTGCATGCCAAGTCTAACAAAAGTCGACATCCCCCGGTCGTTCGGGGTACTGTCATAACAAAAAGCAATGGTCCCAGAGTCGACGGGTTCGAAGGTCGTGCGCTGCATGAGTACGGCGGGGCCCAGACTCCGGTAACCGGCTTCAACTGCGAACCCCCCAACCTGCCCACAAAGCAGTTCCTTACCGGCGACAAACATTCGGCGAGGGTAAACCGACGCCGTCGCCACCGTGATCCCGCTATCCCGGTCGTATACAAACCAGCACCATGCCGGGCCTGCGGGGTGGTTCAGATGTCGCCACTCAAAACGCCTCTCCTGGCCCGGCTGAAAGTTTCGGTTCAGGAGTTCCACGATTTCCTTACGATCTTCAGTCAGCGAGGCTCGTCTAACGGCTAGGTTCATCCGGCAAAAACCTCGGTCTGGCTTTGGAGGGGTCGCTTGATCCAATTCGGAGGCTCATACTTGCTTGTCCTTAGATGTCTGGATTCTCGTCTAAGTTTGCGGCTTCACTCCCGGTCTGCAGACGATTTTAGATTGAAGATGTGAACGCAGTGTAAATGATTCCAATAGGGTAGCGGCTGAACTTGAATCGCACCGAAGTCCTCCACCGAGCGGCGTATGAACTCTCGCAGGGCCTAACGTCTTCGCCCCAAACGCCCGACCAGCGCTCCGATACTGTAGGAGAAGAAATACTTCACCGTTGTCCAAAAAACGGCCACAAACGGCATCGGATCCGTGAGCGTGAATAGGGAATCGAAAACCCGAGGGCCAAAATCTTCGGGAAGATCCAGTAGACCGTCCGACAGTTCCTTGCTCGCGACAGCGGAACGACGTGCATCAACCAAAAGGAAGAACATCCGATAGAGGTAACCGACAGTCCATCGCCATTTTCGGCCCGCAGCGTAGGTACACGGTATCACGGTTTGCTCGCCGTGCTCCACCTGCCAGTGATACCAGGGAAAGTCTATTCCGACTGAGATCGGGAAAGAGATGCTGCCCCAGTAGCGTCCATTCACTTCCATCAACACTGCCCCGCCGCCGTCAGGATTGACCTTAAATTCAACCATCGCAATTCCCTCCCACTGTAAAGCGCGCAGCAGAGCGAGCGATGACTCAACCAGGCCAGGATCTGGACGCTCAGCAACCGCAGTCACCGAAAACCCTCCGGTATAAGGAAACTCTTTCAGACGGCGATGCTGAAAAACCGCCAGACAATTTCCTTCGTGCATCAGCATTTCGACGCCACCCCCCGCGCCCACACAATATTCCTGGAGCAACATGGGCGGTCTAAACTCTCGAGCGGTGGGAAATTTCAGCGCAACCTCTTCGGCACTCGCAAAGATGCAGCTCTTGGTCTCTTCCACTCGCGTTTCTTTTTCCGCCGGTTTGAGTACCCACGGAAAAGGGAAGCTCCCAACCAAGTCGGACAATTGCGCGGAATTCGAAACCACAACGGTATTCGGCACTCGAATTCCACATTGCTTCGCAATGTCCAGCGTCGAAGCCTTGCTCAGAACGAGGCGCGTGATCTGCGGCGGCGGACAGGCCACGTGCAACAGATCTTTGAAATCGTCGTAGTGCTCCGTCATGGCCGTTAACGCTTGATCATCCGCGGGGATCAGCATGTCATGGCCCCGATCTTGAATGAACTGGCTGAGTTGCTCTACGAATTCGGTCCGGCCCACGTCGGGACGGGGAATGCGCCTGAAGTCGCGAATCGCGCGCGAAGGAATGCGCGGCGCCGAAGAAAAGTCGGCTACGTCAACCGGCACACCATGTTTGTGCAAGGAACGCGCGATAGGAACAACAATGCGCGGGATCCAACCCAGAATCAGTACAGGACGTTTCAGAGGATTCCTTGCTACCCGGCCAGCGAACTCAACGGCTAAGCCCGGTTAGCCAGCATTGACCTTACTCTGACCACTTTTCTTTTCGACAAACGAACCGATGCACTTCACGTTTCCAAAGTTCTCCGGCGTCAGATCGTCGTCATCGACTCTTATGTTAAACGTCTGCTCCAGAAATCCCACGACGTCCAGCACACCCAGAGAATCAATAATTCCCGACTCCAGGAGTTGGACGTCATCATTGAAGACCCGCTTTCTTGCCGCAGGAAACTTCTGCAGCACGAAAGATCGAATACGCATGTTTGTCGAGCCGACGTCTTTCATCCCTTATTGTCCCTTATGTCGCCCTCTACCCCGTGTCACCGGCTGATTCTAAACGAATCCGTTTCAACCTCAAACCACTGCGGATTCTAAAAGTTATATGTGAATTTGGTGTGAATTCAAGTTGGCAAAAAAGAAGTGATCGCATCCGGAGCAGGCCCAGAAAAGGCGCTGGATCGCGCGTAGGCTCGATTCACCGAACGCCCGCAGTCAGTTCTCCCTTGTTCTTCAGAAATTTGTTCCGCAAGAACCGATTCGAAGGTAACTCAACAAAACGATAACTAAGAATGGCGCAAGCGAAACAGAGAAAGATGCCGAGGAGAGAAACCGCGACAGTCGCGGGAGTAAGGCGGGCCAGCGAAAAGATCTCTTTGTTGATGGCCTCGAGAATGTAGGGGTGAAACAAATAAAGCGAGTAGCTGGCATCTCCAATCAGCAGCACCGTCCAGGGAACCCGTACCCTACCTTCTAATGCGAGGAAGGCAACGCATATCACGAGTGCGGGCATTCCATGCAAAGCAAACCCCGGAATCGTCCTCAGAAATCGCGAATGACCTATCAGAACTTTAATATCAAGCAGCCAAGCGGCACTATAGGCTAGAGCGGCTGCGATTGCCCAAATCGCGATCGGACCACGACGCAACCAGTCGTTATAGCGCCTCCACAAGAGGTATCCACAAATCCCGAGGGCAAAAAGCAGGATAACGTTGTTCGAGTAATACTGCAGAACGACGGACTCCGGACGGAGTATCTGGCCCAGGGATGCGATGCTCACTAGCATCAGGATCGCAATGGGGCCCGCAATCTTGCGGGAGAATGATAGAGCCAGGGCAAACAGCAAATAGAAAAACATTTCGTACTGCAAGGTCCATCCCAGAAACAATACCGGATAAACGCCTCCATCCTCTCGCGCGTACGGCACGAAGAATAAAGACTTCAGCAAATACAGTGGATGGGTCGATGTCGACGAAACCAAATGGGGAGCAAGCGCGGCCAGGCAAAAAACTCCGAGCGTGCCGGCCCAGTAAAGAGGAACCACGCGGAACAGGCGCCTCAAGAAAAAGCGGTCGGCGTCGAACTCAGAAATGTAGCATACGATAAAGCCGCTGAGCACGAAAAAGATGTCTACGCCGAAGTAACCCCAACCCATGCAGGGGATGTGCACGAATAAAACAGTAGTGGCAGCCAGGGCCCGCAGCGCCTGCAGCGACCGTAGCGTCGGCGGCTTTCGGCGGACCACTGTCGCCGCGGAATCAATGTCCTGTTCTGGCCTTGGGAAGGGGCCCAAATGCTTGGTCGGACTCGCCACAATCGCCTGGTCCCGCATGTCACCTATTCCGGGTGGGGCACGGCTGGATTCGTACCCGTAACTGCCTGAGGATAACACTGGCTTCAGCGCCCAAGAAGCGATTCTCCCCAGGGCCTTCTCCCCTGCCCAGAACATGGAGCGCCGCCCTGGCACCGAAGCCGAATGAGCAAACTGTCTGCGCATTGTAGATGGAAAATGTGAACCCAAAGTGAATTCGGCATTGGGGGCCAAATTAAGCGACTTTCGGCCATATTTGAAGAAATTGAAGGGGTTCGCCCACTCTTCGACAGTGCTCATGCGCGAAGGAAATTCATCGAACTTTCATATTCGTTTCGGAAGCCATCCTAACCAATGCTGCTATGATTACTGATCTTGGAGAGAAAACTCCCCCGTTTGGCTTCTCTAACTTTCGTCCATCCGCGATTCTAAAGCCTTGGCTACATTGGTCAAAACCAGATCAGATGGCGCCCTGTTGCAGGGGAGGCAAGGGCTTTTGCCCGAACGCAATCAAGAAATTCTCAGTGGAGCCTTTTTCTGGCTGAGTGCGTTTTACTTCTTCTACTGCGCCCGGCCAGCGGACTCGATTCCGGGTTTGGCGCTCATTCCGCTGGTTAAGATCACACTTGGCTTGGCGGCCCTGAGTCTGTTTAGCAAGTCGCTGAAAACTTCGCGCCGCCTTAAGGATCTTCCAAGAGAGTATTCTTACCTGTTTATCCTCGTCATTCTCCTGTTTGTTTCCGCCGTGCTTTCTCCGGTGTGGAGGGGCGGCGCCTTTTTCGGCACCATGGATTTCGGGAAAGTGGGTGTCGTTTGGGCGATAACGTTTCTGCTGGTTACATCCTTCCAAAGACTCCGACGCATAATTTTCATTCAATCCGCGTCCGTCGCCGTAGTTTGCTTTGTAGCCGTCGCGAAGGGCCATTCTATCCCGCGCTTGAACGGTGTTCTGGGAGGTACGTACTCCAATCCGAATGACCTGGCATTCGCCATCGTCCTGTCTCTTCCCTTCTGTTTAGCTTTCTTTCTGGCGGCTAAAAGCGGCCCGCGGAAAGTTTTGTGGTGTTTTGCCATGCTGATAATGGCGGTCGCGCTGATCTTGACCGCTTCGCGAGCCGGTTTCATCGACTTGGTTATCGCGGGCGTGGTTTGCCTTTGGTATTTCGGAGTGAAAGGGAAACGGTTGTATCTGATAGTCGCAACCGCTTTTCTCGGCTGCGTGTTGTTGCTGGTGGCCGGCAAAACGCTGATGCGGCGCTTCGCCGCTTTTTCGGGCGAGAATGTGACTACCGCCGAAGAGGATTCCGCTTATGAATCCTACGAAGAGCGTAAGTTGCTGATGTTCCGGGCTCTGTCTGCGATCGGTCACTACCCTATCCTGGGACTTGGGGTGGGGGACTTTGCTGTCTACTCGGGAAGGTGGAAGGATGTTCATGCTTCATATCTGCAAATCGCTGCCGAGGGGGGTATCCCGGTTCTAATTCTGTATCTGATGTTCTTCTCTCGGGGCTTTGCTAATCTGAAAAAGCTTAGGAAACGAAAAGATTTAGACGACGAAACCAAGTTGTTTGCGGGAGCCCTGACGAGTTCGTTGGTTGGCTTTGCGGTGGGCGCATGCTTTGCTCCGGAGGCTTATCAATACTTTCCTTATTTCACGGTGTGCTACACGTCCGTTTTTCTCGCGATGATCAGGGAGCGAGAAGACTCCGACATTTCTACGACCACGTTAATGCCCTTACCTCGCCGGCGCTTTGCGCAGGCTTAATGGGCGCTGGGAGATCATGTGCGCTCGCGCCTTCTCACTGATCTGTTACCCCTTCTCCGTTGTACGATCTGCGGCTCCTCGCTGGAGGAGCAAGAGCAGGGCTGCCGCTGTACCGCTTGCCAAAAAGAATTCCCTTTAGTGCGCGGAGTATTGCGGTTTGTCGATGCCAGTAACTACACGGATAGCTTTGGCTACCAGTGGCAGAAATATTCACAGACCCAATTCAGGCCCGATTCTCCTGTCCCAAATTTCGGCCGGAAAACGGGACTGCGGGAGGAGGATCTCCGCGGAAAATTAGTTCTCGATGTGGGTTGCGGCATGGGCAGGTTCGCTGACATCGTCACAAGATGGGGCGCCACTGTAATCGGGATTGACCTCAGCGCGGCAGCTGAAGTGGCAGCCAGCAACTTGGCGGACCGCAATTTTTTAGCTCTTCAGGCGGACGTTTTTGCCCTGCCCTTTGCTCCTAGTAGTTTCGATTGTATTTACAGCGTAGGCGTGCTCCACCATACTCCCGACTGCGAAAAGGCGTTCAAGAACCTTCCCCGATACTTAAAGCCCGGTGGAACGATCGCCGTCTGGCTGTACAGTGGCTACAACAACTGGTATCGCTTTAGTGATCACTACCGCAAGATTACACATCGCATCCCGGTGGGAAAACTGCACGCGTTTCTTCGCGTAGCCGTGCCATGTTTTTACTGGATAGATCGCGGCCTTCGTGTCATTCCCCTAATCGGTCCGCCCCTGGCAGGTGTGGTGCACCACGTCTTTCCGGTGAATCGAAATCCGAATCCGGAGGTTAGGATTCTCGACACGCTGGACTGGTACTCGCCGAAATATCAGTCTAAACATACTTACGAACAGGTGTTCCGCTGGTTTGAAAGCTGCGGCTTGGAGCATCTGACCGTCGCCGACATATCGATTGGAGTCAAGGGCAGTGCTCCATTTTCCCAGCCAGTTCAGAAATTACATGGAGCGCAGCCTGAATCGCGCTCCGAACCTATCACTCCAGAGCATACTGCCCCCGATCCGCCCGTGATAGTGCCACCGAATCCTAAAAAGGGTTTCACTGTCAGGAAGAAGGCATGGCGCACCCTGCGCTGGTTTCCTTCCTATGCTTGGCAGCGGGCGACGCGCCGTACGCCGCGCGGCAATACTCATGTGATGATTGCGTTAGCCGACCACTTTGAACCTGCAATCTTGCCTCACGACGGCTCTGCTCGCGCGCCTTACGATGAGCAGGAGCAGCGGCTCGATAACTGGAGCCGCACCTATCCAACAGTTTTTGACGCCCTGCGCGACGACGACGGCCGGCCTTTCGTTCATACCTACTTCTACCCTGCCGAGCAATACGACCGGGGTTTATTGGGCCGCCTGGCCAGCCACTGCAATGCAGGTTGGGGTGAAGTCGAAGTCCACTTACACCACGGCCTCAAGCATCCTGATAACGCGGAGAACACGCGTCGCCTGCTCCTTGAGTTTCGTGATGCCCTGGCATACGAGCACGGCAGCCTCAGTTTCTTAGACGGTGAAGGTTCGCCCCGCTACGCTTTCGTTCACGGTAACTTTGCCCTCGCAAATTCTGCTGGCGGATACAACTGTGGAGTGGATTCCGAAATGCAAGTGCTGGCAGAAACGGGTTGCTATGCCGATTTCACGCTGCCGCCTGGCCTCTATCACCAAACTCACATTGCCAAGATTAATTCGCTCTATGAATGCTTCCCTCCCCTGCACCGCCCGCAGGCCCATCGTCAGGGCCGTGATCTTGAAGTGGGACGCATGCCAACCGTCTTTCCGCTGATGATCGAGGGCCCGTTGATGTTGGCCTTTCTCCGTCCTGACGGACGCCGCGTGATTCGAGTTGAGAATGGCTCACTCACCAGCAAAAACCCGCCTACCATGTATCGGTTCGGACTGTGGAAGGGCGCAAGGATCACGGTGAAAGGGCGACCGGATTGGCTGTTTATCAAACTGCAGTGTCATGGAATGGACCCACGCGACCGGGAAGTCATGCTGGGAGCAACCGCGCAGCATTTTCTCCGCGAACTGATCGAGGGCGCGCGTCAAAGGTCGGAAACGCTGCACTTTGTTTCGGCGCGGGAGATGGTGAACATCATCTTAGCGGCTTGCGACGGACGCGAAGGCAACCCGGGCGATTACCGCGATTACCGCCTCAAGCGTTTCCGTGCTGCTCCGCCGCACCCTGAGCCCGTAGAAACCTCAACAATCGCCCTGAAGAACTGAGCTAACAATGTGCGGAATCGCTGGAATTGTCGGCTCGGAAGATGCTGGAGGAATCAGCTACGACGTCCTCCATCGCATGTGTCAAACCCTCGTCCACCGCGGCCCCGACGACGAAGGACTGTTCATCAAGAGTGGCGCGGCACTGGGCATGCGCCGCCTCAGAATTATCGACTTGGCCGGCGGACACCAGCCCGTGTTCAACGAGGATCGAACCATCTGGGTCGTGTTCAACGGCGAGATCTACAACTTCCGCGAGCTTCGAAAAGAACTCGAAGACCAGGGCCATCGTTTCCGTACGAATACTGACACCGAGGTAATCGTTCATCTCTACGAAGAACTAGGCCCCGATTGCGTTCACAAGCTTCGCGGAATGTTCGCGTTCGCTCTCTTTGACGAACAAAACCGGCGTCTGCTGCTGGCCCGTGACCGGCTAGGTATAAAGCCGCTCCACTATGCCCAAGTCGGCGGAAAGCTTTTTTTTGGATCCGAGATCAAAGCGATCCTGGCGGCCGTTCCCGAACTTTCAGAAGTCAACTCGCAAGCCCTCCTGCAATATTTCTATTTCGGTTACATCCC
>Ga0116125_1000782_pt1 | contig 14600 bp, 13 predicted proteins | sample June2015DPH_16_1_2_FD_89729 | JGI IMG/M metagenome (GOLD analysis project Ga0116125, IMG submission 89729) | Peatland microbial communities from SPRUCE experiment site at the Marcell Experimental Forest, Minnesota, USA - June2015DPH_16_10 | ecosystem: Environmental > Terrestrial > Soil >...
CAACATCGGCAGCCGCAGGGCGAACAGCGATATCCCCAGCAGCTTCATGGAGAGCGCGGAGAGCCAGAGCTGCATGGGCGGCTTGAGCAGATAAATTCGGCCCAGGAATCTCGGCGTCAGCCAATGCCCGTCGAGGACCATGGTCATCGAGCTATTGGCAAAAACCGATTCGTCCTGGGATCGGTACCCGCCCACAGGATCCGAAATCGGCGCAGCGACCTTCGCGTTTTCAATTCCGATACCCAAAATCACCAAAGCAGCCGGAAAGATCAACAATGGCGCGAAGAGAGAGCGGTCCAAGTGATCCATCTTAGCGTGCGGCGCTTCCAGCTTCGCATTTCGTGGGCTTGTGGCACAATTGAAAGCTCGGGGATCTATCTCATGGTAGTGGTGATGCAGGAAGGGGCCGCGGAGCCCCAGATTCAAGGTGTGATCGACCGGCTGGTGTCGATGGGCTTTATTGTCCATCGTTCTTCCGGCGTCATGCACACGGTGCTCGGTGGTGTCGGGCCGGTGGGCGACTTCGATCCGATAGAGTTCGAGGTGATGGAGGGCGTCAAGGAATGCCACCGCATTGTGTCGCCTTACAAATTGGCGAGCCGGCATTTCCGCCCCGGCGGCACCATCGTAAAGCTGAATGGCGTCGAAATCGGCGGCAACCGGGTGATCATGATGGCCGGCCCTTGCAGCGTCGAGAATCGCGACCAGATTGAACAAGCGGCCGAAATAGTGGCGCGCGGCGGCGCCAAAGTAATCCGCGGCGGTGCTTTTAAGCCGCGATCATCCCCGTACAGTTTCCAGGGCTTGGGCGAAGAAGGCTTGCGGATGATGCGAGAGGCCGCCGACCGCCATAAACTTCTTGTAGTCAGCGAAGTGATGGATCAAACCCAGATCCCGCTGCTGGCCACTTACGCCGATATCCTGCAAGTGGGCGCGCGCAACATGCAAAACTTCAACCTGCTGCGGCAACTGGGTGAATTGCGCAAGCCTGTTCTGCTGAAGCGCGGAATTTCCGCCACTATTGAGGAGCTGTTGCTGAGCGCCGAGTATATTCTTGCGGGCGGCAATTACGATGTGATCCTGTGCGAGCGCGGCATCCGCACTTTCGAAAACGCCACGCGCAACACCATGGACATCTCGGCTATCCCGGTAGTGAAATCGCTCTCGCACTTGCCCATCGTGGCGGACCCATCGCACGGTACCGGCCGCCGCGACAAAGTTTTGCCCATGGCGCGTGCAGCCGTGGCCGCCGGCGCCGACGGGCTGCTGGTAGAAGTTCATCCAGATCCCGATCACGCGCTCAGCGACGGGGCTCAATCGCTGCGGCCGCAGCAATTCGTCGAGTTGATGGACCAGTTGCGGATTATCGCCAAAGCCGTGGACCGGTCAGTTTAGCGGTCCCATGGATAGCGTCGCCATCTTCGGAGTGGGGCTCATTGGTGGATCGTTCGCGCTGGCCTTGCGAGCCGCGGGATTCTCCGGACGCATTATCGGAGTCAGTTCGCCTGAGACAATCCGCAAGGCCCTGGAACTTGGTGTCATCGATGCAGGAATGCCGGCCTCAGACGCAGCCCACGCCGCGGACCTTATTTATCTGGCGCAACCCATCCTGCGGATCATCGAAATACTTCCGGAGCTGGATGCCTGGGTGCGCCCCGATGCCCTGGTAACGGATGCGGGTAGTACAAAGACTACAATCGTGGAGCGGGCCGGAGCCATCTCGCGATGCCAGTTCCTGGGTGGGCATCCCATGGCCGGCCGCGAGCAACGGGGTGTGGAAGCTGCCGAGGCCGGGTTGTTCCGTGGACGCCCCTACGTCCTTACGCCCCGGTCGGAGGCCGAGCTCCAGACCCCGCCAGCGCTGGATCTGATTAGCTGGATTGAGAAAATCGGTGCATTCACCGTCATTTTGAGCCCCACCGAGCACGATCAGATCGTGGCCTTCACCTCGCATCTGCCGCAACTGGCTTCCACTGCCTTGGCTTCGATGTTGGAAGGCCGTACTGAGCCCGCCTCCCGCGTCTTCGGTCCGGCTCTGGTAGATAGCACCCGGCTGGCCCTTAGTTCCTTCGATATCTGGGGCGACATCCTGGCCACCAACGGGGACGCCATTCGAGCGGCTCTTAGGAGTTACATTGCCAAGCTTGAGGAGTTTTCCAAGGCCCTGGAACACGGTCCGATGCAGGAAAATTTCCGACGGGCCGCGAAGTTTGCCGGTCAGTTGCGAGATTCTTCTTAGAGGGTACATTTTTGTGACAATGGGCTTGACATTCGGACTATAATTAACAGGATCAATGGATTTGCAATCTTCATCTCTCGCCGCCGTCGTGCGCAGCGATTTGATCGGCCTGGACGGAGTGACGAAGTTCTCTCCGAACCGGCGTTTCGCCACGGTCTACTCGGAAGGTAGTCCCGCGGACATAATTTTCTTTATTGAGTCGGGACTGGTTAAGACTTATAAACGCGGTCCGGATAACAAGGAGATCATTCTACAGATCATAGGCGCCGGCGAAATGTTCGGCGAACAGTGCTTGGGGTCCGAGTCCAGCCGGACCATGGCAGCCGAAGTCTTGCAAGAGGGAGTGATTTACGTCATTCCGCGCGATATATTCCTGCGTGTATGTGAAAAGCGGCCCGACCTCTGGCGTGAAATCTCAGGAGTGCTGACGGTGCGCAAGCGTCAATTGGAGAAAAAGATCGAGCTGCTGTGCCTCCACGACGTGGAATATCGCATCCTCTATTACATGGCTGAGCTGGCGCGTTCTTTCGGCGTGAAAGTGAACGGTGCGGAACATTCAATTCCGCTCTCGCAAGGCGAGCTGGCCAGCCTGATCGGCGCCACGCGCGAGACCACTTCCACCACGCTAAACACGCTAGCGCGCCGTGGACTAATCAAGCTGGGGCGCCGGCAGTTGATTGTGCCATCGGTGGACGGAGTTCTGGCTGCGGCCGATCAGCGGACGCGGGCGGCCAAGGTTCCGTAGCTGATGTGGGGCAGGTCCCCGACCTGCCAATGTAGAAAATTTCCGAGTGGTTACTACACCTGTGCTACAACCGCACACCTCACAAGCAAGTAAACGCCACTGCTACAATAATTTACCGATGGAAATCCAATTGCATCCACTCGTCGCCATGAAGCTTGTCCTTATCCCGCTCCTGGCCGCCGCAGTATTGTTCGGTCAGGCCGTATTCGGTCAAGGCGGGCAGCCTGCCGACGACACCCAGGAGCAAGCCACCGACCTGAACGTTAACTCCCGCTATACGGTGGAAAGTGTCGACCTCAGCAACCAGCATCACTACCGGCTCAGCACATCCATCCTGGATGAAATGCATCGGCTGATCGGTGCCCGGCTGAACGACGATGCGGTGAAGCGGCTGGCCGGCAAGATCCGCGGCGAACTGCGCGCGCACGAGGTTACCTTCAAGCTGCTGCGCGGTGGCAATCCCAATTCCGTCAAGGTTCTCTTCGAAGTGGAAACGGCTCAGAGCAATTTCGATCTCTCGATTCCGAAGTTCGCCTACAACTCGCGGGAGGGCGGGACCGGCGTCGGTCAAGCTACCGCGAGAATCGGTGAGAACGCGTTCAGCTTCGCCGGATTGAGCGATGGCGACTCGTTGGTCGAGCGTTCTACCGGCATCCAAGCGAAGTATGAACGGTTGTCGCTGGGCTCCGATCGCGTCAGCATGGGCTTCGAGTTTGATGCATATCACGAACAGTATGCCGGCGGCACTCTGAGCGCCCTCGCGAGTGGTGTAGATGCTTCTTCCCTTGGCGCTGGGGCTTATCGTTCCAGAATGAACTTTGAGCCCAGCGCCACTTTTGTTCTAGCCGCGCCGTTGACGCTCACTATCGGCTTCAGCTTTGAACAATTGCAGCCTCAACTTTCGGCCGCGCCATCCGAATCGGCTAACGCTCTGATAAATACTCTGCGCTATCATCAGCGTTGGATCGATTCGGATGATACCAACCAGGAGCTGGATGCAGGCTACAACCTGCGCGCGGCCACCAGATCCCTCGGGTCGGACCTGGCCTACACCCGTCACGCTGTAAACGTGCGGTACGCTCTGATGCACGACCATCAGACTATCGAGTTCGCGCTGGTGGCGGGCCTGATTTTCGGGCGCGCGCCACTGTTTGAGCGATTTGTGTTGGGAGACGACACCACGCTACGCGGCTGGGATAAGTATGATATCGATCCCTTGGGCGGAAACCGGATGGTCCACGGCTCCGTCACTTATGGGTACCGCATAGTGCGGGTGTTTTATGATACAGGTGCGGTTTGGGACCAGGGAACAACGCCTGAGATACGGCACTCGGTGGGTGTCGGCGTCTCCAGCGGCCTGGGACTCTTTCAGAAAGGAGCGGTCCTGCTGGCGGTGGCATTTCCCATCCGGCAAGGCCGCGCAGAACCGGTTTTTATCGCGGGTATGAATTTTTGACGGGCGCGACAAAGCGGTCGCTGGCAGCGCAGGTTTTGGTGCAGGCGCTGCTGTGCTTGGAACTCCTGGGCCTCAATGCGTCCAGTGAGGATCTCTTTGTCCGCCGTTTTGCCGACCAGATCCGCGTGCTTGCTCCGCGCTTGCATTTCCTTACCGGCAAATCTCTGGAGCGCTTGAAAGATGGCGCCACAGTCCCATTTGATTTTCAACTCAGTATCGCAGCCGGTTTTAAGAATAACTTTATCGGGCGTCCCGCAGTTGAGCGATTTACAGTGAGCTACGATGTGTGGGAGGAGAAGTTTCGCGTGGTGCGGCTGCGCGATATCCGCAAATCCGCCGCCGGTCTTTCCGCCGTTGCCGCTGAATCCTGGTGTCTGGAGAATTTGTTGGTGCCCGCCGCAGGGCTACCCGCGGACAAGGAACTCTGGGCGCGCCTCGACGTCCGCACCGTGGAGCCCAAGGAACTGGTGTCCGCCACTGCCGACTCTGGGATCAGCATTCCGGCGCTAATTCAGCTACTGAGCCGTCCACCGCGTCCTCAGCAGGACCACTGGACGCTGGAATCGGCTGCGTTTCACCTCGCCGATCTGAAGCAATGAACCGCCTTCGCAATCGGTTAATCGTAGTATTTGCCCTGGCCACACTCGCGCCCTTGTTGGTGACCGCGTGGATATCGGTATCGTTGCTCGAACCCAGTTTCTCGCTGGCCGCCACCGGAGAGTTGGATCAGGTATCCAAGGCGCTCGAAAAAACCGGGCGCGAGTTGTATCAGCGCACGCGCCAGTCCCTGAAGCAGGATGCCGAGCTGGGCCGCGTGGCTCCCCAGCGCTTCACCTCAACCACCAAAAGCCAGTGGCCTGCCTCAGTGCAGGAGTTTTTTGCGTCGGGTGATCCGGATCATGTCGGGCTGAATGGTAACCAAGGCGACCGCATGGATTACCTGGTCCGCCACGGCGACGAAGTTTGGGTGTATTCCACTTCGCTCGATGGCGTGAAGATGAATCAACTTTCCGAGCAATACGCGCACGCCCGCGCGTTAGTGACAGCCGGTGCTGCCCGCGATCTCAGACGCGGATTTCTGGTCTTAGCCGCCACGGTCTGGATAGTCGCGTTCGGTGCCCTGATCTATATCGCCCACCGCATGAGCCGTCCCATCCGGCAGCTCACCACGGGCCTTTCCGAAGTCGCCGCAGGTCACCTAGATTATCGCGTCGCCGTGGCGCGTGACGATGAAATCGGCGCCGCCATCCAGGCTTTTAATCGGATGGCTGAGGAGTTGAAGCAATCGCAGGAGCGGTTGGTGTATCTCACGCGCCTGGAAAGCTGGCAGGCCCTGGCGCGCAAGATGGCCCATGAGGTGAAAAATTCGCTGACGCCGATCCGGCTGACCATGGAGGAAATTGTGGCGCGTCAGAACGGCGCCGGCGGTGAGTTTTATGAACAAGCCGCGCAAATTGTGGTGGACGAGATCGTGGGCCTGGAACGCCGCGTGCGCGCGTTTTCCGAATTCGCCAGCGAGCCGCCTATTTCGCCCCGCCCAATCGACATTAATGTGATGCTCGAAGAACGTATCGCGTTTTTGAGAGCTGCTCATCCGGACGTGGTCTATAGCACGCGCTTGGCGCCGGAAGGCCCCAAGGTTTATGCCGACGAAGATCTGGTGAAGGGCGTACTCACCAATCTGCTCGAAAACGCAGCGCAGGCGGTGGAATCCGGTGGTGTGGTCTTGGGCGTTACTGCCGCCGGGGGCGGCCAAGTGGCTATCGAAGTTCACGACTCCGGCCCAGGCGTAAGTGCGTCCACCACGTTGTTCGAACCAACCATTTCTTTCAAACGCGGTGGCATGGGATTGGGACTCTCCATCGCCCGCAAGAGCGCTCTGCTCTCCGGCGGCGACATCTTATTAGTAGAAGGCGAACTGGGAGGAGCGGCCTTCCGTGTCCTATTGCCAGCTGCCTAAGCGCAAGATGTGGCGCAGGCACTCCTGCCTGCCGCGTCCACACTCATGTGGACGCTCTTTGCTTCTTCTTTACAGTGTCCACGCGACGTTACTCGCCCAGGAACCACCACCCATCGCACGCGTCCCCGTGCGCCTGGTGATTGCCCCGACTTCCGTCACTGACGCAAGCGGCAGATTCATCAACGGCCTGACCGAGCAGGACTTCACCCTCTACGACAACGACGTCCCGCAGCAGATCCACGAAGATGCGGATTTTCTGCCGATCTCGCTAGCCGTCGCTATCCAGGACAACAATGCCATGGAAGGCGTCCTGCCGCAAATCCATCAACTCGGGCCGCTGCTCGGCACGCTGGTGGTGGGCGATGGCGGCGAGGCTGCCATCCTGACCTTCAATCAGAAGGTGGTGCTGGTTCAGGATTTCACGGGCGACCTCGGCCGTCTCACGCAGGCTCTGAAACATATCGACACTTTATACAGCAAGAGCCATCTGATCGATGCCACACTCGAATCCATCCGGCTGCTCAACGCGCGGCCGCCCGAGCGCCGGCGCATTCTGCTGCTGATCTCGGAGACTCGCGATCAAGGCAGTGAGAGCAAGCTGCGCGATGCGGTCGCGGAAGCTGAGGTGAACAACATTCTCATCTATTCGATGAACATCTCGCGTGCTCACGCTGCTGGCCAGATCTTCCCCGGGGGGCTTTCTTTAGACCCCATGGCGCTGATCAAGGAAATCTACAGCGGAATAAAAACCGTCATTGTCGAGAACCCGCTTTCAGTCCTCACGCGCTATACCGGCGGCCTACAATACGGGTTCTTTAAGCAGCATGCCTTCGAAGAAGCGGTCACCAAGATCGGTGAAGAGATCCATGGACAGTACCTGTTGACCTACACGCCGTCCAACATTCAAGAGCAGGGCTACCACAAAATTCGGGTCGAGATAAACCGGCCTGAACTTACGGTTCGAAGCCGGCCCGGCTACTATTCTACGGACAATTAATATGCCCGCTCAGCGCATTCTCATCCTCGACGATGAACCGAATATCGGCAACTCGCTGCGTATGATTCTGGAGCGCGAGGGCTACGCGGTCACAGTCACCAGAACCATTGCGGACGCGAAAGCCGTTGCCGGCCGCGCCGACGCTCTTCTTCTGGATGTACGCCTTCCCGACGGCAGCGGAATCGATCTGTTGCGCCAACTGCGCGAGCGCGACTTCCCGGCGCCCATCATCATGATCTCCGGCCACGCGACTATCCGCGACGCGGTGGACGCCACTCGCACCGGGGCGTTTGATTTTCTCGAGAAGCCATTGAGCCGGGACAAAGTGTTGTTGTCCCTAAAGAACGCGCTCGAACAGGTGAACTTGCGCCGGGAAAACGAACGGCTGCGGGAGTTGGTGGGCGCCGGGTCGCGCATGATCGGATCCAGCCCCGTTTTCCTACGCGTGGTGGAACAGGCCACGCTCGCCGCGCGCTCGGACGCCCGCATCCTCATCATGGGCGAATCGGGCACGGGCAAGGAACTGCTGGCCGCGCATATCCATCGCGAGAGTCCGTTTTTGAACGGCCCGTTCGTCAAGGTGAATTGCGCCGCCATCCCTTCCGATCTTCTCGAAAGCGAGCTCTTCGGTCATGAGAAAGGCGCTTTCACTGGGGCAATTTCTACACGCAAGGGCAAGTTCGAGCTAGCCGACGGCGGCACCATCTTCCTGGACGAAGTAGGCGACCTGCATGCCGCATCGCAAGCCAAACTCCTGCGAGTCCTGCAAGAGGGGGAGTTTCATCGCGTCGGCGGTGAGCAGCCCATCCGCGTAGCGGTCAGAGTTATTTCGGCCACCAACCGCAATCTGACGGACCTGGTGACACAGCAGAAATTCCGCGAAGATCTCTACTACCGCCTATGCGTGGTGCCGATTCGGGTGCCATCCTTGCGCGAGCGCCCGCAGGATATCGCGCCGCTGGCCGAGTATTTTCTGGACGATTTCTGCGTACGTAACAATTTCCACTCGAAGCAGATTTCCGACGAAACGTATCCAATCCTTGAATCCTACTCCTGGCCGGGAAACGCGCGCGAGCTGCGCAACATCGTGGAACGCATGGCCATTCTCACCAAGGGCGATCATTTGACGGCCGAATCGGCGCCCGTCGAGATCCGGCTGCCGCAGGATTTCTCGCCGCGATCGAATCTGAAAGAAGCGCGCGAATCGGCCGAGCGCGATCATATCCTGCGCGCACTCGAAGAATCCAGTTGGAACGTCTCCGGCGCTGCGCGATCGCTCGGCATGGAGCGGACCAATCTGCACAAACGCATTCGCGCGTTGGGCCTGAATCGGGCGAAGCATTAACCGTCCGTTCCGAGCCGCGACCGGCAGGAAGCGCTACCACGACCGGTCTCATGCCCCTTTCCGTCGCGGCTCAGTTTGCTACCATCCGGTAACACGCTATGCCTTCCGAGGACTCCGCGGCTGCCTACGAAATCGCCCACGTATTGTTCGTGGATATTATCGGTTACTCGCTGCAGCCCATCGACCGGCAGACTGAGCTACTGACCCTTCTTCAGAAAATAGTGCGGGAAAGCGCCGAATTCCGGCGCGCGCGCGACCAGAATGAGCTGATCTCGCTTCCCACCGGCGATGGAATGGGCCTGGTTTTTCTGCGCGACCCTCTGTCGCCCGTGAAATGCGCGCTCGAAATCGCCAGCTCACAGCAACGTAATCGGACGCTCAGCCTGCGCATGGGCATACACACGGGGCCGGTGCAGCGCCATGCCGACATTCGGGAGGACGTCAATGTGGTGGGCGGCGGAATTAATATTGCCCAGCGCGTGATGGACTGCGGCGACGCCGGGCACATCCTGCTGTCACGCAACGTAGCCGAGGTTCTCGAACAGTTCAGCGATTGGCGGGAGTGCCTCCAGGATCTCGGAGTTCACGAAGTGAAGCACGGGTTGAAGATTCACCTGTACAGTCTGGTGAAGGCGCCGGTCGGAAATCCGGAAATCCCGAGGAAGCTTATCCTTGAGGCCAGTGAAGAAGCTGCACGCGCCAATCTGTCCGCTCGATCCGCTAGCGGAATGCCGCTCGGCCGCCGAGTGATCCTGTTTGCGATGGCTTTTGTGTTAGCTTGCGTGCTCAGCGTTGGCTTCGAGCAGTGGTTGGAACGTGGGATTGAATCGGGAGAATCGGCCGGGATAGCGCAGGCTGCATACACTTTCAGCGGTCTTTACCAGAAGATCGTGGCCGCTCCGCGCAATCCGATCCCTCGCTATACGGCCGTGGTGGAAATCGATCCCGAGCGCGATCCGGGTTCAGTCAGCTTGCTGGAACTGTGCCGGCAGCGGCAAATGATGGCGGTGTTAATAAGAAGAATAGCCGCGGCCATGCCGAGCGTGATTGTAATCGATAAATTCTTCGGCGAATCTGTATGCCCCGGCGACATCAACCCGGCTTTGATAGCGGCCCTGACGGATGTAAATGCTAAGCTCCCCGTAGTTGTTGGCCGTCGACTCAGCATCGGCGACGGACCGTACTTGCAACCCTCCCTGGTGAGCGGGTTGGGCCTCAGAGACGCGATCGTGAACATCGATCCGGATACCAGAAAGCTGCCGCTGAAATGGCAAGTCTTTCGCAGTAAGGATGATAAGGACCATGACCGCGCTATGGTTTCGCGCGAAACATTGGCATTGGCCGCCGCGCAGGCCTATGAGAAGGGCAAGCTCGAGTTGGAACATCCGCTCCTGGCGAAACTTCTTAATCCAGTACGGCACCCTTATATCAGTTTCCTCAGCCTGGATCAGTTTAAGCCCTACCGCTTGCTGGCGGGTTTTGTACTCTGTGGCCGAGAAGTAAAGGCGGGTGAGGATGCCACGGCCTGTCCCGGATCACCCAGTGAGATCGCGGCATTGAGCGGAAAGATTGTGGTGATCGGAGAGATCAGCCGGGATCAAGACATGAAAAGCACCGTGGTAGGGCAGATTCCTGGGGTGTATCTGCAGGCGAACTTCATAGAGGCGCTGCTGGACGACCGGTATTATGAAGGCTCTCCCGTGCTTAGTTACGTATTTGCCTTTCTATTCCTGGCAGCTATTGAAGCAATTCTTTTGGTTTTCCGGAGATCCTGGGCAAAAAAGCTGGGCGGGATTGCAATAGTGGTTCTCGCGATGTTGTTTCTGCTTTACGTCGCCATCACGGACTTCCACCGGTACGTGAATCCACTGCCGTTTATAGCGCTGGCGCTAGGGATCCGAGCCCTGGCAGGAAGCTTGCCTTACTTTCGCGCCAGGGCCTGATATGACAACTACTGAACGTCCGACACCTTGCCGTCTTTGAAAATGACCTTCATGCCTTCGTAGACGTAAATTTTCTTCGGCCCTACGGTCGATTTACTCTTGGGCTGCCCCAGCCCCGCTTCCACTTGTTCGACCGTCTGACCCACCGCAACCTCAAATGGCGGCGCGGCCGGCGGTGCTATAGCAGCCGGGGTTTCGCCAGCTTCCTTTTCGGCCTGGTCGGCTTGCTGCTGTTGCTCGTTCAGTTCAGCCTGAACGTTCTGATCTGGCGGGGGCGCAGCGGAGGCCATGGCCGAGGGAGTGGTAGCGTTGGATCCAGCCGGCGCTGCGGGCAGTCCGCCCTTACCGGCCTTTTCTTTCAGCTCCTGCATCCCTTGACCGATGGTTTCGCGCATGTGGTTCTGCATGTCTTGCAGATCTTGGAGCCCCACCGATACCAGATCGCCCTTCGGGCATTCCTTACCGCCCTTGCTGGCCAGCACGGTGAGGTTCGCGGCCGTGGCGTCAGGCGCCGTCTGGCCGGTCAGTTGCAGCGCATCGCCTTCGCTGATGGCGCATTCTGATCCAGCCGAGTCCACTACATCCAGGTCCAGTCCGGCGACGAAGACGTGCGGGTTGTTATCGGTCAACAACCGTTGAATGCTGCTCGAAGCGGGGTCTGGATCGGCGCCTTTGGCCGCACCTTGTGCTTCCTGATTCTCGAGCGCGAGTTGGCGCTTCACTTCATCGGCGACCATTTGCTTAACATCCGGCGTCATCGGAGCGACATTGGACAGAGCCGCCGCCTGCGCCACATAGGCCGCTTGCAGCGATTGCGCAACGATATAGTCGGTCAACCAAAACGCTGCGCTTGGATATACGGGATAAGGCGTGAAGTAAGCGCCATAATAGCCATACCAAGGATTGCCGCCCCAACCCCACGCGTAGGGCACGGGCGCGACCCACGGATTATAAGCCCAGCCATAGTAAGCCGGCGCGTAATAAAAGCCCGGATAATACGGGTTTACATACATCCCGTGATAATAATAGTTCCCGTAGTAACGGTTGTAGCCGCGGCCGCCGTAATAATAGCTCCTGGCCCTGTAGTCATGGCCATGATAACCATAACCACGTTCCACATAGCCACGCCCGCGGCGATCCACCACAACGCGGGAATGATCGGCGCGTTCGACGGACACGCGGCGATTTCCGTTCAACCCGTGATGGACGTCCATGTTCCGCTTGGAGTCATGCAGGGACGCTACGGACCCATTCGCACGCTTGTTCACCGTAGCGCCGTTCTTCGCAGTGGTAGAGGTGGCGCCCTTGGGGGCCTTGCCTGAGCTCCATCCATGCGATGCGGCAGCCGTGCCGCTCTTGCCAGCGGCGCCCGCGCCTGCAGGATTGGTGTGACCCGCGCCTGCAGGAGTGGTATGCCCCGCGGCTCCGCCCGCTGCCGGCTTGGCTGTATTGCCCGTTGAAGCCTTGCCCGGCGTACCCGCAGCGCCGCCCGGCTTCGCTCCGCCTGTAGTAGCGTGCGTGGTTGTGGTTGCGCCGCCAGCCTTCGGTGAGCTTGTGGTTGCACCATGCGAAGTTGTAGTCGGGCCGTGAGAAGTCGTAGTGGCGCCATGCGCACCGGCAGCGCCGGCTGATCCTCCCGGATGCGCTGCGGGCGCTGCAGCATGGGCGGCCGGCGCGGCAGCTTTGGGTGCGGGAGCAGCCGCTTTTTTCGTATCAGCGGCGTTCAGCATCAAAAAGCTGAAGAGCGCCAAAACGACGGACGCCAGGAAAAATCTGGTCCGCATGACGTTGCGAAGTCCAAGCATTTTCATTTTGAAGAATTCCTCTATTCTGTTCCCCGGCTACTGAATGTCCTTCACTTTGCCGTTGAGGAACGTCACTTTTAAATCTTTGTAAAAGTAAATCTCTTTCGTGCCGATTTTGGCTTTCTTGGTGGGTTGCCCCAACGCAGCCACCACTTCATCCGGTGTTTGCCCTAAGGAAACAGTCGCCGGCTCGGCGGGCGGCGGAGGCGGAGCCTCGATAGCGGGCGGAGGAGCCTCAACCGGTGGAGGGGGAGCTTCGGCAGCGGCTGGTGCAGCAGCCGCGGGTTGCGCGCTGTTGCCGGGAGTACCCGCTACACCGCCGGGCTTTTGTTTATCGTCCTTCGCCTCTTCCGAAGGCGCTACCGTGATCACTTCAGCTACTAGTTTCAGCGCGTCCTCCGGCGAAGGTAGGTTGCCGCCCTTGAAGGCTATCAGCAGGGTACCTCTGTAGCGAACGTCCTTGACAGCGTCGGTAAAGAACTCAAGCATGACACCTTTATCCTTGCCAGTGTCCCTGACGTCGACCTTGGTCAGCCAGAACTTCTCGCCGGTTACATACGCACGTGTAACAATCGCTTTGTCCTGTCCAGGGATCTTTCCAAAGCCAGGAATCTTCCGGAACGTCTCATTCACTTTGCAAGTGCCGCTTTGGGACAGCTTTCCATCCTTGTAGTTGTTTTGGCACGGGTTACCCTGGGCGTCGGTCGGCACCATGTACAGCTTGTCTTTTTGCAGCACCAAGACAGCTCCCGCCGTCACGATGTCACTCTTGTCGTCGGTGGTTTTGGTGAGGGCGTACTCGGAAGTGAGCTTCTTTTCGATACTTGCCTTGGTTCCCTGGTCCTGGCCAATCGCAATCGAAGCGTAAATCAATAAACCTAATAGTGCGTTGCACATCCATCTCGTTCTCATGACAGTATCCTCCTCGGATCACGCATATAAGGGACCAGCTGCCACCATTCGGTTCGGTTCCAGAATTATACACCCTATCGACTGTACAGGCAATTCGGACCAGGGTTGTTTGCCAGGACAAGGTATTTGGAATTTGGCTCCCAAAATACAAATGCGTAGAACCCAATAGGTATTGCGAAAAATGTTGCCGGAAAGCGTCATCCCTGCCTGGATTTCCAGGTTCCGAAACCCAACGCCAGAAAACCAGCCGCTATAGCCAAGCGCAATACTATCAACCACATACGCTCACCGACCAACCATCCCTTGACGTCCAACAGGAAAAACCCGGCACCGATCGTGAAATACCACCAGGCGAAGAGCCGCGCGCGGAGTCCTTTCCCCATGTTCATGTTCACTTTAGACGCCTCTATGCCCTTGCAGGTGCCAGCGGGTCTTGTGATATTATGGTCGAGTTTTAAATAGACCGTGCGCCCGGCTTTGCTTGGCGCATGGCACCAGATTGCTAGGAGAACTCAGACGTGAGAGAAAAAGGTACCGTGAAATGGTTTAACGCCGCCAAGGGCTACGGATTCATCCAGCGCTCCAACGGCGATGACGTTTTTGTCCACTTTACAGCGGTTCAAATGAGCGGTTACAGAACACTGGAAGAAGGCTTGGAGGTAGAGTTCGAGGTGAAGCAGGGACCCAAGGGACTGCAGGCCGAGAATGTTCTTCGACCCTAAACAATAACTCAAATCTAAGAGAAGACGGGCTGCCCCCAGGTGGCCCTTTTTAGTTTGGAATCCCTGATCCTCACTCACGGCGCCGGATCGAATCGCAACGCACCGTTGTTGGTAGCGCTGGCAAATATCTTCGTCGAGTCGGGCGCTCGCGTACTGCGTTACAATCTGCCGTTTCGGCAAGAGCGGCCGTATGGACCGCCGCGGCCGGCTGAAGCCGCGCGCGATCGAGAGGGTCTTCGCGAGGAAGTGCTCAAGTTTCGCGAAGGCAAGGACGGCCGCGTCTGGTTGGGAGGACATTCCTACGGCGGCCGGCAAGCCAGCATTCTGGCATCCGAAGCGCCCGGGCTGGTGGATGGCCTTCTGCTCCTTTCCTATCCATTGCACCCGCCTGGAAAACCGGCGCAATTGCGAACCGCCCATTTTCCCCAGCTACAGACGCCCGTCATTTTTGTACACGGTTCGCGCGATCCATTTGG
>Ga0116125_1000787_pt1 | contig 14558 bp, 13 predicted proteins | sample June2015DPH_16_1_2_FD_89729 | JGI IMG/M metagenome (GOLD analysis project Ga0116125, IMG submission 89729) | Peatland microbial communities from SPRUCE experiment site at the Marcell Experimental Forest, Minnesota, USA - June2015DPH_16_10 | ecosystem: Environmental > Terrestrial > Soil >...
TCCACGTTGTGCGCGGTGATTTGCGTCTGCGCCACGGGTTGGCCAGTCGCGGAGTCTCGAGCGACTCCACCGATGCCTCCATACGATTCCTCGCCGAAAGCGGGGAGCGTCAGCGCCGCCACTTGCAATATGAGGCAAGCTGGCATAACTGCGGAAAGCAGCAACTTTTTATCAACAATCATATTCATAAGCTCTCGATAACCTCACGAAAAATTAAGAGTTCCTAGACGTTCTGAGGGCTGACACTGACAGGGTGCTCGGCTACCGGACTGGGGTGGCTGTTTTACACGCTTTTTGTTTTTGAATATGAGAATGAGTATGGGACCTAGTTCATGAAAAAGGCATAAACGGCCGGAGCCGGTCTTCGCTTCAGCCAGCGTGATGTTACAGGCTGCGCAGCGAATGGTTTCATTCGCATGAATTTGAATCGTAAGCCAGTTACGGGTTACCGGACCAAACCTGCGATCCGAATTTTGGATAAGGCCGATAGGGATTATCAATCGCACTGTCCTCAAGCTTATTCCGGGCTGCGTGAAGAAGTAATAACGAAGGCGTAAGGACTTTATAAAGTACTGCTGGAAGAATCACTGAATGTCAGAGTTGCAGTTTTCCTTGGAACTGCATCTCGCTGGTGTCGAAGTCCCGCTCGAGATAAAGCCGTGCGATCTGTGCGGTAAACCGGATGCGCTTGTCGTCTTTGGTGATTTCGTCCGATCGCGGAAACAGATAGACCACCATCGCGAGCCCATTGGGGCGCTCGAGGACCTCCACGCGCTCGGGCTTGATATCTTTCTTACCTTCGCGCTTCAGAATGGCTGCTCTCTTCAGAATGTTCAGCTCGTTATTGCTGCCCTTGAGACCTGGAACGTCGTATACGGCAATGGCATAGAATTCTCCGTCCCAATCCGGCGCGCCGATTTCTTTCGCTTTTACTTCCGCGACCCGAACCGGAAAGGCGCTCTCCCAACGAACCATCAGTGCATCCGCATAGCCGGACCCTTTGACTTTTCGGGGCTCGGGATTCTGAGCAGGCGCGAACACGCCGCCTCCACCCACTCCCTGCAGCCCCGTGCCTTTCCCGCCGCCCATTTGTCCACCCTCCCGGCGTTGATCTTCCGTCAGTTCGGGCAGCAGCGCGGGCTTGGCATATTTGACCCACGGAGAATTGGTGAGCACTTGTTTCGCGTCTTCCTCATCCCACTGTTGGATTTGTTTGGTGATCCACGCCGGATCGGCGGCGACGAGTAGTGCCAAGGGGACGGTGAGCAAACAGCACTTTGGCATTCGCATTGTTATGGCTCCTGCCATTCATCTTCGGCTGGCGGCGTGGGTGCATCGGGATCGGATGGATTGCGAAACCGATACCCAACCCAGGGCTCTGTCAATATATATTGCGGCTTGGCTGGATCGTCTTCCAACTTCTTGCGCAGCATTCGAACATAGGATCGCAAGTACTCGAGTTCGCCGCCATATTCGGGTCCCCAAACCGCGCGCAGTAGCCGGGTGTGGGTGAGCGGAGCACCTTGATTCTTCATCAGGAAGGCCAGCAGGTCGAACTCTTTGGGCGACAGGTGAACTTCGTCGGCACCCTTCCACAACATGCGCCGCTCGGCATCCATTTTCAGGCTTCCCGCCTGTAGCAATCCTGGCTCTCCGCTTTTCTGGGGGTCCAAACGCCGCAGCACAGCGCCCATGCGCGCAACCAGTTCGCGAAACCGAAAGGGCTTGGTTACGTAATCATCCGCACCCGCCTCCAAGGCCCGCACTTTATCCTCTTCGTCGTCGCGGACCGTAACCATTACGATGCCGATCTGCGGCGCCAGAGCACGGATGCGCTGGCAGGTCTCGACTCCGCCGATGCCGGGCATGTTGATGTCGAGCAGCACCAAGTCGAAAGGATGGGCCTGAACCAGCCCGAGAGCATCGTTACCGGTAGAGACCTCCTCCACGGCAAAGCCGCGCGCCGCCAAGGAGGCGCGAATGACTTTCCGTAGAGACGGTTCATCATCCACCACCAGCACCTTAAACTGTCGTTGGGACATCATCACGTACCCACGATCTTAGTATTGGGCATGAGGCATAAAGAATGCATAAAGGTCTTGATGGTTATTTTGCACATCGACAACGCCTTCGAAGTCCTATACTGGAAAACTGGTTAACTACTTTCCAAATCTCAACGCCCCCGTGAGATCCAAGATACCTTTGCTCGCCCGGCTTGGCGGCTCCTTGGGAGCTATCGCTGTTAGCACCTGGGGAGCGTTCCACTTTGGGCTGAACGTCCCGACCGTTGGATTTTTGTATCTGGTGCTGGTTGTACTGGTCTCTTTGCACGGAGGGTTTGCAATCGCCACGGTAACTTCTATCTTCGCCGCCGTGTGTCTGGATTATTTCTTTATTCCTCCGATCCTGAGTTTCGAAGTGAACACGCCGGACTATTGGATGGCGCTGGGAGCTTTCGAGTTTACGGCCCTGGTGGTCACTCGCCTGGCATACGTTGCCAACCTGAGAGCGGTGGAAGCCATCGCGGTGCGGCGCGACACGGAGAGGCTTTATGAAACTGCCCGGCGCATCTTGCTGTTTGACCGGTCGAAGGAACCGGGCTCGTTGCTGGCGTCCCTGATTCAGGACGTTTTCGAACTGGACGAAGTGGTGCTGTTCGACGCGATAACCGGCAAAATGTACGGGGTAGGCAACCAAACCGGCAAGGATGAGCGGCTCCGCTCCGCCTTCCACCGCGACCGTGATGAGTTCGACCCGAATATCAGGACCTGGTTCTGCGTCCTACGCATGGGCGCACGGCCGATGGGCGGCTTGTCGCTCGGAGGCACCACCATGGCCGCTCCAGTAACGACGGCGCTGGCCTCGTTGTGCGCCACGGCTCTGGAGCGGGCGCGATCCTTCGAGAGAGAATATCGGTCCGAGGCCGCGCGCCAGAGCGAGCAGTTAAGGGCAGCGGTTCTGGACGCGCTTGGGCACCAGTTCAAGACGCCCGTGACCACCATATGGACGGCCAGTTCCGGACTGTTGGAGGTGGGCGGGATGTCGGAAATCCAGACGGAACTGCTCACCGTGATCGATGAACAAGCCAAGGCACTCAACGACCTGGCTTCCCGGCTCTTGGCCACCGCGAAACTGGACAGCGCCAGCTTTGAGCCTCGCCGCCGTGCCTTGCTGCTTTCTAAGCAGGTAGATGCTGTCATCCAGGCGCTGCCGGAACAACATCGAAATCGATTTCGGATTGCGGCCGCCACTGATGAGATTCCGGTGCTGGCTGATCACAGACTCATTGTGGTCGCCCTCACGCAGCTTTTGGACAACGCCATCAAGTACTCCGTTCCGGAATCGCCGATCGACATTTGGTTCGGCGTGGCCGAAGCGGAAGCCAGCGTGACCGTACGAGATCAAGGTCAGGTAATCAAACCGGATGAAAGCGAACGTATCTTTGAACGCTTCTATCGCGGCAGCTTGACGGACCACGGTCCCGCGGGCACCGGATTAGGGCTTTCCATCGTCAAAAGAATTGTGGAAGCGCATCATGGACGGGTGTGGTTTGAGAGTAAAGCCGAAGGGACAGAATTCTCCATCGCGTTGCCCGCAGCTTTGGCGTAGGGCAAGCCTCTGGCTTGCCCCGGACAAGCCGGAGACTTGTCCTACTCAATTCTGGTTGACCGTTGTGAGAGGACGAAATCGTCTAGCCTCGCCAGCCCGATCGGTTTTCGAAGTTGAAGTGGGCGGCGGACTCTGGAATTCTGGCTCCTGGCATTCGGCGAAAACAGACGGGTCCACCTGCCGGAAGAACTCGCGATGCAGCAGCTCAGCGCTCTTTTGCATCTCCGCCGACGGTACCATAAGGCTCAGAGCCAATTTCGATTGGCCGCTGGGGAGAATCGTCACCGGAATCTGTTTCAGAGCGGCTAACGCGCGTGCGGCAATCTCTGAAGCGCCCTCCATCCCCGCTCCAACCAACGTGAGAACCGCAGAGCGTGGGTGCAAACGCACCTCGACACAGCCGTCCATTTCAATCGGAAGATTCCGATAGCCCATGGAACTCTTCAATGCCAGGAAGATGGTTCCATTGTTCTGGCATAGAAATTCGGCGGGCATACCGTATCGTCCGCTCATTTCGCCTAATGCCGCAGCGAGTTCCTCGGGGTCGCGTTGATCCTTGGACCGAATCTCCAAAACGGTAAGATCCGGCTTGCACGCAATCGCCTTGACGATATTGGAGCACGGGAGCGCGGCCGCAGCGATGCGCGTGCCCTCCACTTCCGGCCTGCGGGAGTTTCTGATCACCAGCGGAATCCGTTGGCGTACGGCCGGCGTCACTGTGTCGGGATGCAAAACCTTGGCGCCGGACTCAGCGAGCGCAGCCGCCTCTTGATAGGAGAGCGACCGAACGCGATAGGCCCCCCGAAGAACGCGTGGATCGCAGGTCAACATCCCATCCACATCCGTCCAGATTTGAATTTCGTCGGCAGAAATGCCCGCGCCCACAATAGATGCCGTCAAGTCAGAACCGCCGCGGCCCAGCGTTGTTGTCACGCCATCTTCAGTGGCGCCTATGAAACCGCCCATCACCACTACGCGACCGTCATCGCTGAGATAGGGAATCACACGCCGCAACCTGGCATAGCTCTCCCAATAGAGCGGCCGTGCCGCTATGTGACGATTGTCAGTAAGAATCACTTGCCGGGCGTCCAAATGAACCGATGGGATCCCGCTGCTCTCGAGAGCTGCCGCCACGATCTCGCTAGACATGCGCTCGCCAAAACTGGCGATCTCGTCCATAAGCGCCGGCGCAACTTCGCGTCCTTCGTCAGCCACCTCGAACAGGATCACGCGCAGGTCGCGGAAGGAACGTTGCAACGATGTCTCGATCCGGTGAAGTGCGTCGCCGTTGGCCACCTGACCGGCTATCTCGAAGTGATAATCCCGCAGTTCGTCGAGGCACTTGGAGCCCAGGTAGCGGTCACCCCGCCGTGCGAGTTCGGCAAACTCCAGCAGTCTATCTGTCGTCTTGCCCATGGCGGACACAACTACAACGGGGCACTGCGCAAGATGCGAGTTCACCGTTGTGGCCAAGCGAGCGATTGCATCGCCGGATTCCACGGAGGAACCGCCAAATTTCATCACAATCATAAAGAGAATGATCCTTTCCAAACCACCGTCATCCAGTTTCAAGATACGGCTTGAGCCATAAGGAAGTCATAAAGCTGCGATAAAGTTTTCGTGAATTAAGTTCTCGAGTGATCTTTATGAAGTCCTTACGGCTTTGCTATTACTTCCTCACGCATCCGGGATTAACCTGAGGACGGTGCAATAATGATCAGGCAGCGCGAGTCCGTACAGCAGCTTTCCGAGCGGCGATCCACGCTCGAAGTGACGGTGGTCTTCACGAAAGTGCCGGCGACCTTAAAAGCGTTGAAGACGGCCGCGGAGCTGGCGCAGAATCTCAATGCGCGGATCCGGCTGCTGGTTCCTCAAGTGGTGCCCTATCCATTGCCTCTCGAAAAACCCGCCGTCCCGGCCGAGTTTCATCGTAAGCGGCTTCAAACGCTCGCGTCCCAGGGTTCCATCGATACGCGCGTTGAACTATGGTTGTGCCGCGACCGCTACGACGCGCTTTCGCGAGCGTTAGAACCTGAGGCGCTAGTTGTAATGGGCGTGCGTCCATCCTGGTGGCCGACCGCGGAGAAAGCGCTGGTACGAAAGCTACGGCGAAAAGGTCACGACGTGATTCTGGTGGAGACTAGCCCGCCACCTTCACGCACGTAAAGCCGTCCTCCTCGCGAATCTCAAACCGCACCGGCAGAAACTCCGAAATGACAGTCATATTCGTGAGCGCGTGCATGTTGATCTTCTCGGCTGTAAACGACCCCATTCCCGCCAAAGCGAGAGGAAGCAGCAATTGATCTGTCAAATGCTCGCCAGCGGCCGCTCGTGAAACCAGATACCCGCGCGCATCACGGGCCGCGACCGAAGCGACTTTTTCAGCACTAAGACCGACTTGTCCAAATGCGGAGAAAATTTCCGTGACTTCGCCGGAACCGATTTCGATCATCACAATGTTTCCCGGCCCGGCGGAATTCCGGCTTTCCTCTACCGAGAAGCACTCCGATCCCCAATTCAGCATTTTTCCAACAGTCTCGACTTCTCGTTGAGCGATATGGCGGGGCAGATTCGCGACCACTCCAATCGCGCGGCGCGACGTAATTTCGCCGCGCTCACCGATATGGAGAGGCTTCAGTGCCGTCACCGGCTGGATCTCTGCGCAGAATCGCCCGCCGCCGGCCGGGTAGAAGCCGTACCGCTCGAACTGCAATTGCACCTTGGGCCCCATTCGTTCGAGCGAAGGCAGAAAAGTTCGCGCAAGAAAATCGAACGGAGGCGCCGCGCTATTGTGCGTGCCTCCTTCGATTACGATTCGGCTCGGTCCCGACGCAAGCATAAGTGCGGGTAGGACTGTTTGAAAAACGAGTGTTCCACTCCCCGCCGTTCCCACGCTGAACCGAAATTCGCCGGCGCGAATCGCTCCTGGAGCAAATGTCAGTCCAGTGGAGCCAAGCGTTGCACCCTCAACTTGCGCGCCTCCAACTTCGGCCGCAGCCAAAACTGCTGTCAGATGTTGACGCAGCAATCCGGGCCGTTCGCGCCCGGCACGAATTCTCTCAATACGAAATGCTTTTCCGGTCGCAAGGGAAAGGCTCAGCGAGGTACGCAGGATTTGCCCGCCGCCCTCGCCGAACGATCCGTCAATTTGGATCAACTGGTTATCCCTTGACACAAACAACCTGCCGTAGCGTGTGGACAATCTCCACCAGATCGGCCTGCGCCGCCATTACCGCATCAATCGGCTTATAGGCCGCCGGGGTTTCGTCGATCACATCTTCATCCTTCCGGCACTCCACGCCTTCCGTCATCCGCATGTGATCCTCTACCGTAAATCGGCGCTTGGCTTCGTTGCGCGACATCGCCCGCCCGGCGCCGTGACTGCAGCTCGAAAAACTCTCCGGGTTGCCCTTGCCACGCACGATAAAGGAACGCGCTCCCATACTGCCGGGGATGATTCCCATATCGCCTTCACGCGCACGCACCGCGCCTTTGCGCGTAATCAGGACGTTCTCGCCGAAATGCGATTCACGTGCTACATAGTTGTGGTGGCAGTTGATCGCCTTGAGTTCCGCGTTAAACGGAGGCACTTCGCCTGAATGGCGCACCGCGCCGACAATCTGCTCCATCATCAGGTCACGGCTTCGCCGCGCGTACTCCTGGGCCCACTCCACCGCTTCCACGTAGTCGTCAAAGTGTTCGGTGTGCTCTGGAAAATAGGCCAGATCGATGTCCGGCAGATTCACGTAGAACTTCTGCATGTCCTTGCGAGCGACATCGATGAAGTAGCTTCCCATGCGATTGCCTACTCCGCGAGATCCGCTGTGGAGCATGAACCAGACAGTTTCCGATTCGTCCATGCAGACCTCGATGAAATGGTTACCCGTTCCGAGCGTGCCGAGATGATTCGCATGATTTCCACGATCCAGCTTCGGATGCTTCGCGAGGATCGCATCGTAGCGAGCTTTTAATTCGCCGAGCCAGACTTCCTGGTTGCGCTCTGGAATATTGTGCCAGGCGCCGCGATCGCCAGCGCCGCCGTGATTGGTCCGGCCATGCGGCACGGCGGTTTCAATCGCAGTCCGGATTCCCTTCAGGTTGTCCGGAAGATCGCGCGCATTGAGGCTTGTTTGCACGGCCATCATTCCGCAGCCGATGTCGACACCGACAGCCGCAGGAATGATCGCGCCTTTGGTTGGGATCACACTTCCGACCGTCGCGCCAATGCCCCAATGGACGTCCGGCATCGCAGCGATCCATTTGAAGATGAAAGGAAGCTGCGCCGCATTCAGAAGCTGCTTGCGTGCGGCGTCTTCCAGGGGAACGCCTTTGGTCCAGGCCTTCACCGGCACGCCAGTCTCCGGCGCGATTAAGTTGTATGTAGTCTCTGACATTTCGATCTCCTAGCTCCCGGAAGTCACGGTAGCGGAATATTGCCCACGTCTCCCCTCCGAGCGTTGAGCGCGGCCGAGAACGCGGGTTTGTACTTGTCATCAATGTGCTCGAGAAATAACCGAAATGCGGCTCGTATCTCCTCGGTCAGCGCCTTCACCCTGGCGGAGTCATTCTTGCCGTCGTAAAACACGATCGGATCCGTTACTCGCTTGTAGCTGATGTGCGCCAGGTTTTGGTCCAGGGCTGCCTTCCAGTTATGAAAGTGCGGCATCGCCGGGGGCGGCATAGGATCCTCCGTACAAAAGTGGAAAGCTCGAACGTCGGGCTTGTCCGTTCGACCGCTGCGAAAAAAGTCGCCAAGTTTGCGACAGTTGAGCAGGAATACATCCGCGATGTGCACGCTAACAGGTCCGCCCCCGTTATCGGGGCTAACAATATAGTTGCTAGAGTGGATCAAATTGCTGTATTCATACGCGACGTGATGAATTGCAGCGGGTAGCACTGACCGATCCGCAACGAATGTCTTTCGTAGCCTGCTCCCACGCGTCTTTGAGACAGCGGCTGCGAGAATTGTACCGGCAACAAGGCCGAGTCCAAATAAGTACTTCGTCTTTAGCATCCCCATCTGCCTCTCATTCTGGCAATCGGCGGCGACAAACGGTGAAGAAAACATTGCTCTGCCGCTGAGCTACTGCTCCAGAGTTCTAATGGAACAGCCCGGATTCGAACCGGGGACTCATGTAGTTCCTTCGGCATTCGCCGCTGATTTCCCTACTGGCGACAATCATTGACGAGAGGTTGCTGACCCCGTTGCCGGGACCAGCCACAGGATTCGAACCTGCTAGCGCTTGGGAGCGCGTGCCATGTACTCCCGCCGGCATTCGCCAGCTAATCCTAAAAAAGGGCCGACAAGGTTCTTGGTCGAGACGCAACATGGTCAAGATGTAGTCCCGCCAGCATTCGGCCCTTTGCTCAAACACCAACTGCTTCGATGCGCGCGATCCAATGATCCGCTTCCAGTTGCCCGGAAGCGAACGCCGAGATTACTTCGAACACGCGATCGGAGAATCCCCCGATGTTCAGGATGTCCGACCGCTCGGCAGCCTGCGTGGTCTGATTCGGCTGGATGTCCAGGCAAACCAGGCGAGCCTTCGGATTCCGCTGCCGGAATTCCGACCACTCGGCCAACAACGCAGTTCCACGGCCACGTCCCTGATCCACCCACGACTCGTTATCCGAGACGAAGATGACCAGGTCCGCCGTCGCCTTCTGCTGATTCAGAAGACGAACCGGGGCGCTGCAGTTCGTTCCACCCCCACCGATCGAAGCCAGCCGTCCGGCGTTCGTCATCACGCTATCGCGCGAATTCAGATTTACCGGAACAACCCCCTGTTCGAACGGCAATACAGTCGCCGATGGATTCTTCCGCAGCACCGACGCAGCCACCAACGCGGCCACATCGATGCACCGGACTGCGGTGGTCGAACCGGTGCGATGAGCGGTCACCGGGCTCTTCATGGATCCCGACACGTCGGGACACACTACCACCCGGCCTTCGATCGACGGCACATTCGCGATCGCCAGCTCCATCGCATCCTGCAGAGCATCCTGCACCTCTGAGGAACGGTCGGATCACAGTTCTGATACGCCGTCAGCAGTTGATACGGAAAAACTCGCGCCCGCTGAATTTCAACTGCATCGCGCAAACGTGCCGCGACCAGATTCACTAGACCAGGCGCCTCGAATACGCCATGCCGGGCGAACGTGTTCAGGTTCATCCGCGTGGTCTGCCACGAAGCATTCTTCGCGATGCTTACCCAATCCTTGCGGGAAAGCGGCAGAGCCGACAACAGCGTGAACGGCAGGTCCGGAACATCTGTTGCTTCTCCAGCCTTGAACTGCTCGAACTCTTCCACTAGCTTCGGTAACGCGTTCGCATCGTGGGAGCGTCCCAGCATGTAGCCATAGAACGCCTCCCGCTGCGGCGAGGCGGGCTTCGGGTGGACCATTTTTACGATATCCGCCAAGGACGGGCTCTGCCCGGCACTGGAGCTGAAAAGAACCTCCTCGTCACGGCTGGCGAGCCATTCGCGCACCAGCCGCTTGGGAGCAGTTCCCAAGGACTTCCGGCCGACTACTCCTGACCGAAGAATTTGAACATACGTCCGCAGCATCCGCGCGTTATCGATCACGCGCGAGAAAGCGGCTTCGTGAAGCTGAGGGTCGCGTGCCGACAACCAGGCACACAGCAGCGCCGGCATGTCCTTCATGAAGGACTGTGTCCGGCTGTACATCGCCACTTGCGCGACAAACTTCGCGTGAACGCCGTCGCACAGTTCCAGCACGCGCGTCAGTTGCTCGTCGGCGGTCGCGTAGAAGGTCCGTCCGAAACAGCCGGTGGCCGTGTATTGCGCGAGCGCCTGCTTCGGGGGAAGCGCGTACGCCGGAGCGTTCTGGGAGTTCACCGCGTCGGTTTGCGGGATCAACGCGTCCCGCAGGCTTCGGAACAGTGTCTTGTTGGCCATGGTCCATGTCCTCGCTTTCGACTATTCAAAAGCAGTCGACCTGCCATTGATAAATTGCTGATTGTAAAGGATCTACTCCACATACACGGATACTATAAGATAAATATATAGAATATAATCTATGACGCATCCATCCACGGTCGTGATCGGCTTGCTCGGAACCACGCTCGATATGGGCAAACATCCCGATCGATGGCAGAACTGGCGCCCGTCTGTCTCGATCTGCCGGCAGCCGGATCTCATTGTGAGACGATTTGAACTGCTGCATGGATCTCGAGAGAATCCGCTGGCTGAACTGGTTCGCCGCGATGTTTCGACAGTCTCACCGGAGACTGAGATGCGCCTTCACCAGATCGATTTCGGTGATCCGTGGGACTTCGAGCAGGTTTATGAGGCGCTCTTCAACTTCGCCCGCGCCTATCCGTTCGACACGGATTCCGAAGACTATCTGATCCACATTACAACCGGCACGCACGTCGCACAGATATGTCTTTTTCTCCTCACCGAATCGCGATGGTTGCCGGGACGACTGCTGCAATGCTCTCCGGATCGGGACCGAGGTGCGCCGGGAAAGGTCAAGATCATCGACCTTGACTTGTCACGTTACGATCGCATCGCGTCGCGCTTTCAACAGGAGCAGAGAGAAGGCGTCTCTTACCTGAAGGGCGGCATCGAAACGCGGAACACCGCGTTCAACCGCTTGATCGATCGCATTGAGCAGGTCGCGATCGCCACGCGTGATCCGCTTCTGCTGATGGGGCCGACCGGCGCCGGCAAATCGCGGCTGGCCCGCCGAATCTATGAGCTGAAGAAAGTGCGCCACGCGGTGAAAGGTGAGTTCGTGGATGTAAACTGCGCTACCTTGCGTGGCGATGGCGCTATGTCGGCTCTCTTCGGCCACACTAAAGGCGCTTTCACCGGAGCATTAAAAGATCGCCCCGGCTTGTTGCGAACGGCGGACGGCGGCGTGCTGTTTTTGGATGAAATCGGAGAGCTTGGAGCGGACGAACAGGCGATGCTGCTACGCGCGCTGGAAGAAAAGACGTTTCTTCCGCTGGGGTCGGACGGTGAGAGTCACAGCGATTTTCAGTTGATCGCCGGTACCAACCGCGACTTGTTCGCCGCTGTGCGGGAGGGCCGTTTTCGCGAGGACTTGCTGGCTCGTATCAACCTATGGACGTTCTCGCTGCCGGGGCTCCGGGCCAGGCCGGAGGACATCGAGCCTAACCTCGAATTCGAACTCGATCAGTACGCTCAGAAGACCGGTAACCGCATCACATTCAGCAAGGAGGCGCGGCAGAAGTTTCTCGATTTCGCGCACTCGCCAGGCGCCGCGTGGAAGGGAAATTTCCGGGATTTGAATGCGGCCGTGGCCCGCATGGCGACGCTTTCGCTCGGCGGCCGCATCTCTGTCGAGATCGTGGAGGAAGAAATTGAACGCTTAAGTCATTCCTGGACGGACCCGCGAGGCGCGAAATCAGAAACCCGGCTACGCGATCTCATAGGCGCCGATCAGTTGGCTGAAATTGACGCTTTTGACCGCGTCCAGGTGAGTCATGTTATTGAAGTGTGCCGCCAATGCCGGTCGCTTTCAGAAGCGGGCCGGCTGCTGTTCAGTGCGTCACGCGGCCGCAAATCCACCACCAACGATGCCGATCGCCTGCGCAAATACCTGAGCCGTTTTGGAATCGAGTGGTCGCAGATATCTTCCTCGGCGGATTCGGCTCGGTCGATTTAGCCAACAACGGTTCGGCCACCACTTCTTTAGAAACTTGGTATCCCGCTCGGGATTCGAACCCGAATCTGAACGTTCGTAGCGTTCTGTCCTGATCCATTGGACGAACGGGACAAGCTGACGGCAAATCCTGGTGGAACTGGAGAGAATCGAACTCTCGCCATCTCGATTAAAAGTCGAGCGCCTCACCATTCGGCCACAGTTCCGAAAATTGCGATTGAGAGCTTCGCGCGCATGGTAGCGCCACTTGCCGCTCGAAATCTGGCCGCGAGGGAGTGAATCGAACACTCGTAGTGAGATCCAAAGGCTCACGTCCTGCCACTGAACGACCTCGCGAAATATGGCGCCTCCGGCGCGCGGAGATTGGCTGTGGGGGCAGGATTCGAACCTGCGTATGGACTGGTTAACAGCCAGTTGCCTTACCGCTTGGCTACCCCACAAAAACTGGAGTGAGCGGCTGGATTCGAACCAGCGACCTCGGGTTTCGGAAACCCGCGCTCTATTCCAACTGAGCTACGCCCACAAATTGACTGGAACAGGCGGCCGGAATCGAACCGGCATTTCTTCGTTAGGAGGGAAGTGTTCTATCCGTTGAACGACGCCCGCGGAATCGGTGTGACTGGGCTCGGCGGCTAACCTGGTGTCCTCAATCCCTTTACGTACAGCGACACCTGGCTCTCGCGTGGATCACCCGATACCGTGTCGTAGAAGAACGCTTGCGTGGTTTCTGTCTCGCGCTCAACCTTCCAGACTCGGGTGTTCGTCACGTAGTCGGGTTTCTGCTGGAACGGGGTGATGAAGGCCGGACAGAACCATTGGATTCGATTGTTCGGCTGGGCCGCGAAGTTCCCATTATCGAGCGCGATCAGATGAGCGCATTTGTGTCCGCCATCTCCCGCTTCTTCAGCGTCCTCGCTCTCACACCAATCGAGCGTGAACATGTACTGGCCGCCTTCCCAAGACCTGTCCTTGAATTGGACGCGGACGCGGGAATCCTGCAGCCGTTCGAACGCGGTCACCGTGACTTCGTAACTGAAGCAGTCCCAAAATTGAAGCCAGTCGAGCGGTTGCATAGGAGCACTCGGCTTGTGGCAAAGCGCGTGGAGGGGCAGGCGCCAGATCACGGCACCGTTTTCCGTCAGAACATGAAAACCGAGCGCGCGGCCGTGGATCGACGCCGCACCGAAGACGCACACATGGATAAGTTCGCCATGATGCGCCTCGCCGTCGTAAAGAAATTCTTTGCGCAGAAAGCAATAGAACCTCGGTACGTTCACGTTGAGTGTTGCCAATTTCGATCTTCACCTCCCAAGAACAAGAATTGAAAAATCTGGTTACAGCCCGGAGCGGACGGACATAATCCACCGCCCGCTCTTTTCACACTTCTCCTGATGCTATTCAATTGTCAAAGACCCACTTCGAGACACACCTCAACCGGTTGGCTTCCAGCCGGAAGCAAGCTAGACAAAGATGTCTCAGAATTACCAACAAAACAAAAAAAGAGGGCGGCCATTCTTGGTGGCCGCCCTCTTCTTGACGAAATGTTATTCCAAGACGGTCAGGTCACCTCGCGCGCATAACGATTCATGCGCCTTCGCGTACCTTTGAGTTCGGTCCCGAATTGGAATATCTGTGTCACGCAGCTAGATCGTAAACTAATTTCCTGAGAAGCGCAAGCGCCTCAATGTAATTTTCACCTAATGGAAACCCGACTGCGGGCACGCAACGGCTTCTCCCAGATCCCGGTGTGCACCGTACGACCCTCCGCTCTACGTCACGCGGAAGCCCGACATTCACAGATAGTAGTCGAGCCCCTGACAGAGCTCACCTTGCATCTGGCTTAGCGATGATGTCCGAAGCTCACCCGAGCCTGGAAGCATTCGGCAGATAGTCGAAATACTCAATAGTCATTTAGGTGGCGCCAAAGATGCGAACATCCGTTACGGAGCGATCTAATACCGGAAACCAGAAAGGTCCGCTCTTGTCGTAGTTGTGAAGGCGAAGACCTCGCCGCCATTCTTTTTCGCCCGCAGAAAAACCTCGTTACCTTTGAGACGGTCGATGCGGAACAAACCTACGTCCGAGATACGCAGGCCGGTGTAGACCATTACCCAGATGAAGTCCTTCAAGTCCTCGCCGGTCCAAGCGCCCTGCTCGCGCCAGTTGCTCCAGGCAACTTCACCCAACCTGTCGCAGGCGTCGATAATGCGTGCTAAACATAGCGTCTTAAGTAATTGCGCATAATCGGCGTAGAGTATCGTTGGGTTTGGTCCACGCGGCGAACTGATCTTCAA
>Ga0116125_1000795_pt1 | contig 14489 bp, 9 predicted proteins | sample June2015DPH_16_1_2_FD_89729 | JGI IMG/M metagenome (GOLD analysis project Ga0116125, IMG submission 89729) | Peatland microbial communities from SPRUCE experiment site at the Marcell Experimental Forest, Minnesota, USA - June2015DPH_16_10 | ecosystem: Environmental > Terrestrial > Soil > Wetlands...
ATCATGATCGGACAATCAATCATCCGGCATCCGCCGTTCGTAAAAGTTTAAAGGTATACGAAAGGCTTCTTGCAGAATGCGCCAGAGAGAATCTTAGACTAGAGACGGGGATCGCGCCAACCGGCTAGAGCGTGTGAGGAAAAAAATTAGGCCGCCGCTGTGGATGCGCCCTTGGTTTCTTGAGGGTGGGTTAGTTGACTGTCAGGGTTACTTGGGACGATTGCGAACGGTTGCTCGCATCGGTTCCCGTGATGGTGATCGTGTAGCTTCCAGAGGGGGTTGCGCCCGAGCCCGTCGTAACCGACAAGGCCGAACTCTGGGCGGAGGCTCCGGCAGAATCAGTGGCGGACACCGTGAAACTGTACTGTGTCGAAGGGGTAAGGCCTGTCACGTTCAGAGTGTTGGTGGTGGGCGACCCGATAGCGGTGCCGTTCTGATAAACGGTGTACTTAGTTACGCTACAGTTCGCACCTACGGTGGAGGCTGTCCAGTTCAGAGTAGTGGCCGTACTGGTTGTGCCCGAGGCCGCCAGTCCGGTGGGAACGGTGGGCGCAGTCGCACAGGTGGGTGGAGGCGTCGTGCTGCTGCCGCCTCCGCAAGCTGGCATCAGGAGTAGGCCGGTCAGGACCATTCCGAGAATCAGCAAGCCGAACATTTGTTTCCGGCGCGGGCGCGAGGTTGAGAAGCCCATCCCAGCCAATGACAAACCGGCGATCGGCAGCCATATAGCATAAAAGAATTTCCCGGGACGGAGCAACGAACCGCCGGGCCCAGTGGTGGTGATGGTGACGGTGGAGATAGCGCCACCTGGTGTGGGCGTTTGGGGGTTCGTACCCGTCACACTGCATCCTGGCAGCGGAGAACCAGTGCCGGTCACAGTGCAGCTCAAGGTGACCGGTGAGCTGTATCCATTGAACGAGGTCAAGGTGACAGTTGAAGTGCTGGAGGCTCCGGCTGATACCGCGGCCGGTGCGGTGGCTGTGAGGGAGAAGGCGGGCTGCGCGTACTTAACCACGAAGGCATCATTGCCGCCTGCATTGGCGTTGCCCCCTGCGTAGGGGTAGGGCGCCTGAGTCGGGAAATCCGTAGAAGCGGTATTGCCAGTCACGTAGATGCTGTCGCCAGGGACATCCACAGCGATGGCTCCGAAATTGCCGGCGTCATCCTCGTCCGCCGAGCCGCCTAGGTAGGTGGAGAAGACGAGCTGCGATCCCGCCGAGTTAAGCTCGGTCACGAATGCATCCTTGCTTCCCCCGAGGCTGGGTTGCGTGGCGCTTGCCGTTGGAAAATTAGCCGAGTCTGTTTGGCCCGTGACGTAGGCGTTGTTGCTTCCGTCGACGGCGATGCTCGCTCCAAAGTCAGCCCCGCTGCCGCCAAGATAAGTGGAATACGCTAGATCCGCTGCTCCGTTGCCAGCGGGGGTCAACTTGGTGACGAACGCGTCGGAGTTGCCTCCGGCGTTAGTCTTCTGATAGGACGACGACGACACTGGGAAATTGGTCGATTCTGTCAATCCAGTTATATAGGCGTTGCCTGTGGCGTCGACTGCTATGCCACCGCCAGCATCAAGGCCGCTACCGCCCAGGAATGTGGAATAGACAAAACCGTTTCCGGCAGGGTTGATGACCGTCACGAATGCATCGGAGGAACCGCCGCCGTACACAGTTTGGTACGCTCCTGTCGTGGTGTGGAAGGAGGAGTCTGAAGTTTGTCCTGTCACGAAAAGATCATCGGACGAATCTAGGGCCGCCCCTGCAACCGAGTCGCCAATGCCTCCAAGGTAGGAGGAGTAAACCAAGTCGCTGGCGCCGTTGCCCAAAGGGCTCAACTTCGAGACGAAACCGCCTCCCGCCGATGCTTGGAGGGGGCTCGCCGTCGTGGGGAAATTTGTTGAAGATGTTGCTCCGACGGCGTACACGTTCCCGCCGCTATCCAAGGCCATGCCAAGTGCTGCGTCGGCACCATTGCCGCCCAGATATGTGCTGTATACGATACCGCCGGTGGGGTTGAGCTTAGATACAAAGGCGTTGCCGGTTGCGCCAATCGCAAGTGCGGTTTGAAACGCCCCGGTAGTGTGGGGGAAGTTACTTGATGTTGTCGCGCCGACCACAAACGCATCGCCGGAAGAGTTCACTGCGATGCCATTGCCGTTATCGTTGCCGCTCCCGCCAATGTAGACGGAGTAGATGAGGCCCGACCCATCTGCCTTGATCTTGGTGACGAAGACGTTCGTAACGCCGACAAGTTTGTTGGTGCTAGAAAAGCCCGGGAAATTTGCTGACTGCGTGTTTCCCGTCACGTAGGCGTTGCCGCCGCTGTCAAAGGTGATGGCCTCGCCTTCATCGTCGCCGCTGCCGCCGAGGTAGGTTGAGTATTCGACGCTGACGGAGGGATCGATTACCAGTTCGCGGTTGTGATCGTAGTTGCCCAGGTCGAAGCTGACCTGGTTGTTGGCTCTGAGGATGAATTGCGCATCGACGGGTTGGCGCGCGCCGTTTTGTTCCTGATAGGCGACCGGCTTGTGGAGTAGAACCTCGCCAGCGGTGGAAGAGACTACGAGGTTGCCGGAGTCATCCGTCTTGATATTTTGCGCGCCGGTGAAATGGAAGCCGATGGGCGCGGGATTGGCTCCTGCAGCGACTACGAAGTCGAACTCAACTTGACGCTGTGCGCCGTGAAAGGCGAGGTTTATGCCGGGATAAACGTCCTGGTAAGAGACGCGGGCGTAGTGCGCCACATCTGTTTGCCACTTGCTGGGGTCGTTGCCGATGAAGTAATTGCTCTTGCCCGGCAATTGGCCGCTGGCCGAAATCTTGGCCTGCGCATTGCCGCCTGCGAGTTGCATGCGGACTGCGGCAGTGGACTCCTGAGTGTTGCTCTGTTTGGGAAGATTATTTGCTCGTAGTTGCGTTCCGCTGCGGATGGTCGAGATTTTGCTCGCAGCAGATGCGGAATGAAGCGAGAAGACGGCATCGTTCGCGGTGAGGAACAAAGTGTATCCGTTGCCGCGCGCCATGTACTCGACCGGAGCGTCAGTCTGGCCTTTATTCTCTTCAAAGGCCAAGGGAAGAGCGGCGAAGTTGGCCTGAACGCGGCCACGTGCGGCGGGCGTAACGGGTTGAGACGCGCGAATGCCCTTGGCGGACGCGGTTGTATGCCGACTGGCCGGAGAAAAGGCGAGCAATGCTATGGCAACGACGGCTAGAACCGGGACGGTGCAGAAAGCACAGACCCATCCTCTGGGAGCAGATGGTTTTAACAAGGTGATCCTCCTAATGAACACACGCTAGTGATGACACGATGAAACCCTGGTCGGGGGAAAAGCACTCGGCCGGGGCCGTTGATCTTGAATTTTGTTGTTGAATTCTGATCCGAAGGTAGTGTGACCGATCATTCATTTGACCTAGGATTCGGGCAACTCAGCATTCGTTTGACTCGGAAATTAGGCGTACTTAATTAAAGTGCCGATCAGATTGCAATTTTCTGCGCTTAATCGCGAGTATGGTCTGCAACCCCAAGGTTGTCAACGTAATCGAGGATAGCAATTTAGGTACTGGTTACTGCAAGTTACCAAAGTTCCGTGTGCAGTCCAGGGACGAAATGCGCTGAATTGGGACGGGATGCTGGGTGTCACTGTTCGTCCTGCAGAAGTTCAGGCGACGGCAGGGTTCCGCTCTCCACTTGCTTCTGGCGCGCGGCGCGGTGTTCGTTATCGATGCGGACGGAGGTTTCGAGTTCCTTTTTGCCTTCTTCTTTGCGGCCCAAGTGAATCAGGATCTGGCCGCGCACGTAATGAATGTCAGTGCGATCAGGGTCGAGTTTGCCCGCCGAATCAATTGCGGTCAGCGCCTGCGCATACTTTTCTTCGCGCTGACAGGCCTTGGCCAGGCCCAGGTAGGAATGGATCAGCTGCGGATCGAGGCGAATTGCCTGGCGGTAGCTCTTCTCCGAGTCGCTGTCTTGTTGCAGGAGCGAGTAGACGTCGCCGAGTTCGTCGTAGTTGAGAGCTAGATCGGGTTCTACGGCGGCGTCTTTCAGAAATTCATCGCGGGCGTGCTCGTAGTCCTGTTTTTTTAAATAAGTGAGACCGAGGTTGAAGTGAACGAAAGTCAGCGTGGGATTGGCTTCGGCAGCAGCCTGGAAATCGGCGAGAGCCAGGTCGTATTGTTCGAGATTGAGGTGGGCTTTGCCCATGAAGAGATGAAACTCGGGCGAACCTTCGCCGGCCTTGATGAATTGGAGCGTGGCCTTTTCATCTAACTCTTTTCGCCCGGCGCGGTGAGCGGCGATGGAGAGCACGTAGAGATAACTTAATTGGGTGGATTCCTGCGCCCAGAGCGGCTCTAAGGTGTTAGCGGCGTCGGCCCAGCGTTCGGCGAAAAAATAGCAGAGGCCCAGAAGGTGGCGTGGCTGAAGCGCGTCCGGTTGATCGCGTACCACGGATTCAAACGGAGGAATAGCTTTAAGAAACTCACTTTGCCGAAAATAGGCGAGGCCGATGTTCAGCCGGATTCCCGGCTCGCTCGGCAGGAGGTGCTCGGCTTTGCGCAGCATCTCGAGAGCTTTTGGCCATTGCTTGCGGCGCATACAGACGACGCCGAGATTTGCGAACGCGGCGCCGGATTGCGGATTCAAGGCCAGCACTCGGCGGAAGTCTCTTTCTGCTTCATCCAGTTGGTTGTGCTTGAGCGCGTCCTGTCCCGCTAGAAAAAGTCTAGCGGGATCTGCAGATGCTTCAGATGAGGCTACTGGCGCAGCATTTCGAGACTGGGTTGCAGTTGCGGGCGAAGAGTCTTGCGGCGACATTGCTGCGGCCGAGCTGGCCAGCAACAGGCAGGCCACAACTCCCGATCGGATGCGCGCGCTTGACACTCGTCTCATTCCTCTGATGTAGTGTCCGCCAACCTCCGCATTGAATTCAAGCGCGAGGGCTCGGCGGTATTTCAAGGCAGGGCATCGATGGTCACGATTCGCGATGTGGCGAAAGAGAGCGGTTTCTCATCGACGACGGTGTCGATCGTGCTGAACGACGCACCGCTGGCGCGCTACATTCCGCCGGTGACGAAAAAGCGCATCGAGAAGGCCGCGGAGAAGTTGGGCTATCGTCCCAACCAGTTTGCCCGCTCGTTGCGCAGCAAACGCAGCCACACGGTCGGCGTGATGGTCTTCGACATGACCGATCCGTACTGCACGCTGGTGCTGCGCGGCATCGAGAACACGCTCTACCAGGCTTCTTATCTGCCGATTCTCACCGATGTACACAACGAGCGCAACCGCTTCGAGCGTTACCTCGAGATGCTGCTCGACCGCCGCATCGAGGGGTTGGTGGTTCTTGCCAACTGGCTTTTTCTAGACCTCAATCTGCTCGCCGATCTGGAAAAGAGCAGCATCCCGACCACTCTGATCGCGCATGAACTCAAAGGGGATTCGATGAGTTCGGTGATTGTGGACAATGAGGTCGGGGGATATATGGCGCTCGAACATCTGCATGCTCTCGGCCATCGCAAGATTGCTTTTATCCGCGGGCCGAAGACTTTGGCGGACAGTTCTCCGCGTTGGCGCGGCATTCGCAAATGCGCCAAGGCATGCGGCCTTGAACTCGATGCTCGCCTGGTGGTGGACTTGCCCGAGTCACGCGATCCGCTTTCGAGTTTTGAGATGGGGCAGAGGCTGACCGAGAATCTGATCAAGCAGAAGCGCCAGTTCACGGCCTTGCTGGCTTTCGACGACGTGACTGCATACGGCGCCATCCGCGGCTTGGCTAAGGCCGGCCTGCGCGTGCCGGACGACTGCTCGGTGATCGGATTCGATGATGTGGCTGCCTCGTCACTCTGCACCCCGCCGCTCACCACCGTGCGCCAGCCCATGGAAGCGATGGGCGCGGACGCAGTGGGCATTGTTCTCGAGGGCATTAACTGCGTGCTCGAGAAACGCGAGGTCACGGCTCATCATCGCAAGGTCGCGCCGGAATTGGTGGTTCGGGAGTCTACTCGAAGGCTAGGTTAAGTTGCTCGGCGCGCAGCGGGAATCGATTTTTTGCATATCTGGGATTTAATCCGACCGCACGCCGCGTTTTTTACTTGACACAAGATAGCCAATAAAAGCACTATTCATACGTTTTAATAAACCAAAAGTGGGCGTTGGGTTCGTCCTGACATCTGGGCTGTTAAATAAATTGTTCGTCATCGCGGATGTCCTAGCCGGGCGAATGCTTCTGTGGGGATGCGCGAGCCGTCAGCGCATCGGGAGAAAATTTAGTCATGAAATTTCATCGTAAGCTCGTGCGAATCGCACTATTGCTGCTGACTTGCTGCACGGCGGGGTGGGCGCAAGATACCGCCTCGATCACGGGAACTGTCACCGACTCGAGCGGCGCGGCTATCGCTAAGGCTCAGGTGACGATCAGCAACACCGAGCATGGCGTCACCCGCACTGCGCCCACGAATGACAGTGGGGAGTATCTGTTCGCCGCGCTGCCGATTGGCTCTTACGATTTGACGGTTGCAGCCGAAGGATTCAAGAAGTTCCAGGCGAAGAATGTCGTTCTGCGCGTGGCAGAAAAAGCGCGCGTGAACGTTCCGCTGCAAGTGGGTACGATCAGCACCGAGGTGGTCGTCGAGGGCGCGGAAGTGGCGCAGGTCGAAACTCAATCTTCGGATTTGGGTAGCGTGGTCACTGGCAGGGAAATTACACAGCTTGAACTGAACGGACGCGATTTTACATCGCTCGTTGGACTGTCGCCGGGCGTTACGAATCAATCTGGCCAGGACGAAGGCGGCGAGGGCGCGACTACGGTGGCCTTCAGCGTCAACGGCGGCCGCACCGAGTACAACAACTTCGAACTCGATGGCGGCGACATGTTGGATAACGGGAGCAACACGACGCTCAACGTTTACCCCAGCATCGATGCGATTGCGGAGTTCAAGGTGCTGACCTCCGATTACGGCGCGCAGTATGGCAAGAACGGTTCGGGCACGGTGGAAGTCGAGGTCAAGTCCGGCACAAGTCACTTCCATGGTGACCTGTACGAATTTGTGCGCAACGACGATTTCAACGCGACTCAATTTCCCTCGACCTCGGTCCCGGAGTACAAAAAGAACGACTTCGGCGGAACGATAGGAGGGCCGGTTTATATTCCGGGCCACTACAACGCGAACCGGCAGAAAACGTTCTTTTTTTATTCGGAAGAATTTCGCCGCGACTTGATTCCGGCGAATTTCTTTTCGACAACTCCGGTTCCGACGATGGCAGACCGCATGGGAAACTTTTCGGATCAGTGTTCGGTTCCGGGCAACGCAGAGTGCCCGGTCGTTCCTCAGTTTATCAATGGCGTCGCGCAACCCTCGGGAACGAACCCAGGGGACGTGGGACAACCATTCGTCGGCGATCAGGTGCCCATCTCGGACTCTGCGATTGCCTCCGCTCTTACCGCGATGATCCCACAGCCAAATTCCTCATCCGGAAATCTGGGCAGCACATTTGACCAATGGTATGCGTCTCCGACGCTTCCGACGCACTGGCGTCAGGAACTTTTCAAGATCGATCACAACATCACCGACAAAGTTCGCGCCAGCTTCCACTACATTCACGACTCGTGGCAACAGCAGTATCCGGTTCCGTTGTGGACCGACGGTACCAGTTTCCCCAGCATTCAGACAGGTTTCAAGAATCCCGGCGTCAGCATGGTGGCGCGGCTTACGGCTACAGTGACTCCTACGTTGCTTAACGAATTTGTCGCCAGCTATACCACCGATCACATCTCGACCACCCTGACTGGTCCCTGGCAGCGCGGCACCGCGTTTGGCAATCTCGGCCTGTATGACAATGGCTTTGGTTTTAGCGCCCCTGAAGTGCCCGGCATCGGCCTTGTCGACAGCCTGTACGATTTCGCCGAGGACCCCGGTTACGTGCCAGAAGGCCCGATCAATTCGAATCCCACGCTCGGTTTTCGCGACAATGTCACCAAGGTTGTCGGCACCCATAACCTGCAGTTCGGCTTCTCGTTTGTGGATGCCCACAAGAACGAGCTGCCGCAGCCGCCAACGGGCGCGAACGGCATTTTAGGTTTCGCCAACGGGAGTAACGGCTCGCAAAATTCCACGGGCAACGCTTACGCCGATTTGCTTCTGGGGAATATAACCAGCTTCACGCAGCAGCAACTGCAGCTGAAGATGCATAATTTCTACAAAATCTACGAGCCGTATTTTCAGGATGACTGGCATGCTACGCGTCGTCTGACGCTGAATTTGGGAATACGTTTCAGTTTCTATGGAACGTACCGCGAGCTGAACAATCTGGCTTTTAATTTCGACCCGGAGCGTTTCGTTACGGGGAACAGCGGTGTCGATACCAATGGCAATGTAACTGGATCGGCTCCAGGCAATCCACTTTTCAACGCGACCTCCACCGATCCATATAATGGCTGGGTGCAGTGCGGAGTTACGGTTGGATCGCCCAAGGGTTGCATGAACAACCACTGGCTAAACCCTGCGCCGCGCGTGGGATTTGCATTCGATCCGTTCGGCGATGGGAAGTGGGCCTTCCGCGGCGGATACGGCATCTTCTACGAACACATGAACGGCAACGAGTCGAATACCGACTTGCTGGAACCCTACGACAACAAGACTCAGACTACGACCGTCACCAATAACTCGGCGGGCAATCTATCTGGTTATCCCAGCCTGAATCCCAGCCTGCTGGGTGCGGGTGCGCCGCCGATTATTGTTGGGTCGATTCCGACCAAGGCCAAGTGGCCCTACATGCAAGAGTGGCACTTGGATGTTCAGCACGAGATCGCGAAGGGCACAGTGGCCACGCTTTCTTATGTTGGAACGGTTGGGGTTCATCTGACTCGCGCTTATGAGTTGAATCAGATTCTTCCGGCATCGCTACAACCTGGGGGAAATCCTTATAGTCCTGGGCAGGCGATTGGCGCTGGTCCGCTGGGAGTGAATCCCATTGTGCCGGGTACAACTTACGATTGCAGTTGGGGCGCGGGCAACGACCAGCCAGGCGTAAATGTTGACGCCTATGGCGTTCCGATGAACGCGACGACTTCCTACGGCACCACCGTTCCCTACACGCCCGGTGTGGCTGGCGGACCGCCGTCGGGCGCGGCGGTTAATTTGTCGGTGGCTTGCGGCAACAGCCCGAATGCATTCCGGCCGTATCTGGGATACGGCAGCATCGGGCGCAAGGACCAGACGGGTTCCTCCAATTACAACGCGCTGGAAGCTTCAGTGCGGCGCAGCATTGGCGGGCTGCAACTTAACTTCGCCTATACCTATAGCCACTCGATCGACGATACATCCTCGGCCAATGACGTTGGGTTGATCAACAGCTACGCGCTCAACACCTTTCGCGCCAGCTCCAACTTTGATCAACGGCACACCCTCACTTTTGCCTACGTTTACGATTTGCCACTGTTTAAGAATCCAGGCCTGGCGCATAGGTTGCTGGGAGGCTGGCAGTGGACGGGCATCACGCTGCTTCAGAGCGGCACCCCGTTCAGTGTGTACAACAGAGGCAACGGCGTGATTGCGCCTGCCGATAACGCGGGCGTGGGCAATCTCGATTCTCAAATCGACAATCTAGGCAGCCTGAGCGCTGGGTCCTATCCAGATCTTGTCGGCAATCCCAGAGCAGGCGTCCAGGGCGGTCCCGACTATGGTTATGGCCCGCTGCTCTATAATCCCGCGGTGTTTGTGGCACCCACCGGCCTGACGTTCGGTGACGCCGGGAGAAATATTTTGAATAATCCGTGGCGGACGAATTTCGATATGGCGTTGATCAAACACTTTGCCATCACGGAGAGCAAATATTTTGAATTCCGGGCTGAAGCGTTCAATGTGTTCAATCACACGGAATTTAGCTGGTTAGGCGGTGATGGAGGATCGGCTGGCGATAACTCCGGACAGGGGAATGCCGACAGCGTCATAGGCTGCTATGGAGGCGCCAACAACTCGGCGGGCGATCCTTCGTGCTTGCCGAGCGCGACGGGCTTTCTTCGTCCAGGGGCTGCGCACGCGGCGCGCATTCTTCAGTTAGCCGGGAAGTTTATTTTCTAGGGCACCGTTACCTGCTGCCGTGCAGGCACAGCCTGCAACGCGTGTTCGAGGTCTGCGACGAGATCGTCAGCATTCTCGATGCCCACCGAGAGCCTGATCATCTGTTCGGTGACGCCCATCTTGGCGCGATCTTCAGCTGGAACCATGGCATGCGACGTCAGCACGGGAATCGAGACCAGGGACTCAACGCTGCCCAAGCTGGGGGCCAGCGTGAACAGGCGCATGGCCTCGGTCGCGCGGCGCGCGTCTTCGCCCGTGCCCTCTACCTCAAAGGTGACGATTCCGCCGCCACCGCTCATCTGCTGGCGCGCCACAGCATACTGCGGATGGCTCGCTAGAAACGGATAATGCACGCTGCGCACCTTGGCGTGTTCGGACAAGAACTCCGCTAGGCGTAGCGCGTTTTCATTCTGCCGCGCTACGCGTACTGCCAGCGTCTTCAGTCCGCGTATGAGCGTCCACGACGCGTGTGGATCCATGCAGTTACCCAGCGTTGTACGCGTCTCCCAGATTCTTTTCATCAACTCATGGGGTCCCGCGACCACGCCGCAAATCAGATCGGAATGCCCGGCGAGGTATTTCGTTCCTGAATGCATGACGAGGTCGATGCCGAACTCCGCTGGATGCTGGTTGATGGGCGTGCCGAATGTGGCGTCAATCATGCTGAGCAGCTTGTGTTGCTTTGAGATCGCTGCCACTTTCTTGAAATCGACTACACGCAGAGTTGGATTGGTCGGGGACTCGAGATAGAGAAGCTTCGTGTTGGGACGAATTGCGCGCGCGTGCTGATCGTATTCTGTAGTGTCGACAAATGTAGTCTCGATCCCGAGCCTCGGCAGCCACTCCGAGAGAAACTTGTTCGCGCCGCCGTAAATATCGCGCTGCGCCACAATGTGGTCGCCACTCTTGAGCAGCGCCATGATCGTTGTGGTGATCGCGCCCATGCCCGAGGCAAACGTGAGCGCAGATTCCATGCCTTCCAACTCCGCAATTGTCTTTTCGGCAACCGTGTTCGTCGGATTGCCGTAGCGCGTGTAAAAGTGGTCGGTGTGGGTAGCGCGCAACTGCTCGTCATTGTCGGCGACTTCGAACGTGGAAGTCTGATAGATGGGCGTGGACATCGGACCGTTTTTCTTTTCCAGATCCGCCGCGCCGCGCACCGTCTTGGTTTCGGAATGATGGGTGTGCCTTTTCATGAACGCCTCGTTCCTACAGACTAATTGCGCAAGCGCACTGCAGCAAGCGAAGCACTGCACACCGTTTATAATTCCGCATCCATGGATCTCGGTTTGAAAAATCGTGTCGCGCTGGTGGCCGCGTCGAGTCAAGGGATTGGCCGCGCCACCGCGGAGGCGTTTGCCGCCGAGGGCTGCCGCGTAGCCATGTGCGCGCGTAACGAAAAGACTCTGCAATCCGCCGCGGAGAAGGTCAGAAAGCAATATAGCGCTGAGGTTCTTGCTCAGGCATTCGACGTCACAGACGCCAAGGCTGTCAAACAGTTTGTTGCGGAGATGGCAGAGAAGTTCGGTGGCGTTGACATTTGTGTGACCAACGCCGGAGGCCCGCCGGCTAAGGGTTTTCTTGTCGCCACTCTCGAGGAATGGCAACGCGCGCTGGAGACGAACTTCCTCAGCACAGTCTACTTCGCGCGCGAGGTCATCCCTCATATGCAGCGGAAACACTGGGGCCGAATCATTACGCTTACGTCGATTACGACCAAACAGCCGGTGAATGATCTTGTACTGTCGAATGCGGTGCGTGCCGCGGTAGTCGGCTTGGTCAAGAGTTTGGCCAATGAGTTCGGAAAAGATGGAATCCTGGTGAACAATGTTGGTCCTGGTTTCACAGCCACGGACCGGCTCAAGGAGCTAGCAAAGGCCAGCGCTTCTTCTTCGGGGAAAGGTGAGCAGGAGATTTTGGACGCATGGGCTGCGGACGCTCCGCTCAAGCGCCTGGGTGAGCCTCGCGAAGTTGCCGAAACCATTGTCTGGCTTGCGTCGGAGCGCGCTTCCTATATAACGGGCCAGACCGTACTCGTCGACGGCGGCATGTATAAAGGCTTATAGATTGTCAGAGACGGGATGCGATTATGAAACGGCTTGTTCCATTATTTTGTTCACATGTCTGCGTCGTGGCCGTTTTGTCATGGTTTGCCGTCGCGCAGGCACGTCCGTTTGCCGGACCGGACGTTCAGCAGATCTACCAGCGACTGCTTCCAGAGATTGAAAAGATCCCGGCTTTCGATCACCACGCACATCCGGGTTTTTCTGACGATCCCGATGTCGACGCGATGGCCTCGGCTCCTGACACCAACCTTCCTGTGCGCACGCGCAACGACAACCCTGAACTGATCGCCGCAGCCAAGGCCCTCTTCGCCTATCCATATGATGATCTCTCACCCGAACACGGCAAGTGGCTGGTTGCGAAAAAGGCGGCACTGAAAAAGCAGTACCCCGGCACCGCTTACTTCAACATGATTCTCGACAAGATCAATACTGAGAGTTCGGTCGCGAACCGCGCGATGATGGCCGATTATCTCGACCCCAAGCGGTTCCCGTGGGTGTTTTTCGCTGACTCTTTTATGTGGCCCTTCAACAACCGACGCGAGAGCGCGCGCAATCCTGACGAAGAGGTCTACATCCCGCTGCAGGAGAAGATGCTGCACCGCTGGATGAAACAGGAGAACGCAACTAAGCTTCCCGCCAAGTTGAGCGAGTACTTGGAGTTCATCGCCCACGTGCTGGAAGATAATCAGAAAAAAGGTGGGATCGCCATGAAGTTTGAAGTGGCGTATCTCCGTCCTACAACATTCTCGGATCCAACGCGCGAGCAAGCCGAAGACATCTACAAGCAATACGCGTCCGGCGACATTCCCAGCGAAAAAGAATACCGGACTTTTCAGGATTACATCTTTCGCTTTCTGGTGATCCAGGGTGGACGCTTGAAGCTTCCCGTGCACATTCACACCGCAGCGGGCATCGGGAATTACTTCAACTTCAGTGAAAGCAATGTCATGAATCTGGAGAGCGTGGTGCGCGACCCGCGTTACCGAGGTACCACGTTCGTCATGATCCACGGTGGCTACCCGCTGGAGCGCGAAGCCATCTGGCTCGCCTCGATGAAGAATGTTTACCTTGATTCCTCGCTTGGCGAGCTTGTGCAATATCCTTCCGCGTTCAAAGACACGCTGAAGATGTGGCTGGAAACTTTCCCCGACAAGATCACTTTCGGTACAGATGCTTTCCCGTACAATGAAGTTCTGGGCGCGGAAGAAAGTTACTGGCTGGGAGCGAAATCATCGCGAATGGCGCTGGCCGCGGCGCTGGCCGAGATGATTTCGGAAAACGAAATCAGCGAAACTCGCGCCCTGGAACTTGCCCACGGCTACCTGCACGACAATGCCGTGAAGCTCTATGGAGGCAAGGTCCACTGAAACCAGGGGCTTCTTATAAGAAGCCGGGATCGACTTTCATGGCTAAGAAATTGAAAACTAAAGCCGCAGTTGCTGGAAAAGCAAGAGACGTGAAGTCTCATTCCCGTGCACAACGGGCTGTCACCAAACATGCGGCCAGCGAGCATAAACCCCAGCACATCTCGTGGCACATGATTCCGCTCGAAGAACTGAACCCGCTCTTGCAACGGCAGTTCGTTGTCGGTCAGGAAATTATGGTAGCGCGCGTGCTGCTGAAAAAAGGATGCATCGTCCCTGAGCACAGCCACCACAACGAACAACTCACTTACATTCTCCATGGGGCGCTTAAGTTCTGGATCGACGGCCGGGAAATCGTCGTCCATGCCGGCGAAGTTCTGTGTATTCCCGCGCACATACCGCACAAAGCTGAAGCGCTCGAAGATACAGTTGACTTGGATGTGTTCAATCCTCCGCGCGCCGACTGGATCAACAAGACCGACCAATATCTGCGAGGCCTGAAATAGCAGTTCACCTCATCCATGTCTTCTTCCACTACTTCTGAGAAAAGTTCACAACCCAGCCAGACCACGTTTCGTTTTCGTTGCATCGGCTGTGGCGCGACTACAGGCTCGGCCGCCCAAGACTTTCGGTGCTCGGACTGCGGCAACCTGCTTGAGATCACTGATTCATCCTGGAATTCGTGCAACCCCGTTGCTCTGAAATCGTTGTGGCGGGAACGGCGTACGTTGAATGAACCTCTCGATTTGAGTGGCGTGTGGCGATTCCGTGAACTTTTGCCTATGCCTCAGTCGGAGGAGAGCGTAGTCACTCTGCGTGAAGGCAACACTCCGCTCTACGAACTTCCGCAATCCTCGCGCGTCACCGGCGTGCCCCGCCTTTACGCCAAACATCAGGGCCTGAACCCGACCGGCTCGTTCAAAGACACCGGCATGACGGTCGCCGCCACCTTCGCCCGGCAGTCGGGATACCGCTGGGTGGCCTGCGCCTCC
>Ga0116125_1000801_pt1 | contig 14455 bp, 13 predicted proteins | sample June2015DPH_16_1_2_FD_89729 | JGI IMG/M metagenome (GOLD analysis project Ga0116125, IMG submission 89729) | Peatland microbial communities from SPRUCE experiment site at the Marcell Experimental Forest, Minnesota, USA - June2015DPH_16_10 | ecosystem: Environmental > Terrestrial > Soil >...
AGCGCTCACCGGGCAGCGCAACGCACAGCACGCCGCTCGTGTATCGAAGGACGAATCGGATGACTTCCGGCGTCGCGGTCTCGGCGGCGACGATGAGATCGCCTTCGTTCTCACGCTCCGCATCGTCGAGGACCACGACAGGCTCGCCGCGCTGGGTCCTCCGGATAGCCTCTTCAACCTTCGAATACGGCATGTTCGACGTGCCTCGCCGCAGGTGTCTACCATAATGGAACACTGTCTACAATTCGGGGAGGGACGTAGCCCTCGCCGGCCTCCGCGACGACCGACCGAGCCGACCGCGACTCGGCCGTCGACGGCCGGCTGCCTGACAACGCGGCCGTGCCTCACGGCCAAGGCTCAAGGGAGCGATGACCCCGACCCCGACTACCCCGACCCCGACCCCGACCCACCTCCGGACTCTCGAGGCGGAAAGCACGCCGAGCGTGGCCGATGCGAGGGCCCCGCGGGCGAGACCCCCGCCCACCAATTGTTTGCGGGTCGGTTGGTTCTCGCATTACATTTGACGTTAATGAGCCCGCCGGCACCCGGCCGCAAATCCAGCCCTCGAGTCGCTTCGCCCTCTCCGGATCGGACGCCCCCGTCCCCGAACAAGCCCGCCGGTCGCCCCAAAGTCGACGGGCTCGGCGACGACGTGGGCGCGGCCGTGCTGGCCCGGCGCGTCGCAGACAGTCTGCGCGTCCTGCGAAAGGAGCGCGGATTGTCGTTGGACGAGCTCGCGCTGGCGAGCGGTGTGAGCCGCGCCGCTCTGTCGCAGATCGAGACGTGCCGATCGAATCCGAGCTTGTCGGTGCTCTGGAAGATCGCGGTCGGACTGAAGGTGCCCTTCAATACCCTGCTCGGACCGGATGAGTCGGAGACCGCTCGACTCTTGAAGTCCGGAGATTCGACGCCGCTCCGTACGAGCGACGGGCGCGTCGAGAGCCGACTGCTGTCGCCTTCGGGAGCCTCTGCTCGGCTGGAGATCTACGAACTTCGCTTTCACGCCAAGGGTATTCTTCACAGCGAACCCCATGGACTGGGTGCGCACGAGACCGTCATCTTGCTCACCGGTGCGCTCCGGGTCAGCGTGCGCAACCAGAACTACGATTTGACGCCGGGCGACACGCTTTTCTTCGAGGCGAACGCGGCGCACTCGTACGAAAATCGGAGCTCGCACGAGAGTCGCTGTCTCGACGTCATCGGCTACGGGCTGACCTAACTCGTCGAGGAGCCCGATCGGGACCTCGTCGGCTGCTGCCGCCCGAGGCGTCCCCATTCGGGCCTGCCGCGTGCCGGCCCGCGGCGGGTGCGGACCCGATCAGACCACGTAGTACAAGTCCGACCGCAGCCCGTCGGCAGGCGCCGTCAAACCGTAGCAGTGGGGGCACGCTCGGACGGCTGCAGGCGTCACGTGCCCGTAGGCGAACCGCACCGCCTCGATGGTCGAGGAACCGGGCCGCAGCGGGTCGCTCGCGAACACGCGCTCGGCCGGCAGCCACCGATCGAAGCGAAGGTTCTGCATCGCGCGTGCAATGTCGTCGCGAACACCGCTCAGAAGCACGAGCACCTGGTCGCGGTCCATCTGTCGAAGAAAGTGCTCGAGCTTCTCCATGCAGACCAGGTCAGGGTTGCGAGTCCTGCGCAGGCGCAGCACGACGACCCTCGCGCCGGAGGTGGTGGCGGCGGCGGCCACCTCTTCGAAGAACCCGTCAAGCTCCGGCGCCGCGCCGAAGAAGAGCTCCCCCTCGACATCGTAGATCAGAACCGCCCGGCAGGGCGGGTCGGAGGGAAGGCGCCGCCGGATGACCCGATCGGCACCCAGCCACAGCTCGGTGGTTCGAAGACGAGAGGCTCGCGGAAGGAACAGAAGAATGGAGAGGCCGACGCCAATCAGGATCGAGAACTCGATGCTCACGAGCAACGCGGCCAGCGCGGTCACGAGCACCAGCCCGGCATCGTAGCGGGACGCGCGGAGTGCGTATCCGAGTCGTTTCCAGTCGATGAGCCGAGCGGCCGTGACGAGCAAGAGGCCCGCCAAGGCCGCTTTCGGAACGTATCGGGCCAGGGGGGCCGCCACGACGACCACGAAGGCCACGGCGAGCGAAGCGAAGATGCCGGACGCGCGCGTCGCGGCCCCAGCCTGGTAGTTGATCGCCGATCGTGTCAGCGAGCCAGAGCCGGGCAAGCTCTGAAAGAAGCCACCGCCGAGATTCGCCAGGCCTTCGGCCAGGCACTGCCGATTGAAGTCAATCGTCTGGCCCGAGTGGTACGCGATGGACTTGGCGATCGCCATGGCCTCCAGCAGCCCGAGAAGGGCGATCGCCAGCGCACTGCCCGACATTTCGCGCACCCAGCCGAACTTGATCTCCGGAATATGCGGCCAGGGCAGACCGCTCGGCACACTGCCGACGACCGACACCCGCGCCTCATGCCCTGGCGTGGGAACCGACCAGCCGAGCGCAGAGGCAGCCGTCGCCGCCACGACGAGTGCGACGAACATGTCGAGCTGCGGCAGCCGATGCTTTCGCACGACCTTCCGAAGCAAGACGACCAACACGACGGTGCCGGAGGCCACGGCGAGCGATCGAACGTTGACGGGCCCACCTGCCGTCAGCGTCAGGTAGAGGCGATGGATCACCAGCTTGTGGCCCCCGCCCCGGTCCGGCATCCCGACGACATTTCCCACCTGGCCCAGGGCCACGAGCAAACCGGCTCCGGCCATGAATCCGAGCACCACGGATTCGGAAATATACCGGGTCAGATCGCCCAGACGAAAGACGGCAATCAAGATCTGTAGGGACCCCGCCATGATGCCGAGCAAAAACATCGCCTCGGTCGCCTCGGGGCGCGCTTCGGGGTCGAAGAAGGCAAGGGCGCTGAAGACGACGAGCGAAATCGCGTTGGTGGGACCATTGATGAGGTGAGACGACGAGCCGAATACCGACGCGATCGCGGTAACGACGATGGCGGAATACAACCCGTAGCGCGGGTCGACGCCGGCGATGAGAGCGTAGGCCATGGCCTGCGGGAGCGAGATCGCCGCGACCGTGATCCCGGCCAAGCCATCGCGACGGAGTTCGTCGTATCCGTATGCAGCCCGGATCATTTCGCCCTGGGCTTGCAGACGACATCGAAGATCCCGTTTTCGGAGAAGAATCGAGCCTCGGCGTCGGCCCAATCCTTTGCCACGAGTGTAATGGGGAAGAGGTCGACGGGAGGGAATCGGTCGCCGTGTTTCTTGAACACCTCGACACTCACGGGCCGGTACCCGTTCCGAGCGATGATCTCTTGCCCTTCGTCGGTGTAGAGAAACGATAGATAGGCCTCGGCGAGCGCCCGCGTGCCTTTGCGCTCGACGTTGGCGTCCACCCACGCGACGTACGGCTCTGCGCGAATGCTCACGGGGGGAACCACGACGTCGAGCTCGCCCTTGGACGCTTCGGCCTCGCGCCAAGCCTCGTTTTCCCACGTCACTTGAACGTCGCCCACCCCTTCTTGTGCAAACGTTCGCGTCGCGTCGCGCGCACCGTCGTCGAGAGCGGCGACGTGATCGCACAGATCGGAGACGTACGCGCGTGCCGCATCGTCGTCGCCGCCGCGGCGAAGCACCGCCCCCCACGCCGCGAGTAAGCTCAGCCGCCCGTTTCCGGACGTCTTCGGGTTCGGCGTCACCACCGAAACGCCCCGGCGAACAAGGTCCGGCCAATCATGAATGGCCGCCGGATTGCCCTTGTGAACCACGAACACAATCGTCGACGTATACGGCACAGAATTGTTGGGAAGCCGCCCGGCCCAGCCGGGCGCGATCCATCCCCGCTTGCGAAGCGCGTCGATGTCCGAGTACATCGCCAGCGTCACGACGTCCGCAGCAAGACCGTCGGCGACCGCGCGTGCTTGACGCGACGAGCCCCCGTGGGACTGTCGAATCTCGACCATCTTGCCCGTGCGGTGTCGGTAAGCGAGAGCGAACCGCTCGTTCAGATCGCGATACAGCTCGCGCGTCGGGTCGTAGGACACGTTGAGAAATGCGCCACCGACATCCTGAGCCCCGACGTTTTTTCCAAACACCACGGCAATCGACACCGCCACGGCCAAGAGCGCCGCGACGTTGAGCCAGCGGTTCGGCCACGGACTGCCCGGCCGGAGCGACCGGATCTCGGAGTGAGGCGTCCCAGGTTGCGCACCACCCTGCGGGGATCTCACGGGTCGATTGGGGAACCATCGGGCCGGAAAACGCCGTTTCACGGGAAGCATCTATCATTACGGACGCGTGTCTTTCAATAGGAGAGACCCGCGCCGGACGTTGGACAGCGCGCGCCCCAACCCGGGGGCCACACGTGCGACGCGCGAATGATTTGCGCGGCCGCGCCGGAGATGCGTGGGATTCGCGGGGGGAAGACCGGCCGATCCCCACGCGATCGCCCTCGAGGTCGCCCAAAACCCGAACGACGCGGGCGGGGCCACGGCGGCGCGGGGGACGACGTTGGAGCGAAGGCATGTCTCGTGCTACGAACGCCCGACGCGGGCTCGGCCGGTTGTCCCGATCGAGGACCACCCCGGCCGCACGGTCTCGCGGAAGGATGTCATGGCCCACTGGTTCGAAGACAACGCTCAGTCCATCGGCCGCACGCCGCTCGTGCGCATCAATCACCTGCAAGACCGCCCGCGCGCCCGGATCCTCGCCAAGATCGAGGGACGCAACCCCGCGTATTCCGTCAAGTGCCGCCTCGGAGCGGCCATGGTGTGGGACGCCGAGAAGCGGGGTGTCCTCGGACCTGGCAAGGAGATCATCGAGCCGACCAGCGGCAACACCGGAATCGCGCTCGCGTTCGTCGCCGCCGCTCGCGGATACCCCCTCACGCTGACCATGCCCGAGACCATGAGCATCGAGCGGCGCAAGCTCTTGGCTGCGTACGGCGCCAAACTCGTCCTGACCGAGGGGCCCAAAGGGATGAGCGGCGCCGTCGCGAAGTCCGAAGAGATCGCCGCTTCGAATCCGGCGCGCTACGTGCTTTTGCAGCAATTCAAGAATCCGGCGAACCCGGCGATTCATGAAACGACCACGGGACCGGAAATTTGGGAAGACACGGGAGGCGACGTCGACATCCTGGTCTCCGGGGTGGGCACCGGCGGCACGATCACGGGCGTTTCGCGCTACTTCGAGAAGACACGCGGAAAGCCCCTTCTCTCAGTGGCCGTCGAGCCCACGAACAGTCCCGTCATCGCGCAGAAGCGCGCGGGCCAGAACCTGGTACCCGGACCGCACAAGATTCAGGGAATCGGCGCTGGCTTCATTCCCGACGTGCTGGACCTTTCGCTTGTCGATCAGGTGGAGGCCGTGACGAACGAGGAGGCGATCGACTACGCGCGCCGGCTCACGCGCCAGGAGGGGATCCTGTCCGGGATATCGAGCGGGGCGGCGGTCGCCGTCGCGGTGCGGCTCGCCGCGCGGGCCGAACACGAAGGAAAGACCATCGTCGTCGTGCTGCCGGATTCGGGCGAGCGTTACCTCAGCACGGTCCTCTTCGAGGGGATCTACGACGCGCAGGGAATCGCGACTTGAGCGAGAGAACGACAACGACGGAGTCCCGACCCGGCGCCCGCCCCGCGACCTGGACGCTCGGCGCGGTGGTGGAGGCCATCTGCCGGGCGAACGAGGGCAGCCGGACGGGCACGTTCGGACGGCGACCGCTCCCCTCGCGATCGGCGGTCGCCGAGCTCGTCTCGGGGCTCCGAGCGGCGCTGTTTCCCTGGCATTTCGGCCCATCGGACCTGTCCGGCGAAGGGCTGGTCTATTACGTCGGTCGGACTCTCGACGCGTCGTTGGCCGTGCTCGAGGATCAGGTTCGGGTGGGCCTGCTGTTCGAGGGCCAGCACGGCGAGGCCGTCAGTGATGCGGATGCCCCTCGCGCGACGGCGATCGTGCACGCGTTCGCGTCCCGGCTTCCCGCATTGCGGGAGATGCTCGAGAGCGATGCGCGCGCCGCTTACGAAGGGGACCCGGCCGCCACAAGCGCGGACGAGACGAATTTCTCCTATGCGGGCATGACGGCCATCACCTACCACAGGATCGCCCACGAACTTCACCGGCTCGGGGTCCCGCTGATTCCGCGCATGATCTCCGAGCTCGCCCACTCCGTCACCGGCATCGACATCCATCCGGGAGCCGCGATCGGTCCGCGGTTTTTCATCGACCACGGTACCGGCGTGGTGATCGGGGAAACCTGCATCATCGGCGAGCATGTCCGCCTCTACCAGGGCGTCACGCTCGGAGCCAAAAGCTTTCCGACCGACGACCATGGGAACCCCGTCAAGGGCATCCCGCGCCACCCCATCGTCGAAGACGACGTCATCGTCTACGCGGGAGCGACCGTCCTGGGTCGGATCACGGTCGGACGTGGCTCGAGCGTCGGGGGCAACGTCTGGCTCACGCATAGCATCGCGCCCGGCACGCACGTCAGCCAGGCCCAGCTGCGTCATGAGGTCTTCAACGACGGGGCGGGAATCTAGTGACCGGGCACCTGCTGCATGCGCTGGGGCACAAGGCAGAGGCCGCGCACGCGTAGGAGCTTGCCATCGGCCTGTGCGAGGATCCCGAGACACGGGATTTCCTGCAACGCCAGGCGCGGTAGGCGGCTCAGTGCGCAAAGAGCGCAGACGCCGAGCGACGCGATCGACGTGCGCCCGGTGATGAAGGGCATGTGCCCGAAGGACAAGGAGGCGAAGCCCGGCAAGATCTTCGCCTGCGCGGTGCTCGGGAGCACCCAGACGGAAGAGGCATGGGTCGAGGTGATGGACCGGATCGATGCCGAGACCCAGGGTCGATTCCCGGAGGCGTCGTTGCTCGGGGGCCTTCGCCTCGAGCCACCGACGAGCGGACGGCGCATCGTGACACGGGGGGACAGGCGCGCAACGTTCGACGGACCGTTCCTCGAGAGCAAGGAGGTTGGCCGAAAGTCTCGAGACCGTGGTCGTCGAGGGAAATCACTATTTCCCCGAGGCATCGATCCATCGGGAGTACTTCGTGCCGAGTGAGACGCACACGACATGCGCGTGGAAGGGCGTCGCAAGCTACTATGACGTGGTCGTCCAGGGTCGGTGCAACGCCGACGCCGCTTGGTTCTACCCGAGTCCGTCGGACGCAGCCAAAAGCATTCGGGGTCGGGTCGCCTTCTGGAAGGGTGTGGACGTCCGGTGAGGCTGCCTGGAGCGCCGTCTCGAAACGGATTCTCGGACTACCCGCATGCGGGCGCATCGACCGCGGCGGACTCGCGGTCTGCGAGCCACGGCGACGAGTCCATCGATGGGCGGTCTCGAAGCACCAGACGCACCGTGACGAGCCGGCAGGCCATGGGGACAACGGCCCGACCCCCGATGACCGCAATCGGCTCCAGGTCTCGCTCGAGCGCGTCGCATCGCGACGCCGAAACGATCTCGCGCGACGTCAGCCATACCCGAACGGATCGATCCGAAGCGCCGTTGCAGGCGAGGCGCACGATCACGCCCAGACCCACGTCGGCGCGTTTGAGGGCCACGAACGCGACGGCCGCATCGTCGCAGAGCACGAGCGATCCGGCCAGGTGCTTGAGCGGGCGGAGCGCCACGGGCAGCCACGCCAAATCGAGTCGAAGCCGCATCGCGGGCGAAATGCACGGCTCGATCGTGACGAACAGCGCGGCTTGATGCGTCTGTTCCTCGTCGACCGTTCCCCCGATGGGATGCGCCAGAACCGGTAGCCACCCGAAGGCGCGCTCTTTGGGGGCGTTGCGCGCGACGATCCACTCAAGTGCGTGATCGGGGCTCAAGGAAACGGCCGTCGGCGCTTCGAAGCCGACGTGAATCGCGCCGGTGGGTCGCCGCAGCGACACGCTCGACGGCACCGGCCAGAACGTCGGCTGATGAACGCGCTCGAACGGGCGATCGATCGTGCCGCCTATCGTATCCATTTCGATCGACGTCGGACCTTCGGCGATGGCCCAACGGCATGTCACCGTCATGCGACGAGGCGCAGCGCCCGCGACCCGCAGACGAAGCAGCGCATCGTCGCTTCGGCACGTGACGCTTCGGACGAACCGCGCGCCTCGAAGGTCGGACGTGACCACCACCGTGACGGCATCGCCGACCTCGTCGATTTCGATCTGGGCCGGCCTTCGGCTCGCGCGGTCGACCTCCACGAAGCGACCGCCCCGGTACTCGTGGCCCATTCTCCAGAGGCCGCCCTCGTCGGCAAACGCGAGGAGATCGAACCCGAGGCCCCGCAGCTGTTCGCTGCCGTCGATCACGAGACTGGTCAGGCACCCGCCCCGTTCCTTCGAGAACGTCAGATGGTGATTCGCCGATTGGACGTGGACATCCTGGCCCTCGCGCCAAACGCGGACTCGGCGCAGCAGCGCGCCCCGGGTCGAAGGCGCTTCTTCGCTCGTCGTCACGGAGGCACCGGCCGAGGCGCGAGACAGAGCCACGGTCGCCGCAGCCTCGGCCGCGGCGAGCCAGCGCCGCTGCTCGTCGTGGCAGACCCGATCCGGCGACGTACCCGTGATGGCGTCGTGATGGTTGATGAGAACCAGTCTTTGCCACGCGCGGCGGAGCGAAGCTTCGAGCACCGGATCGCGCGGACCGAGCGCCGACAGACTCTCGGCGAGCAAGAGCGATCGTGCAATTCGCGTGGGGCGTTGTTTCAGCTCGGGACGAGAGGAGTAGAAGCCCATCCAGTAGGGATTCGGGTCGATCGAAAGCACCGGGAGCTTGTCCCTGTGGGATCCGAGCAATTCGAAGTAGTCGTCCAGTCCGGCGAGCACCGTCCACGTTCCCGTCCGCGGGTACCGTTCGCCGTTGTAGCGATCAAGCAGATCGCGCAGCCCTTCGATGGGATCGTTGAAGTCCATGCCAATGGGGCACAAGAGGTACGGCGTGCGGGCGAGCGGTTCGAGTTGCCGCGCGAAGCCGTGGATTCGGCGGGCGATGTGGCCCCGCGTCCGCCAGGGCACGGCGGCGCAGTGGCCGTTCCACCGGACGATCCCAGCGTGCGCCAACATGTCGCCTTGAAAATAGGTGAAGGCGTTCCAGTGGCAGAGCACCTCCGCCCCATCGTCGTCACGCCAGACGAAGTCGAGCGTTCGTAGCTCCTTCTGGAGGAGCTCGGCGGTCGATCCCTTGAGGGGAAAGGAGGTTTTGCTGCGGTAGTCCGCCGCGATGAAATACATTCCGTCGATTCGAGTCAGTGCGACGGCGTCCACGCCGACCGCCCGCATCAAGGACGGTAGATGCGGCGAGTGTCCGAAGTTGTCCGGGAAGTATGCGGTGCGGGGCATGATCGACAGGCCGCTCTCACGCAACCAGTCTTGGCCCAAAAGGTAATCGCGAAGAATGGCCTCGGGATGCGGAAGGAGCGTGTCCGGAGTGGTCAGCGAGGACGACATCAGGCGCAGCTGGCGGCGCTCGATGAGGTTCGCCAGCCGCGGCTGCTGCTCGGGGTGCCGCTCCCAGTAGAGCTCGAGAAAGAAGACGCTCTCGATGCAATAGATGCGCTTGGGATCGCGTTCGAGCGCGGTGACGATATGTGCAAATATCGGTTCGAGCCGCCGCGTGAAGTACTCCTCCGACGTGCTGAGCCAATTGGTGTCCCAATGGCTGCTCTCGCAAAAGAGCAGGACGCGCCGCGCGTCGGCCGGAATGCCCAGGCTCTCGCGAAGCGCAAATTCGTTCACGGGCCGGTCCCCCGGGCCACCGTCTCGGGTACACCGGCGCGCCCGATGGCGGCTTTGACGAAGTCGATCGCGGAGCTGCGCTGACCGCCTCGCGCGAGGAACGCGGGAATTCCGCCCCCCGGCTCGCTGTACACCTCATAACGGAGCCACAGTTTGCCGTCCGCGGTAGGGGCCAGCCACCAGTGACCCCGAATGCTGGGGATCCGTACGAACCCCGCCACAGGCGGCCGGGACGAATCGTTCTGGGTCTCGAAAGAGACTTCGCATCGGCCGCTCGACGCGGGCTGCTCGAGTTTGGTGTGCATCACGTAGTCGCGGTCGGCCACCCACGGAACCTCGATCTGCTCGTAGGTCCAACGCTCGGTATCGGTCTCACGCAAGACTTCGCGTTTCTTGAACCGCACGGTCGATTGAACTGCGCGACCCTTTCCGAAAATCGCGTCGCACATCCGTACGAGGCCGATCGAACTGATGCCGGTGATGCGGATCTCGTGGAACGACGATCCCTGCACCTCGCGACTTTCGACCCACAGGCCGCCGGAGGTGCCATCCGGCTTCCAGGGCGCGACGGAATCCGCTGCAGCGGAGCCGGCGAGCAACAGAATGGGTCCAGTCAGAATCGCGCGGAAGATCGCTTTTGGGGACACCCGACAAGGATCGCAAATGGGAAGGCGTCGCGAAAGGCGCCATTACCGAAATCGGCGCGCACGGCGCACGACATCGGTACACGCAGGCTGCCTTATTCCACCGTTCGCGGCCGCATGCGGTCACGGCCGCATGCGGCGTCGACGGTCACGAAGTTCGGCACAGTGGCGCCGGGCACACCCGCGGGCGGCGCCCGATCAGGTAACGGCAAAGGCCGCGATCCGAGCCGATCCTTGTCGGATGACGGCCACAGTGGAGTCACCGGCATACACGCCGTACCACCCCTGAGGTTCGTGCGGCGGATCGCCACTCAAAGGATCGCCCGGTCTCCAAAAGTCGCCCGGGCGCGGTGGGCGAGCGTCACCCGCCCAGGCCCAGGGCATGATGCCGACCATGGGAGTATCGGGCAAAAGCGAAGACACGAGAGTGTACATTTCTTCAAAGTAGCGATCGCGCAACCGGGTTGAGCCGCCCGGGTCGAAGCTCGCGCCGTCGCGCGGAAATCCGAACTCCTCGAGGAGGATGGGCTTGCCCAGCCGGACCGCCCGCGCGGCGTGATCCTCCACATACCGGCGAGCGAGGGCCAGGGCCCCCGGAAAGTCGGCCGCGAGCGTATCGGGCTGCACCCACCCCCAGTTCTGCGCCCACAAGTGGAATGTCGCGAAGTCCACGGCTGGGCTCCGGTGGTCCTCGATGACATCCACGCCAGCGGCCTCGGGAGATGCCGTCTGACCCTCGCTGCCGGTGGTCACGAGTTGTCCGGGTGCCAGCGATTTGATGAGCCTCGCGGTCTGGTCGACCCAGCGACGGTACGGTCCGACGTCGTTGGTCCCTCGCGGCTCATTCGCAAGCTCCCAGATGACGGCAGGGTTATCCTTCAGCCGGGGGATGAGGAAGCGGACATACGATCGGAACGCCTCCCGAGCGCCGTCGACCCGAAAGAAGCGACCCGCGAAGGCTTCATACCGGCTCCACGTACCGCCGGCGATCGGCGGCGGATACGGAATCGCTCCCTGCCCTGCCCATGCGAGGTACTGAGCCATGCCTCCGGACCACGGCCAAAAATTGTTCAAGACCACGATGGCGAATAGACCTCGAAGTCGAATCTCTTCGGCGAACCGCAGTACACCGTGAACGCCACCTTCCTCGTACCTGCCCTCGCGCGGTTGGATCGACGGCACTATGCGTAGAGGCTCGGTATCGGGTCCCTCCGTACCGCCCATCGTGCGCACCACGTTGATGCCGAGCGCTTGCAACGCGTCGAGATCGCGCCGAACGCGGTCCCAGCCGGCCGAGTCCCCGTCGCGCGCCAGCGTCGTCGCCGCCCAGTAATTGATCCCGCTCACGAAGAACGGCTTTCCACTTTTGTATAGACGTGTGCCACGCACCTCGAGCCCGCCGGCGAGGGTCTCATGCGGCACGCGCGACGGCGGAAGCGTCACGCACGACTCCCCGAAAATGCCCGTCGCGGCCGCCGCGGCTCCGCACAGGACGTCGCGCCGGGTTGCGAGGCCTCGCCGCAAGGCCGCACCATGAGGACCCGCCGAACGCACGCCGCAACCATGCTCGCTCGAAGGGGCGATCGTCCACCCGGACTTGCCACGGATCCGATCCGCTTCGGTTCGGCCCACTCTGGGGTTGGGCCCCCTCGCGCTAGGATGAGTCGTGGTCCCCGACGGACGTACCGACGCGCCCAACGGCCCTTGGCGACTGCCCCCGCCCAAGGACGAAGCTGAGCTCATGCGGCGCGCCGAGGCCCTTGCCGGACTCTCCATCGACGCGCTTGCGCAGCGACTCGGAGTTGTGATTCAGGGTCCGGGTTTGCGCACCAAAGGCAAAGTCGGGACACTCATCGAGCGGGCCCTCGGCGCTTCGGGAGGACCCCAGGCCACGTGGGATTTTCCCGAAATTCGTGTCGAGCTCAAGACCGTTCCCGTGGACGGACGCGAGCGGCCCACGGAGTCCACCTTCGTCTGCACCGTGTCGCTCATCGACGCGGATCGCGCCGAGTGGCAGCGATCCTGGGCGCGCGCGAAGTTGTCCCGCGTGCTCTGGGTGCCGGTCCGGTTCGACTCGGCAGGATTTCGGATCCTCGGCCACCCCGTTCTCTGGTCTCCCACGCCCGAGCAGGAGCGCGTCCTGGGCGACGACTTCAACGAGATCCTCGGTCGGGTCGGAGCGGGTGACATCGAGGCGACGACCGCACGCGTCGGCCGATGGTTGCAGCTTCGACCGAAAGCCGCTCACGGGCGTGTGCGAACGCTGGCGCCCGGAAGCGACGGAGAGATCATCGCCACCGTCCCGAGGGGCCTGTATCTGCGATCGCGGTTCACCGGAGCGATTCTGCGCGACGCGGCGGCCGTGCCTCCGGAGCGCGCGGGGTCTTGAGATCGGATCGTCGCTCCGCCCATCCGCCGCCGTCGCCGGCCTCGGCGCGCTCCCGGCTCTTCTTCCGTGTGCGCGTGTCCATCTTGCTCGCGATCCTCGCGGGTGCCCTGTTCTGGGCGTGGCTCGACGTGCACAGCCGTCGGGAGCGCAACGGCTGGCAGCGGCCCCTGTCGGTCGCGATTGTGCTCGTGGAGCGCGCACCGATCGCCGACGGTGCGGTCGTCGCGTTTCGAGATCGGATCCCGGCGCTCGAGTCGCGTTTGGCCGATGAATCCCACCTGTACCGCCCGGACTGGCTGCACCCGTTCGCGCTGACGTTCATCGGCCCCGCGAACGCCACCGAAGACCCACCGCGAGCGGCCGACGACAGTTGGATGACGGCCGCGCGGCAGAGCTTTCAAATATGGCGTTGGACATCGCGGGTCGACCGCGAAGCGGGCTTCGACCCCGAACCCTACGACTCGTGCATCTACGTCGTGGCGCGCCCGCCCGCCCGCGCGGAGCACGAAAGGGTCGAGGGCGAGAGCGAAGAGGGCGGGCGCCGCGGTACCGTCTCCGTGGAGCTCGATGCGTCGATGGCCGACTTTGCGCTGTTCGTCGTCGCGCACGAGCTTTTGCATACGCTCGGCGCAAGCGACAAATACGACGAGGCCGGACGGACTCTCGTCCCCCAAGGGTTGGCGGAGCCTGATCGGCTTCCGAGGCTCCCGCAGCGGTTCGCGGAGGTGATGGCGCGCAACGTGCCGATCTCGGCGACCGAAGAACGGCCGCCCGAGACCCTCGATGAGCTGGCCGTGGGGCCGGCCACGGCCGCCGAAATCGGATGGTTCGGAGCCGATCCCGCCGACTTCGAGCCGCGCACTTCCGGACGTTGACGCGTAGTCATCGGGTTGGCGCTTTGGATGTTCTCGGTATCGGGTCGCGGCACGAACGTCGACCGACGCATCGCTCAGCGACAAGCGGCGCCAACTCTCGAGGGCGGACTCGTCCCAAACTACGATCATTCGCCGCGGCGTTCGCGCTCGGCGAGCTCGGCTATCACCGCGGCGTGCGGTACACCGGGCCCGGACGGCTTGCGCGTCGCGGACGCGAGGAGGGCGTCTTCCGCCGCTGAGAGCGGCTCGCCACGGACACGCTTACGCAGGGCCGCCACCTCGGGCGAGTCCTCGTGCTCATGCGACGGAGCTGGGCGGCCAGTCATGGAGGTTAGCATCGGGGCCGTTGAGGGAAAGATCAAGCGCCCGGGCGTTCGCGTCGCGGTGCGCGACGAGCTCGACTCTCGACGGAATGGGTGGGGTCTACTGCGAGGACGTCGACAACGGAGAGCGCGTCCCCGCCAACTCCAGGGAACTGCGCGGCGTACGCCCGTGGATCGTGGATCACGATCTCGCTGACCGACTCTGGACCAAGAGCGAGGCGTGGACCGATGTGCGCTTCGCCGATTGAAACCATCAACACGACCCCAATCCCAGACGACGACAACCGTCACACGTGAAGCTGGCATCCAGAAAGGAAGGCCGCGGCCTGCGAGACTGGCCGCATGCACGATGGCGGTTCGCCGGTTCTCCCCCTCTCCCGCCTTTGCGCCACGCGTTATGCTGTTGTCCGCAAGGATGGCGGAACTGGACCTGAACCTGCTCACCGCGCTCGAGGTCTTGCTCTCCGAAGGCACCGTGACGGGCGCGGCGCGCAGATTGGGTCTCAGCTCCTCCGCG
>Ga0116125_1000806_pt1 | contig 14415 bp, 13 predicted proteins | sample June2015DPH_16_1_2_FD_89729 | JGI IMG/M metagenome (GOLD analysis project Ga0116125, IMG submission 89729) | Peatland microbial communities from SPRUCE experiment site at the Marcell Experimental Forest, Minnesota, USA - June2015DPH_16_10 | ecosystem: Environmental > Terrestrial > Soil >...
AATGTACCCGATAGCTTTGCCGAGTTTCATGCCAACGACAGCGTGCGCACGCCCGTGCAGATTCTCGCACACATCGGCGATCTGATGGATTGGTCGCTCTCCATGGCCAAGGGACAACAAGCATGGCACGACTCGCGCCCGCTGCCTTGGAGCGAGGAAGTTCAACGCCTCTTCATTTCGCTGACAAAGTTCGACGAGTTTCTGGATTCAAGTGAACCTCTGCAGGCTCCTCCGGACAAACTGCTGCAGGCGCCGATTGCCGATGCGCTCACGCACGTCGGCCAGATCGCCATGCTGCGGCGTTTGGCGGGAGATCCGCTCAAGGGCGAGAACTATTACAAAGCTGAGATCGTCGCGGGACGCGTGGGCGCTGATCAGGCTAAGCCTAAGTTGGAGTTCTAAACAGACAGCAGCGCTCAGGAAGGTCGATGTGCTTTTCGATGAGAGAGGTATGCCGTGGACAATTCGGCTGAGCCTGGGATGGATGATCGTCTTGTCTTTCTTTTCTGGGGGCGTCGTAATTCTGCTTCTTGGGCTTTACTTGGCGTATTGGGTGAAGACAAGGCAGGGCGGCAGCGCGGCGTTTTGGTTGCACACCGGATCTGCCGTGCTGTCAATCGTCGCGCTGATCCGGGGACTTTCACCGCGATTCGCGGAGAGTATGGCGTTGGCTAGTCTTGTTCTCTTTCTGCTCGCTACGCATGTTTTGCGTGCTGAAATCATTTCGCTGTACCGGCGCGCATGGCATGTCGATCTCCCTATCAGCCAGGTCATGACGTTCTTCTTCGCATCTGTGTACTTGAACTACAGCATTCCGGATCTTCCTGTCGCTCCATCAGACACAATCGCTCCACACGGAACCGGATCTTTTCGCGATTCGTCCAGCTGAGGGGAAGTCTGAATTCATCGCGAACGGTTGCGGTAGAGGTTCGCGTCGACCTGGCGAGTCATGGCTTCCACGTTCAAGTTGACTTCTAAAAAGTGGGCAAGCTTTTGCGCGACGCCTTCTGCATCGCGCAGCACATCGTGATACGACACGCGCAGCGTCTTCACGTAGGCCTTGCTGTCGAGCCAGGCATTCACGGCGCGCAGGTTCTTCTCAAACGCCGCGGCGACAACCGACGCATCCGTCCCTGGCTTTGCAGTTCCCCGGTGTTGCAGCATCACGTCCTGCGAGGCCAGCACTTCCGCAAGCGGCCTCTGCATAAAGATGACGCGGTATTCGTGACCCTCGGGCAGCGAAAGCAAAAGCAGCGAGATCACCTTCACGGCTTTGCCCTCGGCTTCGGCAATGCAGGCGGGATCTTTAGGAAGTTGCTTGATGCGTTCCCACTCGAGATAGCCCCGCGGATTATCCACGTCTGGCGTTCGTTCGCCATCAGAAAGGATAGGCATCCCGCCGCCGGCAAGCATTTGCATCATCAGCGAAGTGCCCGAACGCGGCAGACCTGAAACAATAGTGATCATGATTTTCTTCGTTCTTTCCCGTAGCTTTAATTTTTCAGCGGCACTTCTGCCCGGTAAATGGCCCGCCAGTGGCCAGCTTTGAGGATGTAGATCGAACTGCCGTTCATGTGCACCGGCACCTTCTCTCCGTTGCAAGTGGCATATTGCTCGGCTTTGTAGGTGAGTAAGTATGCGCCGCTGGCTAGTGGCAGAGCTCCGAAGTCGGAGAGGCCATACCCCTCCACAGTGCACGTTTTCGCGGATGCCTGCAGTTCGGCGAGTTGCTGCTCGCGGGAGAGCGTGCCGCTATCGCTCCAGAAGATTCCGTTTTCCAGCATGTGTTCGCGGAAGTAAGCCTGATCTTTATTCTTCCACGCTTCAAAAAAGCCCGTCTCGGTACGCACCAGTTCGAGTTGCACGCTGCTGGCAGCGCCGCTTCGGGCATCATTCTTTCGCGGCGTCTGAGCGCCGGCTGGGGCAAGCAGCAGTGCGAGCAGGAAAAGAATGGCTGAGCCCGTCAGGAAAGTTCTTCTCGCGGGAAGCGCATGTTTCAAACGATTCCAATTCATAGTCACGCTCACTCTGGTGCTCATTGTGCGTTGCCACTGGATAGAACGGCGCAACCTTAGGATACGATATCGCGGTTGCGTGAGGCATGTGGCTTTGGCCCCGCTTTCGGCTTCGAGTACAATGACGCTCGTGGGGCCGAATCCGGCGGCGCTTGCGCCGCGCGAACGAAGGTGAGTCTCTTGGCGACTGGTGAAATTGCAGCTTCGGGCACGCAAACTCCTGCGCAGCTTCCTCATCACAAGGTCAAGACCAAAAAGGCGGGGCAGCGCGCCTGCAACGAGAAAAACGAAAAAGGCAAATTCTGCGGCGGCCATTTGAAACGCTGGTCTTACTGGAGCGATGTAATCGAACAAGCCTGCGGCGACGCCGAAAAAGCCTGGGGACCGAACGCCGAAGTCTACCGCTGCGAGCATTGCCAGACGCTGTATTTGCCGAATCCCGCAGAAGCAAAAATAAACGTCGCCGGTCAGGGAATGATCTCGGTCTTCGGACTGACGCTGCCGCCGAAAGAAAAGTAGTTGCGAGTACCGAGTACCTAGTACCGAGTCAAAACAGGAGCGCGCTAACTCGGTACTAGGTGCTTGGTACTAGGTACTTCATGCACCCTTCCGAACTCATCTACGACTGGAACAAAAACCATCCGCCGGGAATGAAGCCCGCGGGGCCCGTGCTGCTCAACGATGAGAGCCTGCGCGATGGGCTGCAATCGCCCTCGGTGCGCGATCCGTCGATTCCCGAGAAGCTTGAAATTCTCCATCTGATGGAGGCGCTTGGGATCAACGCGCTGGATCTTGGACTGCCGGGCGCGGGCCCTCGCGCCGTCGAGCATGTGACCGCGCTGGCGCGAGAGATCGTCGCGAACAAGATGAAGATTAGCGCCAACTGCGCAGCGCGCACCCACGAAAACGATATTCGTCCGATCGCCGAAATCGTGCAGAAAACGGGACTGCCTATCGAGGCCGCGACGTTTATTGGATCGAGTCCCATCCGCAGATTTACTGAAGGATGGACTGACGATTTTCTTTTGCAGACCACCGAGAAGGCCGTAAAGTATGCCGTCTCGCTGGGTCTCGACGTAATGTACGTGACCGAGGACACGTCGCGCTGCGATCCCGAAACAGTGAAGCGCCTTTATTCGACGGCGATCAACTGCGGCGCGCGCGCGATTGTCATCTGCGACACCGCCGGGCACGCTACGCCGATGGGCGCCCTCGCGCTGGTGCGATTTGTGATCGATGAAGTAGTCAAGCCCTCGGGCGAAAAAATTCGCGTCGACTGGCACGGACACAGCGACCGCGGACTCGCAATTGCCAACTCTATGGCTGCACTGATTGCGGGCGCGAATTGCGTTCACGCCTGCGCCATTGGCATCGGCGAGCGCGTGGGCAATACGCCGATGGATCAGATGCTGGTGAATCTGAAACTGATGGGCATTGCTCCGTGGGCTGAGCAGGATCTAACCCGCCTGAAGCAGTATTGCCAGGCAGTGTCGCGGGCCACGGGCGTGCCGATTCCTGCGAACTATCCGGTGGTGGGCGACGACGCTTTTCGCACCGCGACCGGCGTGCACGCGGCGGCCGTCATCAAGGCGTTCAAAAAAAATGACGTCGAGTTGGCCAATACCGTCTACTCCGGCGTGCCGTCTCATATGTTCGGCCTTGAGCAGATCATCGACATCGGTCCTATGAGCGGAAAGTCCAATGTGCTCTTCTGGCTCGATCGGCGCGGCATTCCGGCGACCGACGATCTAGTCGATCGCATCTATCAACGCGCCAAGGCAAGCGATCACACCCTCAGCGACGCCGAAGTAGCAGAATGCCTGCCAGCCGTCGTGAAGCAAAATTGACCTCGCGCGAATCTGAATTTCATGCCCAAAAACATGCCCGATAAAATCTCCCAACCTCTGCGTCACGCGATTCTTGGAGCCGGCGGCGTAGGCGGCATGATCGGCGCTTGTGTGGCGCACGCAGGCGCTTCCGTCACGCTCATCGTCAGGCCCGAGGCCGTTACGAATTATCCGAAACAACTTCACCTGGAAAGTCCGTTCGGCAAATTTACGGTCGATGTTGCGGTCGCTACCGAAGTGCCTCCGGTCGACGCGCTCTGGATTACGGTGAAGGCGACGCAGTTAGAACCGGCGCTCGCTGCTCTCAAAAATCCTGACGGAGTGCGAGGCATCGTTCCGCTGCTGAATGGCATTGATCACGTCCCACTGCTGCGCGCCCGCTACGGTGCTAAGCGCGTGATTCCGGCGACGATCGCCGGCGAAATGGAGCGCGTCAGCCCCGGTCACATCGTCCATCGAACTCCTTTCGCGCGGCTCAATGTATTGTCAGCCGGCCGAGATTTGCTGGCCGGCACTCTCGATCAGCTTCAGCACATCGGCTTCAACTGCCGCTTCATCGACGATGAGCCGACCCTGATGTGGGGCAAGCTCGTCTTTCTCGCGCCCTTCGCGCTCTGCACCACCGCCGCTGATAAAACCGTTGGCGAAGTTCTTTCCGATCCGCAATGGCGAAGTTTGGGCGAAGCGTGCGTGCGAGAAACTTGCGCTGTCGGCGTGGCCGAAGGAGCGAAAGTGGATCCCGGCATGGTGCTCTCAGGTGTCGCGGCCATGCCCGCAAACATGCGCAGCTCAATGCAGAAGGATGTCGAACAGCACAAGACTCCAGAGCTCGAAGCCATCGCTGGGCCGATTCTGCGCGGCGCCGACCATCATGGGATTGAAGTTCCGGCTACGAGAAAACTCGTGGCCGATGTCGAGCACAGGGCGGCAAAATGATCCTCCGTCCCTAGCTGAAAGTCGCCCTGTGCTAAACTCCCGCTTTTGCACGGAGGTTGTCCTCATGCACAGATTGAATCATCAGCCAAAAATTATTTTCTGGCGCGGCCTTTTCCGCGCCGTAGCCTGCATCGGTGTCGCACTTGCGATGAAGACTCAGGCGCCAGCCCAATCCCCCTCGCAGCTCTCCGAACAAACGCGCAGCCAAATCGATCAAATCGCCCGTCAGGTGCTCGAAAGCACCGGCGTGCCCAGCGCATCAGTGGCGGTGATAAAAGACGGCACGCTCGCCTATTGCCATGCTTACGGCAATGCGCGTCTCGAGCCTCCCACTCCAGCCACGGCTGAAATGCGCTACAAAATTGGCTCCATCAGCAAGCAATTCACCGCGACGGCGATTCTGATGCTGGCGGAACAGGGCAAGCTCTCGCTCGACGATCCCGTCTCCCGCTTCGTGCCTGATCTCACTCGCGCCAAAGAAGTCACCATCCGGCAACTGCTTTCCCATACCTCCGGCTACCAGGATTATTGGCCGCAAGACTACGTCCCGCCCTTCATGCTCACGCCAATCACCGCCGATGAAATCATGACCCGCTGGGCGCGCAAGCCGCTCGATTTCGATCCCGGTACGAAATGGCAGTACAGCAATACCAACTACGTGATCGCTGGCGTGATCGTCGAAAAGGCCAGCGGAATGCCGCTGCTGCGCTTCCTGAGTTCCGACATTTTCGAACCGCTCGGAATGCAGAGCGTAGTGAACATCGATCAGGATCACCTCGCCGATACCGATCCCACAGGCTACATGCGCTACGCGCTAGGTCCGCTGCGGCCCGCGCCTCGGGAAGGCAAGGGCTGGCTATTCGCTGCCGGCGAACTCGCGATGCCGGTTTCAGATCTCGCCAAGTGGGATATCGCAATGATGAATCAGCGCCTCCTGAAACCGTCTTCGTATCAAGAGATGCAAAAAGACGTTCTGCTTACGAATGGCACAGCAACCAACTACGGGCTGGGCATCACAGTGCGCAATCAGGCCGGCCGCCGCATGCTCGAACACAGCGGCGAAGTGTCCGGCTTCACCGCGGAGAACATCGTGTTTCCGGAAGATCACGCAGCGATTATCGTACTGACCAACCAGGACGCAGTGAACGCCGGCAGCCAAATTGCACGCAAGATCGCTCCGCTACTCTTCACAGGGAACACCGCCCTCATCGCCGAAAAAGTGGAGCGCGCCCGCAAAGTCCTCGAGCAACTTCAACAAGGAAAGATCGACCGCTCCTTGTTCACCGACAATGCCAACAGTTATTTCGACAAGCAAGCCCTGCAGGATTTCGCCTCAAGCCTCGGCCCCTTAGGAGCCTCGCAAGACTTTCAGCAAACCTCAGAGCAATTGCGCGGAGGCATGACCGCCCGCGCCTACCGCGCCAAGTTCGCAGACAAAGTCCTCTCAATTTCAACCTTCGAAATGCCCGACGGCAAAATCGAGCAATACCTGGTCAGCGTGGGAAACTGAAGAAGAAAGTGGTCAGTGGTCAGTGTTCAGTGGCCAGCGAAAAACAAAATCGTCCGGTGGAAGGCGGGGTTAACTGACCACCGACCACTGATCACTGACCACTGCTGGTTACGATAGCGTTTTCTGCAAGCCCATCTCGATTGATCGTTCTCTAAGCGGATGCTAGGCTCGAAATGGTGTCTTCCGCATACGCACAGCCAGAGTCAATAAAACCTCACTCCAGCCGGATGCAGCGTTGGCTGCAGTCGTCCTCGGCGGAAGTGTGGATAAAATTCTTGCTCGCGCTCGTCGGGTTGGGTCTAGCCTTCGGAGCCGCGTTGATCTCAACAGCGTGGGGTGAAGCCGGCAATCTGTGGGCGTCAGTAATTCTCGCATCGCTCGCGCTGTTGATGGCAGCATTCGTGGGCTTGGTCACGGTACCGTACCTGGCGCGTCGCGTCGCGCTCGAGCGTTTGCGCCAAACGTTTCACTACGAAGTCACAAAAGCCGGTGTGATTTATGTGCTAGTCACACTCGTAATCGGCATTGCCGCGCTGAACACCGGAAACAATCTGCTCTACATCGTAGTAGCGGCGATGCTGGCCGCAATCCTGGTGTCGGGCTTAGTTTCCGCCCTGGTGCTGCGAGGCCTCGAACTCGAAGTTCGTCTGCCTGAGCATATGTTTGCTGGCCGCCCCGTCCTAGGGCGAGTCGTCCTTCGCAACCCGCGGCGCATCCTACCCTCGTTTTCCATTCGAGTGGTCCCGGCGCACAAGAAGAAAGAAAAGAAGATTCGCAAGCAATGGAAGTGGGAGCGAACCACGTTCACTTTTCCGCTCAACCGCGCTCCCGAGAATCAGTGGGTGCGCCTGCGCGACTGGCGTGTAAGGCGAGTGGAGGTAACTCCTCCTCCGCCGGGAATTTTCGAGGGCATGATTTATTTTCCGTATCTCCCGCCGGGAGCCGATCTCTCAGCCGACCTCGAGTTGTGTTTCGATCGTCGCGGACGATATTGCGAATCGAGTTTCGGCGTGGCCACTCGGTTTCCTTTCGCCTTCCTCACCAAGACGCGCGAGGTTGCGCTCGTGCGCGAAATCCTCGTCTATCCGGCGATTCAGCCACCCGATGAACTGTTTGAAATTCTGCCTCTGGTCCGCGGGGAGTGGGAAAGCTTTCAGCGCGGACGCGGCTCCGATTTGTACCGCATTCGCGAGTACATGCCGGAAGACTCGGCTCGCCACGTAGACTGGAAGGCAACGGCCAAGTCTGGCTCGCTGAAAGTACGTGAATTCAGCCGCGAGGACGAGCGCAAGCTGTGCATCGTCTTCGACAATCCCCCGGCCGGTCTCATCTCCGGTCCCGCCTACGAACGAGCCGTGAACCTGGCAGCCTCGCTGGCCTGGCACTTCTCGTCGCAGGATGCCGAAGTTTCCTTCGCACTCTCAGGCCACGGCCGCGGCACTGATGTGCACGAATTTCTAGCGCGGCTCGCAGTGATCGAAGCGCAGCCGGATTCCAAAAGGCCAGATCGGCCTCAAACCGGAAATCTGCGGGATGTGCTCCGAGAAGATGTTTTCAAAAAAGACGTTCTGCGGGAAATAGACCTGGGCAGCACCGGGGAATACAACATCGTGCTCACCGCCCGTCCGCGAGGAAGCCTGCCCACCGCCTTGTGGAACTGCTCCTACTTCTTGTTCCTCGGCGAGTAATCGACGCCACCCCTCGTTTTGAAGGGCAGCCTGTGGAAAAACGCAAAAATGCATGCAGTTCCGTGGAAGAGCGGCGCTTCAGCGCCGCGTAAGGCCCCCCCGCAATCAACGAGGCTCTAGCCCCAGTGGTCGCATCTTGTGTGCACGAAGAGTTTTTCCTCAGCCTGTTCCACTGCGTCGTCAATGCCTCAAAATCAATCCTGGCTTCAGCCGTTGCGGGACGGGTTTTTAAAACGCAAGCGCCGCAACGGCGAATCCTCCGCACAGCAATTCTCCGTGTTTTACCCCGTTTCTTCCCTCAAAAGCACCCGAGGTCAGTCAAGGCCAGTGGCCCGAAGGTAACGTTACTTTCGGTTACCTGAGTACATTGAACAGTTGCGCCAAACAGTTTAACTTCTCTTATCACTAGAGAAATCTAACTCAGCCCGGTTGCCGCGGTTTCGGCTCCAGGCGCTGGTTCTGGCTCGAAAGGGTAGGGGTTTAAGAGAGTTCCGATGAGCGAAAAGATCAGAATTCTGTACTATGCACTCTGGCTCGCGCATCCCGTTCTCCAAACGGCGATTGCTGTCGCCATGCTCCGCCGTGGCCAGCAGCGCCCGTTCAAGTATTTCTTCGCTTATATCGTCACCCAGATCATGACTTTCGCCGTGATCTTTCCGACTTACCGGTACTACTATTCGGCAATTTTTTACATTTCCTGGATCAGCACCGCCATCAGCGTCGCCCTGGGCTTCATGGTCATCCACGAAGCTTTTCTCGACGTCTTCCGGCCCTTCCATACTTTGCGAGACCTCGGCACCGTGCTTTTTAAGTGGGCAGGCCTGGTCATGCTTCTGGTAGCGGGAGTAGTTTCGGTTTCCACCAGTTCGAACGAACTGGCGGCGTGGGTGCAGGCCATCATGACGGCCCAGCGCTGCGTCCGCATTATTCAGGTTGGGATGGTGCTTTTTCTGTTGTTCTTTGCCCGCTATCTGGGAGTAAGCCGCCGCCAGCACAGCTTCGGCATCGCTCTCGGCTTCGGCGCATTTGCCGTCGTGGAGTTGACGCTGATCGCCTCGTGGACCGGCGACCACCTGGGCAATACTGCGATGAACCTCATCAACATGGGCGCCTACAACGCCACGCTGCTCATCTGGCTGGGTTACACGCTGGCAAAGAGTCCCGCCCGCGACGCATCGTTCACCTTATTGCGGCCTCAGCGCTGGGAGCAGAGCCTGTCAGACATCCAACACCCGCTGCCTGCCGATTCCTTGATTCCAATGTTCGAGGGGATGGTCGACCGCGCTCTATCGCGCACGCAGGCAGCGCAGCCGCTCCCAGAAGAAAATGCAAAAGCGGCGAAAGCCATGGCGAACGCCGCAGGCGCCGCTCCCATGGGCGGCCTAAGCATCTCCGCGATGATTGATCGAGTTGAATCCAAGAAGTAAAAAGATCCTGCAGACTTCAAGGTTACATTTCCCGCAATATACCCTCGCGGCCCGCTGTTTCGGATTTCGTAAACGACCGGAAGCCGAAAAGGCGCTTTTGCCGCCCCTCACTGGCACTCAAAAATGCATGGAGAAAACACCTTAGAACTACGATTTCCCCAGTATTTACAGGCCAAGCGCGACGAGGTAGCCCGCGACAGGCATCTCCTCATGGCTCACCCGAACTGTATTGTGAAGGAATTCTTGCGGAGGGGCTTGACTCGTGCCTTATAATTCCTCTCCACGCCACCATTGCCCTGTTTCTTGGGCAACTATGGCGCGGAAGGAGTCAACCATGAAGCACTCGCTCAGGATGTCGATCCTGATGCTAGGACTAGTGGGCACATACGTCGCAGCCGCCGTTCCTCAGGTTCCCACCCCGGACGGAGGCCCGATCATTACGTGCCCACCACAACAACAACTGCAAGGCAAATGCAGCGGCAATCAACAACCGCCGATGTGAAATAGCAGTTAATCCGATGTCGCAGGTGGCTGCAAGGTCACCAAAGTAACCGTAAGTAACTTGGGCCGAACCTAGGGCTCGCAATCTTCGGGCTGACGGACTTCATACATAAACCGTCAGCCCCGTTTTTTTGGCGGGATCGGATCGTGAAGAGCAATTCCTTCGTACGGTCAGGCTCTGGGATACAAAGCACGAATTCGTTCGCGCCGCCAAGGTGGATCGGGAACGACGCGAATTCAATCGTGCTGTTAAGTTAGATTGGGAGGGGCACGAATTCATTCGCGCCACCAAAGCGGCGGACAAGGAACCGCGCTTCAGCACCGCAACGCACGAAATGCATGCAGTCCCGTGGAAAAGTCGCGCTTCAAGCGCTTGACCTGAGGAAATGCATGCAGCCCCGTGGAAGATTGGCGCTTCAGCGCCGCGTTAGATTCCTGGATCTACAGGGCTTCAGCCCTCGTGGAACCGTTTTCGCAAGCGCAATAATTTCCCCGCACCACGCTACGACTGCTCCGTCAACGCACCCTCAATCGCCCGCCGCAATTCCACCGGATCCGTAACCGGAGGCTGACACGAAAATCCCGAACACAAAACCGCAAATGACGAGCCCGACTTCAACTGCGGCAAGTTCGGAATCGTCGCCGCCAGCGCCGGAGGAAGATTCCCAACGACCGCCTGATTAGCCTTCAACCGCAGCACACTTTTGTTGAACGCGAAAGACGCCACAGCCGCCGCGGAAAGCGCCAAAGCGCTTTCATCCGATCCCGACCCATCGATCACGACAACCTGCACAGGATTCTCCAACAGATGCAACACTGCAATCCCATAAGTGCCAACAAAAATTCCAAACAGCTCCGCCACGCCCGCAAAAGCTTCCAGCGTCAACTCCGCCTTGTCCCGATACCCCTCATCTCCCGTGTAATGATGCAAGCGCAACAACGCAATCGCCGCCATCGGATTTCCCGCTGGCGTAGGCGAATCCTGCACCGGCTTGCGCCGGGTCGAGAGCACTCCCAGACTCTTGCCCTCGCCCAACGGCTCGGCATCGAAGAACCCTCCGCCAGTCGAATCAAAGAACCGCGCAATCATCGCATCAGCAATAGCCTGCGCAAATTTAAAGTAGCTAAGATCGGCCGTAGCCTCATAAGCATCCAGGCAGGCAATCGCGGTAGCGGCGTAGTCGTCAAGCAAACCAGAAACCTCGCGATGCGAAGCCGCCGGATCAGAATAAGAGACCACATGCAGCAGTAGTGACCGTGGAGCAGCGGACGCCTCGTCCGCCGTGTTGCTGTGTGCTTTCCACGCCTCCGCCAAAACCCGGTCCAACGATCGCAAAGCAAAACGCCGCGCATCCTCCAGCCCCAAAACTTTCGCAGCCTCCAGATAAGCCGACACGCACATCGAATTCCATCCCACATAAACCGTCTTGTCGATGTAAGGAGTAGGCCGCAGCAACCGCGCCGCATACATTTTCTTCTTAGCCGAATCGAGCAATTCCGAAACCCGCTCAGCGCTAATCTTCATCCGCGCAGCAATCTCTTCGATCGAAGCTCGCACGTACAGCACATTCTTCGCCGGATTATGATGCATCTCTCCAATCTCATTGATGTCGTAATGCAGCGCCGCAACCTGCGCTTCGTCTTCGCTAAGCACAGCCCGCGCCTCATCCAGCGTCCAGGTAAAGTAGTCGCCATCGTCGTCCATCGAAATGTCAGCGTCCTGCGAAGCATAGAATCCGCCGCGCTCCCGGTCGCTGAGCCACTCATCCATCCAGCGAATAATGTCGCGCGCCACGTCCGCCAAAAATTCCGACCCGGTGGCCTGATATCCATGCACATAATTCTTCAACAGTTCAGAGTTGTCATAGCACATCTTCTCGAAGTGCGGCACCACCCACCGCTCATCCACCGAATACCGATGAAATCCCCCAGCAAGCTGGTCATAAACGCCGCCCAAAGCCATGTGCTGAAGAGTAGTAACAATCAAGTTGCGCAGTTGTTCGTCGTCACCATCAAAATCTCGAGGGTGCCCCATTTCTCGCGCGCTTTCTGCGCGAGAAGTGGGGCTTTTGATCTTCCCTGCATACCGCTCAATCAACAAATCCAAAGCCGAAGGATGCGGAAACTTAGGAGCCTGCCCAAACCCTCCATGCTCCGCATCAAACATTCCGAACGCAGACTTCTCAATCGCATCAATAATGCCCGCAGAAACCCGCCCGCTCTTCCCGGCAAACGACTCCGCCTGCGCGATCGCGCTCTCCACCATCTTCGCCTGCTCCACCACCTCGCCGTTTTTTTCTTTATAGGCATTAGCAATGCTGGTCAGCACCCGCTCAAAACTAGGCCGCCCATAACCATCCACCGGAGGAAAATAGGTCCCCCCATAAAACGGCTTCCCATCCGGAGTAAGAAAAGCCGTAAGCGGCCATCCCCCCTGCCCGCTCACCGCGCTCACCGCCGCCTGATACCGGCTGTCAATATCAGGACGCTCGTCGCGATCCACCTTCACCGCAACAAAATGCTCATTCACAATCGCCGCCACTTCCGCATCGTCATAAGACTCGCGGTCCATCACATGGCACCAGTGGCACCACACCGCGCCAATATCCAGCAGCATCGGCTTATTCTCCCGCCGCGCCGCCGCAAACGCCTCCTCACCCCACTCATGCCACTGAATCGGCTGATGCATGGCAGATCGCAGGTAAGCGGAGGAAGCACGGGCAAGGGAGTTGAGGGTGGTAGTGGTCATGACTCTAAGTGTACTGCGGCAGCGCCTCTCATCGGCTTGTCATGCTGAGCGAAGTGGAATCGTCCAAAGGACGATCCCACGCAGTCGAAGCATCCCATGCCTGCCGTGGCCGCCTCAAGCCCTAACAGGAGTTCTCACATCGAAAGCCCGGCCGCGCATCCGTCGTCGCCGGACCCTCCCAAGCTTTTGTCACTCCAAACGGTCGCCAAGCCCGGTGCGACCCTGTTGCTTTCGCGTTGCCAAACGCTGATCGCCATTTTAATATGGAGCGCTCGCAATTGCCTGCGTGGAGTTCAACCCGTGCGAAAACTAGTTTTGGTCGTATCTATCTTCATCCTGCTGCCGGCGGTTTCGCGCGCCGGGAAGAACCTTGCCGACTATCCCCTGCAAATCCAGGTCATCGAATCGCATTGGCATCGCTACCGCGGCGGCGTCGACGGATACGGGCGTGGGGACGTCAAAGACGGCGAGTCCACCCGCGCTTTCGATTTCACCTACTCCGCGACCGAACCTTTCCATAGAACCGTTGGGGATACGCACTATCTCGCCAAATGGAAAAAAGATGGACTGAAGATGGAGTTGCTGGTCGGGGAGATCGGATCCCCCGACAAGTACGTCACCTTCGACCTGAAGACCACTTTGAGAGATGACGTCTACGTTCCCGGACCCGACGGCGCCCTGGCCGTTTCTCAGCAGGAGTACAAGGCCATGGAGAAGGAACAAGAAAAGCCGCAGGAAAAGCCACAAGAAAAGCCACAGGAAAAGCCGCAGTAAGCCGCATAACCGCAGCAGCCCGGAAACGAATTGTCATCCCCACCGGAGCGGAGGGCCCGTAGTAGTAGCCATCGCAATTCCGTTATACGAGACCAAAAGGTTTACCCCGTGCAACCCCGTGTCCTCTGTGGTTGAAGATTTTGGTTTAGTAGGAAGGTCACTCGAGAGTTCGCCGAGCGCATCCAACCGCGCCAGCATACCCGGATACCTAAGCACAAGCAGCGCAGCCGCCTGAGCATTCGGTCGAGCCCACCCCTGCTCTCACTTCCTCAAGCGTTCTTTCATTAATCCGCAGCCTGCATGGCAGAACGCATGTAAGCAGAAGAAGCGCGCGCAAGAGAGTTAAGAGCAGCCGTAGCCATCACAATTTCCGCTATACGAGACCAAAAGGTTTACCCTGTGTAACCCCGTGTCCTCTGTGGTTGAAGATTTTGGTTTTGTAGGAAGGTCACTCGAAGAGTTCGCCGAGCGCATCCAACCGCGCCAGCATACCCGGATACCCCAGCGCCGCCTGAGCTTCCCCCTTGGCCTTTCTCACCCCACTCGCTTTCTTGCTCCGTGACGAATGTGCAGAATCTCGACCCGCATGCCAACCACTCGATAGATCACGCGATACGTATTACGCCTGTGACCATACAAAAGGTGTCTGAGAATCTCGTTCTCCGGAGTCACGGCGCAGCGGAATGGCAGTTTCTCCAAGCTGAGGATTTGCTTCTTTAGCCCCCGATACCATTCTCGCGCTGTCTCGGAGTGGGCCGCATCGATTTCATCGTAGATGCTCGCAAGGTCCCGCTCCGCCCGCTGCGTGATGTTAACGGCGTATTTCATGCTTGGCTTCGAATTCATCAAAAAATTCCCGCGCTGGACGAATCCTGCCTTTGCTCACATCTTCCAGTCCCTGGCGGATACCTTCCCCCGAATCTGCTCGCGCCGCAATATCGAGCAGTCGCTGATACGAGGCCGCGTCC
>Ga0116125_1000809_pt1 | contig 14361 bp, 11 predicted proteins | sample June2015DPH_16_1_2_FD_89729 | JGI IMG/M metagenome (GOLD analysis project Ga0116125, IMG submission 89729) | Peatland microbial communities from SPRUCE experiment site at the Marcell Experimental Forest, Minnesota, USA - June2015DPH_16_10 | ecosystem: Environmental > Terrestrial > Soil >...
CTGGAATCGAGGCCGCGCTCCCGCAAGTGACCGCCATCGTGAGAAATTTTCTTCGCTGCATTCGCGGCCCGTAGAGAAGTTTGGTGGCGCTAGGCTTACAGACTACCATGTCAGAATTCTGAAACCTGGGGCCCTCTCGCTGGTCGTCGCGTTATTCTGGGCGTTACTCCGCTTCTTCCATTTCGGGCAATTCGAAGATTTCGAATCGATCTTTAGCTTGTTCGAGCTTGTTCGCACGCGCCGGCGGCTGCTAGAGTGCATTGCCAGCCATGATTTCCCGAATTCTGGTCAGCGGTGTTTCCGGACCCATTGGGGCCGCGCTTCTTCCTTCGCTCAAAACTCGCGGATACGAAATCACACGTCTGGTGCGTGGGGCGAGTACGGGCGAGGATCAGATCGCGTGGAATCCTGCGCAGCCGATTTCCCCCGAGATAATTTCTGGTTTCGACGCGGTCATTCATCTCGCGGGTGAGAGCATTGTCGGGCGCTGGACTGCCGAGAAAAAATTGAAGATCCGCGATAGCCGGGTCGTTGGCACGCGCAATCTGGCACAGGCTCTGGCGCACGCGAAAAACAAGCCGCAAGTCTTCGTCTCCAGTTCAGCCATCGGCGTCTACGGCGACCGGGGCGACGAAGTGCTGAACGAGCAGAGCGCTCCCGGCAGCGGCTTCCTGCCTGACGTTTGCCGCGAGTGGGAAGCGGCCACGAAAGCCGCAGCCGATGCCGGCATTCGAACAGTACAGATGCGCACCGGCGTTGTGCTGAGCCCAAAGGGCGGCGCACTCGGAAAAATGCTGACGCCGTTCAAGATGGGTGTGGGCGGCAGGATCGGCAACGGGCAACAGTGGATGAGCTGGATCGACGTGCAGGATATGGTGGACGCGATTCATCACATCCTGCAGAGCGATCTCGAAGGCCCGGTGAATATGGTCGCACCAAAGCCGGTGACGAATGCCGAATTTACGCAGACGCTAGCCGGCGTTCTGTCTCGGCCCGCGATTTTCCCCGTGCCGGCCTTCGTCGTAAAGCTCGCCTTCGGCGAAATGGGAGAGACAGTCCTGTTAGGCAGCCAGCGCGTTGAACCGGCGGAGTTGGCCGCCGGCGGATATCAGTTCCGCTTCAGCGACCTGCGGGCATCGCTCGAGAATCTGCTGAACAAGTGACGCGGCTAGTTCGCGATTACGGTTGTGAATTCGGCCGCACCGGCAGGGCGCAAACCGCTCCTTCAGCGAAATTCTCTGCCTCGATTCCAAAAGCGTGCGAGAAGCGGGCGCGGTAGTTCTCCCACGCAATCGCCGAAGTGAGTTCCACCAGTTCCGGTTCGTTGAACTTCTCGCGCAGCCTCGCAAACAAAGCTTCCGAGACTTCCACCGGAGTCCGGGTCATTGCGTCGGCATATTCGAGGACAAGCCTTTCAATCTCTGAAAAGTTGGAGTCGGTGCGGTAGTTGTTCAGATTCGCGATCTGTGCAGTCGGGATGCCGCTTGCCCTGCCCACGGCAGAGCCGATATCAATTCAAAACGGACATCCGACGAGGGTCGCCACGCGAAGCTCGGCCAGTCCTTTGAGCTTGTGATCGACGAGTTTGCTGCCGGCCTGGGATTGCTCCATCTGCGCGTATCCCCACAGGATTTTGGGATGGTGCGCGGTAACCTGGATGGGCATGATGACGCGGCCGAGTCTGCGCTGGGTCAGACGGTAGACGATCCCCACAAACCACCGGCCGATCAGACCGCCCTGATTGCGCGGAGCACCGGGAATTCGCGCCATGGGTCCTCCTTACAAATCTAATTCGCTTTCCCCTTCGCTGTCATCGCTCTTATCGCGAGCGGGGACGTTCATTTCTTCCTGCAGCTTCTGCAGAAGCTCGGCGCGCTGCTCCGTGCTCAACTCGCGCTTCAATTCCTCCAGCGCGAGGGCGACGATGTGGTAATGGTGCGCACCGGCAAACTTAGGGTCGGCGGTGATGTTGAGCCAGAGCTGGTGCATGAGTTCAACGTCCTGCGGGCGCATGCGGGGCGTGTGTGGCCCCAGGGAAAATTCGCGAATCGTGCCGTCAGGGGCGCACACTTCCAGAGTCATCCGCGGACGAGGCTCGGGCAGGCGCTCCCAGGCGTCTCCTGTAAGTTTGGCCTGTTCGTCGGCGGTGAGCTTATTGGAGAGCCCGCAAATCACCCGGCTGGAATCGAGCCGCTGCGCGGTCACCATGATGGCTTCAAACACATCAGTCGCGGGCACCACCAGCAGCGAAATGGGTTTGCCTTCTTTTTCGGCCACGGCCACTGCCGCTGTAAACAGCTCCTGCTCATAGTGGTCGAAAACCTGGCTCGCTTCAAACACCGCGCTGCCGCCGAAACTGTGTTCGCGATGATATAGGCGCGCGCTCATGACGACGACGTCCTGTTTGCCGGTGTTGGTGTGGCTGAGCACCTGCCGCAAGTAGTAGAGATTGCGGGGATCGCGCACCGCAACCAGAATGTTCCCCGGACGCACTCCCATGGCGCCGCTGCCCAGTTCCTGATTCCCGTACACCCGGAACTGGTCCAGCTGCTCGGGCTTGCCGTGACGCTCTTTGGCGACGTGGTGTTCAGAGATGGTGAAGATGGCAAAGAATATTGCGCTGAAGACCACTCCCGCGATCGTCGCCTGATACTTGGTAAAGAGATTTACCAGCGCAGTCATCAGCAGGACTGAGGAGATGATCACGAGCCCGATGGGAACTTCAGTCTTCCCGATGTGCAGATTCCCTGGAACTTTCCACGCCCGATTGCCCGGCTCCGTGAAACGCAACACCAGCACGGCCAGGGACTTCATGGTGAAGCTCCAGATCACTCCGAAGGCGTAGAGCGCGGCCAGTTGATAGACATCGCCGCGGCTCAGCACGATGGTCAGCAACTGCATGCTGACGATGAGATTGATAATGCGGTAGCTGGTGCCGTAGCGATGATGCGGCTTCTGAAACCAGCTGGTCAGCACGCCATCTTCGGCCACACGGTTCAACACGCCATTCGCACCCACGATGGAGGTGTTCTGCGCGCCCGCAAGAATCAGCACGCCGACCAGCACGACAAAGCCGTGGAACAGGAGCTTCAGGCTGGTTGGCCCCACCAGATACATCGCGATGCCGCCGATCAGGTTGGCAAAGTAATCTGGGCGGACGTTGTCCGGAATAATCATCACCGCAAAGAACGACACCAGCGAGGTGAACAGCAAGCTGTAGACGAAGATCACCAGCCCGGTCTTCTCCAGGTTCTTCAGCTTGGGATGTTCGATCTCGCGGTTGACCTGTGCCAGAGTCTCTTCGCCGCTCATGGCCAGCACGGAATGCCCGAAACCAACGAATGCGATGATCCAGATCCAGTGGCTGAACCAGGTTCCGTTGAGCCAGCCCAGCGAATCTTTATTCAGCGGAACCACGCCCGCGTGCAGTGGGTTAGGTGGCAACTGGATGGGCGCGCGCAAGACCGTAATCGCGCACCAGATAATCAGAATGACCACCATCACTGTAGTGATGGCCATGATCTGCAACGCCTTCTGGCTGGATTCGTGGATACCCTGCGTGTTCTTCCACCAGAAATAGATGACGATGATGATGGCTAAGCCGGCGGCGAAGTGGTCGTCAGAAAAGTTCAGCGGGCGGTGCAGAACTACGCCGATGTCCTTGATGAACCCAGCGAGATATTGGCCCGCAGAAACCGCGCTGATCGGACCGGTAAGAACATAGTCAAACAGCAGAGCGGAAACCGAGAACTTGGCCAGAGTTCCGCCCATGGCTTCTTTGACGACGCGGTAAACGCCGCCACGCACGAACATGCTGCTCGACTCGATATACAGCGCCCGCACGGCGTAGCTGAACAGCATAACCGCGAGGATGAACCAGGGCGCGCTCTTGCCGATGACCTTCTCGGCGTCGCCGCCGGCGTAATAGGCGGACGAGGCCAAGTCGGACAGCACGATCGCGGAGGCGCGCCAGAACGAAATGAAGGTCAGCATCACCGTAGTGGCGACGAAGACCTTTACTGCCGGTTTTGTACCTTCAGGGACGGTGGCCATGCTTCAGATGGAGTGCGGAGACTGCAATTAAGGCTAAACCATTGAAGATAGCACAGGGAGAGCGGAAGGACGCGTCCGGCAGTTTGATTTACGTGGGCTGCGGTATGGTCGCAACTGCTCGCTTTCTTGGACCGAGGTAGGTATGCGTGATGCGATCGTGCCAGCAGAGGGCGTCCTCGTCGAGAAACACCCATGCGTAGCCCATGCCGAGAGAGAGACCGGACAGGCAGGCGGCCAACACGCGCCAGCGGCGCAAGGATCGATTGGTCGCAGTTCCGTCGAAGCGGGCCAGTTCGAGGCCGGCGGCGCGCCATCCCGGAGTACTGGCGGCGTAGACGATCAGCAAGTACTGATAGGCCGGCCAGAACAGGCAGGGGATTCCGACCGCGAGCGATAGAATTTGAGCCAGAGGTGGACGGACGGCGGCCACCTTCCAGAAAATGACGCCGAACACGGCTGATGCTGCCGCGACAATCAGTCCGTCGACCAATGCAGCCAGGAGGCGCAAGCCCAGCGGCGCGCTTTGCAGCGGAATGTCGATGCCGGGGCGCCTTTCGGCGTCCTCGTGCTCGGCCGCTTCAATGGTAATTCCGCCCAGCGCGGGCGGCGGAGGCGCAACCTCGGGCACTTCCAGAATTCGCGGCCGCTCGCTGACTGGCTCGGCAAGTTGATCGAGCGGAGGTGGAGGCGGTCCCCAGGCGGACCGGGGAAACTCGATAATCTTTGCGCCGCCCTGGGCACGGGAATTAGCACTGACATTTCCGAACGCCTGTGCGGAGGAACTTCCGGAAGATGAACTTCCGGAAGAATGCTCGGGAAGATGTCCGGTTGGCGAGTGTGCGGGATGCAGCGCGGCTTCCGCGACAGGCGGGTGCCGAAACGCAAGCTCTTCCGCTGCGGCAGCGAAGGGCTCACGCCTCATTTCATCGAGCGCGAGGGCATGGTCCGAGACCGGCACGAACTCCGGCAGTTGTGAAGATCCACCGGCGTTCGGGCATACCGGCAATTCAAACTGCAGGCTTAGAGAGGGGTAGCGGGGCGGACGCACCTTGCGGCGCGCGCGATAACGGCTGAGCCGGGCGGAAAGTTCGTCGCGCCACGCGGCGTCCTGACTCCGGGGAACACTTGCCTCGGGAACAACTTCGGGCGAATCGGGAGCTGCGGCGAGCTCCGCTGCTCTCGACCGCGACACCGCGGGGAGGGGCTCCGATCGGCAACCGCAAACTTCTCCACATAACGGACAATTCATGAAAGCCAGTCTTTTTGAAATCGCATCGCGAATCAAAATCGCATTAAAATCGTTCCAGTTAAATCGTTCCTGTTCGCACCCAACGTACAACCGCAAGCCAAGCAACGGGAATCCTAGCCTTTTTCGCCACTTTGCCGTGCGGCCAGCGCCGTGCTAAGTTCACGATGCCGCGGCAAGAGAGACTGAAGGGCAAGTACGTCGAATGGACGGTCTTCTTCCGTTGATTTTCTTCCGATGACTCTTCGCACTAGATTCCTTATCACGGCGCTGTTCCTTTGTCATCAGCTCATCGCCTCTGCGCTAGTAACCAGCCAGTTGCGGTCTGAAGATTCCGCCCAATCTGTCGCGCCCGGGTCGGCAAAGGCTCCGCAAAAAACTGAGGCTCCTCCGGCAAGTCTAGCCACTACGTGCGGCAGCCGCGCCGCCACCCAACTCCGGGACGGAACCATTCTTTGCTCCATTCAGCAGGAAAAGGTTGGCGACATCTATAAATTGCATGGCGAAGGTGAGATTCACTATCGCACCTACGTGATCCGCGCCGACGACATGACCTACAACTCCGACAGCGGCGAGGCCACTGCCTCCGGACACTTCCGGCTCGATGGCGGCCCCAACGACGACCACATCAAGTCCAGCCACGGAACCTACAATCTGACGGCCGAAACCGGGCGCTTCTACGACGTTACTGCAACGACTGGGTACCGGGTTAAGGACAACCTCGTAGTGCTGACCTCGACCGCTCCGTTCGCCTTCAGCGGCAAAATCGTCGACAAAACCAGTCCCGACCACTACCTGGTCTACGACGGCACGATTACTACTTGCGAGCTTCCTCGTCCCAATTGGCAGTTCTATGCGCGCACCATAGTTGTGGACGTGGGCGGCAATGCCCAGATCTATCACAGCACGTTCTGGCTGCACGGCTTGCCGGTGCTCTATTTTCCTTATGCGACGCATCCCGTGGCCCGGGAAGCGCGGGAGACGGGATTTCTCGTGCCCTCGGGCGGCCGCTCGTCCACCAACGGCAACGAGATCGGCGAATCCTTCTACTGGGTCATCAATCGCAGCATGGACGCCATCATTGGCGCCGAATATTTTTCCAAGCGAGGCTGGTCGCAGCGCGGAGAATTTCGCGTGCGCCCCGGCGAACAGTCCTACATTGACCTGAACTTTTTTGGCGTGATCGACCGCGGCATCAGCCAGGGCGCCGGCCTGCCGCCGCTGAAGGAAGGCGGCCAGGAGGCGCGGCTTACTGCCGCGGATACTTTTTCAGGCTTCCGTGCCGTCTCCAATGTCGACTATCTGACCTCGTTTCTCTTTCGACTGGCGTTCAACGATGTTTTCACCCAGGCAGTCAACTCAGAAGTGAAATCGCAGGTTTTTCTTTCGAAAGAGGCCGACGGCTTCTCTTTCGGCGGAATGGTCGAGCGCTATCAGAACTTCTTCCAGACCACAGAATCGAACGGCGTGTCGTCGAACCCACCGGTTTTTGACGACATCCAGATCTGGCACGCTCCTAGCTTCGACGGATCTAGCGTCGACCACGCAGTTGGACGCTCGCCATTCTTCTGGTCTTTCGACGCTTCGCTGACTGGGCTTTCGCGCAGCGAACCCGGCTTCAGTACGGGAAACGTGCTGGGGCGCTTCGATTTCAACCCCGAAATTTCACTGCCTCTGCAGTTCGGCGGGTGGTCCCTGCGCCCGGCACTCGCCCTGCATGAGACGTACTACACCGAGCGGTTCGAAAACGGGCTTGCCGTCACCGATCCCACGAACCGCCAGGCCCTGGATGCGTCGGTGGAAGTGCGCTCCCCGGTTCTGGAGAAGATTTTCGACAAGGAGTTTCTAGGACGGAAGTGGAAGCACGTCATCGAACCGCGGGCCGTGTACCGACTGGTGACCGGCGTGAACGATTTCGCGAATGTGCTCCACTTCGACGAGCGCGACATCCTGAGTAACACCCACGAAGTCGAATATGGCTTCGTCACGCGCCTCTACGCGAAAAAGCCGCCGTCGCAGGAGAAAGACAAAGACAGAGACCAGGAGTGCGAGAAGCCCATGACGGGGCTGGCGGTTGGCGCCGCGGCGCCGGAACAGATCGTTCCCTGGGGACACCTCAGCAATCTGGAGAACCAGCCGTGCCTCAAGGCTCCCGAGGTACGGGAGATTGCGACCTGGGAAGTTGCGCAAAAGTATTTTCTCGATCCAACTTTCGGCGGAGCGCTCGTGACCGGACAGCGCAACGTCTTTACCACCACCGAAAACCTGACGGGCATTGCCTTCGCCACCGAACCGCGGCATCTTTCTCCCATCGTGTCGCGCCTGCGAGTCGCGACCAGCAGCCATACCGATACCGAGTGGGATCTTGATTACGACTTTCAGTTGGGCCGCATCAACGCCAGCACGCTGCTGGTGAACTACAATCTCGGACCCTTTACCGTTGGCGGTGGAGACGCATTTCTGCAGATTCCGCAACCCATCGCGACCGCCCTCACTCAGAGTGAAGGGACTTGCAGCACAACCATCACGACGCAGCCCACCTGCAAGTTCAACCAGTTCCGCGTGGCCCTGGGCTATGGCGCGCTGACCCGCCGTGGATTCAGCGCGGCCAGCAGCTTCGGCATCGACGCAGAGACGCGCCAGTTGCAGTTCGCCACCGCACAGACCACCTACAACTGGGATTGCTGCGGCATGACGGTGGAATACCGCCGCTATGCCATCGCCAATGTGCGCAATGAAAATCTGTTCCGCTTTACTTTCACGCTGGCAAACATCGGATCGTTCGGAAATCTGAGGCGCCAGGAGCGGCTATACTAACGGCAAAGAAGTTGGGTACCATAATGCCTGTGCAGCCAACCGAAACCGGCATCGTCGCAAAAGATGCTCAACTCCAGGTGGACCTGCGCCGACTGGGGCGGCTCCTCGTCGCTTATTCTGGCGGCGTCGATTCCGCTTATCTCGCCTGGGCTGCTCACCGCGCTCTCGGCGATAACATGCTGGCGGTAATCGCCGACTCGCCCAGCCTGGCGCGCACTCAGTTGAACGACGCCATCGCCTTCGCCAGCGAGCAGCAAATTCCCCTTGAAGTCATCTCCACCTCGGAACTTGACCGTCCCGAATATGCCCGCAACGACGGGCAACGCTGCTTTCAATGCAAAGATGAACTTTTCGCAGTCATGGAAAAACTCCGCGCCGAGCGCGGGTTCGACGCAATCGCTTACGGCGTGAACCTGGACGATCAGGGCGACTTCCGCCCCGGGCAGCAGGCCGCCCGGCAGCACCACGTCGCCGCGCCGCTGCTGCAGGCGGGACTAACCAAGCAGGAGATTCGCGAGTTGGCGCGCCAGTCCGGACTGCGCATCTGGGACAAGCCGGCATCGGCCTGCCTTTCTTCGCGCATTGAGTACGGCCGCCCGGTTACGCGCGAGGCACTCTCAGTAGTCGAGCGCGGCGAAGACGCCATTCGAGCCCTCGGCTTCCGGCAGTTCCGCGTCCGCCATCACGGCGAAACGGTGCGCATCGAGATCGACCGTGAGGAAATGGAACGCGCTCTGAATCCCGCCATGGCAGCCCAGTTCACCGCCATCTTCAAAGCGCTGGGATTCAAGTTCGTCACCCTCGATCTGGAAGGCTTCCGCTCCGGATCGATGAATACCTTGCTGCCCGCCGAACAACTCCGCCGCACCGGCTAGGCCGGCCGCTTCCCAACCCCTGTGAGATAATCAAAACGACAACATAGTGATGCTGAGGCGGTTCCTGGTGACTCTAATTCGACGTTCGTTGTTCGTTCTGCTTCTGGTTTGCCTGGGTTGTGTTGCCCAGTCCGCGCCGCCTGACTTGGCCCGCAAGATCGAGCGCCAGATGCGCGCTTACTACACCATTCCCGCGGATGTGAAAGTAGTCGTCGGTGCGATCACTGCCAGTACCGAGATGCCTGGGTATGACACGGTTGCGGTGAGCATTGACGGGGGCGAGGGCAAGCAGAAGGATTACAAGTTTTTGCTTTCCAAGGACCGCGCCACCATGCTGCGCGTGACCCGCTTCGACTTGACCAAGGATCCGTTTGCCGAACTGATGAGCAAAATCGACGTCAGTGGCCGGCCGTCGCGCGGTGCCAAGGCGGCCAAGGTTGTAGTTGTCAATTTCGACGATTTCGAATGTCCGTTCTGCGCCCAGATGCACCGGATGCTGTTTCCTGAACTCTTCCAGGAGTATGGCGACCGCGTCACCTTCATCTACAAAGACGACCCGCTGACCGAAATTCATCCGTGGGCTCTGCATGCCGCGATCGACGCAAACTGCCTGGCCGCGCAAAACAACGATGCCTATTGGGAATTCGCCGACTACATCCACGCCAACAAGCGCGAGGTGGACACGGAAAAGACGCCTGGGGCCCGCTTCGAAGCCATCGACAAGATGACGATGCAGCAAGGCCAGAAACACAGTGTAGACGCGGAAAAGCTGCAGGCGTGCGTCAAAGCTCAGAACGAAGATGCGGTGCGAGCGTCGATGAAGGAAGCCGATGAGCTGGGAGTGAACGGAACGCCGGCCCTGTTCATAAACGGCCAGAAGATTGACGGTGTAGTTCCGGCGAGCAAGATCCGCGCCGTGCTCGATGCGGCTCTGAAGGATGCCGGAGAACCCGTGCCCCAGCACGTTCCGCCGGTCTCTGCACCCGCATCCAAGTAATTGCTGATTGAAGAGGAAGCTGGCGACCGCTGGACGCCTCGGCTGCCGGGATTTCGTTGCTAGTTACAGTCTGGAACGGAGAAATGCTCTTGAAAAAAATCTCTTTCTTGGCCCAGTTCGCCGCGGCGTTTTCGGCTGTGGCACTGCTGGCAACCCTGGCCGCTTGCAATTCGCAGACCGGCGGCGATGTGATGGCTACGGTGGATGGCCGGAAGATCTTAAAGTCGGACGTCGACAGCTACTACGACAACCAGGTCGCCTCGGCACAGCAACCGCCCACCGGTGAGCAGGCCACGGCCCTGCGCCTGAACATTCTGCACCAGCTCATCGAAGACGAAATCGTCATGCGTCGCGCCGAGAAACTCGGCCTGATGGCGACCGACGAAGAAGTTGACCGTAAATATAACGAGATCAAATCTCCTGCCTCGGAAGAGGAATTCGAAAAGCGGCTCAAGGAAAAGAAGATCACGGTGCCCGATTTCAAGCGCGACATCCGCCGCTCCATCACCCTGGAAAAGGTGATGAACAAGGAGGTCTCTTCCAAGATCAACGTCAGCGAGCAGGATATTTCCGACTACTACAATACGCACAAAGGCGAGTTCAACCTGATCGAGACGCAGTACCACCTCGCCCAGATCATGGTGACCCCGTTACCTAACCCCCAAGCCCAGAACCAGAATGAAAAAGCGCAAAACGCAGCCGAGGCTCGCAAGAAAATCGACATGATCGCCAACCGACTGGAAAGTGGCGATGACTTTGCCACTTTGGCGATGAAGTACTCCGAAGACCCGGAGACCTCCGGCAACGGTGGCGATCTCGGCACCACGCCTGAGTCCGGTCTGAACCGCGCCGATCCCGCCACGCGCGACGCAGTGGTAAAGCTCAAGCCTGGCCAGATCAGTTCCGTAATCACAGTGGTCAGTCCGGCAAACCAGTTCGTGGGATTCCGCATCGTGAAGCTGGTGTCAAAGGAACCTGCCGGCCAGCGTGAGTTTTCCGATCCGCGAGTGCCGCAAGCCATTCGTTCACAGCTTCACGATCGCCGCGAGCAGCTGCTGAAGGCTGCATATTACGAAGTTTTGCGCGATTCCGCCAAGGTCGAGAATTACTACGCAAAGAAGGTGCTCGACAGCAACGGCGTGGAAAAGTAGCTAAGAGCGCTTGCCAGATCTGCTGAATCGATCGGCTTATTCGATCTGCCTATACCTCGATCTGCAAAAATCACGATCTGCCTATCACGTTCTGCTCAAATCACGATCGCCAGCACGTCTCCGGCATTCACCGCTGCCCCTTCACTGACCAGGATCTTTTGAATGGTTCCCTTCTTCGGCGACTTAATTTCGTTTTGCATCTTCATCGCCTCGACCACCAGCACGCCCGCACCCGCCTCAACCTCGGCGCCCTGGCTCACCAGCACACGCACAATCTTGCCCGGCATAGGGGCCGTTAGTTTCCTGGGCCCCTGATCATCGATCGCACGAACGCGCCCACGCAACGACCGCGGATCGCGCACTTCCGCCGCAAACCGCTCGCTGCCCACCCAAAGATGCGTGTCGGCCCCGACCCGTTCGCACTTCACTTCATAAGCCCGGTTGCCGATGCGCAGAGAGAGCACGTCAGGCCGCGCCAGCACGGCGTCAACCTCGACTTCGTGACCATCGACGAGGTACGACCAGCGCCCGTCGCCTCGATTAAGATCGAGCCGGTAGTGCTGCCCATCGATGATGATGTCGTAAGTCATGACGGCCGACAGTTAGCCAGCCGTTGCCCTTTGCCAGCGATCCGGCAGCGTTTCATCGCAGCGCCTCGCGGCGCGCCGCGCTCTTCCAGTTCGACGCAGCCTTCGGCTCGCTGCGCGTTGATTCGCTGGTCAGCGAGCGCACACCCGCTCCACCGGCCACGGAGCCGAGGCCGGCAAAAATTCCGGCCGCAATCACCGCGACTTCAATCGTCTTCGGATTGGCTTGAGCCTCCGGCCCCTTGTGCCTCAACAAACGATCCAGGAAGCCGGTATCCATCTTCGCGGCGCGAAAATCCGGATCGCTCAAAATCCGCCGGAACAGAGAAATGTTGGTCTTGATCCCGCCCACAAAATATTCGTTCAGCGCGCGCATCAGCCGGCTGATGGCCTGCTCGCGGTCCGTGCCGTAGCCGATCAGTTTGGCTAGCAGCGGATCGTAGTCCATGGGCACGGTCCAGCCCTCGTACATGCCGCTGTCGCGGCGGATGCCCGGCCCCGATGGCGCCAGCAGCAGAGTGATCTTGCCGGGGCTGGGGAAATAATTGTTGTCCGGATCTTCGGCATAAATGCGGCACTCAATGGCGTGCCCGCGAATCTGCACTTCTTCCTGGGTGAAGGGTAGCCGCTCCCCGGCCGCGATGCGAATCTGCAGATGCACCAGATCGAGCCCGGTGACCAGTTCGGTCACTGGATGCTCCACCTGCAGCCGCGTGTTCATCTCAAGGAAATAAAAATTGCTCTGCGATTTTTCAGATTGGCCAAGCTCAGAATGGCCGAACTTAGATTGTCCAACCTCTGATTGCTCAACCAGAAATTCCACGGTGCCGGCGTTCGTGTATCCCGCAGCCCGGGCCACGCGAACCGCGACCTCGCCCATGCGGCGCCGCATGTCGGCGTCAACCATCGGAGAAGGCGCTTCCTCCATCACCTTCTGATGGCGGCGCTGCAGCGAACACTCGCGCTCGCCGAGATAAACCGTATTCCCATGTTCGTCGGCGAGCACCTGCATCTCGATATGGCGAGGGTTTATGATCGCCTTCTCGATATACACTTCGCGGTCGCCAAACGATCGCTCGGCCTCGCTGCGCGCCCCTTCCAGCGCCGACTTCAAATCTTCCGGCGCACGCACCAGGCGCATGCCCTTACCGCCACCGCCCGCCGCGGCTTTCAGCATCACCGGATAACCGATACGGGCAGCGACTTCTTCCGCCTGCTCGAGTGATTCCAGACCGCGCGACGTGCCGGGCACAACCGGCACACCGGCGTGCTCCATGGCCTGCCGCGCCCGCGTTTTCGAGCCCATGGCGTCCATGGCCGCCGCCGTTGGGCCGATGAACTTTACGCGCGCGTCGGCACAGGCTCGGGCGAACTTCGCATTCTCCGAGAGAAATCCGTAGCCGGGATGGATGGCATCCGCCCCCGATCGCGCCGCCACGTCGAGAATCTTCTGAATGTTGAGGTAAGACTCGGCCGCTGCCGGCGCCCCGATCGGATAGGCCTCATCGGCCTTGCGGACGTGCAACGAAGCGCGATCCACGTCAGAGTAAACCGCAACCGCGGCGATTCCCATCTCGTGGCAGGCGCGGATGACGCGCACGGCAATCTCACCCCGGTTCGCAATAAGAATCTTCTTGAACATAGAGTTCAATGCCCACGATTCGAATGAATGAAGAGCTGAACGCGCACAATCTGCGCGTACCTGCACTACCTCTTCGTCCTGCGGCAGGACTGGATATTCTACTGGAGGCACGGGCAGCCAGGTTAGCTCTTACTGGCGATGGGCTTAGAGCGCCGAACGGTTTCGGAGATCAGAAAAACCGCCAAGATGAACAGCTCTGGCTCGATGGCATGCCGGTACCGGGCATTCACAAATACAAAGTAGTAGGTCGTAGGATAAGTCAGAAGCAGTCCCGCGAAAAGCCACGCTCCGCGCCGCTTCTGGGGGAGCGCGCGCCCCAGTCCCCAAAGCCCGAGCACGGAACTCGCTAGAAACAGAGAACTGCGAAAATCAACTCGCGCCAGGCTGCTGGTTTCCCGGGGCACGCCGTTCCAATAGTAGAAGAAGCGCTTCAGACTGATCACCACAAACCGCGCTGGGTTCTGACGAATCCAATCCACGGCAAGGCGCTTGCAATCGGCGGAATAAGCCAACTCGCCCATGCGCTGAAATTTGTCGAACTCCAGCTCGTTCTGGCTGGGCTGGAGGTAGGCCATCAGCATGCCGTCGGCGTCTCTCCAGTTTCCCAGCCGCAACTGCAACCCAAAATCGTCGCGCAGAAAAACGAAGTGTCCGAAGACCTCGTAATTGCGAATCAACCAGGGCGAAAGAACGAGAAAAAAAATCACCGACGACAGCACAACTCCGGCCAGCGAGGGCAAGTGGCGTTTAAACCGCTGCCGCCAGATCCAGAGGCCGCAGAACGGCAGAAAAGTCAGCATCGACGGATTGGCCAGCGCGCCCACGCCCCACAATGCACCGAAGACTAACCATCCACGCATGCCGGCCCATTCTTCCATCTCGAGAGCAACCAGAAAAATCAGGCTGAGGATGAGCGGCGTAAAAGTCGTATCCCACAGCCAGTGAATCGACCAATACCAGACGTACGGCAACAGCGCCCAGGTTCCCGCCGAC
>Ga0116125_1000811_pt1 | contig 14352 bp, 18 predicted proteins | sample June2015DPH_16_1_2_FD_89729 | JGI IMG/M metagenome (GOLD analysis project Ga0116125, IMG submission 89729) | Peatland microbial communities from SPRUCE experiment site at the Marcell Experimental Forest, Minnesota, USA - June2015DPH_16_10 | ecosystem: Environmental > Terrestrial > Soil >...
CACCAGTGTTTTCACCACCCAGGCGAACGATAACGCTACCGAGCCGATGGCGAAGAGGTTGATCATCGACTTCGGCATCTTACGGCCGAAGAGGCCGTTCAGCAGGAAGCCGAGCAACGGAAAGATCGGTATGAGCCAGAGATACATTAATTTTTGGCCGCGGATGAACGCGGATGAACGCGCACAGTTTTCATGTCAATATTTCATCGAGCTGATGTCATCGATCAGCAGTGTCTCGCGATTCTTGAACACGGTCAGAATAATTGCCAATCCTACGGCTGCCTCCGCCGCGGCTACCACCATCACAAAGAAGCTGAAAATATGGCCGTCCACTTTTTTCAGCGTGTAGGAAAACGTGATGAACGTCAGATTCACGGCGTTGAGCATGAGCTCAATGGACATGAACACGGTGATGATGTTGCGGCGATAGATGAAGCCCGCCACGCCCAACCCAAAAAGAATAGCGCTCAGAATCAGGTACCAGCTAATGGGAACACTTGTCGGCATTCTTCAAACCTCCCGTCTCGCAAGCACAATCGCGCCAAGGATGGCGATCAAGATCAGCACTGACGTCACTTCAAACGGCAGCAGGTAAACGGTGAAGAGTTTCCTGCCGATCGCTGCAGCCGTCCCACCCATGTAGGCGCCGAATACCACGCCTTCCGTTTTGGGAAGCATGGCCTGGATGATGAAGCTGATCAATCCCAGGAACGCGGCTAGCAGAAACATCCCGAGGTATCTATTCAAGAGCGGGATCTGCCGCGAGGTAGCTTCTGCGCCCGCGTTCAATAGCATGATGACGAAGACAAAGAGCACCATGATGGCGCCCGCATAGACAATCATCTGCGCGGCTGCGATAAACTCACCGCCCAACTGCAGATAGATGAGCGCAAGCGAGCCCATCACGCCAATCAACGAGAGAGCGCTCGCGATGGGGTGGGTTTGAGCCACCAGGCTGACGCCGCAAAACACGGCGATACCGGCGAAGATTAGGAAGATCAGCGCAGTCATAGTTTCATTTCGAAGTGAGTGCCACCACCAGTCCAGTGGCCAGCAGGTTGACAATGGCGAGCGGGAACAGCACGATCCAGGCGAAGCGCATCAACTGATCGTAACGGAAATGCGGTAGCGTTCCACGCACCCAAATGAACAGGAACAGAAGCAAGCCCACTTTCCCGCAGAACCAGAACAGGGCCATCAAAATCGTCTTCAACACCGGCACGAAGAGAGATAGACCAAATAGCGCAGCGATTCCGAGGAAGACCAAGCCCGTGGCGGGTAGCGTGAACTTGTCCATTCGGCGCGCCGGATGCAGGCCATGAAAAACAGCAATCAGCCCGCCGAATACGAATATCAGGATTGGTATGAAGTTGGAGTAAGGCTCTGGAAACGGGGGCTGCCATCCGCCCAGAAACAACAGAGTCGCCACCGCGGTAACGGTAACCATGTTGGCGTATTCGGCCATGAAAAAGGCCGCGAAGCTCATGCTGCTGTACTCGGTATGGAAGCCGGCTACTAATTCGTTTTCGGCTTCGGGCAAATCGAAGGGCACGCGATTGGTTTCCGCGAATCCGGCGATGACGAAGATGCAGAATCCTACGATCTCGGGGAACACGTTCCAGCGAGGGATGAAACCCAGCCAGTAGCCGCTCTGATAGTCCACCATTTCGCGGAAGCTGAGCGTGTTAGCAAGCAGCAAGGGAGCGGCGATTGCGAGGGCCAGGGGCAATTCGTAGCTGATCATCTGCGCGGAACTGCGCAAACCGCCCAGCAACGAATATTTGTTGTTCGAAGCCCAACCGCCCAGCGCCACGCCGTAGACGCCCACCGACGAAACCGCCAGCACGAACAGAATGCCGATGTTGAGATCGGTGAGCTGCATCCAAGTGGTAACGTGCCCAATTGTGATCTGAGGGCCGAACGGAATTACGGCGATCGAAATCAGCGCCAGCACTACGGCGATGAACGGGGCTAATAAATAGAAAAACTTATTTACGTGCGAAGGCAGCACACCTTCTTTGGTGATGAGCTTCACCACATCCGCCAGGGGCTGCAGTAAACCGTGCGGGCCAACACGATAGGGTCCGATGCGGAGCTGAATGTGCCCGATCACCTTGCGCTCAATCCACTGCAAATACGCGAGCGTTGTGAGGAGCACAAAGGCGACCACCGCCGCCTTGATAAGGCTGAGGATTAAGAAATTCTGTAAGAAATCCATTCGTGACTCTACGGCCGCTCGCCGGAGTACAACCCACCCGGCGCTTCAAGCACGGAGCTGAGCGTCTTGGAATAACGTCCCAATGAGCCAGAGGTAAAGAGAGTATCGCGCGACGACTGTATCAAGTCCGGACGCGAACCGGACGGCACGTGGCCGTTCACTGGCGTAGTTTGCGCTGCTCCTCCCGATGCGACGATTGGCAAAGGAATATTATAACCATGCACGGTGGCGCGAATCTCGTTAAAAACTTTGTCGGGCGACCAGATGCCGATGTTGATCCCCATTTCCTTGGACACCAGGCCGATGATCTCGAGGTCCGGCTTGGTCCCCATCACTTGTAAACCAGCCTTCAGCCGCTGCACTTCCCCGCACACGTTGGTGACTGTCCCATTTTTTTCGTAAGCCGAAGCCGCCGGGAACACAACGTCAGCGCGCTGCCCGGTCTCGGTGAGGAACATCTCGTTCGCTACTACGAAGGCTTTTTCAGAAGCGAGCGGGCTATGCTTCAACGGATTCGCCCCCACCACCCACAAGACATCAAGATCCGCCGATGCGAGAATTTCGTCGTACGCGAGCCCGGGCTCACCGACGGGGCGATATCCCGGACCGAGCCTGGGCGAGAGCCCCATGTCGGATGCGCCGCGCGAATTCGAATAGTCCACCAGGCAGATGTATTTCACCGGGATGCCGAGCGAATCGCCAAAAGCAACCAGCTTGTGGACGGCTTCGCCTTTAATCACGTCTCCGAAGACGATAACCAGTTCCGGCTCGGCCTTCAGTTGATCGCGAAGCGATTCCACATCCGCCAGTTCCTGGCCAGGAACGGTCATGATGCTGCGGACCGCTTGCTTCTGCTCGCGCACCGGCCCCGGCGTAACGGTGTAGATGTGGGCATTGTGATGGCGGAAATTAGCGCGGATCTGGAACGCTAAGAAGGGATGCTGCTGCGAAAGATCGCTCCCGATCACAAGAATCGCCTTGCTCGTGTGAAGATCGTCCGTGGTGGCGAGGGCGGCGGTTTTCCCGCTAAGCGCGTCTAACAATGTCGCAACGTCGCCGGTGCGGTGATGATCGATGCTGTTCGTTCCTAAAGCCTCGCGAGCGAATTTCTGCAGGTAGTAATTTTCCTCGTTGGAGGTGTGGTTGGACCCGATCACCGCGAACTTGCCGTCACGCGCCTTCACTTCTTTGAACTTCTGCGCCACTACGGCTAACGCTTCGGTCCAGGATACCGGCTCCAACGCGCCGTTCTTGCGTAGCATTGGGGATTGCAGGCGCTCCGGGCTATGCACGAAATCGAAGGCGTAGCGTCCCTTGATGCAAAGAAATTCGCCGTTGATCCCCGAGTGATCGCGATTGTTGCCGCGGATGATCTCGTTGTTGCGGACGCCCAGCGTGGTCTTGCAGCCGTTGGAGCAATGCGTACAAATGGTTCCGACGTGGTGCATTTCCCAGGGCCGCGTTTTATAGCGATACATCCCGCTGGTCAGCGCGCCCACCGGGCAGATGTCGATGCACATGCCGCATTCGTCGCACTCCAGGTGATCGAAATGGTTGGGAGCGATCTCCGCATGAGCGCCGCGATTGATCACGCCCAGCGCGTTCACGCCCATCCCCTCATCGCAGACGCGCACGCAGCGATAACAAAGGATGCAGCGCGGGGCATCGAAAAAGACTACGGGCGACCATTGCTGTTCGTCCACATGCAGCTTTTGCTCCACGAAGCGGCTTTCGCCCGCGCCGTAGCGGAACGTCATGTCCTGCAGCTCGCATTCGCCGCCCTTGTCGCAAACCGGACAATCCAACGGATGATTGGTGAGCAGAAATTCGATGGTCCCCTTGCGTGCCTCGCGAACCGTCGGCGATTCGGTGCGCACCACCATGCCCTCAGCCACCGGCGTGGTACAGGCCACCTGCAGCTTGGGCGTCTTCTCAATTTCCACCAGGCACATGCGGCAAGCGGCTACCGATTCCAATCCTTCGTAATAGCAAAAGGACGGGATCTCGATGCCAACCTGCTTGGCGGCGTTAATGACTAGAGTCCCAGGCACTGTTTTGACGGCCTTGCCGTCGATGGTTAGATTAATGTCGCTCATCGTTGATTTTCTTCAAGCAAACACTGGCTCGGCTGCGTGCGCGTACGGACAGGGACGCCCATTCAAATGCGCCTCGAAATCCTCGGGGAACTTCTCGACAATGGATATAGTCGGCATGGCCGCCGCATCGCCCAGCGCGCAAAACGTCCGGCCCAGCATATTCTTCGAGAGCTCGCCGATCAACGGAATATCGCTCTTCTGTCCGCCGCCGTCATGGAACCGCTGCAGCATTTTCTTCAACCAGGCGGTGCCTTCGCGGCAAGGAATGCACCAGCCACAACTTTCGTGCGCGTAAAACTTCATGATGCGCAGTGCGAATCGAACCATGCAGGTGTCTTCATCCAGAACCACCGTGCCGCCCGAGCCGAGCATGCTCTTGACCTTGGCCAGCGTATCGAAGTCCATCGGGATATCGCACTCTTCCGCTTTGAGGAGCGGGCAGGACGAACCACCCGGAACCACTGCCTTCAGCTTCTTGCCATTGCGCATCCCGCCGCCAACTTCGTAAATCATCCGCAGAAGATTGAAGCCCACGGGCAATTCATATACGCCGGGCTTGTTGATATGTCCGGAGAGACAAATCATGCGCGTGCCGCCATTCTTCGGAGGTCCTAACGCAGCGAAAGCCGCGCCTCCGTCGCGAATGATGGCCGGCACGGCGGAAAGAGTTTCTACATTATTGATCAGCGTGGGAGACTGCCACGCGCCCACCACCGCGGGAAACGGCGGCTTCATGCGCGGGATGCCGCGCTTGCCTTCAATGGAATCGAGCAACGCAGTTTCCTCACCGCACTCGTAGGCGCCAGCGCCCGAATGCGTGTAGATGTCGAAGTCGAATCCGGTGCCCTGAATGTTCTTGCCCAGGTAGCCGCGCGAGTACGCCTCCGAGATGGCGCGATCCATGGCTTCGATCAAGTAGCGATACTCGCCGCGTATATAGATGTAGCCCTTTTGGGCGCCGATGGCGCGGCCGGCGATCAGAATGCCTTCCAACAACTGGTGCGGATCGTTCTCCATCAGCAGACGGTCCTTGCAGGTGCCGGGCTCGCTTTCGTCGGCATTAATAATGACGTATTTCGGCTTGGGCGAAGTGCGCGGCACAAAACTCCACTTAAGGCCGGCTGGAAACCCAGCGCCCCCGCGCCCGCGCAAGGCCGATGCTTTCACTTCCTCGATAATCTGCTCTGGCGTCATTTCCATGGCCTTGAAAAAGGCCTTGAAGCCGTCGGTAGCAAGATAGGTATCGAGCGACGCCGAATTCGCGAGGCCAAAACGCTTGGTGACGATCTTTACTTCAAGTGGATGAGGTTCGTTATAGAGCATTGTTTCCTGGGATCAATGCGATCCGGGGCCGCGATAGGTCTCAAGATTGAGTACACGCTCTTCAAGTGCGGCTAAGCGCTGAGCCGTGGTCGAATCGGACACCTCAAGCAGGTGCATCCGCGCCGACTGGCCTTTGCCGTATCCGTGGAATGACGTCAGGAGCCGCGTTTCGACGTCACGAATCAGTTCCGTCAGGCGGTCACCGAGAACCTCGAGCTTAGCGTCAAGCTTCGCGTCCAGTCTCGCTTCCATCTCAGCTAAATCCTTATTGAGGATGGCCCCCATCTCAGCCAAATCTTTCTTAGTCGCTAGCTCACCGTTATCCATAACTATTGCTTCCTTCTCAAATCCTCAATCAGCTTATTGAACTTCTCCGGCGTTACATTGTGATGAAAGTCGTAATTCAACTGGATCGCCGGCGCCCAACTGCACGCACCCATACACTCCACCTCTTCGAGCGAAAACTGTCCGTCGGGTGTGGTTTCCTTGTTTCCAATGCCCAACGTCTTGGAGGCGTGTTCGTACAGCTCTTCACCGCCCGTGAGCAGGCAACTGATATTGGTGCAAACCTGAACGTGGACCTTGCCCTGCGGCTTGGTGTGCAGCATGGAATAGTAGCCCACCACTTCGTCCACCTGCAGCGGAGTCACCTTGCAGCGACGGGCCACTTCCTCGATCAACTCGTGCGAAATATGCCCGACTTCATCCTGCGCATAGAGCAGCATGGGGACCACCGCGGAGCGCGTACGGCCCGGAGGATAGCTTTCCAGCATTTTGGCAAATCTAGCTTCAAGATCGGGCGAGAAAATCATCAGCGATCCACGTCCCCCAGTACAAAATCCATGCTTCCGAGCGCCGCGATGGAATCGGCCAGAAGACGGCCTTCGAGCAGCGCCGGCAGCGCCTGCAAATTTCCGAAGCTGGGGGTGCGCATGAAGACCCGGTACGGTTTCGACGTTCCATCGCTCACCACGTAATATCCGATCTCGCCGCGCGGCGATTCCACTGCCTGATAAACCTCGCCGGCCGGCACGCGGAAGCCTTCCGTGACGATCTTGAAATGATAAATCAGCGCTTCCATCTGGGTTTTCATCTTTTCGCGCTCGGGTAGCACAATCTTCGGTGCATCCGCCTGCCAGGCGCCCTCGGGCATGCCTTCCAGCGCTTGCGTGATGATGCGCGCACTCTGCCGCATCTCGCCTAAGCGCACCCGGTACCGCGCGAACACATCGTTCTCGGTGCGCGTGCAGATTTCGAAATCGAATTTATCGTAGCTCGAGTATGGCTCGGCTTTCCGGATATCCCATTTCACACCCGCGGCACGAATCATCGGCCCGGTAACACCCAGATCGAGCAGATTTTCGAGCGGCGCGATGCCCACTCCCTGGGTTCGGCGAGTCCAGATAGGGTTGGTATCCAGCAGTTCCTCGTATTCGTCTACCTTGCTCGGAAACGCCCGGATGAATTTTCCCACCACGTGCTGCCAGCCGCGCGGCGGCTCCAAGGCCAGCCCTCCAATGCGGATGTAGCTGGTCATCATGCGCTGGCCTGAGAACATTTCGAGAATCCGGAGAATGTCCTCGCGCTCGCGGAAGCAATAGAAAAAGACGCTCATCGCGCCGATATCCAACGCATGCGTGCCCAGCCAGACCAGATGGCTGTTCAAGCGCGAGAACTCGGCCATCATAACGCGCATCCATTGCGCCCGGGGTGGGATTTCGATATCGCCTATCAGTTTCTCAACCGCCAGCGCGTACACCAGGTTGTTCGAGAGGTTCGCCAGATAGTCTACGCGGTCCGTCAGCGTAACCACTTGCTGCCAGGTCTTGACCTCGCATTCCTTTTCGATCCCGGTGTGCAGGAAGCCGATATCCGGAATGGCAGTAACGATGGTTTCTCCGTCCAGCTCCAAAACCACGCGCAGCACACCATGGGTGGAAGGGTGCTGCGGACCCATGTTCAGGGTCATCCGCCGGCTGGACGTTTCTGGTGGGGCAACCACCGTCTGTTCCGCGTCAGCCGCTGAAATCGTTCCTGTGTGTAATGTGCTTTCGAGCATGCTGGGTCCTATTCGTCCTGATAGCTGTACTTGTGGCCGTGCACGGGGAAATCTTTTCGCAGCGGGTGGCCTTCCCAATCGCTCGGCATCAAAATGCGTCGCAGATCGGGGTGCCCTCGAAACGTGACGCCAAACATGTCAAATACTTCGCGCTCATACCAATTGGCGGACCGCCATACGCCGGTAACGGAATCTATCTCGCACTCCGATTCGGCAACCCAGCACTTCAAGCGGAATCGCTTGTTCCGATCGAGAGAATGCAACAGGTACACCACCTCGAAGCGCGGATCTGCCGGATGCCAATCCACCGCCGTGATACCGCTCAGGCGCAGAAAAGCCTGTTCGTCCTTCAGAAAACGGCACACTTCAACAATTCGCGCAGGCAGTATGAATAATGTTTGCTCGCCGCGCTCCGCGTGTCCGCCCGTGATAGCGTCCGGAAAGCGCGCTTCGAGCGCCGCGGCTACCGAATCTTCTTTCAGTTGATCTGGGAGCATGTTGATGAGTTCACGATTTAGGGTCTCGCCGGCTGGTCAGGACGGGGACCTCACTCGACCAGTCTAGCGCGCCCTTCTTCCAGACGTAAAAAAAGCCGCACACGATCAAGACGACGAACAAAAACATCTCGACGAACGCGAACATCTTCAACTCGCGGTAGACCACCGCCCAGGGATAAAGAAACACAGCCTCTATGTCAAACAGGATGAAAACAATGGCCACCAGGTAGAACTTCACGCTGAAACGCTCGCGTGCGCTGCCGGTAGGCGCAATCCCGCATTCATAGGGGGAATCCTTCACCCTGTCTTTCACCCGCTTGCCAAGCACGAAGGAAAGCGTGATCAGTGCGCCGGCCACCAGCACAGCCAGGATGGTCTGGACTAGTACGGGGAAATACGTTTCGGGATAAGTTGTGGGCATGAGATCAAAATTGTGAAACCGTAAGCTCTACAATTTGACTATAATGAGATCCGGCCTTCGGAGGCAAGTTTCTTGCTTTCCGAACTCCCGGTTCCCCCAGAGATTGCATGCAGGACGCTAGAACAAAAGAGATACAAATTGTTGTAAACGGACAAGTTCGCCGCGTCCGGGAGGGTCAGACTCTGGCCGAACTCCTGACGTCGCTCGAAATCGCCGGCGACCGAGTGGCCGTGGAACTGGACCGGAAGATCGTTCGCCGCTCGGAATGGGACACCATCACCGTGGGCCCCGGGGCGGCTTTAGAGATAGTACAATTCGTCGGAGGCGGGTAACGCCGAAGACCAAGCAATTTTTCCTATTGAATGCTGGGAGTAGGTCGGGTAGAATTTTAGAGGCCGTCCACATCCAAAACGTTAGCGGGGGATCATGTTCAAAACAAAGAAAAGTCGTTCTGAGAGCGAAGACGGTGCTCGCACCTACACCAGCAGTGATGTTTCCGACATCGCGCAAGTGAGCCTCCGGCAGTTGCAATGGTGGGACGAACGCAAGGTTGTTTCTCCGCAGCATGAAGGCCACAAGCGCGTTTATCAGTCGGCCGAGGTAATCGAAATTACAGTCATCGCTGAACTGCGCCGCAAAGGTTTCTCGCTCCAGAAGATTCGGCGGGTACTAAGGTTCCTGCAGCGTGAGATGGGTAAACGTCTGAGCGAAGTTCTGGAATCGGAGTCCGATCTTCACTTGGTGACGGATGGTAAGTCCATTTATCTGGAAGACCAGCAGGAACGGATCATCGATATCCTGAAGAACGCCAAGCAGCCGATGTTTCTGGTTTGCGTGAGCGACCAGGTACGCCGTTTAAACGACTCTCCCCGCAAGCCGGTGAAGGCTGAGGCCGCAGCGGCTGGATCCCGCCGTTCAGTTCGCGGCGCGTAAGAGATTGTAACGGACGTCCTCCACCGCCCGTATTTAATTCCGCTTGCATGTGAACGAATGCCAATCCTCGACCTCCTGATTGGCAAGCCACTGGCCGCCTCCGATGAAAGGGCCGAACGCATCGGACCAGTTGCCGGTATCGGCGTCTTCGGTCTGGATGCGCTGAGCTCAGCCGCTTACGGTCCGGAAGCGGCTCTCACGCTATTGATCCCACTCGGCGTCGCGGGGATTCACTACACAGTTCCAATCAGCGCTGCGATCATACTCCTTCTCACTATCGTTTATTTTTCCTACCGGCAGACCATCGGCGCGTATCCGGGCGGCGGCGGATCGTACACTGTGGCGCGCGAGAACCTCGGGCCTAGCGCGGGATTGCTGGCCGGCGTCGCGCTCATGATTGATTACATCCTGGTGGTCGCGGTCGGAATCTCGGCCGGCGTGGGAGCGTTGGTATCGGCGGTGCCCTCCCTCCAACCCCACACGTTGGCGATCTGTTTAGCGATTCTGATTATCATCACCATCATCAATCTCCGCGGGGTGCGGGAAGCAGGCCTCATCATCATGCTCCCGACTTATCTTTTCGTCGGCTGCCTGGCGGTCGCGATCCTCATTGGTCTCGCGAAGACGTTCGCGGAAGGTGGACATCCTACCCCAGTGATCGCTCCTCCCCAGATGGGCGCGGCTACGGAAGCCATAGGCGCGTGGATCTTGTTGAAGGCTTTCGCGAGCGGTTGCACCGCCATGACCGGCGTGGAGGCAGTAAGCAACGGAGTGAAAGCGTTTCGTGAACCGGCGGATCAGAACGCGCGGCGAACTCTGACAACTGTTATCGCGCTGCTGATCGTCCTGCTGGCAGGCATTGCGTGGCTGGTGAATATCTATCACATAGGCGCCACCGATCCCGGTGCGCCCGGATATCAGAGCATCATCTCCATGTTGGTGGCCGCGGTTCTGGGCAAGGGAATCTTTTACTACATAACCATTGCCTCCGTCCTCTTGGTTCTGGCGCTATCCGCAAACACTGCGTTTGCGGATTTCCCGCGACTGTGCCGCGTGATCGCGCTCGATCGATATCTGCCCTTGGCGTTCTCGCTCCGCGGAAGGCGCCTGGTTTACTCGGAAGGAATCTATGTTCTCGCGGCGCTCTCTGCCATACTCCTGATTATTTTCGGCGGCGTCACGGACCGCTTGATTCCACTGTTCGCCGTGGGGGCGTTCCTGGCGTTTACTCTGTCGCAGGCCGGGATGGTTTTTCATTGGCGACGATTGGGCGGGACCGGCGCGGCACACAGCATGGTCATCAACGGATTGGGAGCCATCGTTACTGCGATCACGGTGCTCATTGTGTTGGTGGCGAAGTTCGCCGAGGGAGCATGGATTACGGTGTTGCTAATTCCCGGACTACTTTTCGGGATGGTCATGGTCCGCCGTCACTATGACCGCGTAGTAACCGCGACCGCCAGTCCGACACCCTTGGAGCTTAAGGATTTTCGGCCGGCGCTGGTGGTGGTACCGATTCAACGTTGGAGCATTGTCGCGAAGAAGGCCGTCAGGTTTGCTTTAACTATGTCGCCGGAGATCATTGGCTTGCAGGTTGAAGCTGAACAAACCTACGACCTAAGGCCTGACTGGGAGCGCTATGTGGAGCAACCCGTCATGGAGATCGGTCTACCGACTCCAAAGCTGGTGGTGCTTGATTCTCCCTACCGCTTTGTCCTGGTGCCAATCGTGGACTATGTTCTCGAACTACAGAAGAAAGACCCCACGCGGCAGATCGCCGTCGTGATCCCTGAACTGGTTGAGCGCCACTGGTATTACTACTTTCTCCATAACCAGCGGGCAGCCGCTCTCAAGGCACTGTTGTATGTGCGGGGTAACCAACAAATCGCAGTTGTAAATGTACCGTGGTACTTGGACTTCTGAGCGATTAAGACGACGAATCGCGCTGCCGGGTCTTCGCCACTCCACTGAGGATCCCGAATCCGACCAGCACCACGACTCCAGTCCCAATCCACCGTGGCGGAACGTGCAGTAAGTAAGCTCCATAGGCCAATCCAACAACCATCAGGATGAAGCCTGCAACGTAAATTCCGAACGACATGTGTATCCTCCTCCGAGTCCTTCTTTAAACCCGCGATGTATGCTTTAGCAATCGCGCTTCCAGAGTTGCAACATCATCGGGATAAGTGATTTACCAGCAGCCAGACCGGCGCGGATTTACGCGGCAGGAAAAAAACTCATGTAAGATGCCCCACAGGCGGGACTAACTTGCCCGGATTGCGCATCTTAGCCTCAGGTGTGGTATATTGTTAGGAGCTTTTGAGACACTTGAGCGTCCATTTGAACCAGCTAGAGGAGCACCCCGTAGACCCCTCGTTTCCCGCCTCCTTACTGCAACAATCCAGACGTCAGGACTTTAATCGCTAGAAAGAGACCAGAGAAGAGAGAAAGTAACATGAAAGAAACAGGTACAGTGAAGTGGTTTAACGCCGGAAAAGGTTTTGGATTCATCCAGCGCGAGAATGGTGAGGACGTGTTCGTCCATTTTTCAGCCATCGAAGCAAGCGGTTATCGCACGCTGGACGAGGGCGCTCGTGTAACATTTGTCGTCAAGCGAGGTCCCAAGGGCCTGCAAGCAGAACAAGTCAGCTTAGCGTAAAGCTCTGGGGTGGCGTTTTTAGAAGCGCCGCCCCCTCCTCCATCAGCCCGGTGCAGCACACCGGCCAGCCCGGAATACGGTTAGTGGCCGAACCGGCTCCGTTATTTACGCATTACGCGTTGCGTCTTGCCGCTTGAAGGTGCGGCTTACATGCAGTTTCTTTACATGGGTTTCAGCCAGAACGCTAACGTTCGAAATTTTCGCTTTCAAGGCGTCGTTTCGCGAGAGCGCCCCTCGAAGACCGTCAAGAACCTCGAATTTCTATTGAGCGCCGACATGGCGCTATTGGCGCAGCATCGCATCCGCGTTCAAGACGGCCCCACGCTATGCCTGCAGATCCTGGGTGCCGCTTTCACCAGCGCCGAAGAGCAGGCCACGCACTTCGCCAGCTACGCAATCACACGCGAGGATGTCTCGGCATTCGCTTCGGCAAGAAGCGCCTTGGAAGAGACCAAAGCGGCGCGCCGCAAGCATCGTCCGCCCTTCAAACCGTCGCCGTCGTCGCAGTTGAAGTGGCCGCAGATGAAGTGAAGCATAGTTATTCTTCGAGCGCCGGGACATCCAGCCAGGCGCGCTTGCGCCACGATTCCAATCCCTTTTCGGCGAGTTGAACACCCTTGGCGCCTTCGAGTAAGTCCCAACGGAACGGCTCTCCTATAACGACGTGCCGCAGAAAAAGCTCCCATTGGCTCTTGAACGCGTTATCGAAACGCTCATCGGCGTCAAACAACTGCCAGTCGTGAAAATAATCGTGCGGGTTTTCCACGTCCGGATTCCACACCGGCCGCGGCGTTCGATCCCCGGATTGGACCCAGCAATTCCTGAGACCGGCAACTGCAGAGCCTTCGGTTCCTTCCACCTGAATAGTTAGTAGATCGTCGCGCCGCACCCGCACACACCACGATGAATTGAAGTGCGCCACGACGCCGCCTTCCAACTCGAAAGATGCATAGGCTGCATCGTCGGCAGTGGCATCGTACGGACGGCCGGATTCATCCCAGCGCCGCGGAATGTGCGTCGCGCCCAGGCAGGAAACCGCGCGGACCGGACCAAACAAATCGTCCAGGACATAACGCCAGTGACACAGCATGTCCATGATGATTCCGCCGCCGTCTTCTTTGCGGTAGTTCCAGGAAGGTCGCTGCGCCGCCGTGGTTTCGCCGTCAAAAACCCAATATCCGAATTCGCCACGGACGGAAAATATCCGGCCGAAGAATCCGCGGTCGCGAAGCGCCCTCAACTTCAGCAATCCCGGCAGCCACAGCTTATCCTGCACCACGCCGTGCTTCACGCCGGCTTTTTGAGCGAGCCGATAAAGCTCGTAAGCCGCTTCCAAACTGTCAGCACTCGGTTTCTCGCAATAGATGTGCTTTCCGGCAGCGATGGCTTTCCGGACACACTCCGCACGGCGATCGGTGGTCTGCGCGTCGAAATAAATGGAGTACTCCGGATCGGCCAGCGCAGCCTCCAGATCGGTGGTCCAGGGCAAACCACCGTGGTCGCGCGCGAGAGTTTCCAGTTTGGCTGCGTTGCGCCCTACCAACAATAGCCGCGGGAGAATCGTCTCATTATCTGAAATCTTGACGCCACCCTGGGCGATGATCGCGAGGATGGAGCGTTCCAGGTGCTGATTCGCCCCCATGCGTCCGGTGACGCCGTTCATGATGATGCCCACGGAATGCACGTTTCTCGTTTCTCGTTTCTCGTTAACGCTGAGGTCTCGCGCCGTCGGGCAACCGGGGAGCTTCAATGCCGGCTCGAGGCAGCGTCCCGTCCAACTCCTGGCGCCAGTGCGCCACGTCGCCGGCTGGGCCGTAGCAGTAGATCATGCGCAGTGGAGTGGAGCCTACATTCGTTAACTGATGGAACACGCGCGGTGGAATATACACAGCTTGACCGACTCCGAGCGTCGTCTTCTCATCGCCCAGGCACATCTCACCCTCGCCTTCCAGGACAAAGTAAATCTCTTCCTGATCCTGGTTGTGCCATGGCACTTGTCCGCCCTTTGGATCGAGCGTGACGTGACCCAGCGAAAAGGCTGTGGCCTGAATTGGGCTGGCGCCGCCCACTACATTTTGAGTGCGTCGCCCGGCCGGATAAGTTCTTCCAGCGATTTTTGCAAGATCGGCGATGATCATGGATCAGA
>Ga0116125_1000816_pt1 | contig 14316 bp, 10 predicted proteins | sample June2015DPH_16_1_2_FD_89729 | JGI IMG/M metagenome (GOLD analysis project Ga0116125, IMG submission 89729) | Peatland microbial communities from SPRUCE experiment site at the Marcell Experimental Forest, Minnesota, USA - June2015DPH_16_10 | ecosystem: Environmental > Terrestrial > Soil >...
GAAAAATAAAAAGTCTTGATGATCAGGAAGCGTTGAAGGTTGCGGGGGTCCATCAGACCATTCGCATCGATCCTTTCAAACCTCCGGCGGCCTTTCAGCCTTTGGGCGGCGTTGCAGTGATTGCAGACAATACCTGGGCTGCATTCCAGGGGCGCAAAAAGCTCAAGATCACTTGGGACAACGGACCGAATGAATCCTACGATTCGGTTGAATACAAGAAGGAACTGCAAGAGACGGCGCACAAGCCGGGCAAGCTTATCCGCAGCGTGGGCGACTCCGGAAAAGCGTTTCCTGCCGAGAACGTGTTTGAGGCAGACTACTACGTTCCGCTCCTGTCCCACGTACCGATGGAACCCATGGTGGCGGTGGCCGAATTCAAGGACGGGAAAGTCAGAGCCTGGGCGCCCACCCAAAATCCTCAAGCTGTGCAGGCGATCGTCTCCTCGGAACTTGGCATCCCAGTACAGGATGTGATTTGCGACGTCACATTGTTGGGTGGTGGATTCGGAAGAAAATCCAAGCCTGACTACGTCGCCGAGGCTGCGGTCTTATCCAAGAAACTGGGCCGTCCGGTAAAAGTTGTGTGGACCCGGGAAGACGACGTCAAGTTTGACTACTACAACGCAGTGGCCGCGATGTACATGAAGGCGGCACTTGATGACAAGGGAAAACCCACGGCGTGGCTGCAGAGATCGGTATTTCCACCGATTACCTCCATCTTCGACGTGAACGCGGTCTACGGAGATCCGCCTCACCTGGCGCAAGGTTGGACGGATCTTCCTTATGATTTGCCCAACATACGCATCGAGAACGGTCCGGCGCAGGCGCATGTCAGGATCGGATGGCTGCGATCCGTGGCCAACATCTATCATGCCTTTGCCGTCCAATGTTTTACGGATGAACTGGCCCATCGCGCCAATCGCGATCCGGTTGAGTATCTACTCGACTTAGTCGGGACGGCTCGCACCTTGGATTTCACCAACGTGGACTACCCAAACTATGGTGCCGACTACAAAACCTATCCCTGGGAAACGGGACGACTGCGGAACGTCATCGAAATGGCTGCCAGCAAGTCCGGTTGGGCGAACAAGAAGAGCGCGAAGGGCCATGGGTTTGGATTCGCAGCGCATCGCAGTTTCTTGACCTATGTGGCCACGGTGGTCGAGGTGGAGGTGACAGATGACGGCGAGATCAGCATCCCCCGCGTTGACACCGCGCTGGATGCGGGAGTCGTCGTTAATCCGGAGGCGGTGCGCGCCCAATTCGAAGGCGCGGTGGTCTTCGGTACAAGCGTTGTTCGCAGCGGAGAGATCACGGCCAAGAACGGCGTAATCCAGCAATCCAATTTCAATGATTATCCCGTGGCTCGAATCAACGAAGTCCCGGCTCAGACGAATGTCTACATTGCGGAGAGTTCGGCGCCGCCAGCTGGCGTGGGAGAGCCCGGCGTGCCTCCGTTTGTGGCCGCATTTTGCAATGCGATTTTCGCTGCAACAGGCAAGCGAGTCCGCGATTTGCCACTCTCGAGCAACAGCCTGTTCGCATAAGATTGCGGAGCACGACTACAGTGGAGGCTCTTTATTATGACTCTCAATGAGTATGACTCCAATCAATCTCGCTCGGATCGTTCGGAGTCGCCTGTGCGGGAAAAAATCATTGCGAATCAGTACTCCGGTTTCAGCCGGAGAGAGTTTCTGGGCATGACTGCCGCATCCCTCTTGATGACCGGAACACTAAGCGGGTCCGAAGCCACGGATCGTAAGAATGGGATTCCATATCGACCGCTGGGCCGCACCGGTGAAAAAGTTTCGCTGATCGGGCTCGGCGGCTATCACCTGGCTCGACAGAGCGATACGGAAGAAAGTATTCGAATCATTCGTGCGGGAATTGATGAGGGAATCAACTTTCTCGATAATTGCTGGGACTACAACGGAGGAGAGAGCGAAATTCGAATGGGCAAGGCACTGCGCGACGGTTATCGCGAAAAGGCCTTCCTGATGACCAAGATCGATGGTCGAACCAGAACCGCCGCGACGTCGCAACTCAACGAATCGCTGCGGAGGCTGCAGACCGATCGAGTGGACTTACTCCAATTCCATGAAGTGATTCGGGATACTGACCCGGACCGCATTTTTGCTCAAGCTGGCGGGATGGAGGCTGTGATCGAAGCTCAGAAAGCGGGCAAGGTCCGTTTTATCGGCTTCACCGGCCACAAAAGTCCAGAGATTCATTTGAAGATGCTGGGCACGGCTTCGAAGCACGGGTTCAGGTTCGATGCGGTGCAGATGCCTCTCAACGTGATGGATGCTCACTTTAACAGTTTCGAAAAAAGAGTCCTCCCGGTTTTGACAGAGAACGGTATTGGGGTGCTTGGCATGAAACCGATGGGCGACCACATCATCCTTGAGAGCAAGACCGTTACGGCGACCGAGTGTCTGTATTACTCGATGAATCTTCCGACGAGCGTGGTCATCACCGGCTGCGACTCGATGCCCATCCTGCAGCAAGCTCTCCACGCTGCCCGCAGTTTTCAGCCGATGGACTCTTCCCAAGTTGCGGCTCTTCTGGCAAAAACCACAAAGGCTGCGGAAGCAGGGCAATTCGAACTGTACAAGACCAGTCACCAGTTTGACGGCACCTACGCCAATCCGCAGTGGCTTGGCTAAAAATAGACGATCTCAAAGGGTCTGACGAATCTGAACTCTATTGAGGCAGCCAGCCCGGTCCTTCTGCAGTTGGTTCCATCACGTCCTGGGCGGGTGGGAAGCTTGGCCGGGAAATCCCCAGCTTCTGCATCTTGTGGATCAGGGTAGTGCGCTTCAGGCCAAGTTTGGCGGCTGCGCCCTTCGGTCCGCCGATCACCCACCGGACTTCCTCCAGCGTTCGCAGAATCAAAGAGCGCTCGGATTCCCTGAGAGTAGTTGCGGCTCTCGAGACGACAGCAGGCTGAACCCCTGTCGATGGCAAGGGATTGGGGAGCACACCATCGTCGGAAAGGATCACGGCGCGCTCGATCAGGTTCTGCAGCTCGCGGATGTTGCCCGGCCACTGATATGACGTGAGCGCAGACATAGTTGTCGGAGGAATGTGCTCGATCCGGCGATTCATCCGGCGGCCATAAATCTCGACAAAGTGGGCTACAAGTTCCGGGATGTCTTCGCGGCGTTCGCGTAAAGGCGGCAAGAGGACCGGAAATACATTCAGACGGTAGTAGAGATCGCTGCGAAACTCACCCCGGTTCGCCATCTCCATCAGATTGCGATTCGTGGCTGCCACCAGCCGAACGTCTACCTGATGAGTGCGAGTGCTGCCCAGGCGCTCGAACTCCTGTTCCTGCAGAACGCGCAGCAACTTCGGTTGCAACGCGGGAGGAATGTCCCCTACTTCATCCAGGAAAAGCGTGCCTTTATCAGCTAGTTCGAAACGGCCAACCTTTTGCGCAATGGCTCCGGTGAATGCGCCCTTCTCGTGGCCAAAAAGTTCACTCTCCAGCAGATCCAGCGGAATTGCTGCGCAATTCAGCCTCACAAAGGGTCGTCCGCACCGCGAGCTGAGATTATGAATCGCGTGCGCAATCAGCTCCTTGCCGGTGCCGGTCTCTCCCTGGATAAGAACAGTCGAATCCGTGGGCGCAACCCGTTCAACCTGTTCGAGCACCGACTCCAAAGCAGGGCTGCTGCCGATGACCTGCTCAAATCTGCGCTCAAAAACTACTTGATCAACACTACCAATCCTTTGGATAGCCCCCACAGAGAACCTCCCAGATCGCACGCCCACTTTCATCGACCTTAATTCTCCAGAGCCGCTCGAACGCTCTCGAGCAGTACTTCATCATCAAACGGTTTGGCCAGGAACTCTACTGCTCCCGCTCTTAGCGCTTGCATCCGCAGTTTTGTGTCGCCATGTGCCGTGATGAAGATAGTTGGAATCTTGCAATGCTCAGCGTTCAGTCTCGCCTGCAGTTCCAGACCGGACATTCCCGGCATGCGGATATCCGCGATCAGGCAGGCAGTCTCCCCCTGGTGGCCTGACTTCAGGAACTCTTCCGCTGATGCAAACGCCCTTGACGGCAGTCCGACAGATTTCATCATGCCTTGCAGTGCACCCCGCATTAACTCATCATCATCGACAATCGCAACCATTTTTTTGTTCCTCTCAATAGCCATGCTTCGACGGTATCCTTCCGTGGGAAACAGCGCAATCACACGTTGGGAAGCGCGCAATCATACTTTGGTATGAGATCTGTAAGGCATGACCTGGCTCCTGGCGCCGGCGTGAATCTACTCGTGAGGATCAAACCGGGTGGGAAGGGTGAGGTGAAAGCTTGCACCACGCGGAGGGTTGTCGGTAACCCACAGGCGGCCGCCATGCAACTCCACAATCGATCGGCTGATACGAAGCCCCATGCCGGTGCCATGAGGCTTGGTGGTAAAGAAGGCGTTGAATATCTGGTCCACCTGTTGCGGCGGGATCCCCACGCCTGTATCGCTGACCGAGACCGCAACTTGCCCGGTCTCCCCTGGCTGTGAGTTGATGGTGAGCTCACGCGGCCCTTCCACATCTCTCATCGCCTCAATGCTGTTCAGCATGAGATTCATCAGCACCTGCTGCAACTGGACGCGATCCCCCAGCACGTGGGGGAGACCTGGGGCCAGGCCGGTCCGGATCGATATGGAGTATCGCGCCGCTTCACCGCGCAGCAGCGCGACCATTTCGCGAATGACTTCATTTACATTAACCAACTGCCGTTGGGGTGTGCCTTTCTTGAAGAGCTGGCGGACACGGCTTATGATTTCCGCCGCTCGTGTGGTGTCTGTAATGGTTCTCGATGCGGCTTCGCGCGCCTCTTCCAGATCGGGTGGATCGCGCATCAGCCATCGCAAGCAAGTATGTGCGTCGGTGACGGCGGCAGCAATCGGTTGATTTATTTCGTGCGAAAGGGAAGCGGTTAACTCGCCCATGGTGGTCATCCGGCTGACGCGTGTGAGATCCGAGTTCGCCTGACGCAAGGCTTCTTGGGCATGATTCCGGGAATCCTCGACGCGTCGCTTTATTTCGATTAACGCCGCAATGAGTAAAGTCGCCAACACAAAGACTGCAAATCGGAAGAAGACTGCGGGCTCGACGGCGGGCGGGATGGTCCTCCGCAGGAATAGGTATCCAAAGGCCAAAGCGGAGAGTCCGATCGATAAGAGGCCCGGTCCTAATCCTCCGAACAGACTGCTCACTGCGACAGCAAGAAGGAAGCAGGACGCGGGCGCATCGATAGGCCATGCCACCGCCAGCGCGACGCCGCAAGAAATCGCCGCCAGACCGTAACGTTGAAGTTGGGAAAGCGCTTTCATTCACGATGGCCGGGCGGAAGCTCAAGCTTCGCCGCCATTCTTACCAGTTCGGCCAGCGATGGAGCCTGCATTTTCCGCATCACATGCCCCCGTTGGATCTTCACGGTAACTTCACTGGTCCCGAGTTTAAAACCTACTTGCTTATTGAGCATTCCCGAAACTACCAGGCTCATGACTTCGCGCTCGCGCGCGGTCAGCGACTCGTAGCGCTTTCGCAACTCGGTAAGCTCGCTGTGCTGTTGGCGCGATATTTGATCGCGGTCCAAAGCCTGGTAAATCGCATCCAGCAGGTCCTGGTCGCGAAAAGGCTTGGTAAGAAACTCCACAGCGCCGGATTTCATGGCCCGCACCGACATCGGAATATCTCCGTGGCCGGTGATAAAGATGATGGGAATCCGGATGCCCGCGTCCTCCAACTCCCGCTGAAAGTCCAGACCACTGACTCCGTGAAGTCGCACGTCTAAAACGAGGCAACTTGGTCCGTCCGGCCGCTTGCTGTGGAGGAACCCTTGCGGTGTGCCAAATGTCTCGGAACGCAAGCCAACCGACTTCAGCATGCCTTGTATCGAGCTACGCACAAGGTCGTCGTCATCGACGACAAAAACCGTGGGAGCGTCAGCGGCCGTCATTCACTCGCCTCGAACCCGATTCCGGGAAATTGGCCCGATGGTACAGCAGCCGGCAAGATCTATACGCACAACCGTAGCAAGACTCAACTGGAGTTGGAAGCGGGCGCAGTTTACCCTCAAGACAGCAATGCCGTCGGCAAGAAATCGAAAGACTGCACGCCATTTATCGAGGCTCATGGCCCTTAACCCGCTCTCGTCGATATGTCTGTGTCTCACATAGCCAATGATCAGAGATATGGTAGCGCAGTAACCTCAGCCCTGGGATGGTTAGCGAGGACCTAGAGCGGCCTTCTGGTGACCTCCTAACGAGTAAACGTGAGCGCTTGTGTCTCCATTTTGACCCTACTTTTCTGGACCGGCAATTGCACGTTCTTTACCAATATCGACTAGATCGACTGGGGCGGAGGTGGATCCAAAGGGGAATTGAAGAGGCAGTCGCGATTGTCGGATGTCGAAATATTGACAGTGCTATTAGCTTGTTGACGCCCCCGGAACAGGTGATCTGCTTCGTCCGCGTGCATCGAAGAGCCTTCGAGATCCTTGGTTTTGGAGAGTTGCATGCAATCCTGGGACGACGTAGACGCGACTGTAAGGAATCGATTGCCAGTGAAGGGTTGCCTAATGAGAGCACAAGGGAAAAACGCCCGGATCCTGTTCATCAGTGTGCAGATCTTGCTTGCAGCTAACAGCTTAGCCCAGACGGTTTCGGCGCCGGAACCGCCTCAGGTCAGGGCAAAGCATCATGTTGTATCCCTCACGCTGGATGCCGTGAATCAGAACGATCGGGATGCCTTCGCTTTCAATGGCAAGACGGTCGCTCCCGTTATCCGCGCTTCCCCGGGCGACGTTCTCAAAATCACCTACGTCAACAAGCTTCCGTCCAAGTCTCAGGAGTCATGTGCGGTCGAGCCTTGCATGGACATGACGAACTTGCATTTTCACGGCCTCAGCGTATCGCCGGATGCCCCGCAAGATGACGTGCTGACCATGCTGGCCAAGCCCGGCCAGGCGTTGCACTACTCGGTTCGCATTCCGCGCGATCATCCGCCCGGCCTGTTCTGGTACCACACTCATCCGCATGGCGAGAGTCACCGGCAGGTGTTGGACGGAATGTCAGGAGCCATCGTCATCGAGGGAATGGAACGTTATGTCCCCGAAGTAGAGCGCCTGCGTGAGCGGGTGTTCGTGGTGCGTGGCCGCTCCATCAAGCATGATCCGAATGCTGCCGAGCTCATGAGCGAGGTTGAAGTCCCAGCCAAGGGGTGCGGGGGAGAAAACGAGGCAGTCGAGGAGATCTTTACCCTGAACGGCGTGCTTCGGCCCGGAATCGAGATCGGGCCCGGGGAGCAGCAGTTTTGGCGCATCGTGAACGCTTCCGCGGATCGCTATCTGGACCTGCAACTGGATGGCGAGACTCTCGAAATCGTGGCGCTCGACGGGATGCCACTTGCGTACCGCGATCCCAAACATCCGGCGGAGATCGCCGATCATTTGTTGGTTGCACCGGCGGGACGGCTGGAGGCAATTGTGACCGGCCCACTTCTTGGCACGCATAGGATGCTGCGCACTCTGTGCGTGAACACAGGTCCGGCTGGGGATCCCAATCCGGGGATGGTGCTGGCGGATCTGGTGCCACCCAGCGCAGATCAACCGAACTTAATCAAGCCCAGGTCGGAGGCAGGGAGGAAGCAAGCACACGCGATCGACGAGCGTCCACCCGTGTACAAGCCAATCGATGTGGAGCCATTGAAACAGACTCCACCGGACTTTGTTGTGACCTTTACCGAGGACCAGAACGGCTTCTACATCAACGGTCAAAAATTTGCGATGGACGCGCCTCCGATGACAAGTGCTCGGGTCGGTACGTATCAGCATTGGCGCATCCTCAATGCAACTGCCGAACTACATCCTTTCCATATTCACCAGGTTCACTTCCTGGCTTATGCACAAAATGGTGGGCTACTTCCCGATCCCGCTTGGCTGGATACTGTGAATGTTCCTTTTGCCGGCTCCGTGGACGTCATTCTGGACTTCACCGACCCCATCATCAGGGGCATGTCGGTATTTCATTGTCATCTGCTGAATCACGAGGACAAAGGCATGATGGCCAAGATCCTGTTTAAGTAGACTCCTCGATCCTAGGCGCGATCGATAGCGCCGACCGCGGTGGAATTTCAGGCGGCTCGCTGACGGCGCGAGATCGCGACGGCCGACAGAGTGTCGAGATTTGGACGCCACAACCAGACAGGTTCGTGAGCCGCAGGCCTTTTGGGGTAGTTGATGTTGGCAGTTGGATTGCATCAACGAGGGGGAAGTGTTCCAACGAGATGCTGCAGCACGATTGACGCTTGCAGAAATGACGAAAAAGGAAGCTGGCATGGAAAGCAACTACGTGTTTCTTTGCGGAGTAATGTGGTGCAAGTTCGGACAGCGAGACGCCGGCAACGAACTACTCAGGGCTGCCGATTCCGGCGATCCAGACATAAAAGCATTGGCCCGAGCGATGTTTGCAAAAGGGTTGCCCCGCTCGAGAGACTGGGGAAAACAGGCGCAACCCTCGGGCGGCACGATGGTCGCCGGAGAACTGTGGGGATGAGATCATGCGCTGTTTGGCAAGGCGGCCCAAACACCAGCAGCGCGAGGAAGAAAATCAAGAAAAGATGCATGGGCTGAAAGATTCTTTCAAAACATAGAACACCTCATCCGGGTTAGAAAAGCTGCGTGCATCATCCCTGCACACAGCCCGATTTTTCCGTTCCTTAAATGACTGGCACCCTCCTTCGCCGGGCACTAAACGAGATACAGCTTCTCCGCCGGGATCTTCGTGGCCATCTGCTTATCGATGTTCAGGTGTGCCTTCAACATTTCGCTGGGAACGCGCCTGAGCCACTCATTTAGGGAGACATCCATGAACTGCTCAGCTGCGAACAGTTCCAGGACCACCAGGTCGGTATCGCCCGTGTTTTCAAAGTAGTGAGGTGCGTTGGAGGGAACAAACCCGACATCATTGGCACTAAAGTCCATTGTGCGGGCATTATCGACAGGAAAGAATACGGTCATGCGACCCTTGCCCGAGATCCAGTACTGCCATTCGGAGGCGTTCGGATGCCAGTGCATTTCACGCATGTGTCCAGGCTTGATGATGAGCAAGCCCGCGGCAATATGCCTGGAGACTGGAAAGTTGCGTGAGTCGACGACCCGGGCTTCGCCCGCGTCGCTGGATTTCAGGGGCTCCATGGACCGCATGCGGAAGGTGTATTGATACTTCGACGCAACTTGGTCGCCGCCGATTTCCGCCTTGTCCTGTTCGAGCGAGTTGGGTAAGTTGCCAGGGAAAATGTAGAGTGGCGCACCGGGCGTTTTGGCGAAGACGCTCTTATCCAGGCCTGTATTCTTTGCCAATACCTCGGGCGGCGTATGCGCCACCCATTCCGAGAGCAGCATAGTGCCATCCTCAGAAAAGTCCCCCTGATTGAAGATCAGAAGAAACTCGGTTCCGTCGGGACCAAGTCCTTGAATGGAATGCGGGAAGCCGGCCGGGAAAATCCATAGATCGCCTTCGCTGACATCGCCGATAAACATGGTGCCATCGGGGTTCATCACGGTGACGCGGGCATTGCCATAGAGGACATAAGCCCATTCGTCGGCAGTGTGCCAGTGCAATTCGCGATAGCTGCCTGCGGTGAGGCGCATCTGGACGCCGGCAATGTCCTTGGAAGAGGGAAGGACGCGCTGAGTCACTTCGTGGGTCCATCCGCCCTCTTCAACCCGCTTCTTCACCAGATCGAACGAGTACCAGATGGGCACCAGGTCGCCGTGGTCGGTGGGAGGCGGAGTGTTGGAGTTCGGGTTGAGATCCAGAAGAGGCTTGTTCTCCGGCCCGGGGTCGCTTGAGGAATGGTCGTGTTCCGCCTTCTGGGTGCTCGCTTTGTCTTGAGCACTGGCGGTCAGGCCGGCAAAAGCAGCGGTTGCCAGAGCTACCGAACTCATGCCAAGGAAGCTTCTCCGCGAGGGGTGTTCCATCATGGATCTTTCTTTCGTGTGGTCGATCATTTCCTAACCTCTCGTTTCCAGGGTGGGTCGATCGCCGATTGCGCTAGACGATCGGACGCCCTCAGACTCTCTCAATGTTCGGCTATGCAAATCCTCCGCCAAACCCGCGAAGCCCGAAGATGGCGGAATTGTTAAGGAAATCGCTGATTGATCGTGCTGAACCATGTCAATATTTGAGCACCTGTCGCGAGATCGTCTCCCTTTCCGCAGAAGACATTGGAGAACTGTGATCGCCCGCTAACACGCGCTGAAAAAGCAGGAATGGCCCCGACAAAGCCATCTTTCAAGATGCAATCTCGGCGTTGACGAAATTTAGAGGGAACTGCCCAACGCCATCCGGATTGCGGACGAGACGGTATTCGTAGAAGCGAGCATGACAACGGCTGAAGTGGCAACGCCACTCCAGGAGGTAACGAGAAACCGTCTCAGTCTGTGCAAAGCTGAACCTTTCTCTTTTCGCGGCTCCGCCCAATTGACCCTCTGCGTGGGTTGGTTAATTTCTTTGGTCATTGTTTCGATGGTTGGCGGGTCAGCGACAGCCACCACCGCTTCGTCGCGCGTAGCGAAGCCGAACGCCACAATGGAGGATGCTGCGAAGGTCTCGCGCAATGTTTTTTCGTTCGGGTAAGCGACAACGATGCTTTCATGGCCAGTTGTCGTCTGAAGGACTTCTATCACCGCGTACCGCGAATCCGGAAAATCAACCACCGCGTTCACGACCGCATCCTCCACTCGCTCACGTCCGTCTTCTCAGGTCTCGGACGGTAGCAACTGGAATGCCTAAAAGACATCGCCACCAAGGGGAACCAAAAGTGAATTGCGTGAAAAACGCAACAAAGTTGTGAGCCATCGCATCACAGGCACATGGCAAATCGCTAAGAGCAATGCTCGCCTTCGCAGTCCCGCCCCCCTGGAATCGCCAACGCCACTGTGAAGGCGGCTTGCTCCTGTTGCCTGTGCTAGCTGGAGCGAGCCTCTGGGATTTACGTCGCCATCCCCCATGCGGGCGAGCAGGGTTCAATCTCCCGCTTAGGAATGCAGTGCCCTTCGTCGAGCCAGAAACCTGTCGAAATGAGGACATCCTGTCCGTCGCGTGACAATTCTCCGACTCCCATGGGGCGGTCCGGAACTGTCAAGTCGAGCATATTGCGGAAAATACACAGCTAAATCATAGGGCGCCTGATTGGAACGAGACGTGCCTCCTGTTTAAGTGCCAGGAGGAAAGAACGTGCAAGAAGCACAGACACAGACGGGAGACTTATCGCGTCCCAACGTCTGCAACAGCGACAGCGTAGAGGATGCAATGAACCAGGCTTTCTCGCGCTGCCGGGCGTCATTCGTCAGAAGTGCTTATCGCTTTCTGAACAACGCGGCGGATGCGGAAGACGCGGTTCAAGATGCACTCCTGTTGGCGTACAAGCACATCGGCCAGTTTCGGGGTCAGGCGCAGATGTCTACATGGTTAACCGCGATTGTGTCCAATTCCGCGCGCATGCAGTTGCGCAAGCGCCCTCGCCAAATCCATATGTCGCTGGACGAACCTATCGGCGAGGAACAGGGACATACCATGTCAGAACAATTGTCGGACTGTCGCCCCAGCCCTGAGGACGAGTGCCAAAGTTCCGAATTCCGCGCTCGCATGGAAGAACTTGCGGCCCAGCTCTCCCCTCCGTTGCGCAAGGCATTCCAGTTGCGCGACTTAGATGGTCTGACCACGAGCGAAGCAGCGCACATTCTAGGTGTGGCGGATGGAACAGTAAAAGCCCAGCTGGCACGGGCACGCGTGAAGGTCAGGCGATTGATGCGGCGGGCGAGCGGCTCGCAACGTCACGCACGCCGAATTTATACGACGCTGCCAAGCATGTCCGAGAAATAGAGCTCAACCAGGATGAGGTTCTATGTGGATTGTTCGACTCGCGTTACGACGCCCTTACACCTTTGTGGTCGTTTCGATCCTCATCGTAATCATGGGTGGGCTCGCGATTGTGCGTACCCCAACCGATATCTTTCCGAACATCGACATTCCCGTCGTCAGCATCATCTGGAACTATAACGGTCTCATTCCGGAAGACATGAGTGACCGCATCGTTAGTGTCACCGAGCGGGCCCTTACCACGACGGTTGACAACATCGAGCACATCGAGTCGCAGTCTCTCTACGGAATTGCCGTGGTTAAGGTGTTTCTGCAGCCGACCGCGAACATTCAACAAGGAATTGCGCAGATTACGGCGATCTCTCAGACCCAACTTAGGCAGCTGCCCGCGGGAACCACGCCACCTCTCATTCTTGCCTACAGCGCCTCGAGCGTGCCCGTGCTTCAACTGGCCCTTTCCGGGCAAGATCTATCAGAACAACAACTCAATGATTACGGTCTGAATTTCATTCGGACGCAGCTCATCACGGTACCTGGAGCTTCGGTGCCGTATCCCTATGGCGGTAAACAACGTCAAGTGCAAGTCGATCTCAACACAACCGCCCTGCAGTCAAAGGGTCTGTCCGCGCTGGATGTGGTCAATGCGATCAGCCTGCAAAATCTGATCCTGCCCACAGGAACGTCCAAGATTGGCTCCAAGGAGTACGACGTTTCCATTCCCAATGCAGCCCCGCAGACTATCGCGGATCTGAACCGCATTCCAATCAAGACCATTGGCAGTACGACCATCTACATAAAGGACGTGGCTTGGGTACGCGACGGTTTTCCCCCGCAGACCAACATCGTACGAGTGAACGGGCAGCGCTCCGTGTTGTTGACGATCCAGAAAGCGGGGAATGCCTCCACATTGAGCGTGATCGCAGGCATCAAGTCCCTTCTACCTCAGATTGCGACGACAGTTCCACCCCAGTTGCAGATGACCCCGCTGGCGGATCAGTCGATTTTTGTTCGCGGTGCGATCAGCGGAGTGGTCAGGGAAACGCTGATCGCCGCCTGCCTGACTGCCTTCATGATTCTCGTGTTCCTCGGCAGTTGGCGGAGCACTGTGATCATCGCTACCTCGATCCCTCTGGCGATCCTGACCTCGATCATCGCGTTCAGTGCGATTGGGGAAACGATTAATATCATGACGCTCGGCGGGCTCGCTCTGGCGGTCGGCATACTGGTCGACGATGCCACGGTCGAGGTTGAGAACATCAATCGCAATCGCGAGGCTGAACCCGAGAAGGACATGGACGAAGTTGTTCTCGACAGCGCCTCGCAGATCGCAACTCCCGCCTTCGTTTCCACGCTCTCCATCTGCATCGTTTTCGCGCCGATGTTCCTGCTCTCCGGGGTCGCACGATATTTGTTTGTGCCGCTCGCCGAAGCGGTGGTGTTCGCCATGTTGGCCTCGTATTTTCTTTCCCGTACCATCGTTCCGACCATGGCGAAATACTTATTGCGTGGAGAGAAACACGAGGGCGCCCCCAGCCGCAATCCGCTGGTGCGACTCCAGAAAGGTTTCGAGGAATCCTTCGAGAAATTTCGTAGAAGCTATCGCGGCGTGTTGGAATTTTGTCTACATCACCGGGGCGCCTTTCTGATCACCTTCTTCGCTGCTAGTCTCGGGTCGCTGGCGATTCTGATTCCCTGGCTGGGCCGCGATTTCTTCCCGAGTGTTGACAGCGGCACTTTCAAGCTTCATATGCGCGCTCCTACGGGAATGCGCATTGAGGAAACCGCCAACCTTTGCGATCTGGTCGAGCGGTCCATTCGAGGACAGATCCCGGCCGCGGAGGTCCAAAGCGTCATCGACAACATTGGGCTGCCCTATAGTGGCATCAACCTTTCTTACAGCAATTCCGCGCCGGTTGGCACATCAGACGCCGACATTCTTGTGACCCTCACCGCCGACCACCATCCTACAGACAACTATATTCACCAGCTTCGTCTGACACTGCCGAAGCAGTTTCCTGGTGTTACGTTCGCCTTCTTGCCCGCGGACATGGTCGGTCAGATTCTGAATTTTGGATTGCCCGCTCCTATCGATGTTCAGGTTGTCGGAAACAACCTGGAGGGAAACCGGATCTACGCAGATAACTTGCTCGCGAAAATGAGGTACGTTTCCGGAGCGACCGATCTGCGGATTCAGCAGCTCTTCGATGAGCCGTATCTCCGTCTGAGAGTTGAACGTACGAAAGCAGAACAGCTGGGTTTTACGGCTCACGACATTGCGCAGAATCTCCTGGTGTCACTGAGTGGCAGCTTCCAAACTTCGCCTACGTTTTGGGTCGACCCAAAGAATCATGTCAGCTATCAAATCGCGACGCAGACGCCGCAATATCGCACGGACACTTTGCAGGATCTTGAGAAC
>Ga0116125_1000821_pt1 | contig 14287 bp, 9 predicted proteins | sample June2015DPH_16_1_2_FD_89729 | JGI IMG/M metagenome (GOLD analysis project Ga0116125, IMG submission 89729) | Peatland microbial communities from SPRUCE experiment site at the Marcell Experimental Forest, Minnesota, USA - June2015DPH_16_10 | ecosystem: Environmental > Terrestrial > Soil > Wetlands...
GCCATAAGTGAGGCGGGCACGCAGCCCATTCATGATGCTGCTCTGGGTGATAATGCGGAGGTCATTCGGGAGCTCGCGAAGCACGGGGCGGATTTAGACGCCCGCACCCGAGACGATAGTCAAACGCCGCTGCACATCGCAGCCGCGATGGGCAAGATGAAAGCGGTGGAAGCGCTGGTCGCACTCGGCGCGGATCTGAAAATTAAAGACTCCCAGGGGCGGACGCCGATCGACGCTGCGGAACGCGCCGGCTTAAGCAACGTCGCCGCATTCCTGAGGAGCGCCGCGGCGGCCAAGTAGACTGATCCACGGGCGAATGAAGCGTACAAAATTTGACGTATTGGCGATTGCGTGGCTGCTGTTTGGTTCCCTGCTAGCGGCCCAGCCCGGATCGTCGGGCCCGGCGTTCTACGTTTCGCTTGCCGGCGATGATTCGAATCCAGGCACCCTGCAGGCACCCTGGCGAACCATTCAGCATGCGGCCGACACGGCTATCGCCGGCAGCACGGTCAATGTACGCGGCGGAGTGTATGCGGAGCGGGTCTCGATCAACGTCTCCGGCAACGCGCGCGACGGGTACGTGACCTTCCGGAGTAATCCTGGCGAGACAGTTATTCTCGACGGCCAGCATCTCACTCCTGAAGGGAGAAGCGGCATGCTCGCGATCCAGAACAAGAGCTATGTCAGAATTCAGGGCTTCGAGATACGCAATTACCATACCGCTGATCGCAGGCGCACTCCCCTGGGAATCAGTGTGCTTGGCGCCGGCACTCACATCGAGCTTCTGAAGAACAATGTCCATCATATCGAGCAGACTTTCTCGGGGCGCGACGCTCCCGGACGGGGCGCCAACGCGTTCGGCATTGCCGTCTACGGCACCGATTCCAAGCAACCCATCACCGATCTCGTCATCGACGGCAATGAGGTTCATCACCTGAAGACCGGCTCCAGCGAATCGTTGGTAGTGAACGGAAACGTGACCAACTTCCGGATCACGCATAACATCGTGCACGATAACAACAACATTGGCATCGACATCATTGGCGCCGAGCGCACCGCTCCCGACCCGGCCGCCGATCAGGCTCGCGACGGCGTGGTGAGCGAGAATCTGGTTTACAACATAACTTCGCGAGGCAACCCGGCCTACGGCAATGACCAATCCTCGGACGGAATTTACGTGGACGGCGGCACGCGGATACTGATTGAGCGGAACGTGATTCACCACGTCGATTTCGGCATTGAGCTCGCGAGCGAGCACCGCGGGCGGACCACCAGCTATGTCACCGCCCGCAACAACCTGATCTATAGCTCGAATACCGCCGGGGTTTCGATCGGAGGCTATGGTGCGGAGCGAGGCGGCACCGATCATTGCACCGTGATCAACAACACGCTTTATGGAAACGACACCGCGGACACGGGGTCCGGCGAGTTCCAGATGCAGTTCAACATGACCAACAATGTTTTCGAGAACAATATCGTGTATGCGGGAAGCCGGTGTCTGATGACGTCCAGCAAATCCGGGCCGGTGGATAGCCACACGCCGGCGGTGTCATTAGATTACAACGTGTATTATTGTGTTTCCGGCGCGGAGACGAGCAAATGGGGGTGGCATCCCGCGAGCTTTCGAGGATTCACCGGCTATGTCAGCGGTACTGGGAACGACCAGCATTCCCAATTCGCCGATCCCCGATTTGTGGACCCATTGAAGAATGACTACCACGTGCAATCAGGTTCTGCGGCTATTAACGCTGGAACGGCTGCGGAAGTTTCTGCCGCCGGCCCCGAGGACCTGGACGGCAGCGCGAGGAAGCATGGGTCGAAAATCGACGCCGGCTGCTATGAAAGGCGGTAGGAACGAAACGTGTCTGATTCCGACGTGAATCGCAGAAGCTTTCTCCAGTCCGCTGTGGGAGCCGGTGTTTCGCTCGCCGCGTCTCAGGCCACGCGGGCTGCGGCGCCTTCGAAGATGATCGGAATTCAGGCCGGCGCCATCTCGTTTGTGGATGAGGGTACCGAGAAAGTGCTCGACATCCTTCAGGAACGCGCCGGCGTGAACACGCTGTTTCTCGCGGTCTTCACCTACGGCCGAGGCATCGCCGGAAGACAGATCCCCGGCCAACCGCTGCCGGATCACGGCAAGCAGGAGTACGATCTCAAATTCCACGGGGGCAACTTCGCCACGCCCCACGCCGAGTTTTACAAGAACACCGTACTCAAGGACACGCGCGCGCCCGACCACGGCAACCTCGACATTCTGGCCGAAGTGCTGCCGGCGGCCAGGAAGCGCGGCATGAAAACCATCTGCTGGCTGGAAGACGTTTTCCGCAAAGATGTGCCCAATGTCGAGAAGGTGCAGGAACGCGACCTGTACGGGCGGAACGCCGAAACGCTCTGCCTGAACAATCCGGATTACCGGAATTTCCTGACCGGCCTGGTGGAGGACTACACACGCTCCTATGAAATCGACGGGATCATGTGGGGCTCCGAGCGTCAGGGGGCGCTGTGCGACAGCTTGGGCGCCACTCACGACGAGCCGCCGATCGATCCTGGAAACGTCACCTGCTTCTGCCAGTTCTGCCAGCGCAAGGCCAAGGAGTGCGGCATCAACCCGGACCGCGCACGCCAGGGATTTCTCGAGCTGGAGAAATTTGTACGCGCAACCCGCGGCGGCAAACGCCCGGTGGACGGTTACTATGTCCAATTCTGGCGGCTGCTGCTCCGCTATCCGGAACTGGCTGCCTGGGAAATGCTGTGGACCGACAGCCTGCGCGAAACGTATGACGCCGTCTACAAAACCGTGAAGTCGGCCAAGGCAGACGTGCCGGTGGGTTGGCATATCTGGCACAACAATTCGTTCAATCCCATCTACCGCGCCGAGCAGGACCTGAGCGAGCTTTCGAAATATTCCGACTTCCTGAAGATTGTTATGTACAACAATTGCGGCGGCGAGCGCATGGCTCTTTACGTTGACAATATAGGTTCGACGCTCTATGGCGATCTCTCGAAACAGGGCTTGCTCGATTTCAATTACGCGGTGATGAATTTCAAAGAGCGCAGCTACGACCAGATTCCTTACTCCGGGCTTTCGGCCAACTACGTCTACCGCGAGACCAAACGCGCGCTCGAGGGCGTGGCCGGAACGCATACGCAAATCTGGCCCGGCATCGATATCGGTATCCCTACTGAAAGCAATCACAGCAAGAGTACCCCGCAGGCGGTGAAGGAAGCCGTATCGGCCGCATTTCGCGCCGGGGCGCCTGGCGTACTGCTCTCGCGCAAATATTCCGAAATGCGGCTTGCCGATCTCAGCGGAGCAGGAGAAGCCATCAAAGAACTCAAATGAAAGAGCTACTAACCAAGAAGTTTTGGCAGGACGTTAGAAAAACGTTTGACGAAGCGCGTGCTGAGACCACTCCAAATCCCCCAGATCCACAGGTTGCGTCTCCCGCCGACGCGATCTCCAAGGCGAGTGAAGCGCCGGTGATTCCGCCGCCACCCGAAGCCACCAAGCCCCAGGATTGAACGGCGCGGCTACGGGCGCGCAGTTGTCCTGCGGGAAGACGCCGTCAAACCGATTCCCCTGATCTCGCCTCATGCACCATCTCCACAAAGACTGCGCGGGCATGTTCTGCGTCTTTAACTTCTCTCAAAAAAGCCACGCGCCGGCCGTGAATTCTATCGCCCGACTTGAGCCGGAGATGGAAGCCCAGCCGGTCCACAGCGGTTAGCGCCGCCTCGTCGGGGGATTCTCCACCAAACCGGCGGGCGATCAAACGCAGAGCATCCCCATGATCGGTGTTCATGTGCCGGATGATTGCTGGCGCGGATTGGGCCAGAGGATCGGGTAGCGCGCTTCCGTACTCCTCGGCGGAGACCCATCCCATTACGCCGAAGCCGCCGATAAAGTAAACCGCCGAGACCTGCAGTCGATAATACGCAAAGTCGGTGTAATCTTGCCAGAACTTTGCGTTCTCGTAACGGGAGAGATAGAGTTCTCTAACTTCCCCCGCGGGCGCTTCCGTCACATCGCCCAGCAGAGTCAAACGCGCTGCGCCCAGCGGATCTCCGGAAACATCCGGCTGGCCGATGAGCAAACTGACGCGCCGGTCCTGCCGCAGGTTCTGGGTGTGCATCGCCATGCTGCTGATGAAGAATATCGGGCGTCCCAGATCGTCGGCCGCATAAGGCATCAGCGAACCGAATGGATATCCCGGAACCTTCTGCGATTGCGTGGAGAGGCTGCCCACCAGGCCGAGCACAGCCAATGTGCGCGCACGTTCCGCGAGCGAGGGTTCTGCAACGTCGGAAACGGGTCCGGGGCCGGCATGTTGTCGATTAGGCACGGCTCTTGAGTCAATCCACCAGCGCCTGGTACGCCATCCTCTTGAACTGAGCGCGCGCGGTGACGTCCTCCGACGGCAGAATCTGGATCAGGAACACTCCGATCATGTGCTCCTTGGGATCGATCCAGAAGCTGGTTCCCGCTGCGCCGCCCCAATAGTATTCGCCTTCCGATCCAACTGTCGCCGATTTACCCGGTCCCTGGTTCACCGCGAACGTGAGCCCAAATCCATACCCCTCCGTCAGCGCTCCCCGATTAAGATTGCCGAGGTGATCCGCCCGCATCAACTCCACGGTCTTTCGGCCGAGAATGCGAACGCCATCCAACTGGCCTTCGTTGAGCAGCATCATGACAAAGCGCGTGTAGTCGTCCATGGTGGAGACCAAACCAGCTCCGCCCAGCAGCAGCGACGGCTTTGTCTTGTAGCGATCCTGCGGGGGCCCCTCAAAGCGCTTCACCCCCCCACTCTTCTTGAGCGTATATAGCGTCGCCAGACGGCTCCATTTTTCTTCCGGCACGAAGAAAGCGGTGTCCTTCATTCCGAGCGGACGGAAGATGCGCTCTTCGAAAAACTGATCCAGCGTTTTTCCCGAACATACTTCCACCAGGCGTCCGAGAATATCGATGGAGTAGCCATAGCGCCACTTCGTGCCCGGTTCCTCGTGCAGCGGCGCGGTGGCCAAACGCCGCACGGCTTCGGCCAGGTCGAAGGACGCCATTGGCGCGCCTCCCGCCATCCCGAGTTTCTTGTAGGCAATTTCTCCCGTTTCATCGATCGGCCCGGCGTAGTCGAACCCCGTGGTGTGGCGGAACAGATCGCGCACCTGGATGGGATGTTCCGCCGGAGTGGTGGAGTAGATCCGCTTCCCCTCGGCGTCTTTGGATTCATGCGCCACGCGCATATTCGAAAACTCAGGCATGTATTTGGAAACCGGGTCGCTGAGCGAGAACTTGCCTTCCTCATAAAGGATCATCGCGGCAACTCCCGTGACGGCCTTGGTCATCGAGTACATCCGCACGATGGAATCCGCCTTCATTTCGCCCCAATTCTCGCGGAACACAATTTTTCCATTGCGGGCCAGAAGACCCGAGGCGCCGGCCATATCGCCGGCCGCCACATGTTCCTGCATCAGATTGTTGATGCGTTGCAGCCGTTCGCGCGAGAATCCCAATTGTTCCGGAGCGGAAATGGGAAGCTCCGCGGAAAAAACCAACGAGAGGGCGAGAGCGAGTGTGACCAGGATTCGCATGCCGCCAATCTAGCATAGATGCACATTGGCCTGATCGAACCCGCGTACAATGAATCTCATGCCCAGGCCGCCACAGGTTACCCACCCATACGTCTCTCCTTGGATCAATGAGGATGTCCAACTTTTCCGCAAGACTGTGAAGCGCTTTATAAATGAGGAATTCGTTCCGCATGAAGCGCGCTGGCGCGAACAACATCGCGTCGACCCCGAAGCATGGACCAAAGCCGGAGAAGTCGGCATTCTGCTGACCGACGTCCCGGAAGTTTACGGGGGTGGTGGTGGCGATTACTGCTATGAGGCCGTTGTCACCGAAGAACTGTCCTACGCCGGCGTGCATTTTGGACATGGCGTCCACAGCATAGCGGCGCACTACATTCTGGACTACGGCACCGAAGAGCAGAAACATTACTGGCTGCCGCGAATGACGAAAGGCGAGCTGATCGGTTCAATCGCTATGACGGAGCCGGTTGCCGGATCTGACCTGCAGAACATCAAGACCATGGCCAAGCGGCAGGGCGAATGCCTGGTGATAAACGGATCGAAAACTTTTATTACCAACGGCTGGCACACCAATCTGATTGTGTTGGCCGTCAAGACGGGCGAGGCCGGCGTGGGCGCGAAAGGGATTTCGCTGGTGGTTGTGGAGACCACGGATTTAGAAGGCTATCGCGTGGGCCGCACCCTCGAAAAGGTCGGTATGCACGGTCAGGACACCTGCGAGTTGTTCTTCGACGATGTCCGCGTGCCTGCCCGGAATCTTCTGGGCGGCGAAGAAGGCCGCGGATTCTACCAAATGATGGAGCAGTTGCCGTACGAGCGAATGGGTGTCGCCGTGGCCGCCACTGCGGTGACCGAACAGGCAGTTTCGATAACCACCCAACATTGCAAGGAGCGCACCGCGTTCGGCAAGGCCTTAATCGAGTTCCAAAACACCCGCTTCAAGCTGGCGGAATGCAAAGCGCAGGCGCACATTATGCGCGTGTTCCTGGACAATTGCATTGAGCGGCTGATGGCCGGAAAACTGGATACCGCAACCGCGGCGATGGCCAAATACTGGCTCACCGAGCGCGAATGCGCCATCATCGACGAATGCGTTCAGTTGCACGGCGGGTACGGGTACATGATGGAATATCCGATCACGCGCATGTGGGCGGACAGCCGCGTGCAAAGAATCTACGCGGGCACGAATGAAATCATGAAGGAGCTGATCGCCCGGTCGTTATAAACAGGTCGTTATAAAACTGAGCATCATTCGCCGCGCGATATAACGGGTGCACTGCGCACGGTAGCGAGCCCTCCCGGCCACCAGTTCCAATCGCCCGCAATACGGAGAAGCGCCGGGCCGATCACAATGCGGACCAGTGTCGCGTCAATAAACACGGCTACCGCCAGCGTGAATCCGATCATCTTGACCACCAGGAAGGTTCCGAACGTGAACGCTGCGAATACCACAATCATAATCGCGGCGGCGCTGGTGATCAGGCCCGCGGTTCTCGCCAGCCCCTCCGGGATCGCATCCATTTCACTCAGCCCACTTCTCCTCGCTTCGAGGACTCGGGCAACCAAAAACACTTCGTAATCCATGCTCAGTCCGAAGACGATGGCAAAGGCGACGATAGGCACAATCGGAAAGACGCTGCCCGTTCCCGCACGAACTCCCAGTAGGCTACTTCCGTATCCATCCTGAAAGACTAAAACCAGTGCGCCGAAGGAGGCCGCAACCGAGAACAAGTTTAGAGCGATGGCCTTCACGGCGGCGAACAGGGATCGGAATCCGGCAAGCAGCGCCACAAGCGTTCCTAGCACCACCAGCGCCATTACCGAGGCAAACCGCTTTCCAACGATAGTCTCGTAATCGGCATTTAGCGCCGGGATGCCTCCAATTCGTAGCGTGGCGCCGGATATTCCCGTGAGAGCCGGCGCGCCGGTCTTGCGCAGTTCTCGCACCCAATTGACCTGGTCGCGCAGAGAAACGGAAGCCTTGGGTAAGACCTCGAGCAGGGCCGCCCGTCCGTCGCGACTCAGGAACGTTCGGCGCGTTTCACGCGAGAGATTGCCGAGCGAAGCCCGGTTGCTCTCCGCGAGCGTCGTGATAGAGATCACGCGGTCGGCACGAGGGTCGCTCGCGAGCCGCTTCGAGAGACGATCCACCGTATTCCACCCCGAGTCCGTCTCCGCTATGGAATCCGTTGGAAGTTCCAGAATCACGCGCAACGATTGAACAATGCCGGCCCGGTCCATCTGTTCGAGGGTGTGAAGCGCGTGAACCGATTCGGCCGCCGGCGGTAGCCAATCGCCCGAGGGAACACTGGTACGGAGCCGTGCGGCCTGCGATGCCAGCAGAAGCAAAGGTGCGCCGGCTATAAAGATCGCAAGCCAGGGATGCGCGACAATCACCTTCCCCCATTGCCTCCAGCGGTTTCCCGTGCGTGCGGCGTGATGCGCATCCAATTTCGCGGTGAAGGGCAACCGGCCAGCATTAATTCGCGGGCCGAGCATCGCAAGCACTGCCGGAACGAGAGTATTCGTGAGCAACAAGCTCATTCCCGCAACAAGGAATCCTGCTATGCCGATGGAACGGACTTCGCTGATGGGAACCGTCAAGAGGGCCAGAAATCCGATGCCTACCGTCGAGGCTGAAATCACGAGTGTTCGTCCTGCCTGACGTGCCGCGATGACCGACGCTTGAAGTCCGTTGTGCCCGGCGGAAATCGCTTCCCGGAAGCGGCTGACCATGAGAAGCGCGTAGTCGATCCCCAAGCCTAGTCCGAGCATCGTGGCCAAATTTTGGACCAGAATGGACAAGTGCCAGCGCAGGGCCAGGAATCCTGCAATCGCCAACGTGGTGGCGATGGCTAGCTGGCCCACAGCCAGTGGAATCAGGGCAGCCACTAAGCTGCCGAAGGCAATCAGCAGCAGTGCGAGTGTCGCCGGAATCACCAGACTTTCGCCGTGTCGCACGTCATCGGCGCTGGCCTTCCGAATGTCGAAATTGAGCGGCGTCTCGCCAGTTAGCTCCAGCTTCGCCGCCGGATAACGGCCCCGCAATTGGTTTTGAAGAGAATTCGCAAGATCGTGAAGTTTGGGTACCAGCAACTCGACCGGCCCTTCGGACGACGCGAGTCCCACCAGAACAAAGGTTCCTCCTCCCTTGCCCAGGAAGATCGGATCGGTCAAATCGAGACGGGAAACCACTCCGGACACGCCGGGTTCCGCTTTCAGCCGCTCCACAATTGTTGCCAGCGCTTGCTGGCCCTCCTGGGAATCCGCGGGCGGGAGTCCCTGAATCACTAGAACCACGCGGTCGACGAATGGCGAGCGAAAACGGGTGGCCAATTCCTCGGTGACAATATGCGCTTCGCTACCTTCTACGCGGGTTGCAGTCTCCAGATGGCGCTCGGCGTGAAATGAAAATGGAAGCAGGGCAAGGACGAAAGCGAGGACTATTCCGGCCAGCCAGAAATGGCGCCAATGCACGAGATTCATGATCGCATGTAACGCCACTCGACGTGGTACCGGGCCGCGACCGCGAGGGAGCGATACCCGATTGCCGCTAGCTCTGCATTCGTGGGAGCGCCCCCTTCCGGTCGCGGCTCGGTTTCGCGGCGTGTGGCGCAATTGCAGTCCCAAACATACAGCCGTCACCCGCCTCCGCACGGTACAATAGGACGTTTTGGGTAAAAGCATGGGAAACATCGTGGTGTTGGGCGCGCAGTGGGGCGACGAAGGTAAAGGAAAGGTGGTCGACCTTTTCTCCGAGAAGTTTTCCATCGTGGCGCGCTATCAGGGCGGTCACAACGCCGGCCATACGGTGTTCATCGGCGATCGGAAATTCGTCCTTAAGCTCATACCGAGCGGTGTGCTGCGGCCCGGCATCCAGGCCGTCATTGGAAATGGCGTGGTAATCGATCCGGCCGCGCTGCTGGACGAAATCGAAACCCTCCGCAAAGCCGGCATCGACGTCTCCAAACAGCTGGCCATCAGCAATCGCGCGCATGTGATCTTTCCGTTTCACCGGATCGTGGAGAAGATGTCAGAAGCGCGCGAGGATCGCGTACCGATCGGAACCACTTCGCGCGGCATCGGCCCCTGTTATGAGGACAAGACCGGGCGTCGCGGCATCCGCATCGCGGATTTGTATGAGAAGGAAAGTTTCTGCGCCATGTATACTTCGCTCGCCGAAGACAAACAACTGCTGGCGCAAACCTTCCACATTCAAGAGACCATCGATTACGAACAGATCCGCGATCAGTATTTGAAATTTGCCGACCGCATTCGTCCCATGGTCTGCGATACCGCGCAGCTTTTGCATGATGCAATGCAGGCCGGTAAGCGCGTTCTGTTTGAGGGCGCGCAGGGCTCCATGCTGGATGTAGACCATGGCACTTACCCGTTTGTTACATCCTCCAGCGCAACCGCCGGCGGCGCATGCACAGGAGCGGGCGTACCGCCTACCAGCATCCATGGCGTGATCGGGGTCTCCAAAGCGTACACCACGCGCGTGGGCAGCGGGCCTTTTCCCACGGAGCTTCTGGGAGAAGAAGGCGAACGGATTCGCAAAGCCGGCAAGGAATTCGGCGCTGTTACGGGACGGCCACGCCGCTGCGGATGGTTCGATGTTCCGCTGTTGCGCTACACCGCCATGATCAACGGTTTTTCGAGTCTCGTTGTAACCAAACTGGACGTGCTGGACCAGTTCGACGAAATCCAGGTTTGCACCGCTTACCGCAACACCAAAGAGATGCCGGCCACTTTTCGCGAAATGGAAGCAGTCGAGCCGGTGTATGAGACACTGCCCGGCTGGAAGTCCGAGACTCGCGGACTGACGCGCGTGGATGCTCTTCCATCACGCGCGAAAGACTATTTGAAGTTCTTAAGCGAGCGCACCGGCGTCGAAATCGGCTGCATTTCCACGGGACCCGAGCGGGATGAGACCATCCTGATAGAAGGTTCCAGGCTTATGCAGTTGCTTTAACCGAACAACTGAACAACCGAACAACGGGATTGACCGGTTTCAGGCCGGTCAATCCCTCGTGACCGTTAGCGAGCGCCAGCTCGTGTTTCCCGCGGCATCGGCCGCGGTAATAATGATGGTAGTCGCCCCGATGTAAAACGGAATGGCCGACGTGCTCCAATTGGTGGTTCCGCTGGCAGTTCCCGAGTCTCCGTTTGACGTCGCCCACGTCACCGATGTAACTCCCACGTTGTCCGTAGCTGTTCCGCTTACCACCAAAGTGCTCGCGGACGTAGAGTAATTGTTGGTGGCCGGAGAAAGAATCGTGAGCGACGGCGGGGTTGTGTCGGGACCCGACGGCGGATTCGGACTAGGCGGAGGATTAGGCGCCGGGGGATTCGGAGACGGCGTCGGGCTAGGCGCCGGACTAGTGGGCTGATCGCTGACGGTGACGCTACAAGTCACCAGGTTCATCAGAGAGTCCGCGGCCGTGATCGTAATCACGTTGCTGCCCGCGCTCAGCGGAATAGTTGGGATGATCCAATTTGACGACCCTTGCGCTGTTCCAGACGTCCCATTGCTTGAGGTCCAGCTCACTTGAACGCTGCCCGTGCCGCCCGAAACGGTGCCGCTGATTGAAATGGACGACGCTGTGGTAGAGCTGGGAGGGGCGATGACCGCAAGCAGCAGCGGGTTACCGGACGCAGGATCAGGCTCGGGAGCCGGCGCCGGGCTCGGACTTGGCGCGGCGCTCACGGCTGTATACAACTCCTGGACGGCAGCGATATCGTCCGGCATCAGGACGGTGTGCATCCGATAGTAGGGATACATAACGTCGCCCGGCACATCGGAGTGGCCAAGACCCAGCGCGTGCCCGGTCTGATGCAGCGCCACGCTAAACAGGTCGATGCCGCTTCCGATCTGCCATGTTTGGGCATCGTTGAAGTGCATGTCGCCGGCGATGGGTTCCGGGTTCACCGGAAACGGATAGAAGGTGTGCCCCACAACGGCGGTTCCCACAAATGGATATCCATCTCCGTGCGCTCCAGTTGCAAACAGGACTGCGATAGTCTGATCTCCGTCCGGGTTATTGGAGGGCGTGAAGGTGACCTGCACAACGCCGGCCCACTCGGAGAACGCGCGCACAATCTCGGCTTCCGCGGCGGCCGCCGGTAGTTGGGCGGTGACATTATCGAAGGCATAGTTCAAGCTAGCTGCACCCAGACCTGGGCCGTCCCAGCCATCCCCGATCAAAGGAATGGCCTGCTCGACGGACCCTAGGCTCGCGAGCGCGCCGGTGCATGCATGTACCGGCATTCCGTCCGTCAGTTCTTTCGAAGCCGGAAAGATGTACGAAACCTCGTCCCAACCCGCCAAAGCCAACAGTTCCTCGCGGTTGCCGCGCACCAGCAGATGATTTGGCAGCAAGTCCGGGTTCTCAAGGACGCGCAAGCCGGCATCATTGGCGATCAAGCGGCCATCGTTGGGATCCACATCCGGGTACAACTCCACTACTGCGGTAATAGCAATTCGCGACGCTGACCTTCCTCCGAACTCAGCGCTCATCTTTTCATCCGCCCGCAGGCGGCCCATCCACTGGGTGTCCAAACCCTCCCACGAAATACCATCCGGAACCGAGAGAGAAAAAGCGAAGTCCGGAACATACGACAGTACGGTAGCGCCCCGCTTTGCTAGGTCCTTTAATTCAGCTCCGCTCGGGTTGTGCGCAAACTGAAGCAACCAATGGGAGCGGCCAGGCGTAAGTGTATGTTGCGGCGCATCCGCTATCCGGGAAGCGGTATAGGAATTCAGCCCTTTCAAACGAAGAGGCGGCTGCGCGTACGCCATTCCGCTCATCAGCATCCCGGCGAACAGTAAGGACCATTTCCTCATACACTCGTCCATCGGAACCGAGATGAGAATTTTCCATTGGTAAGACACTCTAGTCCACAGAGGCCTATCCCGTGGTTAATCGAACGCGATTCTTCTTTCTCTTCTGGCTGATGTGTGTGATTTCGATGGCCGCTGACCCGCCCGCTGCCGCGACATACACAATTCAATCCGTCGCCGGCAGCAATTCGGTGGGCGACGGTGGACCGGCGCTCCAAGCTCTCTTCAGTCAAACCGAAGGCATTGCCGTGGATGGTCACGGAAATATTTATGTGGCCGACGCCGACGCGAACCGCGTCCGAAAGATCACGCCGGGCGGCAATATCAACACCGTGGTTGGCACGGGATTGCCGGGTTTCGCGGGCGATGGCGGACCGGCGAATGCCGCCTTGTTGAACCAACCTTACGGATTGGCTTTAGACACGGCGGGAAATCTCTACATCGCCGATCTTGGCAACGCCCGCATCCGGAAGATGACCACGGACGGGAAAATTCAAACTGTAGCCGGCGGCGGATCCGTTCCACAAGGTGGCACTGCACTGGGCGGTCCAGCGCTCGACGCCACTTTCACGGCGCCGCGCAATGTTGCGCTCGACCCCGACGGCACGTTATATATCTCGGACTTTGGCGCGAACATCGTCTATCGTGTTTCTCCTACCGGCAATCTCACGGTCCTGGCGGGGACGGGAACTGCCGGATACGGCGGCGACGCAAGCTCAGCCAACCTCGCGCTACTGAATTCGCCCGCTGGAATCGCGTCCGACTCGACCGGCTCCGTCTACATCGCGGACAGCGGCAACAACTGTATCCGGAAAGTTTTTGAAAACGTAATCAGCACGGTTTTCAACGCCACAGTTCCCACTGGGGTCGCAGCAAGCGGAGGTTCTGTGTATGTCGCCTCCAGCAATTATCTGGGAACCCTATCTACGCCGTTCGCGGGGGTCGCGTCCGCGCTCGACGTGGCAGTGGATGGCGTCGGGAATGTCTACGCCAGCACAGGCCAGTTCGTGATGGAGGTGTCCAATGTTGGAACGGTCACCACTCTCGCGGGCAGCGGCTTGGGAGTGTATTTCGGAGGAGATGGCGGACCGGCCATCGCCGCGCGATTGCACACCCCCTCAGGAATCGCCCTCGACAGTCAAGGAAACAAATATATCGCCGACACCGCGAATCATCGCATCCGTCAAATCACGCCCGGCGGTATCATCAACACGATCGCCGGCACGGGCACCGCCGGCGCGGATGGAGACAACGGTCCGGCCACGCTCGCTACGCTGAATTCGCCGGAAAGCGTCGCGATAGATTCCACCGGTAATGTTTACATCGCCGACACCGGCAACAACAAGATCCGCGAGATAAAGCCTGATGGGAACATCGCGACGGTGCTGGATGGCTTGAGCAATCCGGAATATGTTGCGGTGGATAAAGCGGGCGCAATCTACGTCGCGGATACCGGCAACGATCGCGTTTTGAAGGTGCCGCTTGCCGGAAACCCGGCCGTTCTAGCGCAAGTCCTGAAACCTGGCGCCGTGATGGTGGATGGTACCGGCAACATTTGGCTGAGCGAGCTGACTCGTGTTTCTCAGATCTCCGCCTCGGGCGTATTCTCGATCATCGCGGACCCGCTTCAGACGCCAAGAGGCCTGGCTCTCACCGCGGATGGCGAACTGCTGATCGCGGAGACCGGTACAAATCTGATTCGCGGCTGGACCTCAACAGGTGGCCTCACCACCATGGCCGGGACAGGTACCCAGGGATTCACGGGCGACGGCGGTCCCGCCGCCGCCGCCGAATTGAGTGCGGCATCCGATGTCGCCGTGGATTCAAACGGCGTAATTTGGCTGGCCGACA
>Ga0116125_1000823_pt1 | contig 14274 bp, 10 predicted proteins | sample June2015DPH_16_1_2_FD_89729 | JGI IMG/M metagenome (GOLD analysis project Ga0116125, IMG submission 89729) | Peatland microbial communities from SPRUCE experiment site at the Marcell Experimental Forest, Minnesota, USA - June2015DPH_16_10 | ecosystem: Environmental > Terrestrial > Soil >...
GGGCTCAGCCACAGTTTACTGGGAGGATGGCAAATCTCCGGCGTCACCAACTTCGCTACCGGCTCACCGTTCAGCATTATCTACAATGCCATCGACAATGCCGGAGTCGGAAATGGAGAAGGTTCCGACTCCTATGCCGACATCGCTGGCGATCCCAAAGCCACTGGGCACCCGGTAAACCAATATGGTCGGCAGTACTACAACCAGGCTGCCTACGCGACCCCCACGGCGCTGACGTTTGGAGATTCCGGCAGAAACAGTCTGCGCAATCCGGACTACATCAACTTTGACATGGCGGTCTTCAAACACTTCGCCATAAAAGAGAGCACGGCCATTGAATTCCGCGCCGAGGCATTCAACGTCTTTAATCACACGGAGTGGGCCCCCATCGCTGGACAGGTCGGGGCAGGAGCCAACATTAACGGTTCGGGCACCAACGTATTTACTTCCCCGGTCACCAGCAATTTCCTCTACTCCGGCGGAGTGCACGAAGCGCGAGTACTGCAGTTCGCCCTGAAGTTCCTCTTCTAGATTCTCGACTAAAAGAAAAACCGGCCCTCGTCAGGGCCGGTTTTTTATTGCCAGATTCCATGCTCATGTGGCGACGGCCGCCTTCGGCCGTCCCGCCAGAGCCTGCCCTGAGCAAAGTCGAAGGGGCGAAGCCCGGCGGCAAGCCGAGGCAAAAGCTGAAGCCGAAGAAGCCAAAGAAGCCAAAAGCCAAAAGCTAAAAGCCAAAAGCCAAAAGCCAAAAGCCAAAAGCTAAAAGCTAAAGACTGGAAGCCACAACCTCCCGCCCCCCCACCGCCTCCAGCGCCCGCTCCAAATCCGCAATCAGATCGTCACCATTCTCAATCCCCACCGACAACCGCACCATCTGCTCATTCACGCCCATCTCCTCCCGCTGCTCGGCCGAGATCATGGCATGCGACGTCAGCACCGGAATCGACACCAGCGACTCCACGCTGCCCAGGCTCGTGGCCAACGTAAACAACCGCATCGCCTCACTCACCCGCCGCGCATCCTCGCCCGTGCCCTCGACTTCAAACGTCACCATGCCACCGCCCCCGCTCATCTGCTCGCGCGCAATGGCGTACTGCGGATGGCTCTTCAGAAACGGATAATGCACCCGCCGCACCTTTCCATGTTGCCCCAAAAATTCCGCCACCCGCAGCGCGTTCTCGTTCTGCCGCGCCACCCGCACCGCCAGCGTCTTCAGTCCGCGGATCAGCATCCACGCCGCATGAGGATCCATGCAATTGCCCAGCGTAGTCCGCGTCTCCCAAATCTGATCCATCAACTCCTGACTGCCGCACACCACCCCACAAGTCAAATCCGCATGCCCACTCAAATATTTCGTGCCAGAATGCATCACCAGGTCGATCCCATACTCCGCCGGATGCTGGTTGATGGGCGTGGCGAACGTGCTGTCGATCATGCTAATCAGCCCGCGCTCCCGCGCCAGCCCCGCCGCTTTCTTCAGGTCAACGACCCGCAGCGACGGATTAGTCGGCGACTCCACATACAGCATCCGCGTGTTCCGCCGAATCGCCCGCGCCTGCTGCTCGTAATCGTTGGTATCGACAAACGTCGTCTCAATCCCCACCCGCGGCAGCCACTGGGAGAAGAATTTCATCACCCCGCCATAAACGTCGCGCTGCGCGACAATATGGTCCCCCGTCTTCAACAAAGCCAAAATCGTAGTCGTGATCGCGCCCATGCCGGAAGCGAATGTGAGCCCGGCTTCCACGCCTTCAATCGCCGCCACCGCCTGCTCGGCCACCGTATTCGTCGGATTCCCCCATCGCGTGTAATAGCGGTCGGTCGTAGTAACGCGCTGCTGCTCGTCATTGTCCGTAACTTCAAACGTGGACGTCTGATAAATCGGCGTCCCCACCGGACCATTTTTCTTCTCGAGATCAGCCGCGCCATGCACAGCCGCAGTTTCAGGACGACGAGATTTCCGTTTCATAACCAATGATAGCCTCACGAACCATATAGCCCCGGACGCCCTCGTCCGGGCCGAACGATGCACCCGCAGCCTTCCTCCTAAAGACTAATAGTGCTCCTCCAGCGCAAGCAAGCAAAAGCCCCGCGTCAGCAAGACTTCTCCTTCGTGAACCTTAGTTTCCTTCGTGGGTATCGCCTTTCTCCGCCTCCCGTCGCGATTCGCTCCCCCATTTATAATTCCTCCTCAATGGACTTGGGCCTGAAAAACCGCGTAGCCCTGGTAGCCGCGTCCAGTCAAGGACTCGGCCTAGCCACCGCCCAAGCCTTCGCCGCCGAAGGCTGCCGAGTCGCCATGTGCGCCCGCAATAAGCCGAAGCTCGAAGCCGCCGCCGCCAAAATCAGAACAGATCACAATGCAGAAGTGTTCGCCGACGCTCTCGACGTAGCCGACTCGACCGCCGTCGCCCGCTTCGTCACCGAAGTCGCAAATAAATTTGGCAGCATCGATATCTGCGTCACCAACGCCGGCGGCCCGCCCGCCAAGGGATTTCTCGCCGCCACCCTCGACGACTGGCAGCGCGCCCTCGATCTAAACTTCCTGAGCACGGTTTACTTCGCCCGCGAGGTCATCCCCCACATGCAGCGCCAGCACTGGGGACGCATCATCACGATCACGTCAATCACCACCAAGCAGCCCGTAGCCGACCTCGTGCTATCAAACGCGGTCCGCGCGGCGGTCGTCGGCCTGGTCAAGAGTCTGGCCAACGAGTTCGGCAAAGACGGAATCCTGGTCAACAACGTCGCTCCCGGTTTCACCGCAACCGATCGCCTCAAAGAACTGGCCAAAGCCCGCTCCTCGGCCACTGGAAAAACCGAGCAGGAAATTTTCGACGCCTGGACCGACGAAGCTCCACTCCAACGTGTAGGCCAGCCTCGCGAACTTGCCGACGCGGTGGTCTGGCTAGCGTCCGAACGCGCATCCTACATAACTGGCCAAACCGTGCTGGTCGACGGGGGCACGTACAAAGGTTTGTGAGAATTCGATTTTGGGTGGCGCAGCGCTTCCAGCGCTGCGATAAAGGCATGCCCTGGTGTTGGGCTTTAGCCCCCGAGGAATCTAAATGCGAATCTCAATGCGAGCACTATTTCTCGCCACGCTGCTCGGCTCCCCCGCGTTTTCCATCGCCCAGGCGCGCCCCTTCCCCGGCCCCGATGTCCAGCAGATCTACCAACGCCTACTCCCGCAAATCGAAAAAATCCCCGCCTTCGATCATCATGCCCACCCCGGCTTCGCCGACGATCCCGACGTCGACGCCATGGCCGCTCCTCCCGATGCCAGTGCGGCCCTGCGCACCCGCGACGACAATCCCGAACTTGCCGTAGCCGCCAAAGCCCTGTTCGAATATCCCTACAATGATTTTTCTCCCGAACACGCCAAGTGGCTGCTCGACAAAAAAGCCGAACTAAAAAAACAACTCCCCGGCACCGCCTACTTCAACATGATTCTCGACAAGCTCAACACCGAAAGTTCAGTCGCCAACCGCGCCATGATGGCCGACTACCTCGATCCCAAGCGCTTTCCCTGGGTCTTCTTCGCCGATTCTTTCCTGTGGCCGTTCAACAACCAGCGTGAAACCCGCCGCAATCCCGACGAAGGCGTCTACCTTCCGCTGCAAGAAAAAATGCTGCATCGCTGGATGCAGCAGGAAAATGTCAGCGAACTTCCCGCCACATTCGCCGACTACCTGAAGTTCATCAGCCTGGTGCTCGAAGACAATTCCAAACGCGGCGGCATCGCCATGAAGTTTGAAGTCGCCTATTTCCGCCCCACAACATTCGGCGACCCGCCTCGCGCTCAAGCCGAAGACATTTACCAGCGCTACGCAACCGGCGGCATTCCCAGCGAAAAAGATTACCGCACATTCCAGGACTACCTCTTCCGCTATCTCGTCGAGGAAGGCGGACGCCTGCACCTGCCCGTGCACATCCACACCGCCGTCGGCATCGGCGATTATTTCAACCTGTCGCAGAGCAACATCATGAATCTGGAAACCGTGCTGCGCGATCCACGCTACGCTTCCACCACTTTCGTCATGATCCACGGCGGCTATCCGCTGGAGCGCGAGGCCATTTGGCTGGCCGCCATGAAAAACGTCTACCTCGACTCCTCCTTCGGCGAACTCGCGCAATATCCGTCGGCATTCAAAGACACACTCAAAATGTGGCTGGAAACTTTTCCCGACAAGATCACTTTCGGCACCGACTGTTTCCCTTACAATCAAGTACTAGGGGCGGAAGAAAGCTACTGGCTCGGCGTCCAGTCGTCGCGCACCGCGCTGGCCGCGGCTCTGGCCGAGATGGTCTCGGAAAACGAAATCACCGAAGCCCGGGCCCTGGAACTGGCTCACGCCTACCTGCACGACACAGCCGTAAAGCTGTACGCAGGCCGGGTGCACTGAACGTATTCGTATTGGTGCTCGCAGCAGACCGGAAAGCGCAAAGGTCGCGTTTAGCCTTGAAGCGACGTGGCTTTAAGCCGCGCCGTGAGCTCGGGGCGGGTGGAACCAAGTCCCGGAGGGACGACACAAAAACTGCATAACGCGATTGGACTCCCATGGCGAAAACAAAATCAAAATCCAAAACGCGCCCGAAAATGAAGCCAACGAAACGCGCCGCCAAACGTGCGCCCGCATTGCAATACATCCCCTGGCACACCATCCCGCTCGAAGACCTCAACCCGCTTCTCCAACGCCAGTTCGTAGTGGGCCAGGAAATCATGCTGGCGCGCGTGCTGCTGAAAAAAGGCTGCATCGTCCCCCTGCACAGCCATCACAACGAGCAACTAACCTACGTCCTCGAAGGCGCGCTCAAGTTCTGGATTGACGGCAAAGAAATCGTGGTCAACGCCGGCGAAACACTATGCATCCCGGCCCACATGCCGCACAAAGCCGAAGCGCTGGCCGACACCGTCGACCTCGACGTCTTCAATCCCCCCCGCGCCGATTGGATCAACAAGACCGACCAATATCTCCGGGGACAGAAATAAATCCGACCCATGCCTCCTCCTTCCACTTCAGCGCCGGATGTGTCGCGATCACGGGCCACGGACTCCCGTTTCCGCTGTATCGCCTGCGGTGATGCCTCCGACACCGCGACCCGTGATTTCCGCTGTCCACACTGTGGCGATCTGCTGGAAATTGTTTATCCCGCGTGGAGCCCGTCCCCAGCAATCCCCGGAAGCGGTCCCGCAGCCACCGTCGCGTCGGAACTGAAATCCACATGGCAGCAACGGCGTCTAAGTCTCGACCCCGTCGATCTCAGCGGCGTCTGGCGCTTCCGCGAACTTCTGCCCTTCGTCAGCGATGACGCCGTCATCACCCTGCGCGAGGGCAACACGCCCCTCTACGACCTGCCGCACTGCGCCCGCATCACCGGCGTGCCGCGCCTGTTCGCGAAACATCAGGGATTGAATCCCACCGGCTCGTTCAAAGACACGGGCATGACCGTCGCCGCAACCTTCGCGCGTCTCGCCGGATTTCGCTGGGTCGCCTGCGCTTCCACCGGCAACACTTCCGCCTCCATGGCCGCCTACGCCGCCCGCGGAGGCCTGCGCAGCCTCGTGCTCGTCCCCGAAGGAAAAATTTCCTGGAGCAAACTTTCCCAGTCCCTCGACTACGGCGCCGTCACCTGCCAGTTGCGCACCGACTTCGACGGCTGCCTGCGCCTGCTGCAGGAACTCGTTCTGCGCGCGCCCGTCTACCAGTTGAATTCGATTAACCCTTTTCGTCTCGAAGGCCAGAAAACTCTCGCGCTCGAACTACTCGAACAACTCGACTGGCAGCCGCCCGACCACATCATCGTCCCCGGCGGCAACCTCGGCAATAGTTCGGCAATCGGCAAGGCGCTGCTCGAAATGCGCGCCCTGGGCCTGATTTCGCGCCTGCCGAAGTTGTCAGTGATTCAAGCCGAAGGTGCGAATGCGCTGGTCCGCACCCTACGCGAGACCGGTGGAAAACACCTGGTGACCGTGCAAGCCGAAACGCGCGCCACCGCCATCCGCATCGGCAATCCCGCGTCCTGGAAAAAAGCCGTTCACGTTCTAGAAGCCACCGGCGGACTCTGCGAGCAGGTCACCGAAATCGAAATCGCACAGGCAAAAGCCGAAATCGGCGCCGAAGGCATTGGCTGCGAACCCGCCTCCGCCGTGACGCTCGCGGGATTGAAGAAATTGGTAAAGAGCGGTTTTGTTAAGCCCGAAGAAAGCGCGGTTCTTGTGCTGACGGGAAACCTGCTGAAGGATCCCGACTTCACCATGGAATTCCATCGCGGCGATTTATTCAAACACAGCGTAATCAAAGACAGCGGCGACGGAGATTCGAGCGCCGCGCTGAACTCATTGCGCCGTCCGCCGATCGTCCTCGATGCCACGCTGGACGCGGTAATCCGAACGCTGAAGCAAGCCGAGAAGTAGCCAGGATAGATTTTGGGTGGCGCAGCGCTTCCAGCGCTGCGATCAGCTTTCCAAAGAAACAACAGGGCTTTAGCACCACAGATATTCCGAAGCAGGAAGTGCGAAACTCAGATCAAACCCAGAACATGCCATCGAGAACCCCAAGCCCGAACCGCCTCCGCCTGGCCCTCCCCGCCACATCCGCCAATCTCGGCCCGGCCTTCGACGCCGCCGCGCTCGCCATGGATTTCTACATCAAGCTCGACGTCCGCGTCGCCGAAAAATTCTCCATCACCGCCACCGGACGCGATCGCGAAATCTGCGGCAACTTCGCAAATGGCATCGATAATCGAATACAGGACCACCTCATCCTGAACACGTACCGCGAGGTCCTGCAAGCCGCCGGCCGCAAGCTCAAGCCGCTCTCTCTGCGCATCGACAACGACATCCCCATCGGCAAAGGCTGCGGCTCATCCGCCGCCGCGCGCTTGGCGGGCATCGCCCTGGCAGTGCATTTCGGCCGCCTGCCCTGGACCGACGCGCAAATCATCGGCGAAGCTTCCCGCCGCGAGCACCACCCCGACAACGCCTCCGCCTGCTGGATGGGCGGCCTCACCATCGCGCGCATGTCAGCTCCCAACGAATTTGGGCTGAACGAAAAAGCAGCCGCCGAAGCCCAGGTCGCCTGCGTCCGCCCGAAAGGGAAGTGGCCGCTCCTGCTCGCCGTACCCGAGGATAGCCTTTCCACCAAAGAAGCCCGCCTCGTGCTCCCCGCGCAGTATTCGCGCGCCGACGCAGTCACCAACGTGCAGAATTCCATGCTGCTGCTCGCCGCCTTCACGCAAGGCCGCCCCGAGCTGCTTGCGTCGGCTCTGGAAGACCGCATCCACCAGCCCTATCGCGCCGCGCTCTGCCCGTTGCTGCCTTGTCTGCAGGAACTGAAAGGAAAGGATGGAATTCTAGGCGCAGCCCTCAGCGGCGCCGGCCCCTCAGTGCTGATCTTTGTGGATCCCCGCGCCTCTCTGCGAAAAGTCCGCCGCCTGGTCGCCGCTCACCTCTCGCGCCATCGCCTCATCGCCGAGTTGATACCCACCTCAATCACCTTGCGCGGAGCGCGCTCTTCGCTGGTCAGATCGTGATCCGCACTTGCGCGCCGCATCACCGGCTGGCCGGCGGCACAATCCCGTTCATGCGCAAATATTCCACCATCTGTCCGTAATGGTCGAAGCCATGCGATGACACGCTCGTCGCCAATCCCAGCCGCGTCACCGATCCCTCGCCGAACGGGCTCTTCACCGGCTCCACAAGATTCTTCTCGTTGATGGTCGCAATCGCCTTGTGCACGTACTCGAATGATTCTTTCAAATATTTCAAAATGTCGGCCTTGCTCGTTATCGAGGCCGGTCCTGATTCGTCGCCAATATCCACCGGCGGCTTCTGCTCCAGAAGTGCAGCTCCCAATTCGTAATTCACCGCCGCGACGTGCTTGATCTGCTGCGCATAAGTACGCACGCCCTTGAATTCGCCGCTGGTGGGAGCGAATCCAAACTTATCTTCCGGCATGGCGTCGGCCGCCGGCACGAACTCGTGCTCCATATTGCTAACCGTAGCATCGAGCACCTGATTAACCGTGCGGTGTACGTCCTTCGGCTTGGGCATCTGCGCCGAGGTTCCAATCGTCAGCACCAGCAAGCTGCCCACTGCCAATCCCATTCTGTTCCTCATGGCTCCCTCTCCGTTTCATTCTCTCCATCGTCAGACCAATCTTACTGCATCCCGACACGCCAGCAACCGCCCAATCCGGCAGTTCCTCTGTGTCCCCAGCGCCCTCTGTGGTTAGGCCTTCGCCTTCGCTGTTTCCGCAAACGGCCACTCCGAGTCCTTCCAGGCCCGCACCATATAAATGATCACGCCCGTCAGCAGAATCACCGCCGCATACCGCATCTCCTTCTGCCAGTTCTCCCGATTAAACAATATGAAAAGAAATCCAGCGATCGCCAGCAGCGCCGGCAGCGGATAAAACCACATCCGAAACGGCCGCCGCATCTCCGGCCGCGTGAACCTCAATACAATCACTCCCACAGCCTGCACCAAAAACTGCAGTATCAGCCGGATCACCACCAGCGCCGCAATCGCATCCTTCAACCGCAGAAAACAAAACGCCGCCGCCACCACTCCCAGGGCCAGCAGCGAAAAATAAGGAAACCGGTGCACGGCATGCACCCTGGCAAATGCCTTGAAATAGTTCCCATCCTTCGCCGCTGCATACGGCACTCGCGAATACCCCAGCATCAGCGAAAACACTGACGCAAACGCGGTCACGATTACCAGTCCCGTCACCAGCCGCGCCGCCCACGCCCCATACACTCTCTGCATAAACAACGACACAACATACAGCCCGCTGTTGTTCTGTCCCGCCTGCATCATCTCCCGCCACGGCACCACCGCGAGAACGCACACGTTCATCACCAGATATAGACAGGCCACCAGCAGAATAGAAAGCAACAGCGCCCGCGGAATATTCTTCTCCGGGTCTTTGATCTCATCGCCCAGGAAACTTACGTTGTAATATCCCCAGTAATCGTAAGTCGCGATCAGCATCGCCCCGCCCAGCCCAGTCAGAAAGTGATGCGAAATCGTGAATGCTCCCGGAGGAAAATCAAAAGCCCGCGCGGCGTTGAAGTGGGTGAGTCCAGCCCAGATAATCCAGCCAATCGTTCCCATCACGCCAAACCATAATATTTTCGACAGCCGCCCAATCGCCGTGATGTTCCGGTAAAGCAGCAGCACCGTAAAGAAGCAAATCAATACCGCAACCGCCGTCCCCGGCGTGACGATCCAGCTGGCCTGCAGCGTTCCCGCCCACGGAATGTGTACCGCCGCCTCATGATGCGCATACACCACGTCCAGTTCCGGCCAGTAATACGCCGCGTATCCCGCCAGCCCAATGCATCCCGTGGCAATCGAGAGAGGTGCAGAGAATGAAACCTGCCAGATAAACAGGAACGAAATCAGCCGTCCCCATTTTCGCGGCCCATACATCTCCCGCAAGTAACGATACGTTCCGCCCGACGCCGGCAGCGCCGCGCCCAATTCCGCCGACACCAGCCCGTCACACACCGCCAGCAGTGCTCCCGCAACCCACCCTAGCAGCGCCTGCGGCCCGCCCATCGCGCTCACCACCAGCGGCATCGTGATGAACGGTCCCACTCCAATCATGTCAATCATGTTCATCGCGGTCGCCGACCATAGTCCCATCCCGCGGATCAGACTAGGAGACCCCGAAGCATCTGGCGATGGAGATGACATTTGTTCGCGGCGTCTTGTGATCGCTGCTGCTACGGAAGAAGCAACACTCGGCCGCTGATCTGGCGCTCTTCGAATGCGGCATGCGCCTGCGCAGCTTCGGCCAACGGATAGGTCCGATCAATTCTGATGGAAAGCTGGCCTTCCTTCACCCAGCCGACGAACTGCTCGAGATATCGAGGATATTCTTTCCGGTAAGGCAGCCCGTTCGTGCGCGTGATGAATAGTGAACCTTTTTCCTGCAGGGTCATCAAGTCAAACGGCGGCACATACCCGCTGGATTGACCATAGATCACCAGATATCCACCGGGCGCAAGGCTGTTGAGGTTTGCCTCGAATGTATCCTTACCAACCCCGTCGTAAACCACAGCGACGCCGCGACCGTCGGTAATGCGCCGCGCTTCCTTCGCAATATCCGATTCTTTGGAAATGACGACCTCATCGGCGCCAGCCTTTTTCACGAACTTGGATTTCTCTCTGGTCGAGGTCACGCCAATCACCCGCCCCCCACGAATTTTCGCCATCTGACAGAGCAACAGCCCAATGCCCCCAGCCGCAGCCTGAATCAGGCACCAATCGCCGGGTTTCACCGGATAGGCAAAATGCGTGAAGGCATATGCCAGGAACCCCTGGTTCATTCCGGCCGCCGCCTGCTCGACCGTAATGCTCTCCGGCACCCCAATCAACCACGAGGCCGGCACCACCGCATGTGTAGCATAAGAATTTCCCGCGAATGCAACCCGGTCTCCCACGCGGACATTGTGAACATCCGGCCCGAGCGCTTCCACCACTCCAACTCCCTGGCTCCCCAAAGTGGCTGGGAATTCCGGCTCTCCTGCATCCGCTCGACGATAGAAAGCCTGCCCCACCAGTTGACCGCGCCGCTTTTGCAGATCAAGATAATTAACGCTCGCGGCTTCCACCCGCACCAAAGCCTGCTTCGACCCAGGGACCGGCGTCGGCAGATCCTCCAACCGCATGACCTCCGGACCGCCGTAGGAGTAAATCCGAATCGCCCGCATAACTATCCCTTTCGAAGCCGGCTAACTTCTAATCCCTAGGCTCTGACCCCTAACCCCTGCTCACTTCTTCTCATGCCCCGCGCTCAACAGGTTCACATACAGCCGCACCGCTCCCGGCACGCCCGCCGGCAACTGCCGGAAAAACGCATACGCTGCATAAATATAAGTTCCCTTGCCATACTGCGCCCGCAGCAACCCGCCCTTCTGTGCATCTTCTCCCGGATCGTGACTCGACAACAGCGCCGTGAAATGATCGTCCCACTTATCCATGAAATACAACCCGCGTTCCTGCACCCAGCCGTCGAAATCGCGCGCCGTAATCGTATTGGGATAATGAAAAACGGAATCCTCCGGTGCCAGAATTTCCACTGGAGCCTCCTCGACCGTAACCCGCTCCCGGCTCAGCTCCGCAGAATAAGGAGTGAACTTCCCGCTGTTAAAATCTCCAACCGACGCGTTGTACTGCACCACCAGCGTCCCGCCCGCGGAAACAAATTCGAGCAGCTTCTTATTATTGGTCACCACATCTTTCTGCGTGTCGTAAGCCCGAATCCCCAGCACGATCGTTCCGTACCTGCTTAAATCCTCGCTCGCAATCTTCTCCGCGGGAATCAAAGTCACATCCATCCCCACCTGCTTCAGCACCGTCGGAATATCATCCCCCGCGCCCATGATGTAGCCGACTTTCAAATCATGCGGCGCTTGCACATCGACAATACTCACCCGCTGCCGCGCCGGCTGGTAATAATAAAAACTGCCCAGATCTTCGCGCGTGACCAGCGTGTATCCCTCACTGTATTTCTCACCCTCCGATTCCAGCACCGCGCGAATGACCGCCCGCCCTTCCTGCAATCCGGCAGGGAACACCTTGAACTGAAAATCCTGCTTCTCTCCGCGGCGCGCAAACTCCACAGCCAGTTGCTCCGGCTCCGAACGCCAGCCCGCCGGCAACTCCAACTCCAGCTTGCCGCGCATCGCGCGCGTAAGATTTCCAGTCACTCCCACCGCGACGGTGGAAGTCGATCCATTGTGCGTCGAAATCACCTGCGTCCCCGGTTCCAGCATTACCGAAAATGCCGGCACAATCGCCAGTGGACGCGGAACTTTCTTTCCGCTCTCGTCCAGAAATGGCGTGACCACCACCGCATTAATCCCGTTCCTCGTCGCCCCTGCGCCCGATCCGCCCACCGTATACTCCACCCGCGCCCGCAGCGCCGGAGGCGGGAAGGGAAGCGTCGCGTACTTCTCGTTGTCAATATGATTCACCGCCTCCGTATCCGGATCATCTCTGTGCCAATAAGGCCGCGTATAGCCCGCGCCCTTCGGCACGCGCAACCGGAAGTTCGCATGCAGATCGTCTCCCCCCTTGATAATCTCCGGTCGCGTCTTCCCGCTGAGCGTATTCCATCCCGCGGGAACGTCCAGCTTCAAATGATCAATCACCAGCGGCACTTTCGATCCGTTGTGAAACGTCACCGCCACCATGAACTCTTGTCCCGGCGAAACCGCGGTCACCGCGTCCGCTTCTTTCGGCACCGCAGCGTCGTGTTTGTCCCCGGATGACACATCCGCGGTAAGACTAACGCCCAGCGCCAGATTCAGCGCCGTCTCCGCCTCCTGCTGCTTCTCCGCGATCCGCGTCAGCAAGTCGAGTTGCGCCGCCGCGCTCAAGGTGCTCGCCCGCACTTCGCTACTCACACGAGTCAGCCCAGCCACAACTTTCATCAAAGGATCGGCCGCACTCGCTGCATCAGTTCCTTTCGCAGCCGCAACCGCCGCGCCAACCTGCTTCGCAATTTCGGCCAACTCCATCCGCAGTCGAGGAACTTTCTTCTCTTCCACTCCCCCTGCCAGCGCCGCCCACGATGTATCAATCCCGTCAAAGAAACTCTTCTCATGCCCGTCCTTCCCCACAGTCGAAGGCACCACCGAATCCACCAGCCGGTAAAACGTAAACCGGTCTCCCGGATCAATCGTCCAGTTCGCCGCGCCCTGCGACATCTGATGCCGCAACCCCTGCATCGCGAACTGTATATACCCCGTTCCCAGATCCGCGTTACGCTCGCCCGTATTCAACTTCAAAGTCCAATCCGCATCCGGACAAGTCATCGCCCCAAACCCGCATACATTTCCAATGTAAAACTTCTTCGCCTGCCAGGGCAGCAACCTCGCCGCAATCTGCTCGGGAAACCGCTTCGGATCAGCCGCCGCGCGGAACGCCTCTTTCGCCAGAATGCTCGACGCTTGATGATGCCCGTGTCCGTCCCGCTCCGTCCCCGAAAACCGCGCCACCAGCACATCCGGACGAAACGTCCGAATCACCCGCACCATATCCGCCAGCGCCGTGTCGTGCCCGCCCCACTTCTGAAAAGTTTCCTCCGGCGACTTAGAAAATCCAAAATCCGCAACTCGCGAAAACCGTTCCTGCACGCCGTAATACTGGTCCGACGCCAGCAACTCCTCCGCCCGCAGCACGCCCAGCACATCCGACAAATTGCTTCCAATCTTGTTCTGCCCGCCCTCCCCACGATTCAGCGTCATCAGCAGCGTGCTCACCCCACGCCCCCGCGCCTCCATCGTCAGCATCCCACCATCTTCATCATCCGGATGCGCCACCACCTGCATCAGCCGCGCCGTGGTCCCCAGCCGCAGCAATTCCAGCCGCAGCCCGGCCATCCCTTGATCCTGCGGAATCTCCTCCGGCGTACCCTGATACAAAAGTCCCGGCGGATCGACATCGGGAGAGGATTGCAAAGCAGAAGAATTCGCAGGAAGTGAAGGAAGTGAAGGAACCGCGGGTGCCCCATCCTTTCGCGTACTTTGCGAAAAGGTGGGACGCGATGCGGCCAGCGCGAGAAGCACGATCAGAGCCAGCAGAGCCCGTGAAAATCGCATGCGCTGAAGTATAAAAGAAGCGCGGCGCCGAGCGGCCCGCGGCAGGTTCAGAGTTCCCGAATGTCGCACCCTACAAGGATGGGCCCTAACCCCGCTCCGACGCAAATTCTTTCCATAGAAATCGGACAAGGCCGTAGAACAGATAAAGAAAGGGCGCGCCTTCCACAACCTGTAAGAAAAAGCGCATGCGTGTACCACCGTGGAAGAGCGGCGCTTCAGCGCCGCGCAAAACGAGCAAGAATCAACTGGGCTTCAGCCCCCGCGCCTCTCGCCCCGAATCGAATGCCGCCTACACATCGCACAACTCCGCCGCCCTCCGCAACGACTCCAGCGGATCCCCCACCGGCACAAATTCATGCGCCACATACCCGCCAAACCCCGCATCGGCGATCGCCCGCATCACCCCGTCCCACTGTACTTCCTGCGTGCCGTCCAGTTCATGCCGCCCCGGCACTCCCCCAGTATGAAAATGAGCAATCCACTGCATATTCCCCCGGATCGTCTCGATCAAATCGCCTTCCATAATCTGCATGTGATAAATGTCGTACAACAGTTTCACGCGCGGCGAATCCACGCGCTTCATCAACTCTACGCCCCAAACCGTGTGATCGCACTGATAGTCGTGATGGTCGATCTTGCTGTTGAGCAGCTCCA
>Ga0116125_1000828_pt1 | contig 14216 bp, 13 predicted proteins | sample June2015DPH_16_1_2_FD_89729 | JGI IMG/M metagenome (GOLD analysis project Ga0116125, IMG submission 89729) | Peatland microbial communities from SPRUCE experiment site at the Marcell Experimental Forest, Minnesota, USA - June2015DPH_16_10 | ecosystem: Environmental > Terrestrial > Soil >...
GCGGCGACGTTTGACGATGCCGAACTCATTGTTTATGATCGAACTGCGGGGTGGAGCAGTCTGGTAGCTCGTTGGGCTCATAACCCAAAGGTCGGTGGTTCAAATCCACCCCCCGCAACCAAAACCCTCCGAAGTTCTCTTTCGTAAGTCTCAGAGATTGTTAAGGTTGCAAGTTGAGCCGTGTGCATGGCTTTTTCAGTTCGAAGCCGCGTTATTGTTTCCTGTTCCAAAACTTGGAACAACTTGGAACAGATTGCCAAAAATCGCCTGTTCCAAAGCGAGCGCGGCACTACGGTCTGCGTCGGCTGATGTGTGCGTGTAGACATCGGCCGTTGTGCTCAGGTTGGAGTGCCCGAGCAACTTTTGAACGAGTTTCAAATTTCCAGTTTTCTGATTGACGATGGTTGCCGCAGAGTGACGGAAGGTGTGAAAGCCCGCAGCCCTGCGATTGCGAGCGATGCCAATTCGATCTAGCGTTGGATAGAGCACATCGCGGCGGAGCACATCTGGATTCAGTGGCGAACCCTCTTCCTTACAGAACACGAAATCCTCGGTTGTGTTGTGTTTCGAGTTCTGCTTCTGAGCTGTCAGAGCCGACAAAAGCGAAGGACCGAAGTAAATCATCCTTACGCTTCCCTCTGTTTTTGGCGTGACTAACTCGCCTTCCCAAAGAGACTGCCGAATTTCCAGAGTTTGCGACTGAAAGTCAATGTGCTTCCACTGAAGTCCCAGCAACTCTCCTAAACGTGCGCCGGTCAGCATCGCACACTGAAATAAGCCTCGGTGAGTCTTCGGAACGGAGTCCACGATGAGCTTCAACTGCCCAGGACTCCACACTGGTTTTTCAGACCGCGTCACCTTTGGCTTATGTCGGTCTCGGACGGGAGACCTCTGGATGAGGTCGTGATCCACTGCAAGCGAGAAGACACTCTGAAGCAATCCAACTAAATTCCGTACCGTCTTGGGAGACGATCCGCCCTTCAGTCGTGATTGCAACAGCTTTTCGATGTGCAGTGGCGCGACCTCAGCAATACGCATGGCGCCGATGGCCGGGAGAATATGGACCCTGAGGTCGCATTCATAGGAACGCTTTGTGGAGGGCTTTACTTGCTTTCGTTCCAAATACGGCCTCCACAGGGAATCTACGATGTGCTGCACGGTGAAATCGACAGCCTCGACGTGCCGATTCTGGGATTCACGAATTCGCTGATCCAGAACGGCTCGCGCGGCCTTCTTGCCAGACAGGTTCTCAAGCGTTTCAGTTTTGTGCACCCACTTGCCGGCTACGGTACGCAGGCGGTATCGGATGCGGAAGACCAAACCACGACGGGTTCGGATTGGATCAGAAACGTAGCCTTGTTGGTACGATTGACGAGTCAATTCTTTTTCTCCTTTCATTTTGACCCGCCTTTGCTTCTCTCGATGTAGAGTTTGGCTCCCTTCCGGAAAATATCGGCGACAGTTTCGCCGAGACGACGAGATGCGGCCTCCAATTCCGCAATCTCGCCAAGAGTTAGGCGCAGCGGAAATAATTTGCTGCGACGATCGCTCTCCGGTTTGGGTGGCCTTCCCATGCACGGAGTAGTTGTATATACATATTCTGCGCGTGTCAAGTCGGTTCTGTTCCCTTGTTGTTCCATGTGTGTTGTAAGCTTCAGAATTTAAGGCTCCTCAGAGAGGTTGTTGGGCTGGGACCCCGAACCCTGCCTATTGGTTCGGACTTCCTGAAATTCGATTCAGTACCCGGCCCCAGCTAAAGCGGAGGTACTTGCCCAATCGATAGGCGCCTAGCAAATCGGTATGCGAATATACCCAGCTAGGAGGGACTCGCAACCGTTGAGCAACCTCTCCAACAGTCAGGATTTCATCACGGCCACCTGCAATGGGTGTTGCCTCTGTCTTCTCGGGTTCCGGAGCAACTGCGAGTCGATTTGTTTGCATACTCAGGCTGTTCTCCTAAGCTTGTGAACCGCCGAATTTCTTTTTGTAGTCTGCGCGAGAGAATTGGGCGGGAGAAGCTGTCAGGCGGATCTTCGGGCGGCCACATTCTTGAGCGCGTGCGCCAGGACTGCTGCACGCTCGGAGGTGATCAGTCCGGCCTGTTCCCGCTGATGCAGATCGTGTAACTGTTCCTCAAGCGTGCGCTCCCTCGGAATTGCTTTTGGTTTCATGGGTTCTGGCAGCTCCATTGCCTTCGAGTCGGCCAGCACCTTGAGCATGCCAGGCATCCCCGGCAGATCCAGTTTCACCTCACCATCGCCCCTCCCAGTCAATTGCGGTGCCGCGCCCTGACCCGCGGGGAGAGCCATTCGCAACTCCTCGTACTGATCGCCGGCCAATTCCAGCGCATTTTTACCGCTGATGCGCCGTCTCTCTACCGCCTCACTCAGCGCACGGATGCGGTCTCCCTTGTCCCATCCGAGCGAAATCACCCAGTGAACCGGGATTCTGTTGTCTCGAGCCTTCGAGACTTCTTTCTCGTACGCTTCTTTGAAGGCCATGCGTGCACCGATCCCATCTCGTGACAGCAACAGCTTGCGAGCGCCGTCATAGGCTGTAGCCATCTCTTCGGTCCACACTACTGATTGCTCATCGGACCGAGGACACATACTCCAAGCCAGTTCTGGCCCTGGGCGACCGTCGTCCGCGCCGTGGCCTGGCAGGTTTTCCAAGATGTGCGGGAGGCGTACCGGGAACTTTTCCCGACGGCAGCGGCGCAACGCTTCGCGCACTTGCGCTACGGTCGCGCCTTCTTCGAGTAAGGCTCCGGCCATCGCGTTCAACGATCCCACGACTTCGGGCGCGTTGCCCATCACTGCGTAAAAGCTAGTGAGCATTTGCACAATTTGTTCGTGTAGCGTGTTCTCTGGCGATTCGCATCTCCTCGGCGGCACGCTCTTCAAAACTGGACTTGACGGGTTTTCCATTGCTGCTCCTTTCCCAGTCTCGTGGGTCTTTGCGGTACTGCGATTCACGGAAAAACTTTTGAGCCGAGGGTAAGAACTGGCGTTCAACCCGAGGCCAGTCGGCCACCGCTTCAGCGACCGACTTTGTTCCAGCCCAGACAACATCATGTCCATGCCGAATGATGGCCTTTGCGATTTCCTCAGCAATGTCACGCGGTAGGTGGAAGGCGTCGTCGATCTTCGGATACAGAGAAGCGATCTGCATTACCCACTGATCAAGTTCTTGTTCGGCTTGATCCCCGTCGCTTCCCTTCCCTTCCTTTTCCCTTTCCTTTTCCCTTCCTAGGGCAACTGGTCTGTCTCCAGTGCTTCCCTGGGAAGCACTGGGGAACTTGGCGGGCTCGCTTGCCTCTTTGCCGCTGATTCTTTGGTGTTTAGTGAAATTCACAACAACGCCGTAAGTTTTTCCGTCAGAGATAAACTGAGAAATCAACGACGCTTCCCTGAGCAGCGATAGAGTTTTCTCGAAATCGAACTGGATAAATGGAAGGATGTCTAAGTGAAGTGATCGCGCCGACCATAAGAAGGTTCCGTTTATGTCGCAGTGCCCCCAGAGGCCAGAGAAAACCAACATACAATGTTGTCCGGGATTGGCGATTTCTAGGTCTTGTAAGTTCTCGTCCCGGTAGAACTCGGGTTTGATCGTTCGGATTCGGGCCATGTCAGATCAGTCCTTTCCTCTGGGTAGTGGATTCCAATGCTTTCTTGCTGCACCTGAAATGAGCCGAGATGGCCGGATTTCGCAAAATCGCCTTCGAGGGTGCCAAAACGGGCACACGGATAGAAAATCAACTGTCGTTCTACGAAGTTGAGTCGGAAGAGGACTACCTTGGCTCAATTGTCGGTTCGTTTAGCGGCCCGCGCGGTTGAGGCGTCGTTGCAGTACTGCCATTCGCCTGCGCGCGCTACCTCCGTAGTATTGGGCCCGTCTTCTTCCTGCTCTTCGCGCAAGATGCGTTGATACTGAATCGTGGCGTTGGTGGCAGCCGTTTCGGCATCGACGCCTTGCGCTTTCTGCTTCTCGATCATCTCCTGAATGCGCTCGCCGGCCCGCCGCTCCAATGACTTCTGGCTCGGCTCCGGTAGAGACATCAGTAGATATTTCATTGCATCGCGGGCGTGGTTATCTTTGTCGACGATAGCTTCGGATACATTGCGGCTCAATAGTTGCTGCGCCGTGAGCTTTACGCGCCGGGCAACCATTAATTCCCAAAGGAGGTTCGGGCAGCCCCAGCTATGGAGCCCCGGCTGTGGCTTGTCGGCATACATGCCCTTGGGGCACAAAATCTTCACCGACGGCTGCCTTTTGTCCAAGTCAGCCCAATGTTGGTGGATGCGTCCGGCGAAACTGACATCCGAAGCATCGCCGGAAAATGGGATCAAATTCTCAACAGCTTGCTCTCCGTAGAGTTGAGCGAAAGATTTGGCTCGCTCAATCGCGTGGCCGGGCCGCTGCGACTGTTGCAGATCGCTGGTAAAGATGCTGCGGTCCGCCCAGATCGTTTCCATGCGTGCGAAGTCGGTCATACGCTTGATCTCAGGTGCGTGCTGCCAGATCTCCTTGCCCGGCGCATAATATTCACCCCCGAAAATGATCGTCCCTTCGAAATCGACGTAGGCACGAAGCAAGGCTGTCGGGTTGGTCTTGCCGTGGTCGAACCCTCCCAACACTTGCCAATCGGGATCGGATCGCCAACGAGGGTCCTCGATAACGATCTGGTTCCAATGAGTAACCAGAATGTCAGCGAATACCCGTTCGCCGCCGCCGGCTTCATCGACAATTTCCTGTTCGCGGTCCCAAGCGGCTTGCGACGTGTATTTCCTGCGCTCTCGCTCCTTCCATGCGGGGTTCAGGTCCGGATCACGTTCAGCTATGACCGAGTAGTGCTCACGCAGCACGAGAATACCGCCGGAGGTAAGGCGCGCCGTTTCACCACGGCGCACCTGTACCGGTGTCTGCGGAGGCAGCGCCGCGAGTTCTTCAATGACTTGCTCGGGACTACTCTTCATTGCGAATGACGTCTCGTCGGGCATCTGCGTACCATCCTGGTCCGGCTGAGGAATTGAAAATGATTTTGCCGGCCACGGCGGAAATCGCCTCGTTGTAACAGCCGCCAGAATCTGCCTGAAAGCTCGATTCATCGTTAAGGTAGCCCCACGGGTGATAAGACCGAATCTGGTCGGCTCCACCGGGGATACCGAGAATGTAGCTACCGTTGGCAAAGTTCAACTCATGGTCGGCCTGACGGTTGAGGGGCTTCGCAAGTGGATACGCCTGTTGAATCCGTTCGTCGGAATTGCGGTACAGATGCTTCGCGTAGTCAACCAACTGAATGACCTTTTTGTCCTTTTGCGTCTGAAACAGGATGCCGCAGTAGGGTGTTTTCATCGCCTGCAGGGTGAGGTATGCCACGCAGGCCCATGAGATCATCAGATCGCGTGACTTCTCGATCCAGATGATGTCGCGCAAGTCGAAAAAGGCGAACAGATCCCGGAAATATTCATAGGGTGGAAAGTGCTCATCCGGCCGCGGCCTGCCTTCCTTCTTCCAGTGTTCGTCAAACGTGCGGGTGTGCTGCGTAACCCAAGTGAAGGTATCGCGCGTGGCTGTCGTCACCCAGTCGGCTTCGATCGTCGATGTCTCCTGGTTTTTCGCTTGCGATGCTTTGATTTGCGTAAGCCGTGTCGCCCTCGCACGCTTTAACGCAGGATCCACGTCGCCGAGTGGTATATCGGCGAGGATTGGGGAATCTGCCCAAGCGCGGTTCGGCAAGTCTTTTCGCTTCATCGTTGTTTGGGATTTCTACTTGTGCTTTCGATTTACTGGACGGTGGTTTTTGTTATCTTTCATCCACGTCGTTGGTAGTCGTCCCCCCATCGCCAAGGAGAGGTTTCAATCGCGGAGGGATTTTTCCACCGGTTTCAGAGAAATACTGAATCTCTTCCACCGACCACCCGTAGAACTCTTGAAGCTCCTTGAGGCTTTTGGGTTTTAGCATGAAAATGTCAGCTAGGGTTGACCACGCTGCTACGCGCGCACGTTCCGACTTGCCTTCGCGGGCGACATCGGCCAATCCCATGATGATGTCGTTGCGATTGATATCGATGAGCCTTAACTGCTTTCGCTTTTCGGACGTCTCGCCAACCAGGAAAGCAATACGAGCCTTCACGTCTGCACGTTTTTCCCACCTCTTGACCGCCGTCAAACTGAAGCCACACGCCTTCGATGCGACCGTCTGCTTCTTTCCGTCTGCACGGAACTGCGCATACCGCTCGCGAGCGGGGTGAGACAGTGCATCGGAACCGAAGTTGGTGTTTGGCATTTTCAGTTTCCCCTACTTTCGTCGAGAAGAATTGATGAGGAAAAGAGAATTGCAGGGTTCTTCCTGTGCTCCGCATGGCTATGTCCGCATCTGTCGGACCAATGGACCAGCGGCGCCAGAGGTTCGCACTATCCAGACCTCTCGCATCGATCCGCCAGCCACTCGCGTCTCGCCACGATAATACTGGTCTCTCATAAACCGTCGTCGCGCGATGCAGCCTTTCGACTTATCGGCAGGATCAACCCATTTAAGCCATCCATCGCGTACTTGAGATTCGCAATGTGCAAGAGACTGTTTGCAAAGCCAACGATCTACACTCGGATTTGAGCCTGCTGCCCAGATCGAAATTCGCATGTTTTTTTGACGAAGGAAATCCCTAGCAACTTCAAATGGCTGCGCTTTATTTCCGGCGCGCGTCGGTGTAGCGGTTTCCTGCGATCCGTTCAGATTCCTTTCGCCGCACTCGCTCCAATTCCTCGAGAGTTTTATTTTCGAACTCTGTGCCCAGGATGGCCGTGCCGTATTTGTTTGTAACTCGAACCGGTTTTGTGCGCTGATTCACTAATCAAGAGCGGAGAGAATTTCTTTAGAAGGTCGGCATCCACGTGGAAAGAATGGATTTACCGGAAGACCTTGGTCTGAAGCGGAGAGTAACTGGAGAGTGGAGAGTTCCTATCTGAAATCCCCTATGGACGATCCATCAAGCCGCGATTCCTCAGGTCGGTCCGGATCCTGCTAATTGCGACCTCAACACGCCTCTTGAACCGCGGATTTTTGTAGGCCAGTTCAAACGAGCGATCAGCCACATTCGCTTTCCAGCCCTGTGGCAGCTCTACAGACCCATCTGCATCCAAGCCGCGACAAACTTCCATGTCGGTCGCTGTTGGGTTCTGTGTGAGCTGTATCAATATTGCACGCTTCAACTCGGAACGATATCTCAGCAACAAGCCTTTCGGTTTCGAAGTGTCGGATTGCGCGCTTTGACGCGCCTCCCCGGACACCGCGTCAGATCTGTTGGTATCGGACTCCAAGGATGAACGGCTGGGAGTTCCAGCAGCGACGGAGAACTCGAGAGGACTGGACTTGGGTTTAGTCGGAAACTGTGCCGATAATATGTGAGCCTTCCCCATGATCTGGCGCAGATGAATTTCTAGAAACTGCAGAAAACGATCGGAGCGTTTCGTCAACAGCTCTTGGGTTCGATCCTCTCCCTCTCGATCCCACATTGTTTCAAGGTCATATCGCGTGTTGCCTGCCGGATTCATATGAATGAGCCTTGGCGCTCGCCAGGACTTCCAGATTTCGGCTTCTGTGAGGGCCTCTTCGGAATCCACTGGATTCATATCTGGCTTGTCGCAGGCTTGTCGGATCCACAGCCGCACTCCAAGAGCAAGATTAGTAACCATCAGGCGGATGTGCGAGGCGCTCCAATCGATGGGAGGCATTCCCAGGATTTCGGCGTTCGATTGAGCAACTTGCCAGAGAGTTTCGAACTCCCGTTCAAGCTCCGCCTCCATACCGCTTTGATAGGCGTCCAGGTATGCCCTGAAAACAGCAGGAAGAGTCCCGATCCCCAGGAGTTGGTCGAACCGTTTGGAGTCAACCTCACCCAGCACCTGCCTGAATTGCCTGAAGGCGGATTCGTAAACGACTTTAGAATTTAGGGCGACTCCTCTCGCTTGAAAACTGTCTGCATTGGGATGAAGCGCTGCGTAACAGAGCTTTCGCGTTAAAGCCGCGTACCGCCGGGCGGTCTCGCCAAACGACAATCGAATATGCTCCACCGCAGAAATCAGGGGAGCTGGTGTTATCTGTTTCCAGTTATTCTGGTCGACTTGCATGAGTCCTTATGTAGGTGGATTAGTGTCGGGAGAACGATAAGTAAGTCCTTGGCCGCCGCGACCAGTCCGAGGACTCGCATCCCCAAGTCAACAACTCGAGGTTAGTCTGGGCGGCGGAGGCAAGCATTACGCAGATCCCTGGAAATGTCAGATGGTCATCTTTTGTTGTTCCGACTCGGTTTGGCCCAACGGGAGAGCGCGGCTTTTCTGGCGCTTTCTGTGCGCTGCTCAGGCGTCAGCTTTTTTGCGCGAGCCTTCCCGCCCAATCGCCCGAGATTAACAGCGGCTTTGTTCTTTGTTTTCATCGGCCTCTCAGCTCGCCCTTTCGGTCGATCTCTCTGTTTACTATGCGTAGCGCTACGTATGTAATCTCATACGGAAACACGCGCCATGCCGGTGCTAGAACACCGACACGGCGCTCACCACAGTCGCCTACAGAGGAGGCAACAATGGCTAAGCAGCACCGTAACAACAATTATGCTTTCACTCAAGCATCGGACTGCCCTATCACGCAGGTGGCCCTTTATGCTCGTGTTTCTACCCTTAACAATCAGACGTACTCGGGCAGAGGTTCAGAAATTGGTTGAGGAGTTTCGGCATAGCGGGATACGGCGAATCGATTTTTGCCGTGAAAATGGTTTTGCTCTGAGCACTCTGGCACGCCATCTGCGAAAGTCGAAGAAGCAACGCCATGGCTACAAGAGTCGGACCATTGCAACAAACACTCTGGTTCCAGTCCAGATCGCAGAAGACCAATGTTCGTTGCGTATATCGGAATCTGGAGTGGCTGTCGTACTCTCGGGCGGTCGCCGAGTACAAGTAAAGGTCGATTTCGACGTGCCCACGTTGCACCGGTTGCTCAACGCGCTGGAGCGCGCATAATCAGTGTTCGGAATTGGCACGGCGACACGCATTTATCTTGCCGCCGGAGCCACCGACATGCGCAAGGGCTTTGACGGACTTTACGGGCTGGTTCGCGACCGGTTGTTGTGCGAGCCACTCAGCGGACATCTTTTCGTGTTCTGTAACTCGCAGCGCAATCGCCTGAAGGTCCTCGTCTGGGATGGGACTGGACTTTGGGTCTGTGCCAAGAGATTGGAGAAAGGGCGTTTCAGTTGGCCCCAGTCGGGCGACGCTCACAGCAAAGTCACGTTGACCCAAGAAGAGCTAGCGCTTCTCTTAGGCGGAATCGACTTGGCTGGCACGAAGAGCAAACGGTGGTACCGGAAGGTCGTGCCGGAAGGTCATCCGGCGCCCGAAACTACTTGTGTGCCCTGAGCGCACTCTGTTAATCAGTAGCACATTGTGTCTTCCATTCCATCGTCGCCAGCCGACCTGGAGCTGATCGAGAAGTTAAAGCGCCAGCTCCTGTACGCGCAACTGAAGATCCAACTATTGGAGGAGCGCTTGCGCTTGCTGCGGCTGGAAAAGTATGGAGCCAGCAGCGAAAAGCTTTCCGAAGCGCAACTGGAGCTGTTCAAGCCTAATCTCGACGGACAGGAAACCATCCAGGAAGAGTGTGATCCCGTCTCAACGAGACGCGGCAAACGGCATAAACGCAAACATCCGGGCCGGCAGGAGTTGCCTGCACATCTGCCGCGAGTGGAGCGGGTCTTAGCTTGTCCGCCAGATCAGCGGCTGTGTAAGGGATGCGGCAGGGAAATGATCGTCATCGGTTTTGAGCAAAGCTGCCAACTTGACGTTTTTCCTGCCAAGTACTTCGTTTTGGTAACGAAGCGGGAGAAGCGAGCCTGCAAGGCTTGTGAAGAGCAAGGCGCAGTCGAGGCCCCGCTGCCGTTGCGAATCATCGAGAAGAGCTTGGCCTCCGACAATGTCGTCATCGACACGATTGTCCGCAAATACTGCGACCACATTCCCCTGTATCGGCAGAGTGCGATCTTAGAGCGAGAAGCGGGTCTGACGATCAGCCGAGCCACACTGGACGGATGGACGCTGAAGGTCGGCGAGTTGCTCATGCCTGTAGTGGCGGCGATGCGGCGCGAGCTGCTTGGAGGAGATTACATTCAGGCGGATGAGACGCCGGTGGATGTCCAGCTACATGAAGGGCGAGGGAAGAATCACCAATCCTATCTCTGGTTGTTCGGTCGTCCGGCGGGAACTGTCGTATTCGACTTTCGCATGGGCCGGGGACGCGAAGGGCCGAAGAGCTTTCTGGGGCAATTCGGGGGTATCCTGCAAACAGACGGATATGCCGCATACGAACTAATCGGTGGACCCAAGATGGTCCATGCCGCTTGCTGGGCCCATGCACGGAGGCTGTTTTTCGAGGCGGCGCAGTTATATCCGAAGGACCCGCTTGCAACCGGAATCGTGGCTCACATGGACGATCTGTTCGCCATCGACGGGGATGCCCGTCGTCGAGGACTAAGCATCGGGGAGCGCGATCGGTTACGCCAGCAGAAAGCCATTCCCTTAGTGGAGGCGATCCGCGAGAAGATTGAAATGTCACAATTTGCCGCCTTGCCGGCGAGCGCGCTCGGCAAAGCCTGTCGCTACGCCCTTGGCTTGTGGAGAGAACTGACGGAGTTCCTAAAACATCCGATCCTTGAGCTGAGCAATAATCTGGCTGAGAATGCCTTGCGTCCCGTGGCTGTCGGGCGAAAGAACTGGCTGCATGTGGGAAGTCCGCAGGCCGGACCGAAGATCGCCGCGATTCTTTCCGTGGTGGAAACCTGCCGACGTCTTAAGATCTCTGCACGTGAATATTTGGAAGCCGTATTGCCAGGCCTCTCCACCGTTTCGATTCAACGGTTATCAGGACGTACTCCATTAGAATGGGCTGCTAGGGCTTGACGCTCCTCAGAGTTTGCTAGTAAGAGGCCATATGACAACCGACTGCTACTGATCGGTTAAAAGTAAGAGTCCGTTTTGCTTTTCTTGTTGCCTCGACACCCTTCTTTACGTTATATTCCTTCCTCATCAGCGAGCAGGATGCGCCGCTAAAGAGCAAACGGATCGTCAGTCCCGTTCAGATATCCGACATTCGCTGCTTCCTCCATTGATTCGGTATTGGGAAATCCAGATGAGTACGTGTACCTACCCGCTTTAGGGACACGTAGTTGGAAGGTTACGGAGGAAGTGGAATGATCGCATCTCCTGCTAAGTTGCGTTCTCTTGGGTATAGTGTTTTCGCCTGCCTCGTGGCGCTACAAGTCCCCGTTGTAGCGCAAATGAACAACGTTAGCGATGTGGAAGCGACGCCTATCCCAGGGGCTGGGCATGACTATCTTGGCTCGCTGAACGAAACCGTCAATCCCGCAAACGGTTCGGTTAGTGTCCGGATCAACGCTCCAGTTCCCAGTGGGCGCAAGCTAACCCTTCCGTTTTCTTTTGCATACGACTCGAATGGCGCCATTCCTTTGCAAGGTGGAGGTCTACCGTACCTCTTCAAACTAGGATGGTCCTATACCGTCCCAATGATGAGTTCCCAAAGTTCCACCCTAAAAGGAACGTACGAGGGTGACGAAGAATCTTGCGGAATAACTACGGGTTACATGTTTTACGACCCTGAGGGAACTCGACACTCTTTAACATCGGCATCAGGAAGCGGAATGGTGCTTGTGTCCGCGGGATGTGAGATTGCGTCTAGTGGTCCAAATGGCAGTGATGCTTGGTTAGCGGCGGCGTATGGTACTAAGGGCTATGTTATCCAGGACGCCGATGGCAGAACGTACACATTTTCTGGCGTCTACAACCTTCCGTCTGTCGAGGACAGAAATGGCAACTTGATAACCTATACCGACAACGGGGGTGGAGCTTTTACGGCGACGGACACAGCTGGCAGAACTGTGATTTCTTCCAGCGGATTTGGTTCGAGCGGGAATACTGTCGCAATTTCAGGATTGGGAAGCTCATATAGCTTGAGCTGGGCTACCACTGCCACTTGGAGCTACAACACGAATGAGACCGAGGTCTACGTCCCCGCTTATGCCACTTGCAGTGGCCTGCCTCTCCCGACGAATCCCAACGGAAGCTCGCCAGTGCTTAACACCCTGACGCTGCCCAACGGGCAGAGCTACAAGTTTTACTACGATACGACTTATGGGCTTTTGAATGAGATTGTCTATCCAACTGGGGCCTGGGTTAAATACACCTGGGGAATTAACTCGCAATCGGAAATGGCCTTGGGAGGTGCGGCTCTACAAAACGGTCAGCCAGGCAATTGTTTCTACCGATTCGACAGCCCGGCTATTACGCAGCGGCAGGTAAGCTATAACGGAAGCACAGTTGCGGAAACACAGACCTTTCAATATACGACCACTTGGGAAGCGTCCTATGGCACATATGACGCAGCTCTCTGGAGCGCCAAAACGACGACCGTGACAACCGCGGACAACGTGCGCGGAACGAGTTTTACTACTTCGTATACATATGCCCCATTTGGCATATCGCCTCCCCCTTATTCCTCTAATGGGATGGGCACCCAGGTTCCGGTGGAGAGTCAGATCGTCTACAAAGATTGGAATGGGAACACTTTGCAAACGGTCACCAAGCAATGGCAAAACCAGTATCTGATGCAGAGCGAGCAGACGATCCTGCCTAGTCCCGGTGGAACATCCCAGGTGACGTATGCGTATGGAAATCTAGGGGTGGTCACCAACAAATCTGAGTTTGACTACGGGCAAAGCAAGCCGAGCCGACAAACGGTTACGAACTATCAGTCCTTTCCCGCCAACGCCATCGGGTCGTATATTTACGACCGGCCCTGCCAAGTTCTTGTGGAAGATGGCAATAGCAATCGATATTCCGAGACAGACTACTACTACGATAGCGGTGGAACAGGCGCCGTTTGTCCCAGCACAGCGGGAACACCATCTGTCACAAAAGTTAACAATCTAACCGGGCACGACGAGACGTATTTCCCATCAACGGCCACCGGCCCGCGCGGCAATGCTACGACCATGGTAAAGCAGTGTTTTCAAGGTTCGACCGCTTGCGCCGCCGGCAATTCCACCACAACGTACTCGTACGACGAGACTGGCAACGTTTTGTCGATGACAGACCCGAACGGCCATAAGACGTCATATTCCTATACCGACAGTTTCGTAAACACGAATTCGAGCGGATTTACGACTACAGCGGGCTCTCCACCGAGCGGATACGTGACGGACGCATACGTCACGGAGGTTACGCTAACCACCGTCAACGGCGTGGCGCATACTGAGGAATATTCCTATGGCTATAACGACAGCGAGCTGACGGAATCGACGGACGAAAACAGCCAGACCACGACCTACAAGTACAACGACAATTTAAGTCGGCTCACCGAAACCGATTTTCCAGATAACGGAGAGACCACACTCGCTTACAATGACTTGGCTCCGTCGCCCACGGTTACCACGACCAAGCTAATCAGTTCCTCTGTGAGTGTGACCACGATCGCTACAATGGACGGAATTGGGCATCAGGTCCAGACGGAGCTGTCGACAGACCCGGATAATCCTACCTATACGGTGACAACATATGATGGGCTGGGACACCCCTACACGGTTACGAATCCCTACCGCACCACAGGTGACTCCACCTATGGAACTACTGCCCACGCGTACGATGGCCTAGGCCGCACGACACAGATAACTGAGCCGGACGGCTCAATCGTCTCGACCAGCTATTCGGGGAATTCGTCCCAATTTCTTACGACTGTCACTGATGAGGTCGGCAATCAACGCATCAATCACACCGATGGTTTGGGCCGTCTGACTGAGGTGGACGAACCCAGCAATGTGGCTTCGTCGCCTGCCACGGCAACCATCGGCATCACAGGCAGTGGAATCGAAAGTACACAGACCTCCCCTGCGCAACCAGCCACGGGCAGCGTCACCGTTAGTGGAGCGGACCGGTCTGGGTGTTTTTGCCCGCCCGCAGGGTGTAACCCGTCACAACCTCCTGCACCACCACCGTGCCCGACAGGAAGTCATGAGGTATATGACTACGGAATAGTATCGATGACTGTAAACGGGAATACTGATTCCACATCTTACGGGGAGAACACCGCGAGCTACACTGTGGCAGGCGCACTGGCCGCAGCCATAAATTCTGATCCGAACGCACCAGTTACGGCGTCC
>Ga0116125_1000831_pt1 | contig 14184 bp, 11 predicted proteins | sample June2015DPH_16_1_2_FD_89729 | JGI IMG/M metagenome (GOLD analysis project Ga0116125, IMG submission 89729) | Peatland microbial communities from SPRUCE experiment site at the Marcell Experimental Forest, Minnesota, USA - June2015DPH_16_10 | ecosystem: Environmental > Terrestrial > Soil >...
CACGACGGCCTCTGGGATATTTACAACGACTACCACATGGGCATCACGGGCGAGAATGTCGCCGAGAAGTACGGCATCACGCGCGAAGAGCAGGATGAATTCGCCGTCAACTCCCATCGCAAGGCGATTGCCGCATGGAAGGAATGCCGCTTCAAGTCGCAGATCGTTCCCGTAGAAATTCCCGCGAAGAAAAAAGGTGAAGCTCCAGTACTCTTCGAGAAGGATGAATCTCCGCGCGAAGATACGACCATCGAAGTGCTCCGTGCATTGAAGCCAGCATTCAAGAAAGACGGAACCGTGACTGCAGGTAACGCTCCTGGAGTGAATGACGGAGCCGCAGCCGTGGTCGTGACCAGCGCGCAGCGCGCGAAAGAACTCGGCGCGCAGCCTATGGTGCGAATCGTTGCGCAGGCCACCAGCGGGGTCGAACCCAAATGGGTGATGATGGCCCCGGTCGACGCAGTAAAAAAGATCTGGCAGAAGACTGGCTGGAAAAGCGACGACGTCGATCTCTACGAACTCAACGAAGCTTTCTCGGTGCAGGCGCTGGGCGTGATGCGGGAACTTGGGCTCGATCCCAACCGAGTCAACGTGAATGGCGGCGCAGTTGCCATCGGACATCCCATCGGAGCCAGCGGCGCGCGCGTCCTTGTCACCTTGATTTACGAAATGACGCGCCGGAATGCTAAGCGCGGGATAGCCGCACTCTGCCTGGGCGGAGGCAATGCCGTGGCTATGGCAGTGGAAAGAGATTGACCCCGGGCTTCGGGCTTCGGGAGCTTAGATGCTGGCGCAATTTTCCGGAGACGAGAGTCGGAAGCCGGTTCAGTTTGACGAAGCCGCGGCGCGCAAGGTAACCGTGAAGACGGCTCCGCCGCCGGGCGCGTTCGCGGCCTCAATCGTCCCGTTGTGTTCCTTCATCACCGATTTGCAAATGCTGAGCCCAAGGCCAGTTCCGCGGCCCGGCCGCTTCGTCGTATAGAACGGGTCGAAAATGCTGGGCAGTGTGTCGCCCGGAATCCCCGGGCCATCATCCTGAAAGCTGGCCCAAACCGACTGCCCTGTATTTCCAAGGCGGATGCGCAGCGTTCCGCGGTCGCGCGCTTCGCGGATAGCCTGCTCCGCATTCAAAATCAGGTTCAGAAAAACTTGCATCAACTGGTGTGGGTCGCCCTCGACATAAGGCAAGCCGGGTTCGCGCAGAAAGTCCACGGTAATGTTGTTCTTCCGCAGCGAATAAGCATGCAGATTGAGTGTGCGCTCGACCACCTCTCCAACATTCACGGGAGTCTTTCCGGTCGCCGGCGGCCTCGAAAAATAAGTCAGGTTGTGAACAATCTCAGCGGCGCGGCGCGCCTGCTGCTGCAGTATGCCGATCTGTTTGCGAGCGGCGTCAGTGGTCTGGCTGTCCTGTAAAAGTTCGCTCACTCCCAGAATGCTGGTCAGCGGATTATTGAGTTCGTGCGCTACGCCGCCGATCATCGCGCCCATGGCAGCCAAACGCTCGCTTTGAATGATCTGCTGCTCCAGCTTCTTTTCCGTCGTGATGTCGCGCACCGAAACAATCACGCCGCCCAGCTTGGCATCGGCGTCAAACAACTGGCTGGCGGAAGCCCGCATGGTGCGCCAGCTTCCATCGCGGTGACGGGCGCCATATTCCGCGGATCCAAAAATCCTGATTCCCGAAACCACGTCGTGATACAGTGCCACCAACTCCGGCGAGTGATCCTCGGTCTCCGAAATTTTCTTGCCCAACAGATCTTCGGGCTCGTATCCGAGCAGGTCGCGCACACGAAAGCTGACGAACGTGTACCGCTCTTCGAGATCGACCACTAGAATCAGGTCAGGGAAGCTCTCCAGCAGATGCCGCCGGAATTCCTCCTGCTGCAACACCTGCCGCTCCAGCTTTCGCCTTTCCGTGACGTCGACCAGCGTGCCCTGGTAGCGAATCAGTTTGCCTGCCGCGTTCCACACGGCGCGCGACGATTCCAGAAACATTGCGGATGTCCCATCCTTTTTCCGCAGCGTGATCTCCCGGGCTCGCACGCCGCCCCGATCGTCGGCGGCGCGGCCCAGCACCGGCAGTTCTGCGGCATCCACATTCAAATTCGCCGGGTCAAGCGCCAGCAACTCCTCCTTCGTGGCGTAGCCCAAAATGCTAACCAGCGCCGGATTGGCGTCCAGCAGTCTGCCTTCCGGCGTGCTGAAGTAAGCGCCCTCCTGCAGGGTCTCGAACAGTTCGGTGAAGCGAAGCTCTTTTTCATACTGCCCGGTCACATCCCGTCCCAAAACGCTCGCGCCCACCACCTCGCCGCTCTTGACGATCGCATTCAGAACGCAATCGAAGTAAAGAGAGCGCGCATCGTTCTTCAATCGCAAGCGTACCGTGCCGGCCCAGTGTCGCTTCTCCAGAAAACGCGGCAGTCCGGCCTCCACACTGCCGCGGGTGGGTTCGTCGAGAAAGTCGAAAAACTTCTTTCCCACGATCTCAGCGTAAGGCAGTCTCACAAGGTCGCTGACGCTCTTGTTCACGGTGCGTAACGTCCCGTCCAGAGAGACGGCGCAGGCCGCATCCTCGAACGAGTCGATCAGTTCCTTGAAGCTGCGGTTCGAGCGCGCAATCACGTCCGAAAGCTGATCGAGTTGCGCTTCTGAAGGAGCCGCGCCCACATGTTCCTGCAAATCCTGCAGCAGCACTTTGAGTTCACTGACTTCCTTCCGCCGCCCATACGCATAAACCGCCAGAAGAATGGATAAGACAAGAACGCCCAGAGCCATCGGGCCTAAATGGTAAGGCAGAGTTTCCAGCCGCTCCCAGGCAAGGTAGGCAAAGCCCAACGCCAGCAGCACCATGAACAGAAGAATCCATCGCCAAAGCTGAGATTCTTCGCGTTCAAGTTTATGCGGTGGGCGGGAATGTTGAGGCGTACCGGAAGGGGTCTGGATCATGGGGGAAGTCACCTGGGTTCCGCGATCAAAGAAGCGCGTTCAAAGAACCACGAACGCCAAAACCGCACACCCACTCATCGTAATCATATAGACGGGCCGGAACAACCGGGGTTGTTGGAGAATGTGGTTCGCCGGTGAAGATTTAACCAGACAGCGGGATGGGAAGTGCTAAGGCATCGTTACAACAGTTACTCTCAAAACAGCTTCTTACTATAATGTCGGCAGGGAGACGAAACCATGAACCTTTCGATCATCGGACGCATTGCTGCGCTAGTTGCGGTTACAATCTGCCTAGCGATCTCCGTCGCGGTTCACGCTCAATGTGCCGGACTGCACGCCGGAATTACCGCCCAGTCTGTGCAGGTCAAGCCCGGGTCTACCGAGCCCGCGGACGTGCAGATAGAGTTCCTGTTAATCAACGATTCGGACTCCCCTGTCGATGTAAAAGCCGGCTCATGGAAGATCGTAATCGACGGAGTCGAACTGCAAGAGTCGGATTGGATTTTTGAAAACGGCCCGATGCCAGCTGGCGGGTGGACAACTCTCGAAGCTGGCCAGCATTACGAATTCGGCAAAGCGTTACCCACAAGCAAATATTTTCTTGAACCGGGCGAACACAAAGTCTCTTGGAGGGGCGATGGGTTTCGCAGTTCCACAATCGCCGTCAGGGTTTCCGGCCATCCGTAGACGGGCGACTGTGAAATATCGCCACTCGTTCATTGGCGGATTGAGCCACAGTAGAATTCTCGCCCTTTTTTGCACAGGCACCCTGTGACATCCGTCACAGCCAAGCCCAACCCCTTCCGCGTACTCTGACTAGATTCCGGAATCAGGGATTGGTGTGCCGACGGCGGCACCGACGAAAAACTGTCTCGCCCGGACACCCCATGCTTTATAAGACCCTCAGCGCCGCGGTCTACGGCATCGACGCCAACATCATCCAGGTCGAGGTCGACTGCTCCGGCATCAAGACCGACCAGGACCACTTTCACACGGTTGGCCTGCCCGACGCCGCCGTGCGCGAAAGCCGCGACCGAGTGCGCGCCGCGCTGAAGAACTGCGGCTACGACATCCCGCCCACGCACATCACCATCAACATCGCTCCGGCCGACATAAAAAAAGAAGGCTCAGGATTCGATCTCCCCATGGCGCTAGGCATCGTAGGCGCCTATGGCGGGCTCACGCAGAAGACCATTGAAGACTGCCTGTTTATCGGCGAGTTGGGTCTCGACGGCGGAGTTCGCGGCATTCGCGGCACGCTCCCGATCGCACTCGAAGCCCGTGCGCGCAAGATCTCAAAGCTGGTGGTTCCCGAAGCCAACGCCCGCGAAGCCGCCATGGTCGGCGGAGTCGATGTCTACCCCGTGCGCTCTCTGCTCGATGTAATTCACTTTGTAAACTCCGGCAACGGAATCCTTCCGCTGAAAGCCGATGGCGATGCGCTACTGAAAGAGTCGCAAGAGTTCTTCGTGGATTTCAAAGATGTACGCGGCCAGCAAACTGCCAAGCGCGCCATCGAAATCTCATGCGCCGGCGGTCACAACATATTAATGATCGGCCCGCCCGGCTCCGGCAAAACTATGCTCGCCAAGCGCATGCCCACAATCTTGCCGCCGCTAACATTCGAAGAAGCGCTTGAGACGACAAAAATTCACAGCGTAGCCGGAGTTCTTGACGCCGGCAGTGGACTCGTGGGCAAGCGTCCGTATCGCTCGCCGCACCATACTATTTCCGATGCCGGGCTGATCGGCGGGGGAGTTATACCGCGTCCCGGCGAGGTTTCGCTCTCGCACAACGGGCTGCTGTTTCTGGACGAGCTTCCGGAATTTCCGCGCAATGTGCTCGAGGTGCTGCGACAGCCACTTGAAGATGGTTCGGTAACGATTGCCCGTGCTGCGATGGCGCTAACATTTCCCGCGCGCTTCATGCTGGCCGCGGCCATGAATCCTTGTCCGTGCGGCTTTCGCAATGATCGGACGCGCGAATGCCACTGCACCACTCCCATGATCCAGCGCTACATCTCGAAAATCTCGGGCCCGCTGATGGACCGCATCGACATTCACATCGACGTCCCTGCCGTGAACTACAAAGAGATGCGCTCGACCAACGAGCCGGAAAGTTCCGCAAAGATTCGCGAGCGAGTGATGCGCACCCGTAAAAGGCAGATCGAACGCTTCGCGTCTTCCAAAGAGAAAATCTACTGCAACGCGCAAATGTCATCCCGCCACATACGCACCTTCTGCGAACTCTCCGCGGATTGTGAACGCTTGCTCGAGCGCGCCATGACCCAGCAGGGACTCAGCGCCCGCGCGCATGATCGCATCCTCAAAGTTGCGCGCACGATTGCGGACATCGAAGACACGCCGCAGATCGAACCCAAACACATTGCCGAGGCGATTCAGTACCGCTCGCTAGATCGCACGTATTGGACGTAGGACTGAGAGCCGAGAACTGAAAAAGCCGGGGAGCGATCCCCGGCTTTTCCAGTTCATACGAGCAACTACCAACTCCGGTTAGAGTGGCTTTTGCCGATATCCAGTCAATCCGAACGATGCCAGATGGCATTGCCCTTCGACCTCGACCAGGGAGCACCACGGTTCATACGTGTACCCGAAGTAAGACGAGTTCAGGAACAACGAATTCCCAGACTGTGCGTGCCCGTCGATGTTATTGGTCCCGGACGTTGTGTTCGACAGGAACATCCGGCCTACATAACAGCTGCCGTCCTCGGCTCCGTTCGTGCAAGCCGGGGTGATGTTGAACCAATACTCGCCCGCCGTCAGGCTCACAGGTGTGGTCAAGGTGACCAGCACGGTGAACTCGCTCAGCCCGATAAAGACTCGACCGGTGGTCGCCACGCTAATGGTCCCCGAGCCGGAAGCGATGTCGGTTCCACCACTGCCTGACGAAACGCCGGAACGAATGTCATACGTGGCAGTGTTGGGATCGAAATTCGCGTCTGCCTGTATGTTGAAGAGAATTCCAGTGACCTTCGCCTCGCCCCCAGTGGGAACGTTGAACGAAGCGTAAGTGGAACTCCCGGTTACCAGCAGGGTGTTCTCATCTGAGAAGCCTTCTGCCGTGCCGGCCGTCGTATCGAGATCGCCGCCGTAGAACAAACATGGTGAGCACAATGCTGGCGGAATTCCCGGAGGAGCCAGTTGCTTGGGTACGGTACCGTAACCGTTCGGATTGGCCGCAGGAGCCGGCTTTTCCGCCGCCGCTGCTGTGAGTGTGAGTGCTACCAGGGTCACTGCAAAGAGTAGTTTTTTCATTAGTTGGCTCCTATCACACCGAACGACAGCCAGTCGCACTGTTCCGAGTTCAGGCCGAAGGTCGAATCACACCAGTTGGCGTACGTTGCTCCGAAATACGACGAGTTCAAATACATTTGGCCATCCGGCTGCCAGCTCCCGTTAACGGCATTCGTTTCCTGTGTGGTGTTGGAAGCAAATTGCCGGAATACCGAGCAGCTGCCATCGAGCGTGTTCAGGCACTGGGGTTCCAGGCTGAACCAATATTCCCCCGGCATCAGAGTGACTGTGGGAAACGTAGACGTGACCGTATATTCATACAGTCCGAACGCAGTTCGGCCTGTTGCAGCCACGGTGACGCTGGCGCTGCCAGTCGATACATCGGTTCCGCCGTTTCCTTCCGAGATTCCCTGGCGAATGTCATAAGTCGCCGTGAAAGGATCGAAGGCTGCGGTCGCCAGGACATTAAAAAGAATCCCAGTGACGGTGGCATTGGCGCCGGCAGGAATCGTGATCGCACCATAGGTCTGACTTCCGCCGGAGATGAGCAGAGTATTCTCGTCCGAGAATCCATCTGCGTTAGCGTCGCTTGGGTTGAGGTCGCCACCATAGAACAAGCATGGATCGCACGACGGGGGAGCTTGCGGTGCACGCGTGCTTTTGTGTACCTGGGCTTTTTTCGACGGATCGCCAACCCGGCTTAGCACCGGGGATGGCTTTGTATCCGCCGCCGCGGAGAGGGCAATCAGCATCATTACTGACGCTGCTACTAAAAGCAGTCTTTTCACTAGTGTTCCTCCTCTGGGGTCTTTCATACCAACGAGAAACGATTTTTGCTTTCGCCAAAATCGCCCGCCGAGTCTATGCCCTCTTCCTTCTGAATGCAATGGAGAAAAAAGTACCTACCTTTGTGAATCCCGCGCTGCGCAAGCCTTTTGCTGCCCTCGTTGAGCTGTAGCCGCCAAGCGGCGCAAGAATGCAACCCAAAGCCTGCCGAGCTTGCCGAACGGACGCAAGCCTTGGGGGAACGATTTGGGAATGTACAGCCGACATCGCCGCGAAATACACTCCGCCCAAGCGCCAGAGACACAATCCACCTTTGTCCGACTGCCGCCGGAGCGCCAACGACAAATTCCAAACCTCGTCACTTCGAATCGAATCCGGAGCGTCGGCGACAGTTGTAGGGAGGAATCTCGTTCATTTTCCCTGCGCCATCGTCTGCAGCCGACGGAAAAGAACGGCGAATCTCAAACGAGTACCCTCCCGCTTCGGGACCTGTTAACAATCTAGGTACGTAAAAATGCGTAAAAACTATTGACCTCCCTCTCATTTCCGGGTACATTGGCTTGTTCCACGGACTTCCGAGTCTCTAGGTCTTATTGTGAGACATCTCGACCTGTGAGCCCAAATCAGGAAAAACGAGCATCTTCGGAGCCCCGTCAAGCATCTATTCTGGGTAGGAATTGCGCTAACTCCTTTTAAAACCTTAATGGAATCAGTGGCTTAGGACGGCTTGTGGGGTTCTGGCCAGTTTCCCGAGGGCAGGGACGAACGCGAAATGCCCATACTTAATAAGGAAGGAGCACACAGACATGCGCTCTGATCGTGTCTTTGACGCTTTACAGACTTTACGGAATCGTTATATGCTTTGTCAGCTCGCCTCCAAGGCCACGCGAAAGTTCCATCGGCCCAGCACCAGAATCCAGGAAACGATGAATGGTGTTCTGGACCGCATCGCCGGCAAGGAACGGCAGGAAGTTCTGTCCGAGCCGGAGAATTTTGCTGAGGCACAACGACGGGCTGCTTAAGGCAGCCCTGTCCGCCTGCCTCCTTGAAGTAGTACTTTTGGATCCTGTATTTTTGGATTTTGTCTTCCCTGAATACCCTCCTTTGAAAATCTCCCGCAGTCACTAACGAATCACTCTTAGTGCACGGGTTTAGGTGAATCATGACCATTGCTGAACTGAAAGAAAAGAACATCACCGAGCTGACCAAGATCGCAAGGACCTTGGAGCTGCCCGGCGCCAGCGGGCTCCGCAAGCAGGATCTCATATTTAAGATCCTGCAGGCGCAAAGCGAAAAAGAAGGACACATCTTCGCCGAAGGCGTCCTCGAAATTCTGCCCGACGGCTACGGTTTCCTCCGCTCGCCCGATTACAACTACCTCCCCGGCCCCGACGACATCTATGTCTCGCCGTCGCAAATCCGCAAGTTCGACCTGAAAACCGGCGACACCATCAGCGGGCAAGTCCGCCCGCCGCACGAAGGCGAAAAGTATTTCGCGCTCGTCAAAATCGAAGCCGTCAATTTCGAATCACCCGACGAAGCCCGCAACAAAATCCTCTTCGACAATCTGACGCCGCTGTATCCGCAAGAGCGCCTCAAGCTCGAAACGACGCGCGAGAATTCCAGCGCGCGCGTAATGGATTTACTCACGCCACTCGGCAAGGGCCAGCGCGGCTTAATCGTTTCACCTCCGCGCGCCGGCAAAACCATGCTGTTGCAAAACGTGGCCAACTCCATCACCACGAATCATCCCGAAGTAGTTCTGATGGTTCTGCTGATCGATGAGCGCCCCGAAGAAGTCACCGACATGCAGCGGTCGGTCAAAGGCGAAGTCATTTCGTCGACTTTCGATGAACCTGCCGCCCGCCACGTACAAGTCGCAGAGATGGTGATCGAGAAAGCCAAGAGATTAGTCGAGCACAAGCGCGACGTCGTGATCCTGCTCGATTCCATTACGCGCCTCGCCCGCGCCTACAACACAATCGTTCCGCCAAGCGGCAAGGTTCTCTCAGGCGGCGTCGATTCCAACGCCCTCCAGCGGCCGAAACGTTTCTTCGGCTCAGCCCGCAACATCGAAGAAGGCGGCTCGCTGACCATTATCGCCACAGCGCTGATCGACACCGGTTCCCGCATGGACGACGTGATCTTCGAAGAATTCAAAGGCACCGGCAATTCGGAAATCATCCTCGAACGCAAACTGGTCGACAAGCGAGTATTCCCCGCCATCGACATCCAGCGCAGCGGCACGCGTAAAGAAGAGTTGCTCATCCCGCGTGAAGACCTGAGCAGAATCTGGGTGCTCCGCAAAGTCCTCAACCCGCTCTCACCGGTAGAAGCCATGGAACTGCTAATCGACAAACTTAGCAAAACCAAGGGAAACGCTGAGTTCCTATCCAACATGAGTTCGCTGTAAAAAGGGGGTTAGGGGTTAGGGTTGCCCTAATCCCTAATCCGTTGCTCCGCTATTTCCTCCATCCCCGCAAAAGTGTCATACTTTCCTCAACGGGCAGGGCACATTCACGCCCGTCTCCGAGGACATCGTGCGATTCCAACGTCTCATCTGGATATTTTCCGTCGGCCTTCTCGTCGCCGTCGCTGCCAGCGCCCAGGGCCGAACCCCGCCGGTGGCGCCGCCGCCGCCGCCCCCGAATGGCGTGCCTACGACGAACAGTGACGCGGACCCGGTTCAACAACGCCAGGCTCGCGAGATGGCCAAGAGAGCCAACCTGCAGCGCCAGGCTGCGCTAAGAGCCGACACCGATAAACTGCTGAAGCTGGCCGTCGAACTAAAAGATTCCGTGGACAAGTCCACCGAAAACGTTCTCTCGCTGGAAGTGCTGAAGAAGGCGGAAGAAATCGAGAAACTCGCCCACAGCGTAAAGGACAAAATGAAAGGCCCAAGCTAGCGTCTCTTATTCGCTCAGCGAACGTCCCCTCTGATCGCACAAGGACCAGGTTTACTCCGTGTTCCTCCGTGTTGAAGCTCTTGAACTCGCTTCCACACAAACAAAAACGCCATCCAGCAAAGCCGGATGGCGTGTGTAAAAACATCGAACCTAAGCTCCGCTTCGAATCCGCATCCCGTAAAACGACCGGTAAACGAAGAAGAACGAAACCAGGAAGAACGCCAGAGCCAGCACATTCGTGATCATCGGCCCCTGATCGCGAGTCAGCGTAACCGCCAACTCCACCGCCAGCAATCCAAACAAGGTCGTAAATTTGATCACCGGATTCAATGCCACCGACGAAGTATCCTTGAACGGATCGCCCACTGTATCTCCAATCACTGTAGCATCGTGCAGCGGAGTTCCTTTCTGCTTCATCTCCACTTCCACAATCTTCTTGGCATTGTCCCAAGCCGCGCCGGCGTCGGCCATAAAGATTGCCTGATAGAGACCGGAGATCGCGATCGAGATCAGATAACCAACGAAGAAGAATGGTTCCACAAACGCGAAAGCTAAAGTCCCGAAGAACACAGCGATAAAGATGTTCAACATACCCTTCTGCGCGTACTTCGTGCAGATCTCGACTACTTTCTTGCTGTCGGCCACCGAAGCCTTCACCACGCCATCCAGCTTGATGTTCGCTTTGATGAACTCAACCGCGCGGTAAGCCCCGGTAGTAACGGCCTGAGTGGATGCGCCCGTGAACCAATAAATCATCGCCCCGCCCGTTACCAATCCCAGAAAGAACGGAGCGTGCAGTAGCGAGAGCTTGTCTACGTCCGCGGTAAGTCCGCTCGTAAGCGCCATGATGATGGAAAAAATCATCGTAGTAGCGCCCACCACAGCCGTGCCGATCAGCACCGGCTTAGCCGTGGCCTTGAACGTGTTTCCCGCGCCGTCATTGGCTTCGAGCAGATACTTCGCCCGCTCGAAGTTCACCCCCATGTTGTAGTCCTTCTTGATTTCTGCCTCCACGTTCGGCACCTGCTCGATCAGCGAAAGTTCATACACCGATTGCGCATTGTCGGTAACCGGCCCGTAAGAATCCACGGCGATGGTCACTGGACCCATTCCCAAAAATCCAAAAGCTACAAGTCCAAACGCAAACACCGCGGGAGCCAGCATGGTGGCAGCCGCAGCCAGTCCCATGGTGCTGAAGTAATAAGCCACCGACATCAGCAGAACCATCGACAGCCCAAGGTAGTAGCACGAAAAATTTCCCGCCACAAACCCGGAGAGAATTCCCAGCGACGCCCCGCCCTCTTCCGCCGAAATAACCACTTCTTTCACATGCCGCGATTCCGTCGAAGTAAATGACTTCACCAACTCCGGAATCAGCGCTCCAGCCAATGTTCCGCACGAAATAATCACAGCCAGCTTCCACCACTGTGAAACGTCGCCGCCCAGCTCCGGAATAATGAAGTACGAAACCAAAAACGTCAGCGCGATCGACACAATCGAAGTCAGCCAAACCAGCGTGGTCAGCGGAGTTTCGAAATTCATTTCATCCGCGTTGCCGAAACGTGCCTTCGCGATGGCCGCATTCAGGAAGTACGAAAGCGAACTGGCCACCAGCATCATCACGCGCATCACGAAAATCCAAACCAGCAATTGCACCTGCACCGTAGGAGTCTTCACGCCCAGCAAAATAAAAGTGATCAGCGCCACGCCGGTAACACCGTAAGTTTCGAATCCATCCGCCGAAGGCCCAACCGAATCGCCCGCGTTATCACCTGTGCAATCCGCAATCACGCCAGGATTCCGCGCATCGTCTTCCTTGATCTTGAAAACGATCTTCATCAAGTCCGACCCAATGTCGGCAATCTTGGTAAAGATGCCGCCGGCAATTCGCAGCGCCGCCGCTCCCAAAGATTCGCCAATGGCAAATCCGATGAAGCAAGGCCCCGCATAATCTCCTGGAATGAAGAGCAGAATGATCAGCATGATCAGCAGTTCAACGCTGATCAGCATCATCCCAATGCTCATTCCAGCTTCCAGCGGAATCTGATAAACCGGAAACGGCTTGCCCGGCAGAGCCGCGAACGCCGTCCGCGAATTCGCAAACGTATTCACCCGAATGCCGAACCACGCCACGCCGTAACTCCCTGCAATTCCCACCAGGCTGAATCCCAAAATGATCGCGACCCGCATCGCTTCCATATGCTGCAGAAGACCGAAGTAAAGCAAAATGATGACGGCAATAAAGACCCACAAGAGCAGAATGAATTTCCCCTGCGTCACCAGATAGGTTTTGCAGGTTTCATAGATTAGCTCCGAGATCTCCCGCATCGACCGATGCACCGGAAGATTCTTGAGCCGCATATAAATGACCATGCCAAATCCCAGCCCGAAAATGCAGAACAGAATCCCAATCATCAACAGCTTGTGCCCATCGATCGCCCCGTTCAAAAAGGGAACCGAAGCCAAATCCGGCAATTTCAGAGAAGCCTCGCCGCCCGCAGGTTCGCCCCCAGGTTGAGCCCAGGCCCCAGCGGCGCTCAAAGCCACCAGAGCCGCCAATCCCACTCCCTTTTTCAAAAGTCCAGATGCCGCGCGGCATCCTTCAAACGCAGCAGTAGCCAGCCAGGTGCGCATATTAAGTCCTCCAAAATGAGTCAGTTTCAGGATTATAAACGTGTTTAGGCACCGCCTTCCGGCGATCCCTTGCCCGAGCACGCCCGTGCACTACAGGGGATTCCACGCCGGAATTCCGAACACGCTTCCACCGCAAAACTAGAACGGAGTGTTGGAGCTTGGCCGCGTCGGAGTCAGCGCCCGGACCAGAGGTCTATCCCCAGTCCAGACGCACAACCTCAAAACGGCCATTTATAACACTTCGCAACAAAACGGTCAATCGCAGAAACGTGCCATGGAACTCAGACCATTTTGAAACCGTTCCTAAGGCAATTGCCTGAAGGAATCAACATAAGCACAGGGGATTTCTCCGAGGCGCGACTATACTGTGCGGGTGTCGCGGGCGCCCTGGAGTAAAAGGGATCCGTGGCCACTGAAAGCGGCGGCGTCCGCGCCGAAAACCGGACGAGGAGGAAGCTTATGAAGAAATTGGGTTTCTTGTCACTCGTGATTACAGCCATGCTCCTGTTGACTCTGGCGTTCATGGCGGGCGCGAGTTCGAAGACGTCGGGCGTAATTCCTGTAGCGGCAGCGGCGCCTGCCTTCGCCGCTCCGGCAATGCCGCCTCATCCGCACATCCACGAAGGCTTGGAAGCGATGCGCGAAGCGAAGCATCATCTGGAAGCGGCGGAAGGCGATTTCCATGGCCATCGGCACAAAGCGATCGAGCATCTCGACATGGCGATTCACGAGGCCGAGGAGTGCGAACGCGAACCGTAGAGTTTAGGATTCAAAACCAAAAGGCAGCGTCTGCGGACGCTGCCTTTTTTACTGCCAGCATTTTTTCTGAACGTCAGCCTACTTCATTCGATCGGGACGGATGAGTATCCCAGCGATATGCCCGCGCGAAACACGTTGCCGGAGTTGAACTCGAAGTTATTCTGGATGTGGTAGTAGCGAACCTCCGGACGGACGAACAGGTGCGGCAAGTGGTGCCAGAAGCGATAGCGGACGCCCACGCCCAGGTCTTCCATGAAATGGTTACTGCCAGTGTAGTTAGTACACCCAGGAATGCCGCAGGATCCCAGCAGGTCGAAACGGTTGCTGGCAACGCCGACTCCGGCCTGAATGTCGAGGCCAAATTTCTTGGTGAGCTTGGGCTGAAAGAGCGCGTTGGCATCGGTAAAGATAGGGCGGTAGTTCTCGTAGCCGTAGTAGCTGGCATGGTGGTAACGCCACGCGGTTTCAACGTTCAGGCCGAAGCGAGTATGCCGGAAGCCGACGTAATCAAAGCCGATGCTGGGATAGATACCGCCAGTATCGGCCGGAGGATGGAAGTTCACGGAGTCGCTAACGCGGGCAAAAGATTTGAGGATGGAGCCGCCGGCCGTGATATCGAATTGCTGGGCTGAGGCGAAGCTGGCAAACAGAAGAACGGCACACGCGGATGAAAGCAGCGCGAATTTTCTCAATACAGTCCCCTTGCCAGTCCGCGTGGATTTGTGGAATGGACCCGCTCGATTGTTGACGCTATACGGGGCCGCCGCGTACGGCAGCCCCGCAACAATCCGGGTTCTCGGAATCGGCTGTTCAGGATACCAAATCCGCGATGACTCGCGGGGTCAAAAACTATTCCTTGCCGCCGAAGGTGTATCCAAGCGAAGCTCCGACTCGAA
>Ga0116125_1000833_pt1 | contig 14171 bp, 10 predicted proteins | sample June2015DPH_16_1_2_FD_89729 | JGI IMG/M metagenome (GOLD analysis project Ga0116125, IMG submission 89729) | Peatland microbial communities from SPRUCE experiment site at the Marcell Experimental Forest, Minnesota, USA - June2015DPH_16_10 | ecosystem: Environmental > Terrestrial > Soil >...
CTCGCCCACGCGCGCCTCAGGCCGCGGCTGGAAAAGGCGAAGAACCGCCCTTTCGTCAACGGGTGGGTCCCTGGGTACCGGTGATGCCGCTGATAATGGGACCCTCCGAGCCCGGTGGTGACACTCATGACCGATCGCGCGCAGATCGATCGCCTCTTGCAGGAAGGGGCCGAGAAGGCGCGCGCGATCGCGATTCCGCTGATGAACCGTGTACGCCGCGCGATCGGCAAGCTCGCGGATTGAGCTTCGCTCGCCAACGTCCGATGCATCTCGACGCTGTTCGAGCGAGTAGGCGCCGAAATTGGTTCGCCGTTGCACGGACCACGAACGCCCCAAACGCGTTATATGTGACCCTGGCGGTTTTCGCGTCTCTTCGTCGCCCGACACGCTTTGGAGCGCTTACTCGCAACTTCACCTGCGGTCTCGGGACTCTGCTCCTTGTCTTCCGAGGCATGCGGGGGCTTCAGTCCTTGTCAGCGCGCCGCCAGCGATAGAGAGTGGAGACGTCGATTCCCAGGATTTCGGCAGCGCGTTCCTTGTTTCCGCCCGTCTCCGCCAGCACCCACTCGGTGTAGGCGCGGCTCAGGCGCCGCAGCGTCCACGGTGAGTTGCTAGGGAACGGCCATCCTAGCGTTGGCTCGTCGCTTCGAAACCGAACGCTCTCCACGTCAAGGATCGCCTCGACCCCAAATACGACGGCGCGCTCGATGCAGCTTGCCAGCTCGCGAACATTGCCCGGCCACGGCGCCTCCGACAACATGCGAAGTACATCCGGCCGCAGCGATCGGACGGGCGAGTGAGGGGCACGCTGGCGGGCCTCCGCCAGAAAGCGCTCCGCAAGCGCCGGGATGTCCTCCCGGCGGTGGCGCAACGGCGGCACGAGCACCGGCAGGACGTTCAGCCTGAAGAACAAATCCTCGCGGAATCGCCCTTCCGTGACGAGGGCTGGAAGGTTCCGGTGAGTGGCCGCGATCACGCGAACGTCTACATGGTGCTCCCGTTCGCTGCCCACCGGGCGAATTGCGCCAGACTGAAGAACCCGCAGAAGCTTAGCCTGCAACAAGAAGGAAATGTCGCCGATCTCGTCGAGCAGCAGCGTCCCGCCGTCGGCTTCCGTGAACAGACCCTTTCGCGGTTGCACTGCGCCGGTGAAAGCACCACGAACGTGGCCAAAAATCTCCGCCTCCATCAGCTCCTTCGGGATGGCCGACATATTCACCGCGACGAAGGGGCGCCGGCTACGGTTGCTTCGCGCGTGGATGGCGCGCGCCACCAGCTCCTTGCCCGCTCCGGTTTCACCCGTGACGAGCACTGGAGCGCTCGATCGAGCGACTAGATCGATGTTGGTGCGAAGGGCGGTCATGGCGGGACCGGAGCCGACGAGATCGAAGCCTCCGAATGGTAAGGGAGGGGGAGAAGGTCTCGGGGACTCGGTCCGGTGACGCCGCGTCTCCAACGCATCGCGTACGATCCGCTGCAGCCCCTTCGAGTCGCAAGGCTTTACGACATACTGGAAGGCGCCGCGCTTGATGGCGTCGACTGCATGGGGGACGGCGCCGGCCGCGGTGATGAGGACAACGGGCAGCGCCGGGTGGCTCTGCTTGAACCGATCGAGCAGATCGAGCCCGCTCATTCCTTCCATGATCACGTCGGAAACGACAACATCGACGCGACGGCTGTCGACGAGGGCCATGGCGGAAGCGGCGTCTGAAGCGAGTTCGCAAGCGTGCCCGTCGCTGGAGAGGAGGCTGTCGAGCAACAGGCGAGTGTCGCGGTCGTCGTCGACGATGAGCACGCGGGATTGCATGACCCTCCGAATATAGTCACTTTCACCTCCTGCTGCGCCACCGGTGCGAGTCGCCTCTCTACGCAGCAAGCGGTTGAGTCCGGGGGGGTCGTCGTTCTTGGCTAGCGCTGCTTGCCAGCCGTCGCGAGCGTTCTCACACGCTTTCGAGTGGCCTACTGGGAGGCAAACTGCAGAACGATTCGCAAATTGCAAACGCCTGGGGCTCGCGTGGGGTCGGCGGAGGGCGGATCGGCGACGCGGTTTGCGTTGCATTAGCCAGCGCAGCTGAGGCAGTATTCTCTGGGTGCTCGATCAATTTCTAGTTTCAAGGCGCGATGTAATCATCGCTCGGACACGCGCGCGGGTCGCTTCGCGAACGAGTCCGAGATCAACCGACGTGGAGCTCGCGAACGGGATTCCGCTGTTCTTGGACCAGCTCGGAGCCGCGCTCCGTTTGGCAAAGTCGAGCGATGTGGTCGACCACGAGCAGATCGGCAAGAGCGCCGGCCAACACGGCCACGACCTGCTCCGCTTGGGACTCAGCATCGCGCAGGTCGTTCACGACTACGGAGACGTCTGTCAGGTGGTCACCGAGCTGGCCGTCGACGAGCAGGCGCCGATCTCGGGCGAAGAGTTTCGGACGCTCAACCTCTGCCTTGACGATGCCATCGCGGGGGCGGTGACAGAGTACGCGCGTCAACGCGAGCAAACGATCGCGGATCAGGGGACTGAGCAGCTAGGCGTCCTCGCCCACGAGCTGCGTAACGTCGTCAACACGGCGATGCTTTCGTTTGATGCCATCAAGAGCGGCCGCGTTGCCCCGGGCGGCAGCACGAGCCTCCTACACGGCCGTAGCCTGATGCGTCTACGCGATCTCGTCGATGGCTCACTCGCGGCCGTGCGTCTCGATGCTGGGAAAGTTTGTCTCGAACGCATTTCCGTTGCGGACTTCATCGGAGAGATCGAGATCGGCGCGGCGTTGCAGGCGCAGGCTCTCGGTGTCCACCTTATGGTGACGTCCGTCGATCCTACGGTGACCGTCGAGGGCGACCGACAGACCCTCTCCGCGCTCATTTCCAATCTGCTTCAGAATGCTTTCAAGTTCACGCGCGACCACGGCGACGTTGCCCTGACGGCTCGTGCAACGGCCGACCGCGTTCTCTTCGAGGTTGGGGACGAATGCGGCGGCCTCCCGCCCGGAAGGACCGAGGATCTGTTCCGCCCGTTCGAACAGCGAGGCTCCGATCGCAGTGGAGTGGGGCTCGGCCTCGCCATTTGTTTCAAGGCCGCCAAGGCGAACGGCGGCGAGATCCGCGTTCGCGACCTCCCGGGCAAGGGATGCGTGTTCACCCTTGATCTCCCAAGGAAACCGCCGCCCCCGCTGTCGGCAGTTGGTGGTGGAGCGAAGCCCACGGCAGGCTCTGGGGTCGCTGGCGCCGACGCGCGGTCGACCGGAACGAGGAAGAAGGCCCGCGGTCGCTGAGCGGCCTACTGGACTCGCGACTCGGGCTTGTACCCCGTGGTCGACAAGTCCATTAATTTAATGCTCATCTAATCCAATATATCGATCCATCGGTAGCCTCCCCGCGTCCTCGAATACTGAACCATAAGGTTCAGTATGTAACGCATGGCTGGGCTCCCTGCAAGGCAAGGCCGAGCGCGCGATCGCGTTGCGCCGCCTTCACCGCGGCCTGGCGCTTTTCGACGTCGGCGAAGCGCCCCGGACAATCATCTCCGACAGCGCTGCAAGAGCGATCGCGAGGGCCGCTCCGCTGCCGAACAGTACACGCAAGCTCAGCCCGGCTTGGTCGTGCAGCGGGCCCATTCCGAAAGCGGCCAGGCCAAACCCGACCTGATAGGAGGCGATCACCTTGCCCGGCCCGGCCTCGTGGGTGCCAAGGCTAATGGCAAGTGGGAGAAGCGCTGAGCATCCGAGACCCGCGAAGGCGAATGCAGCCGCGCCCAGATGCGGCGACGACGACGGCACCCACGCGGTCGCAACGAATGCGACGACGATCGCCCAGGGGAGCAGCCGAAACACATTGCGTGAAGGCCACCAGTGCTCGACGCTCGCGAACAGCACGCGCCCCGCCGTAGCCGTCGCCCAAAAGAGTGTGAGTGCAAGCGCCGCCAGCCCTGCCGCGGCGTGCAGCACTCCCTTCATGTAGAGGATGCCCCAGGTGGCGTTGATCGTTTCGACGATGCCGTAGACGAGCGCGAACGCGGCGAAGAGCCAAAAGCCCCTTCCGTGCCGGGCGTCCACGGGCCGCGCGGCCCCGCCACTTGGCAATGCAACGAATCGGCCCCAAATGACGACTGCCGTCACGAGCCCGAAAGCAGCGACGGGCAGACCCCACCAGAACCCGAGGCCGACGAACACCGCAACCAGCACCGGCGCGAGTGCCGTTCCCAAGCCGAGCAACGCGTTGAGCGCGAGCACGGCGGCATCGGCCTTGTCCGCAAAGAGCGCGGTCGCGAAACCCTTGAGCGCCGGAACGACTTCCCCGAACCCGACTCCCATCATCGCGGTCGCGACGAGCAAGAGCCCGAACGCGGCGGCGTGCGACCCGGTCGCAAACTGACTCGCGATGAGCAAGGCCATCGACAAAAGATCGGCACCGAGGCCGAGCGTGAGCATTCGTTGCGCGCCCCAGCGTCGAGCCATTCTGTCGCCCAGAAGCGAAGCGGCGACCGCCATCACCGTCTGCGGCACGAACAATGCGCCGTACTCGGCGTTCGAGAGCGCGTAATCCCGTGGGTTCGTAAAGACGGTGCTCGCAGCGGGGAACGTAACCAGGGCCAAACCTTGCAGCAGCCCGGCGGAATAGATCAAGCCGACCTGAGACCGGGTCCTCCGAGGAGGCGACAGGACTACCTCAGCCGCTCAATCAGGTGATCGGCCACCCGAATGGCATTCGCGATGATGGTCAGCGAAGGGTTGACGGCACCGCACGACGGGAAAAACGAGCCGTCGACGACATAAAGGTTGTCGAGATCGTGTGCGCGGCAGTTGAGATCGAGCACCGATTTCGTGGGATCGGATCCGAAACGGCACGTGCCGTTCTGATGGCCGACACCTTCGATGTTGATGTCTTTCTTGAAGTACGCGTGCCAGTCGAAAACCGTGTGCGCGTGACCGCATCGTTTCAGGGTGTCGATCCACTTCGCTTTGAGACGATGAAACGAAACCTGGTTATTGGGCGTGTACTCGAGCCGGATCCTGCCGTCGGCGATCCGAACGCGATTGTTGGGGTCCGGCAGGTCTTCGGTCATGAGCCACCAGGGCACGGTGCGGTCTTTGACCATTTTCAGGGCGAAGCCAGGCGTGAAAACGGGGGCATCGCTCTTTAACATCTCGTGCTTGAAGGATCCGACCGGTTGAATGCTCCCCATGGGGTAGGGGTAGTCCGGCTCGCCGAAATAGAAATCGTTGATGCCGAACGTCTTCATGTACCGGTCGTGATTTTCTTGCGCGGAGATGGCGACCATCGCGTCCGAATTGTGAAACATGAAGTGTCGTCCCACCATGTCCGAGCTGTTGGCCAGTCCTCGAGGGAAACGATCGCTCGCGCACCGGAGCAAGAGCGCGGCCGAATTGATCGCGCCGCAAGAAAGCACCACGATCTCCGCCGTGAAGACCGTCGTGGTGGCACCGCTCGATTCGTCGCCCAGCTCGACCTCGACGCCGGTCACCGCCGTGCCCCCGGCGTTGATGAGAAGGGTCGTCACCTTGGCGCGCGTTCGCAACGTCACATTGGGCAGGTCCATCACCGGGCGGACGCATTGGACTTCCGCGTCGGCCTTCGCATGCACGAGGCATGGGAATCCGTCGCAAGTGTCGCAGCGAATGCAATCGCTGCGGATTGGATCCCCTTCATTGAGCTTCAGTCCCAAAGGCACTGGGTACGGACGGTATCCGAGAGCCGCAACTCCGTCTTGAATCGCCTGCATCCGCGGTTCGTTCGAAACCGCCGGAAAAGGATACTCCTCGCTCCGGGGTGGCTCCGTGGGGTCGATACCGCTCTTTCCATGGACGCAAAAAAGTTTTTCGGCGCGGGTGTAGTAAGGCTCGAAAACATCGTATTTCAGCGGCCATTCCGGTGAGACCCCGCCTTCGTGCTTCAGCGTCTCGAAGTCCTTCACGCGCAGACGGAACATCGCCGCGCCGTACACCTTGGTGTTGCCGCCGACCCAGTACCCAGTTCCGGGATGCAAATCTTTCCCGTTGTGGTCGGTCCAGGTTTCCGTCGTGTGGTACCGATTTTCGAGGAATACGGCTTTCGTGTCCCAGTTCTGCTTTTCGCGCGAAAGAAATGATCCGCGTTCGAGAACCAGCAGCTTCTTTCCGGCCCGGGCCAACTCGTGGGTCAGCGTGCCTCCGCCTGCCCCGGTGCCGACGATGATGATGTCGTAGTGCTCAGCCATGCGCATTAGCCTTTTTGACGCGATAGGGGCCTGGCTTCGTCACGAGTGCGCGAGGGCCGGCGAAGTCTTTGAGCCCGGTTCAAGCTCGTCGAGAGGCGCGAACCGCGACGCAATGGTTTCTTCCTTCCCAGCGATGGGCTTGCCTCCAGAAAAAGGTGAATTCAATCCTGCAACCGTCCGCGCACCTTTCGGTGGGAAGATCGACGAACCACACGTTCAGCCCGTCGACCCGAGTCGCGGCCGTCTCGTGGACGTTCGCCCAGCCGTCGGCCGACCACGTCACGGTCGCCTCGGCCGCTGCAACGAGGCGTAGGATCTGTCCGGTCGGCATGTCGGCAATCCGGTGATGGGCACTCCAGATTTGGTGCAAATTCTTCGTAGGGTTCACGACGTAACGCTCGAAGGCGGGCTCGATTCGATCAAAACATGCCCGGTCGCGCGCGCTACGGACGAGCGAAACGTATTCGGCGTGCGCCCAACACAAGGGCATCGCAGAGCCCGTGGGGCGGCCGCGCTTCATGTGTCTTTCCGGCAAGTCGTCCGTGTCCCAAAGCTGCTCGGGCAACATTCCCCCAGCGTTCGCGAATCTCTCCATCGCTTCGATGAACGGCTCGGGGTCGCGCCCGGCAGCCAATTCGTAGTGACCGCGTTCCCCCGTCAGAATCGGCCAAGACCGGCCGACCCCGGTGCCATCGAAGGCACTCCCGTCGTCCTTTTGTCCGTAGCCGTCGTGGTTGTAGCGACGCCAGCACGGCCCCTGCGGCAGGTTCCGTTTCAGCACGTGGTCGATGACCCTCACGGAATCGACGATCAATGGGTCGTTTGCCGCACGCACCCCGAGGCGGACCAACTGGAGACAATCGCCGCCCACGACGTTGCGCGCCGGGCGTTGGCCGCCGCCGTTCGCAATCTGGATCACGGCCGTGTTGGGGTCGACGCTTCCGTCGGCTTGGCCGGGGACCGCCGGTGTGATCCGCACGTAGTGGCGAGGCTTGCCCGCCAGGAGTTCGCCGCAATCCGTGACGGTCCATGCTTCGAGACGCGACGAAAGCCAGTCGGCATACACGAGGAGAAATTCTGCCGCGATTCCGTTTTTTCGTTGGCGCGCAAATTCCGCAGCGCATACGAGGCTCGCGACCATAGCGGCCAGAGTCGAGGGCGAGTACCCGGCGTTTTCCTCCCAGCGCTCCTGGGCCGTGACCGGTCCGTGCAGGATCAAGTAGCCCGCGGCGCGAGAGACGAGCGTCCACGGATCGAACTGCCGCAGCGCCCCCATCCGCTGCAAGCGCCACGCAAGCAGGATGGGTACGGCCAGTTCATCGAGCTGAATTCCCGTCCAATAGGGTTGTCCCGTGATCGCACTATTTTGCGGCAATTTGCCGTCGACCCCTTGGACGCACGCCAGCCAAATGAGGGCGCGGAGCGGTGATTCCGTACGCCCGCAAGCGAGCAATGCCGTCGCCGTTTGCACCATGTCGCGGGTCCACACCAAGTGATAACCGCCACGGTCGCTGTCGTCCTTCGTTTCCCCCCAGGGAATGCTGAGGGAGGCCACGAACGCACCCGGGAATGTCTTGTCTTCGTGCGCCAGCAATACGAGCTGGCTGACGCGATCCATCCCGGCGCCACGCGGGCTGCGCGCGCTCAGCGTGACGTCGGCAACGGTCGATCGCCATTGGTCGATATATTTTTCGCGCTGCTGGGCAAAAGGTGTAGCCAGAGCCTGCGACAGTCGGCTCGAAGCGCTCTGGACACTGCGTCCGAACGCAACGGCCACGATGCACTCCAGGCCCTGAGATAAATCGATTTCTCCCGTGAGCGCGATATTGCCCTCCGTGGCCTGTGCCCACTCCCAATCCATTCGGAAGTGCCCTCTCAAATCCTGCCAGCCGTCACTTCGTCCGACGTATCCGACCGAACGTCGTGTGAAGTCCGGCGAGCAACCGAAGACCATGTGGACATCCTCGCGTTGCGCGTGGAAGCACTTGCGACCGGCCACGTCGTGCCAAGTCGCCGAATTGTGTTTGCCCGTCCCTTTGAGGTGCGGAGCCAAGAGCGCATAGAGGCGCAGCTTTCCACGGAGCTTGGGGTCCATGATCTCCAGGCGTGTATGCATCAGCAACACGGAGGAGTGTGGCTCTCCAACGATGTCTTTGACGAGACGATACCGCCCCCCGCGGTCCGAATTGGTGAGGCGGTAAAGAAGCGCGTGCGGCTCGGGCATCTCCGTCACATGGTCGAGATCTCGTCGCTCTTCGTGGCAAAACGTGTCGCCGTCCGTAATGAGAAACTGAAGGTCACGCGTATTGGGCATGTCCACGTGCGGGTAGTACACTTCGTTGACGATGCCGTGGCTGAGGGTAAACCAAAGGCAAGCACTGGTGCTATAGGCGGTGCCGACGCCGTCCTTCGCGCTGGATGTCCAGCGCGGATCCGTGCCGGGAGCCCCGGGCGCGTTACGAACGGATGTTTGCAAATGATTTTCCTTCGGGTGTGATTCGTGAGTCAGCCGCCATGAGTGAAGGCCGGGTAATCCGTCATCCCGCCGTCCACGAAGACCGTGCGCCCGGTCACGTACGAGGCGGCGTCCGATACGAGCACGACCACCATGCGGGCAATCTCGTCCGGGTCTCCAAGGCGGCCGGCCGGTATTTTCGTCAATAGGTCCTGCAGACTCGCCGGATCGCTCCAGACCGCACGATTGATCGCCGTCTTGATCGCGCCGGGGCCGACCGCGAGAACCCGCACCCCATGCGGAGCAGCTTCCTGCGCCAGGGTCTTGGTCAGCATGCCGACGGCCGCCTTGCTTGCCGTATAGGCGCTGTAGCCGGACCAGGCGATTTTCTCGTGAACCGAAGTGATGCTGAGCACGACGCCGCGCTTCTGCGGCACCATTCGCATGAGGGCCTCACGCGCGCAATAGAAGGCGCCGAACAGGTTCACGTCGATGACTCTTCGCCATGCTTCGACGTCGACCTCCCAGCCCAAAGCGGGGACGCCGTCGATTCCGGCGTTGTTGACGAGAATGTCGATCCCGCCCCATGCCGCGTCCAGGTGCCCGAAAAGATCCGCGACCGCTTTCGAATCGGAGATGTCTGCCCGGAAGGCGATGGCTTGGCCGCCGGATTGCTTGATGGATTCGACGAGCCCCTCGGCCGTCTCGGGATGCGTCACGTAGTTGATCGCCACTTTCGCGCCGGCGACGGCGAGACTCTGTGCGATCGCTGCGCCGAGTCCAGAATTGGCCCCGGTCACGAGCGCGCGTTGACCCTCGAGCGTAATCTTCACGGCGATCCTTTCAGGGTCACGTGCTGACCGCGCCGGCGGGGTCGCGTGTTGGTTCCGATGAGCGTGGACTCGAAAGACCGAGTTCCACGATGTTCGGCGGAAAGGGAATGCTGCAAGCCCAGCTGAGAGCCACTTCGAGCTTGCGACGGATGGTTGGCAGCTTCCAAAGGTACACCCCGCGCCACAACCACCAGGCGAAAAACCCGGATAGCTTGACACCGTAGACGACGGCGACCGCGTTGTGGCGGCCGATCGAGGCGAGGAGCCCTCGCGGACGAAATGAAAAAGGCTTCGTCGCGGCACCTTTCGAGGTGGACTTCAGGTTCTGGGCCAGTTGGCGTGCCTGTTGGATCGCAAACTGCGCGGTCGTGGGGCTCGGCCGCCCATCGTGAGCGTTGGGGACGAGGGCGCAGTCGCCGACGGCCCAGAGGTTACGCGCGCCTTTTACGCTCATGTCCGGTTCGGTCTTGAGCCGGCCCTTCTCCAGGGGCAGACCGAGGTCCTTGATGAGTGGATGCGTGGCCGTCCCCACTGTGCACACAATCATACCCGCCTCGATGCGTTCGCCGGACGTGAGCTGCACGTCGACGGCAGTAGCCTCCGTGGCGGCCGTTTGCAGGCGAACGTCGATTCCATTCTGGCGAAGCTTCTGCAGGGTAAATTCTGACAAAGAGTCGTGATGAAACTCGGGGACAAGCCGATCGCTCTTCTGCAAGAGGACAATGCGAGGGCGAACGTCCTTCAATTCCGGATAGAAACGCCGGATGGCGTGCGTGAGATCCGCGATATGCCCCGCGACCTCCACGCCGCTGAAACCTCCGCCGAGAACGACCACGGTAAGCAGCCGCTGCCGTACATGGGGGTCCGACTCGGTCGCCGCCGCTTCGAAGCGCGCGATGAGTTCGTTGCCCATCACCATCGCATCGATGACCGTTTTTAGCGCAAAGCCGCGTGAAGCCAGTCCCCGAATCTCGTTCATATCGGCTGCGGATCCGCAAGCGAGCACGGCGTGGCCATAGCGGAGCGCCCGCGCCGTCCCGTCTTTCCGGAAATACTGAACTTGGCTCGTTTCGTGATCGATCCGGTGGACACGCGCCTCGAGCCACTGCGTGCGTCGGGTCAATTGCCGACCGGCGACGACGACGTCCAGCGGTGAGACCCCTCGCCCCACGACTTCCGGGAGCATGGGAGTGAAAACCAGATGATTGTCCGCACTCAGCACGACTATTTCCGTGGAGTCAGGCAGCGAGCGTTCGAGGCGTTGCGCCAAGGTCACGCCGGCAAAGCCGCCGCCTACAATCACGATCCGATTGCAAAGCTCCGGCATGAGGGCTTTCAGCGCGGTCACGACCCGGTGGTCGCCCAGAAAGTTTTAGTTATGGGCTGCAAGACGAACCAACTCATCGTGATTTTTTGCGGTCTCCGCCGCCGTCCCATGGATGCCGGTACGCAAGTGGCGCGCCAATGTCCGCCCACGTCACAGCAATGGCCCGCTCGGCTCGAAGGCCGGCCGGCGCCCGTTATGGGCGATCGGTGGTGGTTCGCAACCCCCGATGGAAGAACCCTTTACGCCCCGAGCTTTTTGCAACGCGCGAAAAAATGTAGCCCGGGCCGGCTTCCGGTGAGTTCGGAACCCGAAACGCATTTGGACTTTCGCGGCAGCGCAACGCAGCCCCAATGTGGCGATCAAGCGCGACGCGCTTCAGGTCGCCTCCCCGTGCTGACTACTTCGCGAATCGGCGCGAGATCGCGTCTTTCATGCAGCTCTGCGATAGTCATGATGAGGCCGCCAAGCATCGGCAAACAGACGGCCTTCCCGTTATGTCCCGATATGCGATCGAGCAGTGCTCAGGCGGCGGTTCGTTCTGGAGCAGTCCGCCAACCTGTTCGCGCAAGCGGATGGGACCAAGCGTCCCTACGCAAACCCACCGACCAGGGGGGCCACGCCCCCAAAGGTTGATTTCTGTCATTTGCGTCACGGATTCTGACAGCGACGATTTTGAAAAGGGCTTCGGTGGTCCCGGCGGTCGCAACACGAAAATTTGCCACGTAGGGCGTACCGACCACCGACAGCCTGAAGCCGTCGGGAGCGGTCACGTGGACGAGCCTCGCGGTCCATTGAGAATCGAACCGCGCGGTCTCGAGACGTCGCTCGCGGCAAGTGCCTTGATCGCGTCCGCGATTCTTACTGCGGGCACGCCGACCGGCTTACTGCGGACGAGAGAATCTGCACCGATGGTGCACTCTGGTGCACTTTGGACGGCCCGTTTTGCGCCGAAATTGGGCGTGGTGCACTCTCCTGCACCCTCCAGCACCCATTCCTTGGCCTTCTAATCTAAGCCGCGGGTCGCAGGTTCGAGTCCTGCCGGGCGCGCTGAAATCATTGAGGATTTCTGACGTCGCTTGCTGCGACCCGCAGTAAGATCCGCAGTAAGACCAGCGGCTTCTGTGGCTGCCTCGGCCCCCGTTACGGTGCGCCGATCCGCGCCACGTCGGACGGCGGTCACTTCGTGCAGTACAGCGCCCAGGCCTCTCCCGTGCCGGCGCACGAGGCGAAGCCGGAACCCCCGAGCGTGATGCTCGTCGGCGAGGTCCCAGACGCCCGGCGCCACACGCGCACGGTCTTGACCGCGAGGCTCCAAACGATCCGAGGTGACTTGACACAATCCGACGGCGACTGAGGCGAGAAGCAGGAGGACCGCCAGCTCAGACGATGGACAGCCGAACGCGACGTTTCGCGAATGCAGGTCGGGCTGGCACGACGGGAACATCGAGATCGTATTGGCGCACGATGCGTAGAAGATCCAGGCCGCCCATCCTCAAATCGGTCACGATAACAGGCGGGCCACGTTCAGCCGAAGCGCCAAGACTTCGGGGGGCGTCGGGACGCCTGTACTGCAATCGCGCGAACCCCGGTGGTCGTCCCAGCGTCGGTGGCTGCCCGGCGCTTTTGCGCCTTCCAACAGTCGCCGCACCGCCAGACGGCCGTCGATGTGCCGTCGAGAGTCTGCTCGCGTGTCAAGCGCCATCCGAAGGAGCTTGTGAGCGTCCGCTCCGGACTCGTTTCCGGCGAGCAGACGCCACAGTCCGCGCAGGTCTCGATGGCGAGCATTGGGATAGAGGATGCACGCCCGAAAGACGCGCACCCAATCACAGCCAACGGTCAACGAACCGGGGCCTTGAGCTCCATTTTTGGATCGGCGACGGCACAGGCCCAGAGCCACGTCGATCCGATGCGGATCGCGACGTCCTCCGGGGCGTCGTGTTTTTCGCGCCTGCGCAGCCGAAGCGCGATCCGCAGCGCTGGGTCGCCTACAGCCCGATGCCCGCGTCGGTGCTGTCTCTCTACGGCGTCGGCTGTCTTACACACCTACGGAATTCCAGCAATAATGCAGGAATCCGCTGAAGCTTTATCTAAATGCTCCCGTATTCGTCCTTGAAGGACGAGCGTGGCGGGGGCGCCGCCGGTCCTGAGGGGGCGGATCCATGTTCGGACACGGCAGGCGTTCGCGCCTTGCGGCAATCTCGTTTTGTACCACGGTGGCGGGGCTTATCGCGTGGGCCGCCAGCGCGCAGGCGTACGCGATCAAGCTCACACCGCTCGGGCTGCCGGTGCGTTGGCCAGAAGCCCATGTCGGGTTCGTCGTCGACCGGACCGTCGATGAGTCCGTGAGCGGAGGCGTCCAAGCCGTTACCGCGGCTGTGGGTACGTGGCACGTTCCCAGTGCGCCAGCCCTCACGGTGACGATCGGACAAACCCCGAGTGTCCCGGCCGTTGACGGGCAAAACTCGGTGATATTTGCCGCGAACGGGTTCTTGCCGGCGGGCAACGCGCTGGCGATCACGCTCGTCAGCTTCGACGCGGTGACGGGCGATATCGTGGACACCGATATCGTCGTCAACGGCATTCACGCATTCAGCGTCCTGCCGAGCGACGCGACGCCGCCCGCCGATGCGGAGGCTTTCGCCATGGAGGGAGGCGCGGGGGTGGACGACCCGAGGAGCCAGGCCCACCTCGCGTTCGATCTTCAGCACGTCGTGGCGCACGAAGTCGGACACGCGCTTGGACTCGCGGATTCGACCGACTCCAACTCCGCCCTGATGTACCCCTACACGAAGCCGAACGACGCGTCGGTCCGAGGGCCTGCCGAAGACGATACCGACGGCATCTCTGACCTCTACAGCAGCGGGGTCGTGCCGTCGTCCTCGTCGGGGTGCGGAGCCAACGTCGCAGGGGCGCCCGTTCGATCCCGGGACGCGGGTGCGGCGCTCGCACTCGCCGTCATCGCCGGCGCCTGGGTCGCTTCGCGCCGGCGTGCGCACCGGCTCGTGCCTTTCGGAGCCATTCTGCTCGCAGTCGGGGCCGGCCCACTCCCCGCGCACTCAGCAGAGCGACCGGTTGCGTCGCGCGTCTACGAGACGGCGCATGTCGTCGGCGCAACGACCGAGAAGGTCGGGGGCGTCTTCCAGACGACGCTGGATCTCGTCCCGACCCCATGCAGCGGCGCCACCGACTGCCCCCGACGCGTGCGCGTCTGGGGCGGCACGATCGACGGCATCACCCAAGCGGTCGACGGGGCGGTCGCACCGCGAGTCGACGACGACGTCGACGTCACGTTGGCCGCGATGCCGTCCGGTCCCGAGCCGCAAGAGGCCTTCGTGATCGCCACGC
>Ga0116125_1000834_pt1 | contig 14166 bp, 10 predicted proteins | sample June2015DPH_16_1_2_FD_89729 | JGI IMG/M metagenome (GOLD analysis project Ga0116125, IMG submission 89729) | Peatland microbial communities from SPRUCE experiment site at the Marcell Experimental Forest, Minnesota, USA - June2015DPH_16_10 | ecosystem: Environmental > Terrestrial > Soil >...
GTGAAACCGTTCGGGTCGGACTCAACTCGCTGGCCGTTGCCAGAAACGATCTCAAGGCGCATGTCATTTTGGGCGTAGCTTGCGTTAGGTAAGAACGGGACACACAGGACGAAGGCCACGGCAACCAGAAAGCGACTGCAGTAGAATGTCCGCGGCATCGGTAGCTCTCCTGAAAACGCCGATAAGTGTACCGCAACCTACCGAATGCTGCCCACGCGTTTCACTGTCCTTTCATTCCTCGGCGGCGAGGCGAAGAAGGAAATCGGTAAGTCCGGTGAGGGGATGTCTCAGCTTGCCAGAGATCGGAAATCCTTCGCCGATCGTGCCCAGCTTCACATCGCGATAAAACTTCTCCGCCGTCAGGGCCGCTCAGCAATCCATCGCATACCGGATCTTCTCGATCAGTTCACATATACGATGATTACTGAGACTCCGTAAGCGGTGTCTTGGCTCCTGAAGCCAGCTTTTGGGAAGCACTGTAACGTCTTCCGCTTTCAAGGCGCTCTCTTCAAGGCCCGTCTCGCCCGGAGACAAATAAACGTGTGTGGGCACGTTTTTCGTAATCGAAGTGGTAAGGGGCACCACCAGCACCGTGTCAGCTCGCGGATGCAGATTGCGGTCGTCGGTCGAGACGATGACTACGGGTCTGGCACCCTTTCCTGCCGGATCCGTTGGGAGACTGGCAAACCAGATCTCCCCGCGGCGGAAGGTTTTTGAACGGTAGGCGAAGGCATCACCCTTTCAGGAAATGGGAGCCTGCCAATTCTCCCCAAGCAAGGTTCTCGGCGCGCTCCCGGTCACTAATCGAGTCGTAATAGCCCCGAATGCCGGCTGAGATTCTGGCCTTCTCGGCTAGCTCCTTCTTCTCGCGAATCAGTCGGTCTAAAGCTTCCGAGGTCGATCTGTAGTCTTTGGCAAGGCCATCAAGGTATGCCAACGCCTCTGCCGACAGCGAGAAAGTGCGCTTTAGTTTCCTGTGGGCAGGGCTCCCGGCCTTCGCCTTACGAGAGGTATGACCATTTGCCATACATTATTCATACCATCTGAATAGTTCGAAGTCAAAGAAGCACTCTACTTCCTCACTCCTTTAGCAACTGGCGCGCAATCACCAGCCGCTGAATCTCGCTCGTCCCCTCGCCAATCGTGCACAGCTTCACATCGCGATAAAACTTTTCCGCCGGATAATCCTTGATGAACCCGTACCCGCCGTGAATCTGCACGCCTTCATTGGCGCACTTCACGGCGACTTCGCTGGCGTAAAGCTTGGCCATTGAAGATTCAAGCGTAGTCTTCATCCCTGCGTCTTTCATCGAGGCCGCACGCATCGTCAGCAACCGTGCCGCGTCAATCTCGGTAGCCATGTCGGCTAGCTTCCACTGGATCGCCTGAAACTCGCCGATCGCCTTGCCAAACTGTTTGCGCTCTTTCGAGTAGTTCAGCGCCGCCTCGTACGCGCCCTGCGCCATACCCAGCGACAATGCGGCAATCGAGATGCGGCCGCCATCGAGGACCCGCATCGCGTCAATGAAGCCGTCCCCTTCCTTGCCCAGCAGATTCTCCGCCGGAATCACGCAGTCTTCGAAAATCAACTCCGCCGTGTCGCTGGCGCGCAAGCCGAGTTTATTCTCTTTCTTGCCGGGACGAAATCCCTTCGTATCTTTCTCAACGATGAACGCGGAAAGCCCATGCGTGTTGGCCGCTCGATCGGTCACGGCGATTACCACGACCGCGTCGGCATAGTGGCCATTCGTACAAAAAGTCTTGGTCCCGTTCAACACCCAACTGTTTCCGCGGCGCTTTGCGGTCATGCGCGCGCTGCCCGCGTCCGATCCCGACGACGGCTCAGTCAATCCCCAGGCCCCGATGAATTCGCCTGTGGCCAGCTTACTGACGTATTTCTTCTTCTGCTCCTGGTTGCCCGCCAGAAAAATGTGGTTGGAGCAAAGCGACGTATGCGCGGCCACAATGATGCCCACCGAACCGTCGACGCGCGATAACTCTTCGATCGCGATCACATACTCCACGTAACCCATGCCGGCGCCGCCGTATTCGGCGGGGAAAACTGTTCCCAACAGGCCCAGCTTACCGAGTTCCTTGATCGTAGCCAGCGGAAACTCGCAGGCCTCGTCCCACTTCATGACGTTAGGCCTGATTTCGCGCTCGGCAAACTCGCGAACGCTCTTCTTTAGGTGCTGTTGCTCGTCGTTTAACTGAAAGTCCAAGAATCCTCCACCGGATGCGGTAAATTCTGATTAGAACATGCTCGCGGGAGGGGGGAAAGTTACCTCAGAGAAAAGCTGCGCAGCAGGCTAAAAGGTGTGGCAACATTGGCTGTTGCGAGCATTGAAGCCTACGCCCCAACCGACCGTATGGTTTGCATGGTAACGCGATTCGATCGAATTATGACGACGCTCGCAGAATTAGGACGCGACGGTCCTCCTCCCTAGGAATCGCTCAAATGCCTCGTTGGATAGCAATCGTCCCCGCGATGTGAGCGTGACGAAATCTCCCTGCCGCTGCATCAGACCTTCCAGGATCAACTTGGTGATTTCGGGTTCAACCTGCTCGATCGTTGCCTCACCGAACTTCCCGGCAACTTCGCGCAGATCGACTCCTCGGTTCAACCGCAAGCCGAGGAAGAAGGTTTCCTCCAGAGCGTCCTGGCGGGAAACGATCAAGCGCTGCAAGGGAGCGCCATTCAAATATTTTTCCAGCGCATCGTGGGCTGCGAATCGGACCGCGTCTGCCTCCGCCGCAGGGGAACCCAACATCGAATGCGCGTCCACACCAAAGCCGAAGTAAGGTTGCCGGGTCCAGTACTTCAGATTGTGCCGCGCTTCCGAACCTTCGCAGGCAAAGTTGGAGATCTCATATTGCTCAACTCGTGCGGATTGTAGTTTTTCGCAGGCTGCGACGTAAAAATCCGCAGTCGCATCATCGTCCGGCACAAAGTGTGCGTGATAACGCGTGCCGCCCGCCATTAGCTCACGCCCCAGCCGCGAATCTTCATCGACTTCAAGCATGTAGACGCTCACATGCGGCGCGTCGCTCGCGATGGTTTCCGCCATCGAGAATTCCCAGCTCTCCGCGGTCTGGTCCGGCAGACCTGCTATCAGATCGATGTTGATATTCGTAATCCCGACCGCGCGTAGCCGCTCGATATCGGCGAGGACGCTATCTCGTTTGTGCAACCGGCCAACCGCCGCTGCTTCCTGGTCGACAAATGATTGCACCCCTAGGCTCACACGGTTCACCCCGCATCGGAGCAGGGTTTCAAGCATGGAGCCAGATAATGTGCCGGGAGCGCACTCGACGGTAATCTCCGCGTCGGGACTCACTTCGAATTGACTCCGCACGGCGTCGAAAATTCGCCTTAGTTGCGCGGCCTCAAGCGTCGTTGGCGTGCCTCCACCCAAATAGATGGAATCGACGGCTTGCTCTATCTCCCCGCCCATCTCGGCTGCGGTCTGCCATGCGTTTCCGATGTCCGCGCAAACGCGGTCCACATATTGCCCGAATACCACCCGCGAGAACACGTCGGACGCGAAGTTGCAGTAGCTGCATTTGGTGCGGCAGAACGGCACTGAAATGTAAATTCCGAGCGGCATCGTTCTCATTATCCCACCTGCACGCGAAACGTTTTCCATCCTCCAGCAAATTTCCCCATCTATTTGAGTTACCCTGTTAACAGCGCCGCTGTCGCGGTTTCATCCTCGGGGCGTCACTCGGAGTTCACCAGAAATCGATGTCGCAGGAAGAAGAGGTATTAGGCAAAGCCTATGACAGCCGGCTGATGGCGCGGCTGTTGAAGTATCTGCGCCCCTACCGCTGGCAGGTAGCGATTGCGCTCGTCTCCATTTTTCTGAAGTCTTTCTTCGACGTGCTCGGCCCCTATCTCACCAAGGTTGCGATCGACCGCTACTTGTCTCCTGCCGGATCGTCGGCGGGCTTTTGGAATTGGCTGAGCCCGCGTCCCATCCTCGGCATCGCGCAGATTGCCGCGATTTATGTCGGCCTGCTCCTGTTCAGTTTTCTGCTCGAGTTCCTGCAGACCTACTTCATGCAGTGGACCGGCCAGAAAGTGATGTTCGATCTGCGCCGCCAGATTTTCCGCCACCTGCAACGTCTTCACATCGCCTTCTACGACAAGAACCCGGTTGGTCGACTCGTGACCCGCGTCACCACTGACGTGGACGCGCTGAACGAAATGTTCACCTCGGGCGTCGTGTCGATCTTCGAGGATCTATTCGTCCTGTTCGGAATTCTCGGCGTAATGCTGTGCATGAACTGGAAGCTGGCCCTGATCACGTTTGCGGTGCTTCCCTTCATCGTATTCGCCACGAAGATTTTTCGCGACCGGGTGCGCGATTCCTATCGCCGCATTCGTATCGCTATCGCGCGCATCAATTCGTATCTGCAGGAGCACATCAGCGGGATGGTGGTGCTGCAGCTGTTCAACCGCGAGCGCAAGGAGTACACGCGTTTTTCGGAAATCAACCGCGCCCACATGGACGCCTACAAAGACGCGATCATGGCCTACTCGGTTTACTATCCCGTGGTCGAAATTCTCTCGGCGATTGCGATCGCCTGCGTCATTTGGTTTGGCGGCGGCGACGTGATGCACGGCATGCATGTTTCCAGCGTGTCGGTGAGTTTCAACTGGAAAACGCTGATCGCGTTTCAGCTCGTGCCCACCGTAGCCACGCTGGGCGTTTTGGTCGCATTCATCCAATACGCGCTGCGGTTTTTCCGTCCAATTCAGGACTTCAGCGAAAAATACAACATTCTGCAGAGCGCCATGGCCGCCAGCGAGCGCATCTTCAAGCTGCTGGACACGCCAGTGCAAGTGGTCTCTCCCGCACTGGTCAATCGCGCGGAAGGCCCGGGCCGCATCGAGTTCGACCACGTCTGGTTCGCCTACCGCGATCTAGAAACCGCCAAGGATCATGGAGGGGCGGACTCCTCGTCCGCCCAGCCGAAGCCGGACTCGAGTAATCACGGCAAGAGAAATTCGTTGCTTGTCGCAGCCGCAGGCGAACAAATCCCTGACTGGGTTCTCCGCGACGTAACCTTCAGCATCGAACCGGGCGAAACCGTTGCAATAGTAGGCCACACCGGCGCGGGCAAGACTACGCTCATCTCGCTCCTGCTCCGCTTCTACGATGTCCAAAAAGGTGCGGTCCGCATCGACGGCGTAGACGTCAGAGAGATGGATCTCGCCGAACTTCGCAGCCGCTTCGGGGTGGTCTTGCAAGATCCGTTTCTGTTCAGCGGCACGATCGGAAGCAATATCCGTCTCGGCACAGCCCGCATCCAGGATGCGCACGTCGAGAAAGCCGCCGAGGACGTGAACCTCGCTGACTTCATCCGCGCACTGCCCAAGGGCTTCAACGAAGAAGTGCGCGAGCGCGGCTCCACGCTTTCCACCGGCCAAAAGCAACTCATCTCCTTCGCTCGCGCCCTGGCCCACGAACCGAAAATCCTGATCCTCGACGAAGCCACTTCCAGCGTGGACACGGAAACCGAATTCCGCGTGCGCGACGCGCTTAGCCGCATGGTCGAAGGCCGCACCTCGCTCATCATCGCCCACCGGCTTTCCACCGTGCAGCGCGCCGATAAAATCATCGTCATGCATAAGGGCCAGGTGCGCGAGATGGGCACGCACCAGCAGCTGCTGGCCCAGCGCGGAATTTATTTCAAGCTTTATCAACTGCAGTATAAGGATCAGGAGATTGGTGTAGAGCGGGCGCCCTCGCCCGCGAATACCGACGGCTTCAGAGAGCCCGAAGTCACCGCCAGCGCGGACGACTAATGTCGCCGTGCCCGGCCCTCATCAGTCGTCATAAGTGCAGTGTGGGCATCTGGGTAGACGTGTGATTCTCGCGGTGCCACCCGATTCAATCTGAACAAGTAGGTCACGGTCGTGCACGTCCGTGTAAGTGACCTTCTTACCGTCGAATACAAGCTTATCCTCCAGCTGTTTTAGAACTCTCTCCTGCACATGCTGTTCGTTTGGAATTAGCAGAATCAATCCAGGAACCCTGCGGCACCCGTCCGTCTTCTTTGTTGATTTTGCTATATGGGCAGGAACGAGTTGCGCGAAGTCGCGTCTATTTGCTGCAATCAGTAGATAGTTTTTAGCGAAGCAACACCAATGACCTCGTCGTCAGGGGTGTCCTGCGGCAGACCTAAGACCGGGGCGTCTCTCATCTCGCCCATTGCTTCCCTGCGAAGCGCGTCGTTACTACCGATTCCCTAGGCTTCTTCGGTTTTTGGCATGGCGACACGATGGTCACCAGGGCCCTGAATCGTGAGAACGCGCTACCTCGTCGACGTTTTCGCTCTGCGGGATGATGTCTTTCCCGTGCGGGACCGCCTCTTGGTGGACTCCGCGCTGACAATCCGACCGTCAAAATCAACTCCGACTAGCGCAAGGGTTTTCCGCGCTCTCACTGGCAGAACTCCGAGGCGCTTGGCAGTCTCTCGGAGAGAGAGGGGCTCGAAATCGAGTTTCACGGGGCGTCGCATCGAATTTCTTTCCAGCTGCTTCTCGTTTTATCACGCTCACTCGGGTCGCTTTCACGGAATGATCTTCCATCAAACCATTCGCAGCGTGTTCTGGCCTTACAATGCTCTCTTGCGAATCCTGATCTCAGCCGGCGAAGCTTCGGGAGAAATGTATGGGGCGCAGCTTATTGAGGCGCTGCGGCGGAGCGCTTCCGGAGATGCTGCTCACTTCGCTCGCTTGACGGACCAGGCGTCCGTCGCTCCACCGGTTCTGGAGTTTTTCGGCGTTGGCGGCAAGCGCATGCGGGCAGCCGGATGCGATACCGTCGTCGATGCGAAGGATCTTTCCGTCGTCGGCATCACCGAAATACTTAGCCACCTGCCTGAGATTTATGGTCTCTACAACAAACTGATCAAAGAAGCCGACAAGCGTCGGCCCGACCTCGCTGTCGTGATTGACTCACCCGCCTTCAACTGGCGCGTGGCGCGGCAGATGAAGAGGCGCGGCATTCCGGTGGTTTACTATGTCGCGCCTCAGTTCTGGGCGTGGCGGCAGGGACGTGTGCGCCTGCTGCGCGACTATGTCGACAAGGCGCTGGTGATCTTTCCGTTCGAAGAACAGTTTTATCGCGAGCATGGAGTGGATGCGACATTTGTTGGCCATCCTCTGGCGGATTTGCCGGCACCCACAATTGAGCGCGTCGACTACGCCGCACAGTTTCATCTTGATCCGGCAAAACATTGGATCACGCTGATGCCGGGTAGCCGCGTTAAAGAAGTTCGTATGAACCTGCCGACCATACTCGCGGCGGCGGCACAACTCGGCACCGAGTACGAACTTCTGCTGCCCGTCGCGCCGACGCTCGATCAGGCTTTCGTAAAGGGATTCGTTGGCCAGCACGCCATCACACTGGTTCCAGAATCGTTGCCTGCACTGTGGCATTCGCGCGCAGGCATTATCGCCAGCGGCACGGCAACCGTCGAAGCCGCCATGATGCGAACTCCGTTTGTAATGGTCTACTGCGTTTCTGCGCTCACTTACTTTTTGGGCAAGCCTCGAGTCAAAGTGCCGTACTTCGCCATGGTCAATTTGATTGCCGGTGAGGAAGTGGTGCCGGAACTTCTTCAGCACGATTTCACAGCGGCCAACGTTGTTGCTCAGTTGCAGGAAATCATTCCCGACGGTGCGCCTCGTGATCGAATGCTGGCCGGGTTCGATCGAGTAAAGGCGAAGCTGCGTGGAACCGAGCGCGCTGCGCAGACGCCAGCGGACCGAGCAGCCGAGATTATTTTGGACTTGCTACGCCGAGCGCCGACAAGCTAAGACTTACGAGATTTTTGTCGTTTCGAGCGAAGCGAGAAACCTGCTTTTCTGCTGGCGCCGGTAGTCAGCGGGTTCCTCGTCGCTCTCGCTCCTCGGAATGACAAGACGGAGGGGTGAGTGTTTGGCAAGGATGGAGACGAGCCAGCGCCGTGTTTGACAAGGCATGTTTGACAGGAAATAAGAAGGGCCCGACCTTCGTAGCTTGTGCTCCCAGCATCTTTTAGGTAAGAATCTTCATCATAGAAATGGTTAGGCCCATTTCCGGAGATTCTCCTTAATGCAGATACAGCTTCGGCGCCCCCAGTGCGTCCTGTCGGGTTTGTCTGCCCTGCTGCTGATTTTCCTTGCAATTCCTTCCCAAGCTGCCGAAAAAACCCGCCTCCGGGTCGACGATTACAAAATCGAAGCCGAACTTACCCCGCATCTGCATCAAATTTCTGCACGAGCGACGGTTAAATTTACAGCGCTGCAGGATCTCAACACTGCGATTTTCGAGTTGCACAACGGCCTGCGCGTCACCAAGGTGCTTGACGAAAAGGGTCAGCCGCTTTCGGCCGAGCGTGTCACGCAGGATTTCACCATACGCGTGCCGCTACCCACCGGACTTTCCAAAGGCTCGTCAACCACTCTTACTTTCGAGTACGAAGGCGAGATTGAGAATGCTGACGACAGCCCGGTACCGGGGCTGAAGCTCGCTTCCATCGGCGATGACACCAGCTATCTTCTCTACGCCGGACGCTGGTTTCCAGTCAGCGGCTACGGCCTGAACCGCTTCACCTCTACGATCGGCGTTACGGTCCCTGCGCACATGCTGGTGATCGGAAGCGGAAAAGTGAAGGTCACAGACAATCCGCCCTCGAAGAAGCCCAACAGCAACGGCCTGCCGACCAAGACATTCACCTTCGTCGATGACAAGGCAAGCTTTCCCGGAACCATCGTCGCCGGCATCTTTCAGCAATATAAAAGCGACGATGCGGGATTGGATCTGCACGTCTTCTTCAAACCGGACCATGAGAAGCTAGCCCCCGAGTACACCACCACCGCAGTGCGGGAGTTCACTTACTTCATCACGCTCTACGGTACGCCTTTGTCGCAGCGGTTGAATGTGGTGGAGCTTCCCGCGGACACGGTTCCCTACGCTTGGGGGCCGGAAATCGCCGGCCTGGCCGGCCCTGCCATCACCGAGAAAACGAACTATCGGCTGCTCGCCAACGCCATCGCTCACCAATGGTGGGGCGTGTCGGTAAGTCCCGCCACGAGGGACGATTGGTGGCTGATCGATGGATTCTCGCGCTATTCCGAAGCCATGTACGTGGAGAACGCTGCCGGCAAAGCCGGACTGGAAGAGGCGATCAAGGACATGTCGGTGGGCGCGCTGGCCTATGACAACATTCCGCTTTCCAGTGCCGGCAAGCTCGATCCGTTCTCTACTGAGTTTCAATCGCTCGTCACCGACAAGGGCGCGATGATTTTGCATATGCTGCGCTGGGTACTCGGCGAAGACAAATATCTCAAGACGATGCGCGAGTTCGCCGAAACCTACTCCGGAAAATCGGCGACCATGGATGACTTCCGCACCATCGCGGAAAAATACTACGGCGACCAGCTCACATGGTTCTTCTCGCAATGGCTGGATTCCACTGGCGCTCCGGAATTCAAAGTGAAGTACACCGTCTATCGGCTGGGAGGAGCGAGAGCCACATCTCCTCCTAAGGATAAAGACAAGAAGTACCCCGGCTTCCGCGTGACCGGGCAGATTGGGCAGGATCTCGATCTCTTCCGCATGCCGGTCGATCTGCGCATCGATACCGATGGCGAAACCGAGGACAAAAAGCTGGAAGTAGTCGGCACCAATTCTCCGTTTACGGTGGAAACGTTCGGGCGGCCACGCCGAATCTCCGTCGATCCCGACCATCATGTTCTCACCAATTCTTCGGATGTGAAGATGCGCTCCTCTATTCTGCGGGGGCAGGCGTTGCAGCAGCAGGGCGACCTTTCCGGCGCACTGGCGGAGTTCAACAAGGCGCTCGATCAGAACAAGAACAGTTCTCTGGCGCATTATCGGATCGCGGAAATTTTCTTCTTGCAGCGGAACTATCAATCGTCGGCGAATTCCTACCGCTCTGCGATCAACGGGAATGGAGAGCCGCGCTGGACTGAAGTCTGGAGTCACATCCAGCTCGGTAAAATTTTTGATATTACCGGGCAGCGCGAGCGTGCCATCAACGAATACCGGCAGGCCGTCCAGACCAATGACGATACATTTGGCGCTTTAGAAGAAGCGCGCAAGTATATGGCGAAGGCATTCGAGCGTCCGAAGAACAAAGAGTAGCGCCACCATCAGCAGATAACGGCCGCCGTCCCGGCGGCCTTATGGCCGGCCGGAGGACGGCGCTACCAGGCGCCGGAAAGGCAGCACTTCAGCTTGCGACATTTCGGCCACATCCTCGGTAAGTAAAGCGATGCGCTGTATCGGCGCAAAACCGCGAAGAATGCGGGACGTTGGCAGGTTCTCTGTCCACCGGTGACTCTGGGGAAGAGCTTCGAACTGCACTCGGGTCCATTCGTTCCTCAAAGGATCGTGCGGGCGGCTCGGACGTAATGAATTGTCTTGCAACAACTGTTGAATACGGTCCGCCGCCTTATCCACAACTCGAACAAACTCCGCTCCTTCCTCGCGTTTTCTTCCCTCCCGCAGTCTCTGTTTCGCGTCGAGGGTAGAAAACCATGTGCGGTTTCTATTGGACTCCTTCGGCTTGCCGAGTCTAAGAACCTGGCAAAGATGGGCGCTCACGCTGGCGGCCTTCGCGCCAGACCGGCGAGGATCGACTTTGCGGCAAGCGTACCGCGCGAACGAAACTTCTTCGATGCGCCCGTGAACGCCCGCTTCCTCGAATGCTTCGATCGCCGCCGCTTGCGCGTGTGTCAAACCCGGCTCTGCGCAGCCCTTGGGAAACGTCCAACGACCGCTGCCGCGGGTTTGCACCAGCAGAAACTCAATCGCTCCGCAACGCACGCGATAGCAGACCGCCGCGACTTGCTCGAACTCGCGCATCTTGCGCAATTGCGATACCCGAACGCGCGCCGCCTGTGGGGGAATCGGAAGAATGTTCCGCCTGACCGCGACAATCCGCGAAGTTCTCTGATCTCTTCGGCTCGCACTCATTGCCATAGAGTGCATCATGGCTTCTCACGTGCCTAGAGCACAGCTTGGTTCGGGACGACAGCTGGAATCTGCCTACACACTTGCGCACGGCCGCAGTGCAACGACAATAGTGATAAATTCCATCGTTGCTGTCGTTCAGGAGTATCACTTGGACAACATGTATTGTCTGCGCTGTAATCGCCAGCTTGAAGCTGGCAGCAAATCGGTCGCTCTTTACCTGTTCGCGCAGACCGTCGGCATCAAGCCGCGGCAAAAATCGGCAGCCCATCGCGTGTCGTTTTGCCCCCAGTGCTCTGTGTCTTTAGCAATGGGCCCGGCGCCGGAAGGCGCGCTGAATATGGCGGCCTGGCAAATGATCCGCGATCTCGTCGGCTCCGACCCTGCCTTGAACGACGCCGCGTGGCAGCATTTGAACGGCATTCTGGGCCTGCTGCCCGCGACAGGCACGGATGGCGGCGGGCGTTCTGCGCAGGCGGCAGGTTACTTCGAATTCTGAGCTGCCGCTGACGTTCCCTTACGAATTGGATCCTCCCTACCTCGCCCCCGGCTAACCTTTTCGCGGTTAATGTGGTCTAACCAAGGTCAGGGGGAACTTCCCATAGCTCGTTTGCGTATTACTGATCAGATGCTTAGGCGGGATTGAGACCCCTCGCCTAAACGTTATCCGGGGCCCCCATGCTCCACCCCGGGGGCATGGGGGACAACATAATGCGAACCCTCATCGATATCGTACGGCAATCGCTCTCCACACTGTGGGCGCATAAGCTGCGTTCGTTCCTCACCATGTTCGGAATCGCGTGGGGAGTCGGTTCGCTGCTCTTGCTCGTGGGCCTGGGCGAAGGTTTCCGTAGCGGTCAGGACAAGAACCTCGCTCAACTCGGCCAGGACATTATGTTCGTCTTCCCCGGCCGCGTTCCCGCCGTGGCTGGAAGCTATCAATCGGGACAGCCCTACTATCTCAACGATGGTGACTATTTCGCGATCCGCGACCAATCGCATTTTCTGAGGGCCGTTTCTCCGGTGCTCGAGCGTGAAGATATCCGCGCCGTCAGCGACTACGGTTCCACCAACGGCCAGGTGTTCGGCGTGACGCCCGAGTACAGCCAGATTCGCAACACTCCCATCGATCCCGGACGCTGGTTCAACAACGAAGACAATTTGCAGCATCGCCGCGTGGCTGTGGTCGGCTGGGAATTGTTGAAGAATATGTTTCCTGGGCAACCTGCCGTGGGCAGCACCATCCTGCTCAACGACATAGATTTTCAAGTGATCGGCGTGATCCCGAAAATCGGCAAGGAGGGCGAGAACGGCACCAATCACCGCATCTTTGTTCCTTTTTCGATCATGCGCGAGCTTTTTCCGCTGACCAAGCAGAACGCCGAAAACGCGATCTCGTTCATTAATTACCGGCCGCTGACGAAAGAGCAGCATCTTGAAGCGAAGAACGAGCTTCATTCGATCATCGCCAAGCGCCACGGTTTCGATCCCCGCATTGAGGACGCATTCAACGATTGGGACACCATCGACGAAGCGATCAAAGTCGGCAAGATTTTTGACGCCATGGACTGGTTTCTCGGCGTCGTCGGACTGGTCACCTTGGCTCTCGGCGGCATAGGCATTATCAACATCATGCTGGTCTCTGTCACGGAGCGCACTAGAGAGATCGGCCTGCGCAAAGCGCTCGGCGCGACGCACCGCAACATACTCACGCAATTTTTTGTCGAAGGCGCGTTTCTCACCGCGTTTAGCGGAGGGATTGGCCTGGCCATTTCTATCGGTTTCGTAACCGCGCTGGCGCAGTTGCCCTCTCCGGAAGGCTTTGATACGCCACGCATTGTACCTGCTTCCGCGGTTGCGGCAATCGTTTCATTATCGGTAGCGGGAATCGTGGCAGGACTCTATCCCGCGCGCAAAGCTGCGTTGCTGCCTCCGGTGGAAGCGCTGCGGCAGGAATAATTATGTTTGGCGACCTCGGCACACAAGCCTTCAACGCGCTAAAGCACAACCGCCGCCGCTCTGTGCTCACCATGCTGGGCATGGCCTGGGGCATCGCGACGGTGGTTCTGCTGCTCTCCTACGGCTCCGGCTTTCAGGCTGCACTGATGGTCGCCTTTCGCACTTTCGGGGGCAATCTCGTCGGGATTTTTCCCGGCCGCACGTCAATTCAGGCCGGCGGCACAAAAGCGGGCGCACAGATTCGGTTGACCCGCGACGATCTCGACTACCTGCGCGCCGAAGTTCCCATGCTGACGCGCATCTCACCCGAAGTCGATAAGCAAAGCCAGGTTTCGTTCGGAACGCGCAGCTTCAGCTATAACATCCACGGCATTTATTCCAGCTATGAGAAGATTCGCGCCCTCGACGTGGGCCAAGGAGCGTTCTTCGGCGAGCACGACGACTTCACCCACAGCCGCGTTGCGGTCATCGGTTCGACGGTGAAGAAAAAACTCTTCTCCGGAGAAAACGCGCTGGGCGAGGACATCCGTATCGACGGCATTTCTTACCGGGTGATCGCCGTTTTGCGGCACACCATCTCGAATGGCGATGAAGACATCAACTCGCTGGTTTACGTCCCCTACAGCGCCATGCGCGACCTGAAAAATACTTTTTACCTCGACGGCATTTTCATGGATTACGAAGGCGACCATATCAAGGTCACGCAAGCCGTGCGTCATTCCATGGCGTTTCATCACGGTTTCGATCCCAAAGACAATCGCGCTATCTTCATGTTTGACGCGGTAAAGGACCTTGCCGATCTCACCGTCATCACCGTCGGAATTAAGGTTCTGCTGGGCTTCATCGGCCTGCTGACGCTCGGCATCGGCGGCGTCGGCTTGATGAACATCATGCTGGTCTCAGTCACGCAGCGCACGCGCGAAATAGGCGTGGAGAAGGCGCTGGGCGCGCACCGCTGGCACATTCTGTTTCAGTTCCTGGCCGAGGCCCTGGTGATTACGGCTCTGGGCGGGCTGTTGGGCGTGCTGCTGGCCTATGTGATCTCGTGGTCAGTAGGGTCGTTCCCGCTGTGGAGTATGTTCATCGAAGACGCCAACGAGGGCGACATTCACCTCTACATCAATACGTCAATTCTCATCTGGTCGACCGCAATTCTCAGCTTCGTCGGCATCGTGAGCGGCATGTTGCCTGCCATCAAGGCTGCGCGGCTTGA
>Ga0116125_1000835_pt1 | contig 14148 bp, 13 predicted proteins | sample June2015DPH_16_1_2_FD_89729 | JGI IMG/M metagenome (GOLD analysis project Ga0116125, IMG submission 89729) | Peatland microbial communities from SPRUCE experiment site at the Marcell Experimental Forest, Minnesota, USA - June2015DPH_16_10 | ecosystem: Environmental > Terrestrial > Soil >...
AGTCTGCGCAAGAATCTCCTGACCGGGCGTTGCCGGGGCAAGCGGCGTCAGCCATTAATATTCTCGTATTCTGCATCTCCAGGGAGTGCGGGTTCAAACGCGAGTTCGGAATCAGTTTCGGCTTGTTCGTTGGAATCGTGATCGCCGGGTCGCTCTTGATATTCGTGAATTCGCGCCCCTGCGGGATCGATCGTAATGTAGGTAAGCCTCTCGTCGACCCATCCGCCCGCATTGTAGTAATGGATGCCTTCTTTTTCCTGGTGCATGGCCTCGTGCGTATGGCCGCAAAAAATGCGAGTGGCTTTGTGAAGACGGGCGTGAAACAGCGCTCCTGACGCCACTTTGTGCGACATGCGCAGCCAGCGAGTGTTGATGCGGTCAATGAAGCGGACCACCGGTTTTCCCTTAACATCAAGCCTTTGCAGCAAAAGATAAAACAGCGTTCCGAAATAATTGAGACGAACGTTATTGGCCAAGAGTCGGTCAAATTGATGGCCGTGAATGGCCAGGTGACGTATACCGGCGTATTCCCACTCGTACTCTTGATACACGCGTACCCCGACTAGGTGCGACATAATATCGGCGAGGCCCTGGTCGTGATTTCCCTCGACCCAAACTACTTCCAGGTCGCGTTTCGGATTGGAGAGCTTGCGGATATATCCCAGAAATTTCCAATGTTCCTTGGTCAGTCTGCGGAAATTGAGGTCGGCAAAAATGTCGCCCAGCAAAATCAGCCGCCGGAAGCGATTTTGCTTCAGCACGCAAGTGGCCTCGCGCGCCCGGCTGGTGTCCGATCCAAGATGGACGTCGGAAAGGATCAGCGTATCGTAGACGGGCGGATCCATACCTTATTTCTAGCCGGGGAATGTTACGGGACGATGAAATCCCGGTAACAATGCGGTAAACAAGTATCCACCAAGGTAACAACCGCACGGTTACGGTCGGACTGAATGGAGCGAGGGTCAGTAATTCTTGGCGATCTTTGGACTGGGGTTATTTCTGCGGCACGTATTCTTTGGGTGGGGCAGCGCCTTCGCCAAAGAAATACTGCTCCATCTGTTTAACGATGGCTTCCTGGTCTTCGCGACGCGCCGGATTCAGGCGATATTCGTTGAGCAGCATCTTGCAGAATTCTGTCCAGCCTTGCCACGCTTGCTGCGAGACGTTTTCGTAAATCTTCTTGCCAAATTCCGTGTCAAAAGGCGGCTCATCCAATCCCGGAAGCTCCTTGTGCAACTTGACACAGAAAACCGTGCGTTCAGCCATATTTCTCCTCAACAATCTTTCTGAAAAAATTATCTCATGTGAAGTTGGAAGGCTTCGGGCTTGAGGCGTCAGGGTTTTGATTTTCCTGAAGCCTGAAGCCTGACGCCTGACGCTTAAGCCTTTATTCCACAAATACGACCAGAATCCGTCCGTCCGATTTGTACCCGTCACCTGTGGCATTCTTGGCGTCCTGCACAGGATTGGGCGGGAGGTAGTACGACATGCTCTTGACTTTGCCTCCCTTTTGCAGGCTTGCGCCAATATTTTCTCGTTCACCATCGACATTTGGATCAATCTTGTGCGTGACGTCGCCATTGCGTTTGTCCTTGGCGAACCCGATGTCATGGGTTCCGGCGCCTACCCACACGGTTTGTCCGTTCCACGTGAATGGCGCCTTCCACAAGCGGAAGTGATGCCGGCTTGCGACCATCGCGATGGGTTCCGCCTGCTCATAGCCGTAATCCTGGGGCCGGTTGAACAGATAGAGCGTGCTCATCGGCATTGCCAGGTAATCTTTGTTTTCGTAAGTCGTCATCGCGGCTTCGAGAACCGCCTTCTTGTCGTTGGTGTCGGCCACGTGGAAGTTGGCTGCGTCGATAGCGCTCTGCACCTGCTGCTGCGAGCCGATGAGAACGAAATTCACCATGTCCCCGAGGTTCTTAAACTGGTCATTAACGCGGCGCGGTAGACCATCGATATCCTTACGAAGGCCCGAATCCAAAGGCGTGTTAGAGATTTTAAGAGCTGGAGCTGCGGTCGTCGAACCGGGCTGTTGGATGCCTAACTGTCCCGCAAGAAAAATTCCGGCGGCAGTCACCAATTGTTCCTTGAGAACGTCTCCGCGACCAGACGCCGCCTGCGCCTGGCGATGAACTTTGACTTCGAAGCTTCCTTTGCAGGGCGGCTTGGCACCGGCGTTGATTCCAAGAAACAAATGACCAGCAGCATCGACCGTCACTTCCTTGCTGCTCCCAATCAGAACCGGAGTTCCCTGCGCCTGCAGTTTGGCGATCAGAGCCCCTGGAAGCGCGTCAGCCACGGGAAGAGTTTGGGCGGAAGCGCCACTCACGCCTGACGGATCGCAATTACCACTCGCCGTGATATTAAGAACGTCGCCAGAGCTCAGATCCACTCCCGTGTCCGTCCACGCCTGAGTGGTTGAAACATTAAAAGAGTAGTCATTAGCAGCCGCGGGCGTAGTCTGCGCTATCCCTTTGCACACCAGGAGAGACGCGATTGCCACAACCTTGAGTGCTCGAATCCAGCGCCTCATCAGCCACCCCCACGAAATAATCCGGACCTCACGGATAAAGGCCGGTTTTCATTAACATTATGCACCAGCGAGACAGCCCGTTGCACCAGGGGCGAGGGGCAGTTGCTTACCCGCATTTCCCCGTGCCGTGGCACTTTCGGCGGGACGACGAGCAGTTGCCAGGCTCAGCCAGTTTGCCGTCGGGACCGATGCAAGCCTGAGTGTGGATGCACCAGAACAAACCTTCATTCGAGGGAGGAACCGTTGGGTCGGCTTCGGCGAGGATGAATTGCGCTTTCCAGCGCAGGGACGGGCAGAGGCCAGGATGATTGGTGTTAAAGCGATCGGATTCCTGAAGCGGTGATTGTCTGATCACGCAGTGCCTCCCGAAGCGGCTTTCATGATAGCGCGTTTCACCGCTACTTTTGCAAGTTGCACTTTGTAGGCGTTGTGGCTCAACGGCGTCGCCTTCTGCAGGGCCGCGTCCGCTGCGGTCTTCGCCCCCTCTTCGGAAATGTTCGTTCCGGTCAGCGCACGTTCAGCTTCCGCAGAGCGCCATGGGATGGGCGCCACGTGTCCAATCACCACTCGCGCTAATTGGACCGAGGGGCCGTTCGTTATGAGCCCCACGGCAGCTACGGCCAGCGGCCAATCAAAAGCTTGCTTCTGCCGAATCTCGTAATGAGCGACTTTCATTCCACCTGGCGGAGGCAGAATTACTTCTGAAACCATCTCATTCGGCTTGAGGTCATGCTCGCGCTCGGTTTCGGTCCTTGGGATCACATAAAATCGCTCCAACGATAACTCGCGCGATCCTTTCGGTCCAACCAGCCGAATCGATGCGCCGTAGGCAATCAGCGCGGGAGCAATCGTGGAAGGACTAACAAACTTGGCAGGGCCACCATTGCCCAGGATCGCATGGTATCGATTCTCACCTGCACTCACCAATTCTTTTCCCGACTCATCCCTGGGAAGCAGGCCGAAGCCACCACGAAAATACCAGCAGCGCGGGCGCTGGCAGAGATTGCCGCCCAGCGTGGCCATATTGCGAATCTGCGGGCTGGCAGCGTCGTTGAGCGCCTCAGCCAATGCCGGATAGTCTTTGACCACATTCACGTTGTCGGCCAGTTCGCCCAGGGTGGTAAGCGTACCGATGCGAAGTCCCTGCGACGAGGTCGTAACGCCGCCCATTTCCCTGATCTGCTTGATATTCACCAGACGCTTGGGATGGACCACATCGTCTTTCATCAAGGCGAGCAAATCAGTGCCGCCCGCGAGGATTTCAGCCTGTCCCCATGCAGTTCCTAGGAGTCCCACAGCTTGTTCTTTGCTGGTAGGACTCGCGTATTCAAACGGTCGCATTATGCACCTGCCTTCTGTGCGATTTCTTTTTGGCTGAGTGCGGCGAGCACTTTGTCTGGCGTAATCGGCAAAAACGAAACCCGCGCGCCGATCGCATTTGCCACTGCATTCGCAATCGCGGCTCCTGGAGAAATCACTGGCGGTTCGCCCAAACCAATCACGCCGCGCTCGTCATAGCCTTTGCCGGTCATCATGTGAACCACGAGTTCGGGAATGTCATTGAGCCCGGCGAGCCGGTAAAATTCCATATTCGGATTGAGCATGCGGCCGGTCGCCTGGTCCATCACTTTCTCCTCGAACAATGCGTAACTGATCCCCATTGCGAGCGCGCCATAACAACTGCTCTCGGCGGTTTTGAGGTCGATGATCAGGCCGCAATCCTGCACTGCCACCATTTTCTTTATTTTCACGACGCCGGTCTCGATATCGACTTCAACGTCCGCGATCCCAACTCCGCCAAAACCGCTATTGGTGAGGTCTGGGTGATTCTTGCTAGCAACCTGATCATTGTGTCCGCGCGCGGTTATTGCCATGGCGCCGATCTTCGAACAAGCCTGTTTCCAGTTGAGCGACCGGCTCGGATCGCTCTTCACCCGCACCGTGCTATTCACACATTCGAGATCGTCGCCCTGTGCGTTGAGAGCCGGCGCGACTTTGGCGAAGAGCGCTTCGCGCGCATCCACGGCGGCGCGCCGCGTAGAGGAACTCACTCCACCCGGAGTAGTCGAACCGCCGGACCCACCGGATGGAGGGTAAAGCGTGTCGCCGATGTAAAGATTGATCTCCTCGATTGGAATGCCCAGCGTTTCGGCTGCGACAATGACGATGGTGGTCCGAGTGCCAGTGCCGATGTCTTGCGTTCCCATCTTTATGTCGACCGAGCCATCGGGGTGAATTGTCAGATCGCAATCGCTCACGTGACCGCGTCCGCCCCAGGTGTGAATCGAGAGCCCAAGCCCGCGAGCCATGCTTCCCGAAACATTCTGACCGCGCGGACGCCACTTTTCTTTCCAGCCCATCAAGTCGGCGGCGATCGCGAGTTCCTCGCGATAGACATCGCGGCGCGGCCCGGTAATTTCAAGGTTCTTCAGCCAAAGATCAAGCGGATCCATGTTGAGCTTGGCCGCGAGATCATCGAGCGCTCCCATTGTGATAACCGCAGCCTGTGGATGGTTGGGAGCACGCCACGCACGGGCAGGGCCGATGTTATTGCGAATGGCCGTGTGTTCTTTGTGCTGGTTGGGAATACCGAACACGTATGGAATCGGAGGCATGCCTCCACCACCCGGGCCTCCAGTTCCCCAGGATTGCGATTGCCATCCAGTGATGGTGCCGTCTTTGGTCGCCGCCACTTTCACGCGTGCGTATGCCGAAGGCCGCGCACCCGCGACTTTTAACTCGGCATCGCGCTCAAGCATGATTCGAACCGGCTTTCCTCCGGCTTTTCTCGAAAGTCGGGCAGCAGCGATGTCCCAGCGATCGGCGGCAAACTTGCTGCCGAATCCTCCGCCCATGTTGTCCTGGTGAATTCGAATGTTGGCCGCGGAAATTCCCAGTGGGTCCGCCATTTGCGCCGCAATCCCAGAGACGTTCTGCGTGGAAATATGCGTGAGCAGATGATCTTTATCAGCCCACTCCGAGACGGAACCGTGAGGCTCAAGGCAACAGTGAACGATGACCGGGGCGCCGTAAAGACCTTCGGAAACGACTCCTGCCTCAGCAAACGCTTTGTCGGGATCTCCGTTGGTTTGGGCTGCGGTTTTCTGGTAAGCGGAATGCCCCCCACCTTTCCCTGCGTGATATTCAGCCTTCTGGATCGCTGCAAGAACTGCCTCAGATCCGCCCTCACCCTTCATGTCGTTCAGGAAATCTTCATCGACTTTGAACGTGACGCCGTGATCCTGAAGATATTTGATCAGCTGCGCGTCGGGAGTCTGGTTGCTGATGGCGTCGTCGATATCATCTTCGCTCATCGGGCCAGGAGCTTCGCCGGCGCCGGCTGGGGGCTCGGCGTCGCTAACTAAATACGACACCGGTTGATAGTTCACTTTAATCAGTCGGATCGCATCTTCCGCCGTGGACTCATCGACCGCTGCGACAGCAACGATTTCATCTCCCGCCCATTGCGCGGTCGTGCCAGCTTTCTGAATGACCTCGACCGCTTTCACCCCTGGCAGCTTTTCCGCTACGCTGGTGTCGATACTGACGATCTTCGCTTTTGCGTAAGGCGCGCGCAGAATTTTGCCGAAGAGCATGTTCGCGCCGTGGTAGTCGTAGGTGTATTTGGCGCGGCCGGAAACTTTGAAAGGCGCGTCCACGCGAGAAATGCGCTTGCCGATCAGAGTACGGTGTTCAGCGTCAGGCCAATTGTAGTCTGGCATGGCTCACGCTCCTTTCTGCGCCATCTGCGCAATCGCCAGATGAATTCCGTGATAAGTCCCGCACCGGCAAACATTCCCGCTGAGGCCGTGACGGATTTCTTCCGGACTCGCATTCGGATGCTTATCCAGCACCGCTTTGAAAGCCACGATAAACCCGGATGTGCAAAAACCGCATTGCGAAGCGTCGTTGTCGACGAACGCTTGCTGTATAGGGTCGAGGTTGTCGCCCTGCATGAAGGCCTCGACGGTCGTGATCGCTTTGCCTTGCGCTTCAATCGCCAGAATCGAGCATGCGTAAACCGGTTTGTTGTCCAGGAGCACAGTGCATGCGCCGCACTCGGCGCGATCGCAAACCCGCTTGGCGCCGGTAATCTCAAGCTGGTCGCGCATCGCGTCGAGGAGAGTGACCCGCGGCTCAAGCTGGATGGAATGCTTCTGCCCGTTGATAGTAAGTTCGACCGGAACTTTTCCGGGACCGTAAACCTTCACCGGCACACCCGCCGCATGCACAACTTTGGTTCCGAGAATCGGAACGGCGGCAGCCGAAATCGTAGAAATCTTAAGGAAGTCGCGGCGAGAAACGCCCGAGCTGTCCTCTTTAGGTTCGTCGTTCAAAGGATCGCGGTCTTGCATTTGCAATCTCCGAGGGATGCGTGTAGTCAGAAGAAGAATTAGACACGGTAAAGATTGTTTCGGTTAGCGATTGAGATGTTTGATTTCGACTGTCAGTTTGCCTCTTTGCAATCAGAAAAAGTATACAACCGAACGATTCACGTGATTACTGCCACTAGCCACCGTCGGAGACGATACGAATCCGCTTCATTTTTCGGCCTACGCGCAGCACTACGTCCTGATCGACTGGCATCATCACCACCAACTCTCTCCCAGTGTCGATTTTCTCACCATCGATGCTGACCAGGCTGACCGCCCCTTGTTTTTGCTTTGCGGCAGCCTCTGTATTCGAGGCCGCCAGCCCCGCCAAACGGATCAGCTTGTCTATCCGAAGTCCGGACCTTCGAATCAACTTGTCTACCTGTACTATTTCCAACTCCGCTGATTGCTCCATTCCTCCGACAACACGGACTGCACCGCCGCCACCTCCCTGGGGAACTATGTCTGCCAATCGGATCTCAACGACATCTAGATCCTGCGGTGCCTCGTCTTTCTGGAATTGCTTCGCCCAATCCTCGGCCGCTTTCGTTGCAGCCTCAGCGGAATGAAAATCCGCCACAATGCGCCCAGCCAGCTCTTTCTTCGCCTGCATTGGATGCGACTCACGCTTCATCTTCTCGATCTCGGTCATCGACACATCCGTCAGCAGTTCGTAGTAGCGCCACATGATTTCGTCGGAGATCGACATAATCTTTCCGTACATTTCGAGCGGCGGCTCGTGGATGCCTATCGCGTTACCCAGCGACTTTGACATTTTCTGGACACCATCAAGGCCCTCCAGAATCGGCGTCGTGAGCACAACTTGTGGCTCCTGGCCATAAGCGCGCTGCAATTCCCGCCCAACCAGTAAATTAAATTTCTGATCCGTTCCGCCGAGTTCGACGTCAGCTTCCAGAGCCACTGAGTCATAGCCCTGCGCTAGCGGATACAGCAATTCGTGTACGGCAATCGGCTTCTCTTCCAGGAAGCGTTTGTGAAAGTCCTCCCGCTCGAGCATCTGCGAGACCGTGTACTTGGCTGCAAGACGGATAAAATCGTCCGCGGTAAACTTTGAAAACCAGCGGCGATTAAAATCGATCACCGTCTTTTGTGGATCAAGAATCTTGAAGACCTGGGCTTTATAAGTCTCTGCGTTCTGCTCAATTTGCTCCCGCGACAACGGCGGCCGCGTGGCCGACCGCCCTGTCGGATCGCCAATCATTCCGGTGAAATCGCCGATCAAGAAAATGACCGTATGACCGAGGTCCTGAAAGTGTTTCAGCTTGCGCAGCACGACGGTGTGACCGAGGTGCAAGTCCGGCGCAGTCGGATCAATGCCGAGCTTCACGCGCAAGGGCTTGCCAGTGGTGCGGGATTTTTCCAGCTTGGATCGCAGTTCGCTCTCGCGAATGATTTCCGCGCTGCCTTTTTTTATGTAGGCTAACTGCTCGTCGACCGGTGCGAAGTTTGGCATGGACTTTCGATTATAAGCAATCCGCCCGCTGCGCTCTCTTCCGAGCATCGCTCGGCGGACAGCCGGGGTGGCTGTCCCACACGCGTCTAGCGCGCCTTCAATCGCCGCCCTGTAATCTCGAACTTCCCTTGTAGAACAATATTTATCGCTTCAGAGTATGCAATATGTTCCTGCTCCAGGATCCGGGCGGCGAGGGTGTGTTCGTCGTCAATATCGAGTACAGGGACTGCCTTCTGCAGAACGATAGCGCCGTGGTCGAGTTCTTCGTCCACGAAATGGACCGTGCAGCCAGAAACCTTCACACCGTAAGCAAAAGCCTGTTCCTGGGCCTCAAGTCCGGGAAAAGCCGGCAACAACGACGGATGAATGTTAAGAATGCGCCGGGGAAACTGCTGCACAAACCACGGCGAGAGCAGCCGCATATATCCCGCAAGACAGACCAGATCAACTTTGTGTTCCTTCAGAGCAGCTACTACCTCACGATCATGCTCGGCACGATCTTTGGCTCTGGATGGAATCACCAGCGCGGTGAGCCCGAACCGGCGGGCAGTCTCAATACCACCTGCATCCTCTCGATTGGAAATAACGACGGCGATGCGTGCATCGGGAATACACCCAGCCGCGACATTCTTGGCGATGGCCTCGAAGTTCGAGCCGCGTCCGGAGAGCAGGATGCCAAGGTTCTTCATGGGATCTTTAAGTCGTCAGCCATCAGCACTCGGGCAAGCGCCTATCATAATTCAACTTGCGCGCCGGTTGCCGGTTTGCTACCGTCCCGAGTGGTCCGATATAGTTTTAAAGGGCATGTTCAAAGACTTCTCTGCTATCGACCGCTGGACCAGGAAAGAAGTGCACTGCATTTATCAGGCGCTGATCGTGGCTATTGCTACGCGGCATGCGGATGCAGTAGACATCAAGTTTCTGGTGGATGGCCGTCCTGTCTGGATTGCGCTGCCTCACCCCGCGTGGGTGGAATACCAGAAGCGCACGGGAAAATTGATTACCGATCCGCTCGCCGTAGAGATTGCCGGGCACTATCTCAAATACGTGCTGGAATCGGGCGAAGGAGTGGATCGGGAGATGTATTCGTTGACCATCGCCCAGACGCTTGAGCATCTGGAGGCGGCGGTGGAAGAGAAAGTTGGTTCTCAGCCCGTCGGGTAGCGCACACGCACACGCCTTCCATTCTCGTCGCAAGGGTTCCGCGCGTGATCCTGCAATCCGCAGTTCGCAACAGGGAGACATTAAGATGGCCAGTACCACGATAGATGTTGAAACGCCCGCGCACGACCATAAGCATCCCAAACTGGCGCGCTGGGTCGAAGAAGTGGCGCAGTTGTGCAAACCCGATCGGGTTCATTGGTGCGATGGTTCGCCGGAGGAGTACCAGGCGATGCTGCGGCTGATGATCCTCACCGGAACCGCCATCCCCCTGGACCCAGCGAAGCGACCGAACAGTGTGCTGGTCCGCTCGGATCCCGCGGACGTGGCCCGCGTCGAAGATCGAACTTTCATCTGCTCACGAACCAAAGAAGAAGCCGGCCCGACCAACAACTGGGAAGATCCTGCAAAGATGAAACAGAAGCTCACCGGGCTCTTCACCGGTTCCATGGTTGGGCGAACTATGTACGTGGTTCCCTACAGCATGGGCCCGATCGGATCGCCTATCGCGAAGATCGGAGTGGAGATCACCGATTCTGCCTACGTAGTAGCAAGCATGCATCTGATGTCGCGCGTGGGCAGCCGGGTGCTTGCGGCTCTCGGCGAAGAAGCTGATTTTGTGCGCGGGATGCACTCGGTCGGCTTTCCGCTCAGCCCCAATCAGCCAGACGCGACCTGGCGCTGCAATGCCGAGCACAAGTACATCTGCCATTTTCCTGAGACGCGCGAGATCTGGTCCTATGGCTCTGGCTACGGCGGCAACGCATTGTTGGGCAAGAAGTGCCACGCGTTGCGCATCGCATCAGTGCAGGCGCGCGACGAGGGTTGGATGGCCGAGCACATGCTCATCCTTAAGCTGACCAACCCATCGGGACAAGCCAAGTACATGACCGGCGCATTTCCCTCGGCTTGCGGCAAGACCAACCTGTCGATGCTGATCCCGACGATTCCCGGTTGGAAAGTAGAGACGATCGGCGACGACATCGCATGGATGAAATTCGGTGCTGATGGCCGGCTTTATGCCATTAATCCCGAGTTCGGCTTTTTTGGCGTCGCGCCGGGCACCGGCGTAAAGTCGAATCCGAATGCCATGCTTACCGTAGCACACGATTCTATCTTTACCAATTGCGCGATGACGTTCGATGGCGACGTTTGGTGGGAGGGAATGACAGAGAAAAAGCCCGCCCAGTTGGTGGACTGGCTGCGTCGGCCATGGACGCCAGATTCGGAGCGCAAGGCTGCTCATCCGAATGCCCGGTTTACGGCTGCGGCAAAGCAGTGTCCGGTGATTGCGCCGGAGTGGGAAGATCCGAAAGGCGTGCCCGTCGATGCCATTCTGTTCGGTGGACGCCGCGCCGGAATTGTTCCGCTGGTCACGGAAGCTTTCAACTGGCAGCATGGCACCTTCCTGGGTGCGACCGTCAGCAGCGAGACGACTGCCGCGATCACCGGAAAAGTCGGCCAGTTGCGCCGCGATCCCATGGCAATGCTTCCGTTCTGTGGATACAACATGGGCGACTATTTTGCGCACTGGCTTAAGATTGGCGCCAGTTCGGACGAGTCCCAATTACCCAAGATTTGCTACGTAAACTGGTTTCGTCAGGATAAGAACGGCAAATACCTTTGGCCCGGTTATGGAGAAAACAGCCGCGTGCTGAAATGGATTTTCGAGCGCTGCGACGGCAAAGTGCATGCGAAAGAGACGCCCATCGGACGTATTCCCGACGTAGCTGATCTCGACACCAAGGGACTGGACATTAAGGGTGCCGATGTGGACGAGCTGCTCAGCGTGGATGTCGAAGGCTGGCTGGCGGAGGTACCTCTAATCAAAGAGCACTTCGCTAAATTCGGCGATCGTCTGCCGAAGGGATTACAAGATGAAGTTGCGGCGCTGGAACAGCGGCTGAAGTCAGCGAAGCGCTAGTCGGCCTACTACACCGAACTGTCATCTCGTCTGGAGCACGCGAGCCCGGAAGTCGCTCTGTTCCACCCACCGCCTACTTCTGTGCTTCGGGAGGCGAATCCCGGATTCCTGCCACTGCTATCATTCGTCCCGTCACTCCCTTTTCCGCTCGATATGAAAAAAGCACGTCGGGACGACAAGCCGTGCATAGCGGCGAGGCGCTGATGTTCTTGGGCGAAACTCCAGCGTCGATGAGCTGACGCCAATTGGCTTCGACCAGGTCCAGAAAGACCTTCGTTGGTAGCTCGCTGTGTCCGGGCGCACGAGCCGTGAGGAACAGCAGCGGATATTTTTCGCGCACCGGGTCCGATTCTTTGATCTCGCGAAACAAATCCTCGGCGTAAGCGAATTGCGATTCGAACTGCTGGCGCACTTCCGGTCCTACGTCGTAGCAGCAAGCGTGGATTCCGGGGCCGATCGCAGCTTTCACATTCTTCGGCAGCGTGCCAAACCAGCGGCGCATTTCTCCCACTCCTTTTTCAACAATTCGCTTGACCGTGCCCCGCCAACCTGCGTGAAACACTCCCACAGCTTTCTGCTTCGTGTCGACGAGGATGACCGGCAGACAATCAGCCGTTTGGATCGCCAGAAGAACACCGGTCATGCGAGTGATAAGGCCATCGCCAACAAGAGGTTCCTTCGGCAACTCGGATACGCAGTGGATGAGATCAGAGTGAATCTGGCGAAGAGTGACCAGGGGCCATTCCTTCTTGCCGTTGCGAGCGCCAAGTTTCTGCAGGAATGCCGCTCGGTTGCGTTCGACTGCGCTGCGCGAATCCTGTTTAGTAAATCCCAGGTTGAGCGCGTTTCCGCCGTAAGCGCGGGAAAATCCGCTAATTCGCGTGCTGAATCCATGAATCAGCCACGGAACGCGAGTCAGGTCTTCAGAACGAAGAATGGTCAGTCGAGCTTTGTCCGCATTCTTGATAGGCACCCGAACATATTAACAATCAAGCCCGGCTAATCTCGGGCTTCGCTTGTGCCAATTCGTGGCCTGCTCATAGGCATAGGCGAGCTGTAGAACTCGGTCTTCCTGCCAATGGGGGCCGATAATCTGAAGTCCGATGGGAAGACCTACTCTCGTAAATCCACACGGAATCGAGATCGCGGGAAGTCCCCAGACATTTGCCGGGCGCGTATTCCTGAGCAGGACGAGTTCACAGGGGCGAAGAGCGTCCGGGTCGCGCTTCAAGTCAGCAATCGCTGGTGCGGGAATCGGCGTCGTCGGCGTCACGAGAAAGTCTACGTCTTCGAATACTTTCCCGATCTCGCTGCGGACCTGTTTCAGCTCACGCGCCGCCTGCTCCTTCCGCTCGGCGCTAATCCCCTCGCCCGTACGGATGCGTCGCAGGGTTTCCGGTTGATAGAGTTCAGGATTCCTGGAGACAAACTCGCAGTGATACGCGTAGGACTCCGCGGCTTGCAATGTCCGGTCGGTCGGGACATCAATTTCGATGTCGAATAAATCGTTGCCGAGCGCTCCCAGTGTGCTGAGAGCCTCTTCCACCGCCGAGGCGACCTCTGCGTCAAGATCCGCGTAGAAGAATTTCCTGGGCACGCCAACCTTTACCTGCGTCGAGCCATCATGAATAGCCGCGAGATCACCGACAGGCATGTCGATGCTGTTTGCGTCTTTCGCGTCGTAGCCTGCGATCGCCTGCAACATCAGCGCAGCATCTGAAACCGTGCGCGCGATCGGGCCGACATGATCAAGCGATAGAGACAGCGGGATTACACCCTGTACGCTGACTCGCCCATAGGTTGGTTTAAGGCCCACGACCCCACACAGCGCCGCAGGTTCGCGAACCGAACCGGCGGTATCCGTTCCGATGGCGCCATAACCGAGGCCAGCGGCTACCGATGCAGCCGAGCCTCCCGATGATCCCCCGGCAATGCGCGCGGGATCCCATGGATTGTGAACTTCGTCGTAATGGCTGATCATCGAGCTGCCGCCATACGCGAACTCGTGCAGAGTTTGTTTTCCCAAAAGGACGGCTCCAGCATCTTTCAGTCGCCGTACGACTTCAGCATCTTTTTCCGGGATCCGATCCTTGAACAAAGCGCTGCCCGCGGTCGTGCGGATTCCGCCGGTATCGATAAGGTCTTTCAAGGCCAGCGGTATCCCGTGCAGTGGCCCACGCCAATTCCCCCGCAAGATTTCGGCCTCTGCCGCGCGCGCCTGCATGAGAGCCGATTCTGCGGTCACCGTGATGAATGCATTCAGCGTGGGGTTGAGTTTTTCGATCCGCGAAAGGCAGTCCTTCGTCAACTCCACGGGGGAAACGTCTCGTTTACGCAACCGCTCGCCAGTTTCCACAATCGAAGTCAGCATGATCGTCTGTCTTGATACGAACCGACTGTCGTCCGAACCATTATCATCGGACAGTCATGTTTTGCCGCGTTCGAAAAGTCTATAATCTTTACTGCTTGTCGGAGGTGCAAGAACTCATATGGCCCAGATCATTGCAACTCCAGTCGCAACCCACGGATTTCTTCTCGATGGCAAATGGATTGAGGAAGGCGAGCCGGTCGAGGTTCGAGCGCCGTACGACGGCAGCGTTGTTGGGCGAGCGTTTCAAGGCAGGCGCGAGCACGCAGAGGCGGCTGTCGCGGCTGCGGTCAAGGCTTTTGGCACGAC
>Ga0116125_1000838_pt1 | contig 14085 bp, 9 predicted proteins | sample June2015DPH_16_1_2_FD_89729 | JGI IMG/M metagenome (GOLD analysis project Ga0116125, IMG submission 89729) | Peatland microbial communities from SPRUCE experiment site at the Marcell Experimental Forest, Minnesota, USA - June2015DPH_16_10 | ecosystem: Environmental > Terrestrial > Soil > Wetlands...
CAAGGGACCAGTAGGCACGCAGCGCCCCGGCGCGGGAGTTCCCAAGGCAGAACCAGGCAAGCCGCTCTATGCGCGTAAGCCTGCGGCACGCGGCCGGCCACTGATCGAGAAGCGTTACGCTGAAGGTGAGCGCAAGCTGCACCCAGTTCGTCCACGCGCGGGCGTAGGTCCCGGCGGACGCGCTACGGCCGTCGAACCCGTCGCGCCGGTGAAGCGTGAGCCGCGCGAGCTAACTGTCACCGAGGGAATCACCGTTCGCGAACTCGCCGAGAAGCTCGACATACGCGCGAAGGATTTGCTGAAGACTCTGCTCGACCGCGGCGTATTTGCCAGCATCAATCAGGCGCTGGATGTGCCGACGGCGACGAATCTGGCCGAAGCGTTCAACGGCGTGGTGCAAGTCGTCACGTTCGAAGAACAGTTGGTGCAGGAAGAAAAAGTGAAGGAAGAGCGCACCGGCAACGAAGTGCCGCGCGCTCCGGTCGTCACCGTGATGGGCCACGTGGATCACGGCAAGACCAGTTTGCTGGACGCCATTCGTGAAGCGGACGTGGCGGGCGGCGAAGCCGGAGGAATTACGCAGCACATCGGCGCGTACGAAGCTCATGTGCAGGGCAAGCGCATTGTGTTTGTGGATACGCCGGGTCACGAAGCGTTCACGCGCATGCGCGCGCGTGGCGCGAAGGTGACGGACATCGTCGTGCTGGTAGTGGCGGCCGATGACGGCATGATGCCGCAAACTGAAGAAGCGATTTCGCACGCACGCGCCGCGGGTGTGCCGATCATCGTCGCGATCAACAAAGTGGATAAACCGGACGCGCAAGTGGAACGCGTCAAGCGACAGCTATCCGAAAAAGGTTTGATGCCGGAAGATTGGGGCGGCGACACGGTAATGGTGGAAGTTTCCGCCAAAACCAAGAAGAACATCCCCAAGCTGCTGGAAATGATTCTGCTGGTTGGCGACATGCGCGAACTGAAAGCCGATCCCGACGTTCCGGCAAAGGGAACCGTGCTGGAATCGCGCGTCGATAAGGGCCGCGGTCCAGTCGCCACCATGATCGTGCAGAACGGCACGTTGCACGTGGGCGACGTCTTTATCGTAGGCGCGGTCTATGGCAAGGTGCGCGCGATGTTTGACGATCGCGGCGGCGCCATCAAGCAGGCTGGTCCTTCAACACCCGTCGAGGTTCTCGGCCTGCAGGGCGTGCCCGAAGCCGGCGATCAATTCCAGGTCGCGGATGAAGCCAAGGCGCGGCACATCGTCGAGTATCGCCAGGGCAAGGCGCGCGAAGCCACTTTGGCGAAATCTTCAAGCGGCCGCTTGACGCTGGACCAGTTGCACGAACAATTGAAGATCGGCGAAGTGAAGGAGCTGCCGGTAGTCGTGAAGGCGGATGTGCAAGGCTCGGTGGAAGTGCTGAACGAAATGCTGCCGAAGCTTTCGAACGACCAGGTGAAACTAAAAGTCATTCTGGCGAACGTGGGCGCGGTGAACGAAAGCGACGTGTTGCTGGCTTCCACGTCGGGCGCCGTGATCGTGGCTTTCAACGTGAAGCCCGAGCGCAAAGCGGCGGAACTGGCGCAGCGCGAAGGCGTGGACATTCGCAGCTACACGATCATCTACGAGTTGCTGGACGAATTGCAGAAGGCCGTGGCCGGATTGCTGGCTCCCATCATCAAGGAACAGCATCTGGGCAGGGCCGAAGTGCGCGACACGTTCCGCGTGAAGGGCGTGGGCACGATCGCCGGCTGTTCGGTAACGGAAGGAATTATCCGGCGCGATGCGGAAGTGCGCGTGATTCGCGAGGCGGCGGTGGTATTCACCGGCCGAATCAATTCGCTGAAGCGCTTCAAGGACGACGCCAAGGAAGTGCGCCAAGGCTTCGAGTGCGGCATCGGGATCGCGAACTTCGCGGATGTGAAGGTGGGCGACAGTCTGGAGTGCTTCACGGTCGAAAAGATCGCGGCGCTTCCCCCGCCTCCTCCACCGCGCCCGCGCGCGCCCCGGCAGGAGAGCGCGTAGTACGCCTAGTACGCCGCAACGCAGTCGCACCGGCGCACAAAATTTCTTGATGGTGTAAGCTGCACCAGCGCAACGGGAATTATTGCGCCACACGGAAATGCCGATCGGCCTCCTTACCCTGGAAATCCATATACTGGATGCGCAGTCCCTCAAGGACAAACGGCAAGTCTTGCGCAGCTTGAAAGACCGGTTGCGCGCTCACTACAATGTGGCCGTGGCGGAGCTGGAGCACCAGGAAACCTGGCAGCGCTCGCGCGTGGGCGTGGTGACGATTTCCAGCGACTCCGGATATCTGGAAAAAACGCTGGCGGAAATCGCGGCTGAAACGGAACGCCTGTTAGGGCGCGATTTGGTTTCGCAGAACGTGGATTATTTCGAGGACCAGAACGAAGACCAGGACGAGGAAGGCGCATGACAGTTCAAGGGCATCGCTCCGAACGCATCGCGGAAGAAATTCGCAACGAAGTGAGCCTGATGCTCGCCGGAGAGCTGAAGGATCCGCGCCTGGCGGCGCCGGTGATGGTCACCGAAGTGCGCCTGGGCGCGGGCATGCGCACAGTGCGCGTGTTTGTGAGCCTGGCGGGGGACGAGGCGGAGCGCGCCACAACTCTCGAAGGGTTGCAGGCCGCGAAAGGTTACGTGCGGCATGAATTAGTGGAGCGTTTGCACATGCGGCGCGCGCCCGAAGTGCTGTTCATTCTCGACGAAACCGAAGAATACGGCAACCGCATCGAGAACCTGCTGCGCAAGGCCAAAAATCCCGAGGAGCATAGTTCCTAACGCAGCGCAGCGATCGTTCATCGCATGCCAGCTTCCGCGTTTGTTTTCGCGATGGGTGCGCAAAAGATAGTGCGCCTGCGGATGGAAGCGGCCACGATTGCGGCTACGCTGCAAAACCATTCATGTCTCGCACAACCAAGCAGCCCCCTGTTGATGGAATTCTCGTCATAGACAAGCCGTCGGGAAGAACTTCTCATGACGTGGTGGAATCCGTGCGCCAGCTCGCGGGCTTTCGCGGCATCGGGCATTTGGGCACACTCGATCCGCAGGCGACGGGCGTGCTGGTGCTGGCGCTGGGGCGCGCCACGCGGCTGGCGCGGTTTTACACCGGTCGCCGCAAGCGCTACACCTGCGCGGTGCGCTTCGGTTTTGAGACCGATACGTATGACGCCGATGGGGAAGCGCTGGGTCCAGACGCGGCTCCCGCGCTGAACGCCGATGAACTCGCGGGGTATGCGGCGCGATTTGTAGGCAAGATCCAGCAGACTCCGCCCGCGTATTCCGCGAAGAAAATTCACGGCCGCCCGGCGCACGAACTCGCGCGGAAAAATAAACCCGTGAAGCTGGAACCGGTGGAAGTAGAAGTGTTCGAGTTCCGCCTCACCGGCATTGAAGGTTCGGTGGCACGCTTCGTGGTGGAATGCGGCGCAGGCACCTACATTCGTTCGCTGGCGCATGAACTGGGGAAGCTGCAGGGCAGCGGCGCGCACCTGGCGGAAATCGCGCGCACGGCGGTGGGCGAATTCACGCTCGATCAAGCCGTCTCGCTTGGCGATCTGGCTCAGGACGCGCGGGCGGGACGGCTGCTTGAGCACGTGATTCCGCTGGAAAAACTGCTCACGGATTTGCCGCGCACCACGATTCTGCCGGTGATCGAAAAACGCGTGCGCCACGGCGCCAAATTCAATCTGACGCTCGCGCAGATTCAGCCCGGACAAACCAACGTGGCGCAGAACGCGCCCGCGCAGCTCGATTCCGGGGATTGGAAGCCCGCGCGGCTGCGCGTTTTCAGCCAGCAGGGACAATTGATCGCGATTGCCGAACCGGTCGTGCCGCGCACATATCAGCCGGTAGTGGTGCTGGAAGCCGCTCCGTAGTTGTAATCCGTCGCGCGCGTGCGCCGAAGTCGCGCAATAACATTCTGTGCGGTTACTGCCGCGGTGTGCCGTCGGGCTGCTGTTGTTGTGGCGGAACGGTTTGGGGCTGCTCGGTTGGCGTTTGCACTGGCGGAGGCGCCGTCTGCGGTGGCGGTTCAGATTGCGGTTGCGGTTGCGGCGCAGGCGTCGGTTCGGGTTGCGGTGGCGCGGCGGCCGGCTCGGTCGGCGGCGTCACAGGATTTACGAACCCACCACCGCGGCGTTCTTGAATCGTGGGGCCCAGCGCGCCTGGTCCGCCCAACTGGCCGCGTCCAGCGTAGATTAAATGTTCCTTGTTGCGCGTCGCGGAGTCCACGATCCGCGGCGTCACCAGCACCAATACCTCCGTATTCGAAAACTGTGTTGAAGTGGTTCCTCCGACGATTCCATTCAACGGCAGGTTCGCGATTCCCGGCGAGCCATTCAGCGTGGTGATCGTCTGCGGCGCCAGATAGCCCGCCAGCAACGCGGATTCGTCGGCGCGCACGCGCACGCTCTGATGAATTTCCTGATTATTCACCACCGGAATGTTGTTGAGGCTGTTGCCCGCCAGGCTGCTGAGCGTAAATTCAAATTGCAGAGAGACGTCGCCGTTCTCGTGCACGCGCGGAGTGGCTTTCACTTTCAAGCCGATATCTATGTATTGCGCGTTGGGGAATTGCGTGCCCGTTTCGCTGCCGGAAAGAAGCCCGATGAGAGAGGACGAATCCAGAATTATCGACGCGGTATTCGACCCGAAATTCGTCATGACGACGTCAGGAAGTCCGGCGCCATTGAAGTCGGCGGTGGCGATGGAGTCCGGCGTGGTGCCTACCGGCACCTCGATAGGCGCGTCGAATACGCCGCCGCCGGCGCCGAGCATCAGCGCAAAGGCGTTGTCACCGCTGGCCGTGACGCCGAGATCCGGGATACCGTCGTCGTTGAAATCAGCGATAACAAAGGACGTGGGAGTGGTGCCGGCGGCGAAATCCATTCGCGTGCCGTTCGGCAGTATGAACGTGCCATCGCCGTTTCCCAGGAAAACGGAAATACTATTCCCCACGGCGTTGGTGGTGGTGGCAGCGCCGCTATCGGCCACCACCAAATCCAAATTGCCGTCCAGATTCACGTCGGCAGACGCGACAAAAACAGGAGTCACGCCAGTGTTGTAGGTCACACCGTTGGTAAATGCGCCTTTTCCGTTGCCCAGGAAGATTTGCAGAGTGTTATCGGTGGAATTGGTTACGGCCAGATCAATGATCGCCGGCGCGTTGGGATTGAAAGCCTCGGCGACGATCGAAGTCGGCGCGTTGCCGGTGACCAGCGTCGTGGGAGCCTGAAACGTCTCATCGCCATTGCCGAGAAAGATGCTCACGGTATTGGCGACTCTATTTACCACGGCCAAATCCGCAAAACCGTCGCCATTGAAATCGGCCACCGCGATGGCGGTGGGGCCTGCTCCAGCTGGCAGCGTCAAAGTCGGCTCCGCGGTAAATGTTCCGTCGCCATTTCCGTGCAGGATGGAAACCGTGCCGGCGGTTTGGTTGGCAACCGCGAGATCCACGATCGTATTCGTCGTGTCATTCTTCTCGTTGAAGAACCCAGTAGAGATCCAGGTGGGGCCGGCTCCGACGGTGACCGTGGTTGGGTTCTCGAACGTTCCGGGATCAGTGGGATTCCCCAGGAAAACCGAGAGCGTGCCATCGGTGAAATTCGCCACCGCGAAATCCTGAAAATTATCGTTATTAAAATCTGCGGTCACCACGGCATCAGGATTCGTTCCGGTGTTGACCGTGGTGACGGGTAAGGCTGAATTGGGGGCGGAAGCCGTCGGCGTCTGCGTAGCCACGGAATTGGCGGTACCAACCAGGCTCGAAGAGTATTGCGCCAGGGAGACAGGGTAGCGCTCGCCGACAAAGAACGTGGCGGGCTGGCCATCCTCCGCGCGCAGCAGAACTCGCCGGCCCGCGTGAACCGTGGAAAGAAAATTAGAAAGTGTGGCGGTGGCGCCCGGCAGCGTGCCCAGAAAAGTTGTCTTGCCTCCGCCGAAAGCAAATACCGGCGGAATCGAAGACGCCGAGCCGAAAACCTGCGTAAGCAAAGCGTTCAGTGCCGTGGCGCCACCCTGTTGCACCAGTTGCGCGGCGTTCGTGGGAATCGAGTAAATCGTCGCCGTTTGCGGCCCGGTGATTCCCCAATCCAAGTTGTGATTGCGATCCACTTCCATGACTTCGATTTCCAGGATCAGCTCGTCGGGAGGGCGTTCCAGGTCTTCGATGATGGCTGTGGCCACGGCCATGGCTTGGGGAGAAGCACGCATCGTCAGCGTGCGGCTCCTGGTGTCCAGATCGGTGCGGGTGATTCCCGCGATTTCGCGCACCAGGCGCGATAGCTCGGTCATCTGGTCGTTCGTTTCAGAAGAAGCGAGCAGCACGCTGCGCTCAATCGAAACTTCGTAGTCCTTGCGTTTCTGTGGCGTATCGGGGGCCACAAAAAACAGGCGCTTCGTCAGAGGGCGCCAAAACGTGTTGGTCGCGTTGCCCAGGACGCGCGTGGCCGTCGCGAAATCCATGTCCTGCAGATCGAGGTGCACCGGCACCTGACGGACGTCTACATCAAACGCGACCTCAACGCCGAAGCGGCGCGCGATTTCCTGGTAAGCCGACTCCGTCTGTCCGCGCAACTGAAAGGATTGCGTGCCGGCGCGATGATCGAGCTGAACCGCGGGCATCAGCACCGGCTCGGCGATAATCTGGCGCGCGCGACTTGGGTCCAGGGCTTCGACTTCCATGAGTCGTTCACGGATTGCGCGATTCGAAGGATCCAGCTGCATCGCATCGCGGAAGGCATGCAGCGCGTTGGCGAAATGGCCCGCCACCGCTTCGCGTTCGCCCAGGTCAACCTTCATTTGTACGACCTGGCCTTTGGCAACGGCCTGGCGCGCCAAATATTCGCGGCTGCTGGGATCCCAATCCACCGCGTCGGAATAGGCGTCGTATGCAGCCTGCCAATCGCCATTCTGTTCGAGCTTCAGACCTTGCTTGTACGCTTCCTTGCCCTTCTTCACATCTTGTTTGCGCGGAGGGGAGGGAAGTTTCTGCTCGGCCGCCGGAGTGCTATTTTGCGGTGCCGCGGCTGTTTGCGTTTGCTGCGTTGCAGCAGAAGATTTTGCGGCAGATTGCGGAACGGCGTTCAGCGATGGTGCGGCCATTGCCACAAGGAACGAAAATAAGAACGCGGCCCCGAGCGTCCAAGGCAAGACCCGCGAACGCGGCCCGGTTTTCACGCGGCTTTGCGGCGGGGCAGAGGAATGGTGCGGAGAAGTCATTCGGTTATAAGATGCTATTCTACAGGGAAACGTGAGCAAGCGATTAAGAGCATTGAATTTGCTTGATTTCGGGGCACCTCAGCGCTAGACTTAAATTTCCAGTTGAAACTGGTTTACAACTGGAAAACTTATGCTCTCCGCACTCCTGCTAGCTCTGCGCGAAGGCGTCGAAGCCGCTTTGGTTGTCGGCATTGTCTTGGTGTATCTGAATCGCACCGGACGCCGCGCGCTTGCGAGTTACGTTTGGGGCGGCGTGGCGCTTGCAGCGGTAGCCAGCTTCGCGGCTGCGTTGCTGCTGGATCGCTGGCAAGTGAGCGAGGACGGCTTCGAAGGGCTGCTGATGCTGGTGGCCTCGGCGCTGGTGGTTTCCATGATCATCTGGATGAACCGCGTGGCGCGCCATCTGAAGAAACGTATCGAAGAGCGCGTGGAAGCGTACGCGCAGAAATCCACGCGCGCCGGCGGATGGGCGATCGGAACGTTTGTATTTCTGATGGTGGTGCGCGAAGGCGCGGAGCTGGTGCTGGTGCTGCGCGCCGTGGAACTCTCCAGCGAGGGCGTGCAGGTTTGGATCGGTACGGCGATCGGGATTGCGATTGCCGCGGCGGTGGGAATCTTCTTCTTTCAAGGCACGCTGCGCATTCCTTTGCAGCGCTTCTTCAAAGCGACCAGCGTGATTCTGATGGTGGTGGCGTTTCAACTGGCGCTCACCGGCGTGCACGAGCTCAGCGAAGCGATGTGGATTCCTTCCAGCAAACTGGAAATGTCCACGATCGGGCCGATTGTGCGCAACGAGGTTTTCTTTTTTGTGCTGATCCTTGGCGCTGCGGCGTTGGTAGTGCTGCGCGAATGGTTTAGTGCGAAGCAGCCGGTGGCCGAGGAAGCCGCCAATCCCGCGGCGCGGCGCATGAGCGAATATGAATTCCACCGTCAGCGACGCTGGAGTTTTGCCGCGGCGATTTTGTGCGTCGGCGTGGTTGTTTCGTTCGCGGGGGACTATGTGTACGGGCGCGTTGCCGCGGCGCCTTCGCCCGCGCGAACGCTGAGCGCCATTGATAATCAGGTCCGCATCCCGCTGTCGGACCTGACCGATACCAGCCTGCATTTCTACACCGCGGACGTGGATGGCAGCGTGATTCGCTTTCTGGTGATTCACAAGCTCAACGGTGATTACGCGGCGGCGCTCGATGCCTGCCAGATTTGCGGAACCGCCGGCTATCGCCAGGAAGGCCAGAGCGTGATCTGCCGGAATTGCGGCGCAGCGATCTACATTCCGTCCATCGGACAGTCCGGCGGCTGCAATCCCATCAGCGTGAAGTCCCGCGTGGAAGGAGGCGAAGTGATCGTGGACCTTTCGGCGCTGAGCGAAGCCGCCTCCAAGATTCACTCCTGACGCAATGTTTGCCCGCCTGCTTGGAGAATCCTTCGCGCGCAATCCGCGACGCAAAGTACTGACGGCCGCGGCGTTGGTGATTGGCATGGCCGTCACCACGGCTACACTCACGATTGCTCTGGAGGTAGGGGATCGCTTGGCGCGCGAATTCCGCAGCTTGGGCGCGAATCTGTTGGTCACGCCGGAATCGGATACTTTGCCGGTGGAAATCGGCGGCGTGGATTATCGGCCCGTGGATGAGGGCGCTTACCTGAACGAAGCGGACCTCGGGAAGTTAAAGACGATTTTCTGGCGCCACAATATTCTGGGATTCACGCCGTTTCTGGATCTTCCTGCTTATGTTTCGGAAACCGGCGGCGCGACGACATTGATCGGCACTTGGTATCAGCACGAAGTCCCGGTGCCGGACGGCACAAAATTTGAAACGGGCGCGAGTGCTACGCATCCTTGGTGGAAGGTCCAAGGCCGGTGGTTCGGCGATGGCGCTGATGAATGCGTCGTTGGCGCGGGCCTGGCCCAGAAGAATCCCGCGGCTTTTGCGATCGGGAAAGCCATTCACGTAGCCCAGAACTCGGGTTCGGGCAGCGGGCGCCCGCTGCTGATCACCGGGATTATTTCAACCGGCGACGCGGAGGACAACGCGGTGCTGCTGCCGCTATCCGTGGCGCAGGAAATTTCCGGTCACCCGGGCAAGTTCCGGCAGCTTTTCGTCAGCGCCCTGACCAAGCCTGCCGACGCACTGGCGGAACGCGGCGAGCGCGCGCAGACCGACAAGAATATTCAGCTCACGCCCACCGAGTACGACCGCTGGTTCTGCTCGCCCTATATTTCGTCTATCGGTTTTCAGATTAGAACCGTGCTGCCGGGCACCGACGTGCACGCCATTCGGCGCGTGGCGGAAACCGAAGGCCGGATCCTCACGCGCGTCGGGACGTTGCTGTGGATTGTCACGCTCGCGGCATTGGGCGCGGCGGCGCTGGCCGTTGCGGCCACCTCCGCGACCACCGTCCTCGAGCGGCGCGCGGAAATCGGCGTGATGAAGGCGTTAGGTGCGAGCAATGCTCTGGTGGGAGGGATTTTCCTCGCTGAACAAGTGCTGCTCGCGATTGCCGGCGGCGCTGTTGGATTTTTTGTGGGCGTGGGGATGGCGCGATTCCTGGGTGAGAGCGTCTTCGGGACGCCTGCGTCACCTCAATTGATATTATTTCCCGTGGTGTTGGCGCTTGCGGCGCTAATCGCGATGATTGGAAGTTTGGTTCCGCTGCGGCGCGCAGCGCATTTTCGTCCGGCTGTGATTCTGAGGGGCGAATGATGTTCTGGCGGCTAGTGTTGCAGCTTTTGCGCGGGAACCGTGGGCGGCTGGCCGTCGCGATTGTGGCAATTGTTAGTGGCGCCGCCGTGATTTCCGCGCTGCTGAATCTCGATCTCGGCGTGCAGAATAAATTGACACAGGAATTCCGCACGTTGGGCGCGAACATCGTGATTTCGCCCGCAAGTGGCGCGCCGGCGCATATCAGCGACGCAGAAGTGCCCAGCTTAATGCCGGAGCACGATGTGCTGGAAGTGATGCAACAGCTGCCGCCGACGCAGGTTGCCGCGGCCGCGCCATATCTTTATATTGTGGCGCGCGCGCAAAACATTCCCGTCGTTGTTGCTGGCACTTGGCTCGATCAAGCGCAGAAACTCGACGCCACCTGGAAGCTGGAAGGGAGCTGGATCACCTCGCGCGCGGATGACTCGCACTGCCTGGTGGGCCGCAACGTCGCGCGGCGATTGCATCTTGCGGTGGGAAATCCGCTCGAACTGCATTACTTGGAGCGCAGCGCGCAATGCAGCGTCGCGGGCATCGTGGATGCCGGCGGCGCTGAAGACAATCAGGTCTTCGCGACCCTGCGCGCGGTGCAATCGCTGGCAAATTTGCCGGGGCAGATCGGCGTCGCGCAAGTGAGTGTGACGGGCACGGCGCCGGTCGTCGCTGATTACGCAGCTCGCTTGGCCACAGCGTTGCCACAATATCAGGTGCGGCCTATTCGACAGGTGGCAGAAGCGGAAGGCGCGCTGCTCGGCCGCATCCGCCTGCTGATTGTTTCGATGGCGTTGCTGATTCTGATTCTCACCGCGCTGTGTGTACTCGGCACCATGGCGGCGCTGGCGATGGAAAGGCGCAAAGATGTTGGCCTGATGAAATCGCTGGGTGGCTCGATTTCGCGCATTGTGGGAATATTCCTTGCCGAGGTGGGCGTTCTGGGAGCCGCAGGCGGATTGCTGGGCGCTATCATAGGCGCGGCTTTGTCGTATTGGATGGGGTTGCGCGTGTTCGGCACGGCGATTTCGCCACGCTGGGAAGTTTTTCCGACGACCATCGTGCTGATGATCGTAGTGGCGCTCGCTGGCGCGCTGCCGTTGCGTATGCTGGGCAATGTAAAGCCAGCGGAGATTTTGCGAGGAGAATAGGCGCTCGTGGCGACGGTTGTCCAAGTGGAAAATCTGCGCAAGGAATTCGGAAACGTGCGCGCGCTCGACGGTGTTTCCTTCCGCGTGGATGCCGGCGAATGGATCGCCATCATGGGGCCTTCCGGCTCGGGCAAAACCACGCTCATCAATATTCTGGGCGGCCTCGACACGCCAACGTCCGGGCAAGCGGCTGTGGATGGCACCGATGTCGCGCGGCTGGACGAAGCCGGCCTGACGCGGTTTCGCGCCGAGAAAATCGGCTTCATCTTTCAGCAATTCCATCTGGTGCCGTATCTCACCGCCGTGGAAAACGTGATGCTCGCGCAATATTTTCACAGCACCACGGACGAGAAAGAAGCGCAACAATCGCTGGAACGCGTGGGCTTGGGCGATCGCATCGAGCATCTGCCCGCGCAGCTTTCCGGCGGCGAACAGCAGCGCGTGGCCGTGGCGCGCGCGCTGATCAATCATCCCAAGCTGATTCTGGCGGACGAGCCCACGGGAAATCTCGACGAGGCCAATGAAGACATTGTCCTCAGCCTGCTGCGCGAACTGCACACTGAAGGCCATACGATCCTGATGGTGACGCACGCTCCATCCATCGGCCGCCTCGCCGACCGCCGCATCGAATTCGCGCATGGGCGCTTGGTGCAAGCCGCGGCCACGTCGTTGAAGCCCGAGCTCGCTTGAAAGCGCGATTGGCCGTGTTTGTGTCACACTGTATGCTGTTGAAACCCGGACGCTGCGAGACGAAACGCAGACAGTATTTTGAATTCACGGCTTGAATCTGTTATGCCCATAGCACAGGACGCGCGAAAAAAACCGCTGAGCATCAAGGTGCACGTCTCGACGGGTGAAGGTGTCGAGATCACCTGGACGGACATGCATACCAGCCGCTACGATTTCCCGTACCTGCGCGATCATTGTCCCTGCGCGCTGTGCAACGACGAGCGAGAAAAGAAAGCCAAGGGTGGCACGAGCAGCAGTTCGGTGCTGTTGCCCATGTACAAGCCGCGCGTTACGGCCAAGAGCGCCAGCGCGGTTGGAAATTACGCGCTGCAGATTCAATTTTCAGATAGTCATGCGACCGGGATTTTCAGCTTTGAGCATCTGCGCGAAATTTGTCCCTGCGAAGCCTGCGCGCGCGATTTTCGCTCCACGCCTGACGAAAATACCGTATAGCAGGCGCTCGTCGGAACCGCACGCGGTCAACCGACGCCCCAAGATCCGCTGAATAACCGGCGATTAGTTACCCTTAGCAGCGGCCCATCTGCCGCGAGACTTCCTTTTTGGCCGCGTTTCAACGTATAGTTCCTATCCTCACTCAATCGCGTATGGTTTCCAATTCCACAGGCCCCACATTCACGCCGGGTCGCGCCCGCCCTGTAACAAAAGTCTTGGTGGCCACTACGGCCATGCTGGCGTTCATTTCGTTCTGGCGCGCCGCTGCGATCGTACTGAACGACCTGGCTTCTTCCGCCTATTACGCCGGTGGCGAGGCCGAGCAGTTCATCGGCAAGACGGCGCCGTGGTTCATCCTCGGCATCATGCTGTTCTCCTACGCGGTGCGCGCGATTTACGTGGAAAGCTGCAGCATGTTCGTGCGCGGCGGCGTGTATCGCGTGGTGAAGGAAGCGCTGGGCGGCACGCTCGCGAAATTTTCCGTTTCCGCCCTCATGTTCGATTATGTGCTTACCGGCCCGATCAGTGGCGTCTCCGCGGGGCAATATCTTGTGGGCGTCATCAACGAGCTTTTCCATCATGCCGGCACCACCTTGCATTTGAACGTGGACGCCACAGCAGCGACGGTCGCGATCATCATCACGCTTTATTTCTGGTGGGAGAACATCAAGGGCGTGCCGGAATCCAGCGGCAAAGCTCTGCGCATCATGCAACTTACCACCATCATGGTGGTAGTGCTGATCAGCTGGTGTTTTTACACGTTGTGGGTACGCAGCGGCTGGAGTTTGCCTCCGTTGCCGAACGCGCAGAACATGAAGCTCGATCACGGCTCGCTCGGTTGGCTGGACCGCTACCACTGGGCGCACACGATCACATTGATCATTATTTTCGTCGGCCTGGGCCACTCGGTGCTCGCGATGAGCGGCGAAGAATCCCTCGCGCAGGTGTATCGCGAAATCGAGCATCCCAAGCTCAAGAATCTGAAGAAAGCCGGGCTGGTGATTTTCATTTACAGCCTGGTGTTCACCTCGCTGGTTTCTTTCTTTGCGGTGATGATCATTCCCGATAGCGTGCGCGGAAATTTCACTGAGAACCTGATCGGCGGCCTGGCGATGCATCTAGTGGGTAGTTTTCCGGTCCGGCTGAGTTTCCACGTCTTCGTTGTGGTGGTCGGCACGCTGATTCTTGCTGGTGCCGTGAACACCGCGATCGTCGGATCCAACGGTGTGCTGAATCGCGTTTCCGAAGACGGCGTGCTCACCGATTGGTTTCGGCATCCGCATCCGCGCTTCGGCACGACGCACCGCATCATTAACCTCGTGGTGGCGTTTCAGATCGTCACCATCATCGCCAGTCGCGGCGACGTCACTTTCCTCGGCAACCTGTACGCCTTCGGCGTGATCTGGAGTTTTTCGATGAAGGGTATCGCGGTCCTGGTGCTGCGTTACACGCACCCGCAAGACCGCGAATATCGCGTCCCGCTCAACCCAGTTATTTTCGGCAGGGAAATTCCCATCGGCCTGGGGATGATCACGCTCGTGCTGGTGGCGATCGCGGTCATCAACTTGTTCACGAAGCCGCAAGCGACCGTCGCAGGGATCATTTTCACGGTGCTGCTGTTCACGGTGTTCGAGGTTTCCGAGCATCGAATGCGCGTCCACGCCGCGGGCGCGGCTCACGTAGAACTGGATCAGTTCAATCTGGCGCAAGAGGCGGAGTTGACGCCCACCAGCGTAGGCGTGGCGCCGGGAAATATTCTGGTTCCGGTCAGCACCTACTACGCGCTGTACCATCTGGAAGCGGCGCTGCG
>Ga0116125_1000841_pt1 | contig 14056 bp, 12 predicted proteins | sample June2015DPH_16_1_2_FD_89729 | JGI IMG/M metagenome (GOLD analysis project Ga0116125, IMG submission 89729) | Peatland microbial communities from SPRUCE experiment site at the Marcell Experimental Forest, Minnesota, USA - June2015DPH_16_10 | ecosystem: Environmental > Terrestrial > Soil >...
GGTGACGCAGTTGGTGTATGTTTTCTCCGACACCGGTGGCGCCAACGACACGCCCACCCAGATCGCAGAGATTTCTTTCGCCGCCAACTCGGCGCCGTGCCCCAAGGGATGCATCCCCGCATCGGTTACGGCTTTGCCCGATGGCAGCCGGTTTTACGTGGCCAGCTACCGGGTCGCTGCATCGTGCCCCGATAGTTTTGTGGGAGCATCATCCTCTTGCGTGATTCCCGGCCTCACGGTGCTCAACGCCAACAATTTCGCGCTGCAATATCCCAGCGCACCGACGTTGACGTTGCTCACCGACCCTCCATTCTCGGCTAACACCGGCACGGATCAATATCAATACGCCGTGCCGCAGGTAGCTTCGTGCTCTAACGCAGCTCTCTACCCGGCGCTATATTCGCCGACGGTTACGCGGTTTCGCGTCTTCACCGTGGCGTCCGAAGATAGCAACCGCGTGTACGTAAGTATGTGCGACGCTGGCGCCGTCGCGGTTGTGAACACCACGGGCAACAATATCAACAATCCGCAGAATGGAACCCCGGCCGATACGGTTGTCGTCGACCTGCTGGCGGCCTTCAGCGGGCCGACGCAAGCGACTGGCGAGCCGCCTCCGCAAAACCCGATCTTCCTGCTGACCGGGCAATAAAATCAGGAAAATCGTCCCCACGCTCATCCTGAGCGGAGCATTAGTTAGCTTCGCGCCATGCGAAGCTGATGCGCAGTCGAAGGACCCCGGTGAAGCTGGCAGCGCCCGAGATGCGTCGAGGCATTCTCACTGGCGATCGGATGCACTGTGAGAATTCCTTTAGGCAGAATGTACTTCCAGCAGCGCAGGGGTCCCTTCGGCAAGCTCTGGGCGAGCTCTCCGACTGCGTAGGTGCTTCGCTCCGCGAAACACTTACCCCGCTCAGGATGACAGGGTATCGGAACCGTGAGCTGATCTAGCTTCGTGCCGCTACTTCTTCTTGCGCCTCGCGCGCGGCGTAGTGCGAATCGACATACTCATCGAGAATCGCGATGAACTCGGCGACAATGCGATCGCCTTTCAGCGTGGTGAACAGGCGTCCATCGACGTACACCGGAGCCTTCGGCTCCTCGAAGGTTCCCGGCAGCGAAATCCCAATGTTAGCGTGCTTCGATTCGCCGGGACCGTTGACCACGCAGCCCATCACGGCGAGCTTCATCTCTTCCACGCCGATGTAGCGGCCCTTCCAGCCCGGCATCTGCTCGCGCAGGTAAGTCTGAATCTGCTCGGCCATCTCCTGGAAGAAAGTGCTGGTGGTGCGTCCGCAGCCGGGGCACGCCGTAACCTGCGGAGTGAAGCTGCGAATGCCCATGGACTGCAGAATCTGCTGCGCCACGCGCACTTCTTCAGTGCGATCACCGCCCGGAGCCGGAGTCAGCGAAACCCGAATCGTATCGCCGATTCCTTCCTGCAGCAGCACGCCCATGGCGGCGCTCGATGCGACCACTCCCTTCGCTCCCATACCGGCCTCAGTAAGCCCGAGGTGCAGTGGATAGTCACAGCGCGCGGCCAACGCGCGATAAACGTCGATCAAATCCTGCACGCCACTAACTTTCGCGCTAAGAATAATCTGGTCGGGACGCAATCCGAACTTCTGCGCCAGGTCGGCGGAGTTCAGCGCGCTTACCACCATCGCTTCCATGGTCACTTCGCGGGCGTCTTTAGGCTCCGCGAGCGCCGAATTCTCATCCATCATGCGGGTGAGCAGAACCTGGTCGAGCGATCCCCAGTTCACGCCAATGCGCACCGGCTTCTGATACTTCACCGCCACTTCGATCATGGTGCGGAAATTCGAGTCCCCGGTTCGTCCAATGCTGGCGTTGCCGGGATTGATGCGGTACTTGGCCAGATCGCGAGCGCACTCCGGATACTTGGTAAGCAGCACATGCCCGTTGTAATGAAAGTCGCCGATGATAGGCACGCGCAGCCCGAGCTTGTCGAGTTGTTCGACAATATGGGGAACAGCCGCCGCAGCCTCTTCGTTATTAACGGTAACGCGCACCAGCTCCGAGCCGGCGCGAGCTAGAGCCGCGCATTGCTGCACGGTCGAAGGGATGTCGGCGGTATCGGTATTAGTCATCGACTGCACCGCAATCGGTGCATCCGAGCCGACGCGCACGCCGCCGACTATGGCAGTTAGGGTTTTTCTGCGGGGAACGATAGCCATGGAACTTTTATTTTAACATGTGGGAACTCGCGACTTTTAACTGAAGAGTTCGCTGTTCGCTGTGCGAACCCACCCCGTAAGCGGCAGAACCTCAACATCCTGCTTGCGATAGAGCAGCCATCTGGCTTCACGTGACATTCCCGATGGTCATCCCATGGTCCAAGGAGACTGTGCCGCGATGCTTTTCCGAGAGCGGTTTGTCTTCGGCCAAGAGCGATAGGACCACGGAAACCAGGAAATCAATAGCGCGCCGGTGTGGTCCGCGCTTCTCGCGCTTGAAATCCTTTCGCAAGGCGCCGGTGGGCTCAATCCTTCGCATTTAGGTTGCTCATCAGATCGGAGACGCTGTTGAACGAGCGCAGGCTGCCTTTGCGCGCTTCCTTAGTGGTGGCTTTGACTTCGCCTCGCCAACGCCCTAACATACGGCCACGGGAATCTTGCGGATATGATCGATCAGACTATCTCCCATTACCGCATCGTGGACAAGTTGGGCGGCGGCGGCATGGGAGTGGTTTACAAGGCGGAAGACACGCAACTGGGGCGCTTTGTCGCACTGAAGTTCCTACCCGATGATCTCGCCCGCGACCCGCAGGCGTTGGAACGTTTTCGCCGCGAAGCCCGCGCCGCTTCTGCCTTGAACCATCCCAACATCTGCACCATCTACGAGATCGGCAATCACGAAAGCCAGTCCTTCATTGCCATGGAGTTTCTGGATGGGTCGACGCTGAAGCACCGCATCAGTCATCGTCCGCTGGAGGTAGGTTTGTTGCTTACGCTGGCCATCGAGATTGCCGACGCTCTCGATGCGGCTCACGCCAAGGGAATCGTGCATCGCGATATTAAGCCCGCGAACCTGTTCGTAACCGAGCGCAATCACGCCAAGATTCTGGATTTTGGGCTGGCGAAGGTAATGGCGGAGCGCAGCAGAGTACTGGACGCGACCCAGGCCACCGCAGCCGAACCCATTGTCGGAGTCAGTCTCGAGCACCTCACTTCTCCTGGCTCCACGCTTGGCACTGTGGCCTACATGAGTCCGGAGCAGTCGCTGGGCGAAGAACTAGACGCGCGCAGCGATCTGTTCTCCTTCGGTGTTGTGATGTATGAAATGGGCACCGCGCGCCTGCCCTTTGAGGGAAATACGCCAGCGGCAATTTTCAACGCAATTCTCAATAAAGTCCCCGCCGCGCCGCTGAGCTTGAACTCGGATCTTCCGGCGGAGCTCGAGCGCATCATCCACAAGGCGCTGGAAAAAGATCGCGATCTGCGCTATCAGAGTGCCGCCGAGATACGCGCCGATCTAAAGCGCCTGCATCGCGACTGGCATCCGTCGTCAAGGCAGTTGGTTGCGGCCGCGACGGATTCCGCCGTATCGGCGGCTCCGCTGGCTACTCCCGCGACGGCTTTGACGGAGGCTACGAAAGACGCATCCCACGCCGCCAAGCGGGTCACAGTGCTCTGGTTCGCCGGCGCCGCTCTGTTGTTGCTTTTGGCCGTGGGCTTTGTCGCGTTCTTCAGCGGCCAAAAATCGGCCACACGGCCGGTGCCCACATTTCGCGAGCTTACCTTCCGTCGTGGCGCCTTGACGGCAGCCCGCTTTGCCCCCGACCCTCGCTCGGCCATCTACAGCGCGTCCTGGGAGGGCACTCCCCAGGCGGTTTTTATCAGCTCGCCAAATTCCACCGAATCACGCGATTTGGGCTTGCCAAAAACGGAAGTGCTGGCGGTTTCGCCTTCGGGACAGATGGCGGTTCTGCGGAACTTTCGCATCAGCGATAACAGCTTCACTCACATCGGAACCCTGGCGCAACTTTCCATCGGTGCCGACGCTCCGCGCGATTTGCTGGACAAAGTCGAGCAAGCCGATTGGGCGCCGGATGGTAACTCGCTGGCGGTGGTCCATTTGGTCGAGAGTAAGAGCCGCCTCGAATATCCCATCGGCAAAGTGTTGTACGAGACTGCGGGATGGATCAGCCACGTTCGCTTTTCTCCGAAAGGCGATCGGCTGGCGTTCATCGACCATCCTCTGCGCGGGGATGATGGCGGCACCATTAGTGTCACCGACCTCAATGGTAAGAAGACGGATCTTACCGAGCGCTGGGCCAGCGCCTACGGACTCGCATGGTCGCCTGCCGGCGACGAAATCTGGTTTACTGCGACGGCTACGGGATTCAGCCGGTCGCTGCGCGGCGTGACTTTATCGGGCACGGGCCGGGAGCTACTAAGCGCACCAGGAACGCTGACCCTGCACGATGTGGGCGCCGGCGGCCGGGCTTTGATCTCGCGTGACGCGTTGCGCGCCGGAGCGATTGGCCTGGCCCCCGGGGAAAGCAAAGAACGCGACCTGAGTTGGCAGGATTGGACCGTGCCTCACGCCCTCTCCGCGGACGGCAAGGTTGTGCTCTTCACCGAAGCGGGCGAGGCGGGTGGCGGTGAATATGCGGTGTTTATACGCGATACCAATGGCGGCTCCGCGGTACGTTTAGGCGAGGGCTCTTCGACTGCGCTTTCCCCAGATGGCCGGTGGGCTCTGGTGCTGCGGCAGAATATGTCGCCTCCCGACTTCGTCCTGCTGCCTACGGGTGTGGGCCAGAAGCGCCCGCTTCCCACAGGAAACGTGATTCCCAATCACGCCCAGTTCCTGCCCGACTCCAAGCGCTTGCTCCTGGATGGTCATGAGCCCGGTCACTTTTCTCGCGTCTATCTGATGAATCTTGAGGGGGGGCAACCTCGCGCCATAACCCCCGAAGGGTTCAGCTTGTGGGGAGTTGCTCTTTCGCCAGACGGCAAGCAGTTGGCTGTCCGCTCCAGCGACGGAATCGCCCTGGTTCCCGTCGACGGGGGCGAACCCCAAATTGTGCGAAATTCGCAACCCGGGGACCTGCTGCTACGCTGGGCAAGAGATGGGACAACGTTGCTGGTGGGTGAGCGCGGCGAAACCTCCTGTCCGGTTTCGCGGTTGGATGTCCAAAGCGGTGCACGGACTATCTGGAAAACATTCAGCGTGCCCGACTCCGCGGGCATCACCTCGGTTGCCTGCGGGGTGCTGGCAGCGGATGACGAGCACTACGTTTTTGGCTATGTCCGCAGCTTATCGGATTTATTTCTGGTGGAACACCTGAAGTAGAGCTCGCGAGCGAGCCTCCATGGGACATAGACGCCGTTTGAGCCTACGGCAACCGATCCATCAACCCCGGCAGGGTTTTCATTAGATCGTTGTAGATGACCATCACCGCGAACAGCACGAGGAATACGAACGCGGCCTGGTAGACGCGTTCCTTGATGCGCAGGCTGACGTCGCGGCGCATGAGGCCTTCGATCAGTAGGAACAGAATCACGCCGCCGTCGAGAATGGGAATCGGCAGCAGGTTGAAGATGCCGAGATTCAGGCTGATTCCGGCGGTCAATTCCAAAAGCGGAGTCCAGCCTTTTTGCTGGGCGGCGTAGCCTGCATCCTGCGCGATGCCGATGGGGCCGGAAACCGCTCGTAAAGAAACTTTACGCTGCACGATCTTTTTGGCCAGCTCGAGAATCAGCAGCGAATATTTCTTGTTGGTCTCAAGCGAAAGACTCAGCGCCTGCGCGAAGGGCAAGGTCGTGACCTTGGTTTCGCTCTTGTTCAGGAAGCCGAGGCGGTAGCGCTGCTCTTTTGGGTCCTCGGTTTTCGCGAGCACCGGGGTCAGGCGGAAATTCAAAGTCCGGCTGCCGCGCACAATGGTGAGATCGACGGGATTATCTTTCGTCTGCTGCAGGCGCTCGATCATAGCTTCGATCGAGACCAGCGGCTGGCCATCCATGGCCACGATGCGGTCATCTTCTTTTAAGCCGGCGTTGGCTGCGGGAGTGCCTGCCTCAAGCTGGCCCACGATGACCGGTTCTTCAGGGTACCACCCGGCTGAACCCACTTCGGAAGTGGTCACAGCCTGCGGCACGATTGTCTTTTGAAAACTCTGAGCGCCGCGCTGAATGGTCACGGTAAGGGGCTGGTTCGGACTCAGCCATACCCGCGGCTGCAGTTGCTCCCAAGTCGGATTCTGAATGCCGTCGACTTTCACGATGCGGTCGCCGGGTTGTAATCCAGCTTTTGCCGCTGGAGAGTCGCGCTTTACGCCTTCAATCACCGCCGGCTTATCCAGAAACACCGGATACTCGTAGTGCACCATGTAGACCGTAGTGAGCAAAAAAATGGCCAGCAGAATATTCATGGTCGGGCCGGCAATCGCGATCAGGAAGCGATGCCAGCGCGAGTGCGACATGAACTCGGAGGGATCGCCGGTGCGCTCGTCCATGGGATTCTCGCCGGCCATCTTCACATAGCCGCCGAGAGGAATCGCATTGATGCGATAGTCGGTTTCGCCTTTGTGGAAGCCGACCAGCCGCTTGCCGAATCCGATGGCGAACTGTTCCACGCGAACCCCCAAAAGCTTGGCCACGGCATAGTGGCCGAACTCGTGGATGAGAATCATGAACCCGAGAACCACCGCGACCGCTACCACCGAGATGATGAAATCAGACATATGAGAAGTACGAAAAGCGCTCCCCTGTTAGATTCAGAAATTACAATTCGGCTACACCGCCGAAGTCGCCTGCGGCTGCATATTTTTCCGGCTCATTCCCAAAACCAGCTTTTGCGCGAAGCGCCGAGCTTCTGCGTCCCCCTCCAGCACTTCCGCAATCGAGTTCAGCTTCCCAGAATTAGATGCCGAAACGGTCTTTGCGATGATCCTGGGAATCTCGTCGAAGCCGATGCCCCCTTCAAGAAACGCCGCCACGGCGACCTCATCGCCGGCATTTAAAGCCACGGTCTTGGCCCCACCGGCCTCGGCTGCCTCGTAAGCCAGCCGCAGACAAGGAAATTTACTCATGTCAGGTGGGCAGAAGTCCAGATGACGCAAGTCTCTGACCGGGAAGCGCATATCCGACTGAATTCGCTCGGGATAGGTCAGAGCGTAAAGGATCGGCAGACGCATATCGGTCACCGAGAACTGAGCAAGTATGCTGCCATCGATAAACTCGACCATGGAGTGAATTGTCGACTGCGGATGGACAATCACTTCCACTTTCGACGGAGGTATGTGAAACAATCTGCATGCTTCGATGACTTCGAAGCCCTTGTTCATCAAGGTGGCTGAGTCGATGGTGATGCGGCGGCCCATCTTCCAGGTCGGGTGATTCAGCGCCTGCTCGACCGTGATGGAACTGAAGGCGGAGCGAGGAGTGTTCAGAAACGGGCCGCCGGAGGCCGTGAGCCAGATCCGTTCGACTTCCTGGATACGACCGCCGCGCAGGCACTGGTGGACGGCGTTGTGCTCGCTATCAATGGGCAAGAGCGGCTTGCCTTGTTTGCGTGCCTCAGCGGTGATGAGTTCCCCGGCGGCAACCAGACATTCTTTGTTGGCCACGCCGACGATCTTTCCTGCTTTCACGGCTTCGTAGGTGGCCTCAAGGCCGGCGACGCCGACGATGGCACTGACCACGAAATCGACTTCAGGGTGGGTGGCGACCTTCACCGTGCCGGCCGCGCCGTGGACCACTTCGATCTCGCGCAGGCCCGCTTGTGCGAGACGAGAGCGCAGGAGATCGGCGTCCGGTTCGGTGGCAATCGAGATGACGCGGGGGCGCCAATGATGGGCCTGTTCGAAAGCGGCTTCGAGGTTCGAGCCGGCGGCGAGCGCGACGATCTGAAAGCGGTCTGGGTAGGACTCGGCGACACTGAGGGTGCTGCGTCCGATGGAACCGGTCGATCCCAGGATGGCGATGCGTCTCATACGGTTGAGCTTCGAGAGCTCAATTCTTTATCTTACGCGATCAGCGGTTGGGGCGGAGGGGGAGAGTCACTGCATGACACGCCAAGCCGCATAGTACCACAGCAGGGGAGCGGCGAAGAGCAGGGCGTCGATGCGATCGAGCATGCCGCCGTGGCCGGGAAGCAATGTGCCGGAGTCTTTTACGCCGGCGCCGCGCTTGATCAGCGACTCGACCAGATCGCCGAGCTGCGCGGCAAGGTTCAGGACGATGGTCAGCAGGATGATGGGGCGCAGCTCTGGCTTTTCCAGGCCGAACAAGCCGTCGCGGCGGTCGATCAATCCCACGCGCAGCAGGAATGAACTGATCTGCAGGGCATGATTGAACAAAAGAATGCCGACCACCAGGCTGGCGGCCAGCGAAGCGACCGCGCCTTCCCAGGTTTTTTTCGGGCTGATGCGTGCGGCCATCAGATGCCGTCCGAGCGAGCGGCCTACGAAGTAGGCGAAGATGTCCCCGGCCCAGACGATCAGAAGAAGATAGAGAATCCAGAAAGCGCCGGCCCATTGCTGGCGGAGTTGGACGAGCATTCCCAGGGGAAGCGCAATGTAGGCGAAGGCGAACGCGGAGGCTGCGGCCGCGGGATAGCCGCTGCTCATGGGCGAGCGGCGCATGGCGATGGTCAGAAAGATGAAGGGAGAAATAGCGCAGGCAAACGCCTCGCCCAGAACGAACTTGACGGCGGAGAGCTGAGGCGTTTCGCCAGCAGCGCTGGCGGCCAGCAGGAGAAAAAATAATCCCACGAAGATGTAAGCCGGCAGGCGCAGCGGGTGAACGCCATAGGACTCGGTGAGCTTCAGAAATTCCTGCACCGTGACCAGAGCAACTGCGGCCGCTACTACCGCTAGAACTGGCACGGGCGCGCGCAGCACCAGGAATATCACGATCGGAATGAGAACCAGCGCGGTCGCGATGCGTTTCAGCATGCTGGGCGCTATTTACTAACCTTCGGGGGTCCGGAGTGGGGGTGGGAGTCGCCGCGATTCAGATTGGCGTGGTTCAAATCGCCATGACTCGAATCACCGTGGTTCAGGCCGCCGTAGCGGCGTTCGCGCTTTTGATATTCGGCGATGCCTTCGAGCAGATGTACGCCGCGGAAATCGGGCCACAGAGTGGGCGTCACATAAATCTCGGCGTAGGCCAACTGCCAGAGCAGGAAGTTGCTGAGCCGCATTTCCCCGGAGGTGCGCACCACCAGGTCGGGATCGGGCAGGTCCCGCGTGTAGAGATGATTTGCAACCGTATCTTCGTCTATTCGCAGGTGCTCGAAGCCTCCGTTCACAGAAGCGGCGTTCACCATGGAGCGGAATGCGTCCACGAGTTCACTGCGCGCGCTGTAGTTCAGTGCCAACGTGAGGATTGTGCCGGAGTTGTGAGACGTGCTCTCGCGCGCCCACGCCATGCGTTCCTGGACATCTTCGGGGAGTTCGTACTGGCGGCCGATGTATTCGAGGCGGACATTATTTTCGTTCAGCCTAGGGACCTCGGCCTTGAGGTAGCGGCTGAGCAGGCGCATCAGGAAATCAACTTCACTCTTGGGCCGCTTCTTCCAGTTTTCTTCGGAGAAGGCGTAGAGGGTGAGCGCGTGGACGCCGATGCGGGCCGCGGTTTCGACGGTGGAGCGGACGGCGGTGACGCCGGCGCGATGTCCGGCCACGCGCGGCAGGTGGCGCCGTTTGGCCCAACGTCCGTTGCCGTCCATGATGATCGCGATGTGCTTTGGGAGCCGCGCTGGATCGAGATGCCGGTAGACTTCCGCTTCCTTGCGATCCAGACCGGCGGGAATTTTTGCCTGCAAGGCCTATCCCCTTCCGATTCTCGAAGCTAACACAGTGGGGAAGGGGGAGGCAATGGACCTTAGTCCTTTCCATTCCGAGTCAGGAACGCTTTGCGCAGGGCAACATCTAGCAACCACGGCCGCTGGCAGTGCAGGTCGGAAGGCCAGCATCCGATGGCTAATTGACAGCTGTGGAGGGCAGAACCATCATGCTCTCTAGAGAGATTATGAGAGATTGCAAGCCGGCGTTGATGGCAATTTGCCTGGTTCTGGGCTGCGCGTCTGCCGATGCGCAGACGACCACCTCCGGTCTGGATGCGACCGCCCTGTTTGAAAAAGGAATGAATGCGCTCGAGGGAAGCAGCGCGACCCGCAGCGGGGCGAATGCAATCGACTACTTTCACCGTTCGTCTGATCTTGGCTTCGCTCCCGCGCAGGTCGTACTCGGTTATCTTTACGAAACTGGACGGAACACAACTGCAGGCCCGCGCGAGGCGCTGGAGTGGTACAAGAAGGCGGCGCGGCAGGATGATCCACTTGCGCAGTGGCTGGTGGGCCGCATGATCTTCCTAGGCGAGGTGCCTCCCCGCGACCTGAACGAAGCGTCGAGCTGGCTGGAAAAGTCCAGCGCTCATGACCATCCTTTTGCTGAATATCTGCTGGGGAAAATTGCTCTCGAACGCAACGACTATACTCAGGCCGCGAAGCGATTCCGGCAGGCCGCAGAACAAGGGCTTCCGCAAGCGCAGTGGCAACTCGCCATGCTACTGCGGGATGGTCAGGGCGTGACCTTGGACAAGTTTGAGGCCTACGTGTGGATGTTGGTCAGCTATGACGGTGGCTTGCGTGCGGCTGCGACGGATTTGCAGGCACTTGAAGCAGAATTGAGCAGCACCCAACTCGAACGTGCCAAGAGCAAGGCACGCGAACTGGAAGGCAGCACAGCTAGAAGCGTTGTAGCCCGTGGCTGTACCGGGTGGCAGGGTGAGTTCGACGTTGTCCCGACACCACCGCCGCCAGATTTGCAAAGATTCTGCCGCTGAGATTCTGGTTTCACCGCGGGCGAGGGCGCCCGCGCCACACCAGCTACTTCGCCTCTTCCGGGACGATCTTCAACTCCAGTTTGTCCGTCCGCCGCAGAATCGTGAGCGAACTGCTTACGGCTACGCGGACATCGGTGAGCACGCGGTGCAGATCGTCCACACCGGCGACCGGCTTGTCGTCCAGCGCAACAATAATGTCGCCATCGCGCAGACCTGCGCGCTTCGCCGGACTATTCTCTTCCACCGACAGGACCAGCGCTCCGGACTCCTTCGGTAGATCGTAGAAGCGGACGACGCGGCGATGCACCGGCACGGTTTGGGCGGATACGCCGATGTAGCTGCGGCGGATGCGGCCGTCGCGGAGCAGGCGGCTGGCCACGAACTTTGCGGTGTTGATGCCGATGGCGAAACAGATTCCTTGGGCGGGAAGGATCGTTGCGGTGTTCACGCCGATCACGCGTCCCACGGAATCGACCAGCGGGCCGCCGGAGTTGCCGGGATTGAGGGCGGCGTCGGTCTGAATGACGTCGTCGATCAGGCGGCCGGAATAGGAGCGGAGAGAACGTCCGAGCGCGCTGACCACACCTGCCGTCACGGTGGATTGAAATCCGTAGGGATTGCCGATGGCGACTACGAGTTGTCCGACGCGAAGCTGCTGGGAATCGCCGAGGGCAGCGACAGTGAGGCCGGGTTCGTCGATGCGCGGTTTTTCGATCTGGATGACGGCGAGGTCGCTGGCGGGATCGTCGCCGAGGGCGGTTGCGGGCATGCTGCGACCATCGGACAGAGTGACTTCGACGCGGCTCGCATCATGCACGACGTGGCTGTTGGTGAGAATCAGGCCGTCGGGAGTGAAGACGAATCCCGAGCCGCCACCGCGGCGCTCGCGAGGCTCGCCGGAACGAGTGCGTCCGGCAGATTGATGTACTTCAATGTTTACCACCGAAGGGCTGATGAGTTCCACTGCCCCGGTTACTGCGCGGGAGTAGGCATCAAGCAAGGAGTCGTCGGATCCGGGGGAGCTTGCAGCCGGCGCGATGGGGCGGGGGGCTTCGTCACCCCAGCCGTTTACCTCGGGTTGATTCGCGGAGGCAGGGAAGGCGGAAAAGATATTTTCAGAATGTTCCAACTGCATGATGCATAGATGTGAATCGATCTATTTGGGATTCATGGGGCTGGTCGGCAGAAAAAAGCCGGGACCAAGGGATTGGTCCCGGCAGTGAGTTGGCTGGTTGCCCGGATAAAATTCTTGCTGCTGCCTAAACTATCGGCAGGGTCCTCGTGAACGTTAACTCTACGCGGTCCTTCTGGGCCGCACCGTCAAGTCGCGCACCTGGGTGAGGATGCTCGACATCTGCATCCCGTTGAGTTGTGAAACGAAGGGAAGGATCTCCGCAATGAACTGATCTTTCATCAGCTCGCTGATTTCGTCCTGGCGGTTCTTTTCCCCGCCGCTGAGCAGTTCTGGCACGGTCACCTCTAGAGCTCGCGCCAGCCGTTCCAGGGACGACAGCGTAGGCGTAGCTTTTTCGTTTTCAATTTTGGAGACGTAGGTCCGGGGAACGGACATGCGTCCGGCGAGTTGGCGCTGGCTCAAGCCGCTGCGCAGACGCAGCGAGCGGATCGAAGTGGCCAGGTTCAAGTGTCCGCGGCCCATGCCGGGCACGGGCATCATCACCGGTGGAGTCATCACCACCGGTTCGGGCTCGGGTTCCTCGTCGAGCGACGAATGGCAGCGGCGGCAATTGTTGTTGACGGTGCGGAATTGCACCAACAGGCAGTGATCGCAACGGACGACTTCCCGTGAATCTACCGGGGCAAGAGTCGTGGCCATCGGGTTGTGGGAGTGCCAGAGCGGGCTACTCCTGGAACCATCACATATGGGGGAAAAGGTTCCGACTGCAGAGACAATCTGCGGTACAAGGCCTGTGGAAGTCAAGGTTAAAATGCAGAAAGCCGCGCGTGTTGGCGGTGAAAGTCGAAATAAGGCGGCGGGATGCCGCAGGAAATATGGGGAAAGCAATGATGGATCGTGAGTCAGCGTGGTGTTTACTAACTGAGTTCACCCAGTCGGAAAGTTTGCGCAAGCATGCACTGGCGGTGGAGGCGTGCATGCGCGCTTGCTCGCGGAAGTTTGCGAATGGCTCGGGGACGGAGACATCGGGTCTTGGGCTGCCGGAACTTGGCTTGTCCGAGGAAGAATTGTGGGGCATCGTCGGACTGATTCACGATTTTGACTATGAAAAGTATCCCAGCCTGGAAGACCATCCTTACCGGGGCAACGAGATTCTCAAGGAGCGCGGATGGCCGGAGGTGATTCGTCGAGCGGTGATGTCGCACGCGGAGTACACCGGGGTGACGCGCGACACGCCGATGGAAAAAGCTCTGTTTGCCTGCGATGAACTGGCTGGATTTATTACCGCGGTGGCGTTGATCAAGCCGGGGAAGTCACTGCCCGAGGTAGATGCGAAGTCGGTACGAAAAAGAATGAAGGATAAAGCTTTCGCGCGGAAGGTGAATCGCGAGGACATTGTGAACGGCGCGGCGGCGCTGGGCGTGGATCTGGACGAGCACATCGCGTTCTGCATCACGGCGCTGCAGGGGATTGCGGGCGAGTTGGGATTGGATGGGAGCGCGGCGAAAGCGACGACGTCCCCTTAGGGCGATGCTACCCGGAGCGAATCCTTGCGTGTAGTTTCCGAGGAGGGGAGGCTCGGTCCCAGGCGAAGCAATTCATAGCTCTCGGGCGGGACGGGTCCAATGGCGAAGGGTAGAGGGCCGGAATCGAAAGAATAAAATCCGGCTCTCAGGTCGCCTTGGGAGGTAGTGATGCCGAGGTGCATGGGAATTCGAATGATGTCGCGCGAAGCGACCAGTCGCGGACGTATTTCGAAAAGCTGGGTGGGTGCGCCTAAGGCGAGGAAATCTCCGGGGTGGTGCGGAGGGTCGTCGAGTACTACGGCGTGAGCACCGAACGACTCCATGTAGTACTGAAATCCCCAATGCCCGGTGAACCATACGGTGCCGGGCTGGTTCCGAGTTTCTTGCTCAATTTCTGCGGCTGCTATGCGCGCCGAGTTTGCCAGTTCCGTGTCCGCCCAGGTCAGCCAGAGCGAAACGACACCCGACAGTGCTAACGGTATGGCCAACAGCGCGGGACGGAAGCGAATCGAGGTGGGGCGCAGAACGTCGATGCGGCGGGCGAGCAGGATGCCGGCGGCGGGAATCAGAGGGAGGAC
>Ga0116125_1000843_pt1 | contig 14045 bp, 14 predicted proteins | sample June2015DPH_16_1_2_FD_89729 | JGI IMG/M metagenome (GOLD analysis project Ga0116125, IMG submission 89729) | Peatland microbial communities from SPRUCE experiment site at the Marcell Experimental Forest, Minnesota, USA - June2015DPH_16_10 | ecosystem: Environmental > Terrestrial > Soil >...
CGATTTTTTGGGGATTACGGCGGTAACGAACGGGTAATCGCAAGCCTGATTTGCAGAGCTTGCCTTGCAGCCAATTCCAATCCTTGATTTCAGAATTTTCCGAACGGAGCGACCTAGGCAGCCTTGCCCTTGACCTGCACACCTGCCCATTTCTCCAGCAGCATCAGCGTGGCGGCGTAGTCGAGGTCCCGATTCCCTTCTTCCGAGGCCATCTCATACACCTCCTCCACCGTCTCCAGCGCCGGCAGCTTTACCCGCGCCTCTTTCGCCGCCTCCAGCGTTAATTTGATGTCCTTGTGCATGAGCCGTAGCGGAAAATTGGGCGTGAAATCACGCTGCAAAATAAACGGACCCTTATAATCCACCACCCCCGACCGCACCATCGTGGCCTCGATCAGCGACAGCAACTGCTGCGTGTCCACGCCAAGCTTGGTGGCCAGAGTCAACGCCTCGGCAAAACCCTCAAAAATCAGGGCGATCTGCAAATTCATGGCAAGTTTTGTAGCCTGCCCCTTGCCGGTATCGCCCATGCGGAAAATCTTCTTCCCCATCGCCGCGAACAGGGGCTTGAGCCGCTCCACCGGAGCCTCGCTTCCTCCCACAATGAACACAAGCGTCCCGTCGCGCGCTCCGATCTTCGACCCGGTCATCGGCGCATCCACCCAGGCCACGCCCTTCGTGCTCAAACGTTCCGCGAACTTCACCGTAGCCGACGGAGAAATCGTGCTCGAGTCCGCAATGATCATGCCCTCGGTCAGCGACGCCTGCACGCCGTCGGTCCCGAAGATCACGCTCTCGACCGCATCCGTATCAGCGACGCACATCCACACCACTTCCGCGCCCTGCGCCGCCGCCGCCGGAGTCGGAGCCATTCCCGCCCCCTCCACCAGTTTCCCCGGAGTGCGATTCCACACCGTCACTTCGTGGCCAGCCTTGACCAGGTTCGTTGCCATGGCGTGCCCCATGATTCCCAATCCAAGAAATGCAACCCGCATGCGGACTTCTCCTTTTTTCCTGAATACGTTCCTGAAGAACCCGTCGTCCGGAAGAAAACGTCAAACAGAACGTCCTCGGATTAGATATGACCGGCGCGATCAAGGTCAAGCAAGGGACCACTCTCAAGCCATTTGAACCGACGATTCCCACTGTGCAAAATCCTTCGCGTCGACACCACTACACGTTATAGTCCCCGAAATGCCGGCGGGGACCCCCGGTACCGCGGCTCCGACTAATCGGCTGGGCCAGCGGCGATCTCTCAAGGTTGTGCGAGTGCCAAATCGAGCGCGCGCCGCAATTCCTCCGTATCGAAAATTGGCGATTGGCACGCGAATCCCGAACAGAGCACCGCAAAGGATTTCCCCGAGCCCAGGGCTGGAAGGTTGGGGATGGTCTCCGCCAGAGCGGGCGGAAGATTCTCCGCAACCGCCTGATTCACCGCCAGCCGCAGCGTAGTTTTCTGAAAAGCAAAGGGCGCAACGGCCGCACCGTATAGTTTGTGGGCTGTGTCCTCGTCCCCGTCCTCAGCAATCACGACCACCTGCACCGCGCTCTCCAGCAAATGCACCACTGCAATCCCGTAGGTTGCGGCGAAGATTCCGAACTGTTCGGCCACGCCTGCAAAGGTTTCCAGCGTCTGCTCTGCCTTGTCCCGATATTCGGAGTCGCCGGTGTAGTGATGCAATCGCAGCAGCGCGATCGCTGCCATCGGATTTCCCGCTGGAGTGGGCGAATCTTGCAGCGGCTTGCGCCGCGTCGCCAGCACGCCCAGGCTCTTTCCATCGGCGGCCGGCTCGCAGTCGAAGAATCCTCCCGAGGTTGGATCGTAGAACCGGGCGATCATGGTATCCGTAATCGCCTGCGCAAACTTGAAGTAGCTGAGGTCGGAGGTTGTTTCGTAAGCATCCAGGCAAGCCAGCGCGGTAAAAGCATAGTCGTCGAGGAGCCCCGCAACTTCACGATGCGAAGCCGCAGGATCCGAATAGGAAACCACGTGCAGCAGTAGCGCCTGCATGGGCGCGGATGACTTCCAAGCCTCGCCCAGAACCCGGTCCAACGAGCGCAGCGCAAAGCGCCGCGCGCCGTCGAGATTGAGCACCCTGGCCGCCTCCAGATACGCCGAAACACACAAACCGTTCCATCCCACATACACGGTCTTGTCCACATACGGAGTCGGCCGATCGAGGCGCGCCGCGTACATTTTTTTCTCCGCCGACACCAGCAGTTCCTGCACTCGTTCCGGAGCCAGCTTCATGCGCCGCGCAATCTCCTCCACCGACGCCCGTACGTACAACACATTCTTCGCCGGATTGTGATGCATCTCGCCGACTTCGTTGATGTCATAATGCAGGGCCGCGACCTGCGCTTCTTCTTCCGTCAGGACCGCGCGTGCCTCGTCGAGCGTCCAGGTAAAGTAATCGCCGTCATCCTCCATCGAGATGTCGGCGTCCTGCGACGCGTAAAACCCTCCGCGCTCGCGATCGCTCAGCCACTCGTCCATCCAGCGAATGATGTCGCGCGCCACATCTGCGAAGAACTCTTCGCCGGTCGCCTGATACGCGTGCACATAGTTCTTCAGCAGCTCGGAATTGTCGTAGCACATCTTCTCGAAGTGCGGCACCACCCAGCGTTCGTCCACCGAATAGCGGTGAAACCCGCCCGCCAGTTGGTCGTAGACGCCGCCGTTGGCCATGTGCTCGAGCGTGCTGACGATCATGCTCCGCAAATCGTCGTCACCGCCGGGCACCCCGCCATCGGACGGGTTCATGTCGTGACGGCCGCCGTCGGCCGTCCGGCGGAGCGCAGCTCCGCCCGTAGTCCGGCCATGCGGGGCCCGGTCATGCCTGGTTCGCGCATACCGCGCGATCAGCAAATCCAGAGCCGAGGGATGCGGAAACTTTGGTGCCTGCCCGAACCCTCCATTCTCCGGATCAAACATGCGGAACGCCGAAGTCTGAATCGCGGCGATCACGGCCGCCGATACTCGCCCGTCTTTTCCCGCGAAAGATTCCGATTGCGCAATCGTGCTCTCCACCATCTTGGCCTGCTCGATCACGTCCCCGTGCTTCTCCGCGTAAGCATTGGCAATGCTCAACAGCACGCGTCGAAAACTAGGACGCCCGTATCCATCGTTGGGTGGAAAGTATGTCCCGCCATAAAACGGCTTTCCGTCGGGCGTAAGAAACGCGGTCAGCGGCCACCCGCCCTGCCCGCTCACCGCCTGCACCGCCGCCTGATACCGGCTGTCAATGTCGGGACGCTCGTCTCGATCCACCTTCACCGCTATGAAATGCTGATTCACAATCGCCGCAATTTCAGGATCCTCATAGGACTCGCGATCCATCACATGGCACCAGTGGCACCACACCGCGCCAACGTCGAGCAGCATGGGCTTGTTGTCGCGCGCCGCCGCGGTAAAGGCCTCCGCGCCCCACTCGTGCCACTGAATCGGCTGATGCATGGCAGAACGCAGGTAGGCGGAGGAAGCGCGGGCGAGGGAGTTGAGAGTTGTGGTGGTCATGGGATTCAGTTTATCTGGAATCGTCGCAGAAAGGTTTTCCCAACTTGACCTGCGTTACGTAACGCATTACGATTACACATGATCCGGTCGATCCGTCACAAAGGGCTGAGACGCCTTTATGAGGACGGCAAGGCCCGCGGGGTGATACCGGAACACGCAGCCAAGCTGCGAGACGTGCTGGCCAGACTCGACGCTGCCAGTGCATCTGCGGATATGGATTTGCCCGGCTTCCGGCTGCATTCGCTCAAAGGCGACTTCGAAGGTTTCTGGGCTGTGACGATACGAGCGAACTGGCGGGTGATTTTCCGGTTTTCAGACGGCGACGTGCACGATGTTGATTATGTCGACTATCACTGAAGGAGATTGACTATGCCGATGAAGAACCCGCCACATCCAGGCGGTTTTGTGTTGCGCCAGTGCATTGAGCCCTTGGGGCTGAGCATAACGGATGCGGCCGCTGCTCTCGGAGTTACGCGCACTACGCTGTCGGAGCTTGTCAACGGGAGGCGCGGCATATCTCCCGAAATGGCGGTTCGCCTCTCCAAGGTCTTCGGAGGCAGCGCGGCCACCTGGCTCACGCAGCAGGCGCATTACGATCTGGCACAGGTCCGTGCCGATCGCATCAAGCTCAAACGGCTGGAATTCGCGTAGGAACTCCCCACTTCCCTGGGCCACTGGTCGGCAGATGAACAGCGAGACATCCTTAGCCCGAGTTGCGGCATCTTTTGCCCATAAAGTACTCTGTAATATCGCGGAAGGGGAAGATCTCCAATGGGTCCGAAAGCCGCAACGCTTTGCCTTGCAGTTGCACTGATTCTTGCACTGATTGCCAGTCCACTACGCGCACAGGACGCAAGCTCCACGCTTTCCGGGACCATCACGGATCACACCGGTCGCGTCGTGCCGAATGTAAAGGTCTCCGTCAAGAACCTGGCCACCAGTCAGCCGGCCGAAACCCAGGCCAACTCGGACGGCATCTACACCATTTCCAATCTCGCGCCTGGAGATTACGAAGTCTCCGTGTCAGCGGCGGAGGGCGCGAACACGGCTAGCGTGACGTTGGCTGCCGGGGCCAGCCAAAAGGTCGATCTGGTTCTGAACGTCACGCCGCCGTCGAGCGAAGTGCAAGTCGGCAACCCGGCCGCCGCCCCTGCCGCCACGCTGCCGAATGCTCCTTCCACCAGCAAGACCGAGCCATCGCTCGAAGACCTGGGATTCTCCAAGACTGAGATTCAAAGCAACGCCGCGCAGCAGGCGCTGCTCGATAAGCGCACCCGCATGCTGAAGATCCACCAGCGGATGGGTTTGATCACGACGATCCCCCTGATCGCAACCGTCGTCACTTCGTTGAACGCCGGCGGCAAAAGCGAAGGCACAGCTTCTCGCGATCTGCATGTGGCTTTGGGCTCCCTGACTGGCGACCTGTACGGGATTACCGCCTGGTACGCGATCCGCGCGCCGAGAATCGACCGTACAAGAAAGCGTGGCCCAATTCGTTTCCATGAAGCCATGGCCTGGATTCATGGCCCCGGCATGATCCTGACTCCGATTCTGGGTGCGATGGCTTTCGAACAGAAGAACGATGGAGAAAAAGTTCATGGCATCGCCCAAGCGCATGGCCCGGTCGCCATCGTCACCGCGGGAGCCTTTGGCGCCGCGCTCGTGTCGGTGTCTCTAAAATTCTGAACCGATTCAGAAATGAGCTTATGAACACGAAAATGCTGCCGCTGTTTCTGCTGCTGGCCGTGTCGAATCTCTTCGCGGCAGATCACCAATGGGTGCTTAAGCAGAGCACACTGACCTACCACGTCTCGCATCCCCTGCATCAGAGCGAAGGGGTCAGCCATAGCGCGCGAGGCAAAGGCATTTGCCACGAGGGCCAGTGCGATTTTCTGATCGCCGTTCCGGTCAAGACGTTCGATTCCGGCGACAGCAACCGCGACCTGCACATGATCCAGGTCACGCGCGGCGCGGAGTTTCCCATGGTCACGGTCCGCACCCGTCTGCCCGAGGCAGCGTCAGCATCGGAGACGATCATGGCGGATTTGGAAATCGAGTTCGCCGGCCAGACCGCGCACTTCAAGCAGGTCTCATTCCAGGTGGTCACGCAGGGAAACGAGAAGCAGATCTCCGGAATAATTCCCGCTACGCTCACCGATTTCAAAATCGACCCACCGTCGCTGCTGACGCTTCCGGTAAAGAACGAAATCCCAATTCACGTGGAGATGAAGTGGAGCCAGGAGTGACGCCTTCAGGCCAGAAGCTGCTTCGCGATCCGGAAGTACAAATCAATCGACTCCGCGAGTTGCTGCTTCTCGATGTACTCGCCGTCGGTGTGGGCCACGTGAATCGATCCTGGACCCAGCAGCAGCGGTTCGCCCCAGTTGGTGAGTTTGGGAATGTCGGTGGTGAACGCGGCAATCATAGTCGGCAAGCCGTCGACGGTGCGCAAACGAAGGAAAGGAAGTTCCAGCGGAAACGTCACCTGCACGCGGTCGCCGGCGGAGGTGCGGATCTGTTGCCGCAATTCCTCCGACGGACCGACCAAACGGTAGAGCAAATCGGCATGCGCGTAATCAGGAATCACATTGGGAGCGCGCCCGCCCTCGATCAGCCCAATGTTCAGCGTGCACGGTCCAATCTCCGGATCGGAAGGCAACGGCATGGCGCGCAAACGCGTGAGTGCGGGAATCAGTTTGTCAATCGCCGACTCGCCCAGTTCCGGATACGCCGAGTGCGCCATGCGTCCCGTGGCAGTGACTTCCACGCGCAGCGTTCCTTTCGACGCCAGCGCAATGTGATTCTCGGTGGGCTCGCCGTTGACTAGAAAGCGGCAACCGGAAGCCTTCCCGTTCGCAGCATATTCGTTAGCCATTTGCGCGCCCAGGCTGTCGCGCTCTTCGCCTGCAACAAACAGTAGCCCGACATAGGTCCCTTGCTGCCGCAATCGCTCCGCGGCCGCGACTTGCGCCGCGATGATTCCCTTGGCGTCGCACGACCCGCGCCCGTAAATGCGGCCCGCGTCTTCCGACGACGAAATGAAGGGAGGAACCGTGTCCATGTGCGTGGAAAACACCACTGCGGGATGCGGATGCTCCCGCGAAGTCGCGTACACATTGAAGCGATTGCCTTCGACCGGCATTTTGATCGTCTGATAGCCGAGACGGCAGAGTTCTCCGTAAAGATAGTTGCCGACCGCAGCTTCATTGCCGCTGATGGATTCAATGTCCACGAGTTGGCGGGTAAGCGTAACAGCGTCCATGCAGGTAAGGATAACCCAGGCCGTGCTCGCGCTGCGGACACATGCGCCATCTAGCGGAACAGTCTGTCATCCCGAGCAAGGCAAGGGACCTGGGTTTTCGCCGGCGACACCGATGATGCCGCCAAGCACCAAGGTCCCTCGCGTTGCTCGGGATGACAAGTGACTTCGCTCGGCATGACAAATGGGAGCGGGGAACGGCAGCCAATTATTGCCAATCATGTAATCTGAAGGTGTGTTCCCTCCCAACTCATCCATTCGATCGCTGTTCCTTGACGGTCCTGCGGGACGCCTGGAGGCGCTGCTCAACGCCGGCGCGGAGAATGCGACGCACGCGGCCGTGGTCTGCCATCCCCATCCGGTTTTTGGCGGGACCCTCCACAACAAAGTCGTATTCCACACCATGAAGGCGCTAAACAGTTTTGGCTTTCCCGTGCTGCGCTTCAACTTTCGCGGAACTGGTTTGAGCCAGGGTGAACACGACCACGGCAACGGGGAGGCGAACGATGTTCGCACCGCGCTCGACTGGCTCGACGCCGAGTATCATCTCCCTCTTTTGTTCGCGGGATTCTCTTTTGGCGCGGCGGTTGGACTCCGCGCGGCTTGCCCGGACGCGCGAGTACGCGCGGTCATCGGCGTCGGAACGCCCGTCGCTCCGGTTGCTGCCGAAGCTGAAGAGCCGCGGGTTTACACGTTCGACTTCATGCGGGATTGTGCCAAACCCAAGTTGTTCGTCAGTGGCGCTCGCGATCAGTTCGGCCCGCGCGCCAAGCTGGAAGCCTTAGTCGCGTCGCTGCCGGAGCCGAAAAAACTGGTGACGATCGAAGGCGCAGATCACTTTTTCGAAGGACGATTGCGCGAGTTGCGGGAGGCGATTGAAGCGTGGGTGCGCGAAGCGGTGGGATGAAGGAAGCTGTCAGCTCTCAGCTGTCGGCTTTCAGCGAATGCCGCTCCGATGTCAAGCGCTTCGATTCTCCACGAATGGTTCGGCTGAAGGCTGATAGCTGACAGCTGTGTCTCTATAATCCCCACCATGCCCGATCCCAATCGCGAATCCCAGTTTCGAAGCATGCGCCAGCAAGCGCGCGCGATTTTCCAACAGGCTCTGGCCGAGGCCTCGATTGGAGCCGGCTTCGCGCGGCACGTGCATTACGAGCGCGGAATACTGCGCGTGCGCGATGATCTTTACGATTTGCACTTGTATTCGCGCGTGCTGGTGGTATCGCTCGGCAAGGCCGGACACACGATGGTCGAGGCCTTGTCTGCACAGGTCGGAGCTTCGCTGGAAGGGATCGTGGCCAGTTCAGTCGAGCCTGCGGCGCAGCTTCATGGGTTCCGCTATTTTCGCGGCGGGCACCCGACGCCGAATGCGGAATCCATTCGGGCGGCCGGCGCGATATTGCGCGCGCTCGAAGCCCAGCCGGCTTCGGCGCTGGTGATATTCCTGCTCAGCGGCGGAGGGTCGTCGATTGTCGAGAAGCCAATTGACGATGAGATTTCACTCGACGATCTCGTCGCCACCTATCGCGCGCTGGTCCATTCCGGCGCGCCCATCGCCGAGATCAACGCGGTGCGAAAGCATCTTTCCGCGGTGAAAGGTGGACGTTTGGCGCAAGCGGCGTTTCCGGCGAAGCAGGTTTCGCTGCTGGTGTCGGATGTGCCGGACGGCACGCCCGACGCGCTCGCTTCCGGGCCGACCATGCCCGATTCGACAACCGTCAACGACTGTTACCGCATCGCGGAGAAGTACGAACTGCTGCAACAATTCCCACCTTCGACGCGCGAACTGTTTGAGCGCCATGCCCTCGAGGAAACGCCCAAGGCGGATGATCCGGCATTTGTTCACGCACGTTGGTGGCCCGTGCTCTCAAACCAAACCGCGATTGAAGAGGCTAGTGCCGCCGCGGAACGCGCAGGCTTCATCGTGCACGTAGACAATTCCTGCGATGACTGGGATTACGAAAAGGCCGCCGACTATTTACTGCTGCGAGTGCGCGAGTTGAGGAAACAGTTCTCGCCGGTGTGTCTGATTTCCGGCGGGGAAGTTACGGTAAAGGTCACGAACGGCGGAGTGGGCGGGCGCAATCAGCAGTTCGCGCTGGCGTGCGCGGAGAAGATTGCTGGTGAGAACATCATCGTACTCAGCGCCGGGACCGATGGCGTGGACGGAAACAGTCCAGCGGCGGGAGCGATTGCGGATGGTACGACTCTGGAGCGTGCACGAGCCCGGGGGCTGGGCGTGCGCGCCGCGCTCGCCGCCTTCGATGCCTACCCTTTTTTCAAGGCGCTGGGAGATGCGATCGAGATGGGGCCCACGGGGAATAACTTACGGGATTTGAGAATCTTGCTGGCTTACTAGGGCGATTATTTACGTGACTCGCCCGTGAGTCAGGAAGATGATTATTCTGGTGGGAGTACGCGATGACTACGTACTCTCGGAGGGTTTTTGTGCATCTCGCCTATATAGACGACTCGGACACTAAAAGCAAAGAATGCAAATGGCAGGTTATGGCCGGAATTTTGATTCCCGATGTTGCATTCCGGTTGCTTGAGATGGCTATGGGGCTGGTTCAAAATCTACTGATACCGGAAAACAAACTGGCTCAATTTGAGGAGTTTCATGCTTGTGAACTCTATGGCGGTTACGAAGCATTTCAAGGTATTGAGCAAGAAATACGTTTTGAAGCTATCCGTCGCTTGTTAGATTTACTCAATGGCCGCAATCCACTCAAAGTTGTCTACGGTGCTGTGAACATCGACGATCTGAAGGGTACGATTTATGCGTCTGCCGATCCTCTCGATATGTCTTTCAGGATGTGTGTAGATGGAATTCAGTCATATATGGCCAAAAGAGTTTACAAAAGAGCCGGGATCCCGGCTGCTGATGTTTCTGAGGATGAGATGAAAGATGTTCTGAGAGAGACAGGAAAACCCGCCATCCAAATTCTCATGGAAGAATTAGTCCTACTTATAGTGGACAACTGCGATAAAAAAACAAAAGATATCCTTTATCAATCTTTCCGTGCGCTTAGGCCGAGAATGCTCGTTCCGCGAAAAGACGGTCCTGTTCACTCTGGGGCGTTGTTCCATTTTCATGATGATATGTATTTTAGTGACTCTCGTTATTCGCTAGGGATACAGCTGGCAGATTTGTGCGCCTACTTTATCGCTCGCCACTTAAAGGGCGATGTAGAGACCGAAGGCTTCTACAAATTAATTGAGCCGCATATTGTATTCTCGCAGACTCATCCAGAGACACATATACACCCAACGCCTCCGCAAATCACAGGAGATACCGATGGGCAATGAATTTGCGAAGTTGGATGTTGGGCTGCAAAGGGCCCATGCACGGGCGGATGCATGGGTCCTTCGCTTTGCTCAGGATGACAAAGAGCGCGAAACTTTCGAGTTACGCGGTCTTTTGCATTTTCTGTTGGGCCTTTTCCATGGCTTCGTCCATGCCGTGCTTCATCTCGTCCATCGACAAGTCTTTCACATGGGTGCCGATCGACCATTTGTGGCCAAAGGGATCTTTCAGTTTGCCGTAGCGGTCGCCCCAGAATTGGTCCATCACGGGCATTTCAACTTCGGCTCCAGCTTTAACGGCGCGATCAAAAGCGGCGTCGACGCCGTCGAGGTAGATATGCAGGCCCACGCCTGCTCCGCCGTTGGTTAGCGGAGAGACGGCGCCGTATTCAGGGAATTCGTCGCTCAGCATGATAATGGAGTCGCCGATCTTTAATTCAGCGTGCATGATCTTGCCGTCCGGACCTTTCATGACGCCTCGTTCTTGCGCTCCGAAGGCTGCTTTGTAGAATTCGATGGCGCGAGCAGCATCGCGCACGGTGAGAAATGGTGTAATGGTGTGATAACCATCGGGAACTGGCTTTACAGGCATACTACCTCCTTAGGGAGAACATTTAGCGAAAGTGAGTGTACACCAAAGGGAGCGATGTGTCATGGGAAAATGATCGAGGGTGGTGGCTGAATTTCAAAAACTCGGACCGATGTCATTCTGAGCGCGGCGACAGCCGCGCGAGGGATCTTACGACCGCTAAAGCTTGCTGATGCCGTGGATGGGTGGCGGCGCTGAATGAAGCGCACCCGTTCCTCGCATCGTGAATCAGTCTGACCGATGAAATTGAGGAAAATTCTATGAGGCGAACACTTCTGTGGCTGACGTTGGCGCTGTTGACCGCGTCGCTGGCAGCTGCACAACAGTCGTCGATCACGCGGCTGGACGGCAGCACAATCTCGGCGGCGGAAATCGATGCAACCGTGACCCGATTGATGAAGGCGGCCGAGGTGACCGGAGCGGGGATTGCGGTCTTCAACCACGGGAAGATCGCTTATATGAAGGCCTACGGGTTCCGTGACAAAGAGAAGAATCTATCGCTGACCGTGGATTCGGTGATGTCCGCGGCCTCCCTGTCTAAAGTGGCGTTCACCTACCTGGTGTTGCAACTGGTCGATGAAGGAACGCTCGATCTGGACAAGCCGGTCTATCAATACTTGCCCAAGCCGCTGCCGGAATATCCGAACTATGCCGACCTGGCGAACGACGAGCGTTACAAGCGCATCACGGCGCGCATGTTGTTGAGCCACACCAGTGGCTTTGCGAATTGGCGCTGGTTTGAGGACGACCGCAAACTGAGAATCCATTTCGAGCCGGGATCGCGATACGCGTACTCGGGCGAGGGACTCAGCCTGCTGCAACTCATAGTGGAAACCACCACGAAAACTCCACTGGAAGACCTCATGCAGCAGCGCGTCTTTCGGCCCCTGGGCATGAGCCGTACCAGCATGGTCTGGCAAGACCGCTTCGAGAGCGACTATGCCAATGGTTATGACGAATACGGACGCTCGCTGGGCCCGCTGAAGTGGCACAAGGCGGGTGCGGCGGGTTCCATGTCAACCACGCTTGCCGATTTTTCGCAGTTCATGCAGGCCGTGCTGGATGGCCAACTGCTGCGCCCTAAGACGCGAGAGCTGATGCTCAGCCCGCAAATCCAAATCGTGTCGAAGCACATGTTCCCCACGCTCAACGAAGAGACTACCGAGGAGAACAAGGGAATCCGGCTCAGCGCTGGACTGGGGTGGACCCTTTACTGGACGCCTTACGGCGAGGCGTTCACCAAAGGAGGCCATGACGATGGCTGGAGGCATTACACCGTCTGCTTCGACCAGCCGAAGACTGGAATCGTGATCATGACCAACAGCGGGAACGGAGAAGGCATCTTTGAATATCTGCAGGAAACGCTGCTGAAGAACACTTTTGCCCCCATCGCATGGGAAAACTACACCCCTTATGACAAACTGCCGCCGCGCCCGCCGATCAAGCAGCACAAGCAGGTAGCTGTGGATGGGAAAGTATTAGACCGGTATGTTGGACGCTACGCGCTCCCGCCAAACGTGATTGAGACGGTGCGCCGCGAAGGCGATCATCTTTCCGTGCAGGAATCCGTGGACGGGGCTGCCGAGCCGAAACAGGATTTGTTGCCCGAGAGCGAAACCGACTTCTTCTCGGCCACGGCGGACGATAAGTACACCTTCGAGCGTGATAGCAACGGGAAGGTGACCGCGATGGTTCTGCACACCGATGGGAAAGACATTTCAATCAAGCGGATTGAGTAGCCCTGAGCACTTGTTAGAAGAATCCGAGTCTCAGAAGAATCGGGTGACGCCTTCTTCCATCACCACCACGCGGTCTTTGGTTCCGGCGGCCCGGGCTTCCTCAGCGAGCAGTTGTAACGGCTCGTCCACCGGCTCATGCGAGAGGCGGAAGGTGCCGTAGTGCATGGGGACCATCCAGCGCGATTTGAGATCAATGAAGGCGCGCATGGCGTCGGCGGGATTGGTGTGGACGTTGCGAAACTGCGGCGGATTGTAGGCGCCGATGGGGAGCAAGGCGAGCTCGGGAGCGAGGCGGCGTCCGATTTCGCTGAATCCGGCGAAGTAGGCAGTGTCTCCCGCGTGATACACGGAGTGTTTGCCGGCCTTCAACACAAAACCGCCGTAGCCGCGGTGCGAATCTTTCAGAATGCGCGCCCCCCAGTGGCGCGACGGCACATGGGTGACTAACAAGTTGCGGTGTCGCGAACTCTTCCACCAGTCCAGTTCAATAATCTCGGAGAACCCGAGGTCGGAGACCAGATCGGAAACATGAGTCGGAATAATAATGGCGGGCGCAACCCCGCGCGCGCGCAGATTGTTTTGCACAATAGCGCGCAGCGACGGGCGATGCAGGTGATCGAAGTGGGCGTGCGAAACCAGTACCAGGTCGATGGCCGGCAGATCGGCGATGCGCAGGCCGGGACGGCGCAGGCGCTTCAGCACGAAAAGCCAGCGCGCGAAGTTGGGATCGATCATGACATTCTGCCCGCCGATCTGAACGAAGAAGCTGGCATGGCCGATGAAAGTTACGCCGAGCTCTCCGTTGGTGGCGAGGCGAGGCTTATAAGTTTCACCGCAGCGCGGAGTCACGGCGGAGCGGCGCACCAGGCGGCCGAACTGGGTGGCGCGCTTGCGAAGGGCCGGATTGCGAAGCGTTTGCTTAATCATCCTGCTGCAGAACCTGGGGGTTGGAACGGAAGCAGACTCGACCCCTTCATGCTAGTCCCGATCGCCCGTGCGATAGGAGTGATAAGAGCGATGCGGCGAATTTATTCACCAACTACTAATGTTAGATGAAAGGAATGGACTGCGGGCTGCTTTTACTCCCTGGGCTAGTAACGGCAGTAATATGCAAGGGAGTCGCAGTTACCAGAAGATAACCGCCGGCGAGTGCTGACGATTTTTGTTTCGATTGCGGTTCTAGGTTTGTCTGGCGAGAACGGGAATTTCGCGATGTCCTTCGTCGTCTGACCGAGGATCCTGACCCATGATCATCCACGAAAAAAGAGGGGCCGTCGGGTTAGTATGAGTCCCGACAGCCCAAATATTGCGAGCCCCAGTTTTCGGCCCAAGTTGCAGTTACTACAGGTTACTTTGGTGACCTTGCGGTCACCGCCTGCTCCCGGTTCTACTGCGGTGGCAGGGTTGTTGAGCAGTTAGGTGTTCTGGGTGGGCACAGAATCAGTGGGCCACCGTCCAGGGCGGGAACCTGTTGGACGGCGGCTGCAAGAAATGTGCCCACTAGTCCTACCATCAGGATCGAAATCCTGATTGTGCGTTTCATGGGTTGTTCTCCTATGTCCGCGTAGGATTTCCCCCGTGGGAAACTTTTTCGCGGACGGGCATTATAAGACACCTGTCAACTGTAGTGTGCAA